>Ga0224558_1002652_pt1 | contig 16011 bp, 9 predicted proteins | sample 714S32024metaG_FD_180682 | JGI IMG/M metagenome (GOLD analysis project Ga0224558, IMG submission 180682) | Peat soil microbial communities from Stordalen Mire, Sweden - 717 S3 20-24 | ecosystem: Environmental > Terrestrial > Soil > Wetlands > Peat | place: Sweden: Norrbotten County, Stordalen... | reverse complement strand
GGCATTACTCAAATCGATCCACCCCCACCGCCGGAGAACAAACAATGCCTCGTGTAGTGACCAACTTCAAAAATCGCTCCAATCATTTCAACCACTTAAACGCCTCCACGGCAAACATGCGCTAGAGACATACGGAGAAAACAATGATCACCAAAGAAAGGGATCTATCCACATGTGCTCCGGGAGACCTTAACGGTGTATTTACGCCACTTTTGGTGCCGTGGGATGAAAAAGGCCAGGTGAACGAAGGCGAGTTGCGCCGATTTGTCGATTGGCTGATAAGAAGGGGCATTCACGGTGTCTATGCCAATGGCTCGATCGGGGAATTCACGCGACTGACTTCAGCCGAGCGCCGCCGCGTGGTGAAGATCGTCTGTGAAGAGGCAGCGGGGCGTGTGCCGGTTCTGGCCGGCGCGGGGGAGGCAAACATCGCCGAAACTCTCGAAGCATGTGCTGCATACACCGAGTACGGAGCACGCGCGGTTTCGGTCATATCCCCTTTTTACTATCCTCTCAGCTCAAACTCCGTCTACGCATACTACGCAGAACTCGCCAAAAACTCCCCCATTGATCTGACGCTTTATAACATACCCGCATTCGCCAGTCCCATCGATGTAAATACCGTCCGCATGCTCGCCGAATTCCCACGGATTATAGGTATCAAGGACTCGACAGGGGATGTGGCGTCCATGATCCGCATGATCACGGCAGTTCGACCCCTTCGGCCGGACTTTGCATTTCTTGCCGGCTGGGAAGCCGTGTTTGCGCCCATGTTGATGATTGGATGCAATGGCGGTGTGTTTGGCAGCAGCAATGCTGTGCCGGAAGTATTGTGCTCGATATTTGAATTGGTTCGCTCCGGCAATTGTGGCCAGGCCATGAGAACCCAATACAAATTGAATCCTCTGTTTTACGCCATGCTCGATGATGTTCAGTTCCCGGAGGGCTTTCGTGCGGCGGCGCAATGCCGGGGATTCCGATTTGGCAAGAGCCGGCAACCGATGACTCCAAGTCAAGAGATGGACCTGTCGACTCGGCAGCAGGAGATCGACGCGGCCATCGCGCAATTGTTGGCTTGGAATCGCGAGAGTTCAGCTATCGGCGAACCCTTACCGGTGGCTGACTTGTAGAGGGGATATCTGGAATTTGCAATCTGGAGATTGCAAGCTTAGCTCTATGCGGCGGTTGGAACCCCGGCCTCCCTCCGGACCGGTTTTTTTTTGCAGTTTGTATGACCTGGGCAGCGCTATCGGTTCCCCGCGGCGATCATCGTTGTCGCTGTGGCCAGCAAGGCGAGTCCAGCCCAGAGGCCTCTCTTCGCGGCCGCGGGCGCGTTCTTCCATTCGCCGGTCAGTACACCGGAGAGGTTAGCGGTGATGATCATGAAGATCTGAAACAGCGCCCAGCCGACAGAGGTTCCGAGGACTCCCAGGTAAACCGAGCTGACGCCATAGATGGCGAACGCGCCCATCCAGAGAACGCCCATCAGACAGCCGAACCAGACGTCCGGACACCAGGCGCCGCCGAAGCGTTTCCATGTGTGATTGCGTGAGAGCAGCCAGGACGAGTAGGCCGCATTGGGAATCAGTCCGCCCAGCAAGGCGATCGGCCAGACAGCGTAACCGGCTACCTGGGGCGACGCGCCCCGCCGCACCGCTTCCTGTGCGATCCCCTGTCCGAAAGCGAACGCGAAATTCAGCATGGGGGCCATCAGTCCGCAGAGTACTGCAATCGCCAGCGCCCCGGCATAACTTCCGCCGCCCGCAATCCGCTTGAGCGATCCTTCGCGTGCCTTGCCGGCGCGTGCGGAAACCGCAATGCCCAGAACCATGATTGCGACGCCGGAGAGGATGAGCGCCCCGCGTCCGGTGGCGACGATTTCGCGATTCTTTACAAACAGCGGGACCAGCGTTCCCAATAGCGCCCCGAGTCCAACGATGATTGCGTATCCAAGCGCCATCCCGAGCCGCGCAATCGAAAGGCCGAACAGCACCTGCGCGATTCCCCATCCGAAACCGAACACCAGCGGCGCGACGAATGCGGTGGCCGGTAACGCCGCATAAACATCGGCGACATTGTGCAGCAGCGTGAAAGCCAGCGTCCAGGGCAGAATCACCAGTGACACCACGGTGAATACCAGCCATGTGTTCTCCCACGGCCAGCGCTTCGCGAATTTCATGGGCAGCATGGAACTGCCCGAAAACAGGCCTGCAGCCAGTGTCAGCAGCAGGCCCAGCCAAAGAGCGAATGGCATTTTGTTACTCTGCTTTCAGATCGCACGAGAGTCCCGGGGCTTCAGGTGTTTTGTACACGCCGCGCTCTATCGAGGCCGGATGCACGAGATAGTTGCTCAAGTGGTGGATATGCTCCAGAAAGATTGCTTCGTGACCCATGGCAATGTGGTTGAACAGCACCAGGTGTTGATGGATCTGGCCCATGTCTCCAACGTGCGGCACCACGGGCAGTCCGAATTTGCGCGCCATCAGGCTTACGGTGAGGAACTCCGCGACGCCCGCCAGGCGAGTGCAGTCGGCCTGGACGAAATGGACGGCGCCGGCTTGCATAAAGTTCTTGAACATCACCCGATTGGGTACGTGCTCGCCCAGCGCCAACCGGATGGGGGCGATGCTGGCGGCAAGGCTGCGGTGCGCCTCGATGTCGTCCGGATGGGTCGGCTCTTCGATCCAGTAGGGATTGAAGGCCGCCAGTGCGTGGCACATGTGTTCCGCTTCGTGCAGGCGCCACTGCTGATTGGCGTCGAACATGATGCGGCAATCAGGTCCGGCGATCTCACGCAGAATGGCTGCGCGGCGCAGGTCGCGGTCGCCGTCCGGCGATCCGACTTTCAATTTGAATGCGCGAAAGCCTGCCGCCAGCGCGATCTGCACATTCTTGCGCACGCGATCGTCCTCGTACATGAACCAGCCGACGGTCGTATCGTATCCTGGATATCCGGAGCGCAAGATGCCTTCGCGAGTCTCCCGGTCAGGGAGGTGAAGATTGAGGATGGCGAGGGCGTCTTCTTTGCTCAACGCATCCTCTATATAGCTGAAGTCGAGAAGGGCGACCACTTGTGCCGGAGTGAGATCGAGCAGGAGGCGCCAGAGGGGCACGCCGCGCGACTTCGCCCACAGGTCGAAGCAAGCGTTCACCACCGACGCGAGCGCCAGGTGAACAACTCCCTTGTGCGGGCCGAGCCAGCGCAGCGCGGGGTCGTCGGCCAGACGCTTCGATACCGTGCCGAACTGCGCCATCAGTTCCTCGATCTCGCGTCCGACAAGCGTTGCCGTCAGTCGATCGATGATGTCGCACACCGCGCGGTTGCCATTCCCCATGGTCAGGGTGATGCCGCAACCGGTCAGGCCGCAATCCGTATGGAGTTGCGTCACTGCGAATGCATACTCTCCACTTGTATGAATCGCATCGGATCCAGCGCCACTATGCAAGGAAAAGCGGCGGTCTTGCGCGTCCGCGCGCGTAATCGTAATGGCTTTCATCGTCTATACCCCAGTTCCGCTCCGCCGCTGACCGGCAGAATACATCCGGTGATGAAGCGCGCCCGCTCGGATAGCAGAAACACGGCGGCGTCCCCTATAACGTCGCCGCGCGGGCAATAACCCAGCGCGTGAATTCCGTCGAGGTACGTATGGATACTGGCCGGATCGGGCTGCTCCGCGGCCCACTTCTCCAGCATCGGTGTCCATACGCCTGCGGGGCATACCGCATTCACGCGGATGCCGAAAGGCGCGTAATCCAGCGCCATGCACTTGGTGAGAGCGATCATCGCGCCCTTGGTGGCGGCGTAGGCAGCATGGCTGGTCTGCCCGATAAGTCCAACCAGGCTGGCGGTGTTCAAGATCGCACCCCGGCTCAGCTTGAGGGCCGGCAAAGCTGCGCGCGTGGTCCAGAAGATGCTCTTCAGGTTTACGGCCAGCAGGCGGTCCCATTCAGCTTCCGAAGTGGCGTCGAGAGGCTTCGAGGGCGACGCGATGCCTGCGTTGTTGTGCACGGCGTCGATGCGGCTGAAGCGCGCCAGCGCCGCCGCTACCGCCCGTTCCACGGACGGGCCATCGGCCACGTCGCATTCCACGGCCAGAGCGGCCGCCCCGAGATCCGCCGTCGTCTGACGGGCCTGATCCGGGTCGACGTCTGCGATCACTACCGACGCGCCTTCGCGGATGCACGCCAGCGCGCATTCGCGGCCGATTCCGCTGGCCGCCCCGGTCAGGAAAACTACCTTCTTCTCAAGCAGCATTGGTGACACACTCCTCGATCTTCCGTTCAATTTCCACCAGCGCATCCGCAATCGCCACTGCTCCGGTCATGGCGGCGCGCACATTCCGCCACAGGATGTCCTCGATCTGTGGGTAATAGCTCAGCTTCGGCGGGAGGATGAGGTCGTGCTCGATGGAATGCTCGAGCAGGGCGAGGCGTTGGGCCCCACTCCCTTGCATGGCCTGCCGCTGGTCCGACATGACCGACCGCCGGACTGCCACCGACCCCTGCTGCACCTCGACTGCCTGCTGTTCCGGGGCCGTCAGGAAACGCAGAAGCTGGTGCGCCTCCGCACAGTCCGCGCCCGCCCGCGTCAGCGCAAAGGTGTGCGCCCCGGCATAGCAGCAGGTGCGGCCGGACGGGCCCGCGGGCATGCGGGCTACTTGAAAGCGGTCGCGCACCGGCGACGACGGATCGCGATAGGACGCGTAATAGCTTGGCCAATCGAATGTCATCGCCGCACTTCCGGCGCGGAAAAACGCGTGGACCTGGTCGTAGTGCCACCCGGCGATCGCCTCCGGTGCGGCGCCGTTCGAGTAAAGTTCGCGCAACACTTTGAGCGCCCAGCGGCCGCCGGCGTTGTTCACTTCCGGTACCAGCGACGGGGGAAAAATGCGCGCTCCTGCCGATTCGGCCAGTTCAAAGAAGGTCCCAAACAGGCCGGATTCCATGCCTGTGAAGACCACCCCGTACATTTCGGGCGCATGCGTGGCTTGTTTGGCCAGCGCGACCAACTCGTCCCAGGTCGCAGGCGGCGTCTCTACCATGTCCGTGCGGTAGTGCAGCAGCCGCAGGTCGATGTTGCGCGGAATGCCGTAGAGCGCGCCGCCGATTCTGGCCAGGTCGAGCACCGGCGGAAAGAAGTCCGAGGTGTCGAAGCCCTCGATGGGAGCCAGAAACCGCAGTTGCGAGGGCGCGTACTTGGTGTGGGTGCTCACCAGGTGGTAGGGAACCGGGTCCAGCGCAGCCAGGTGTGCGTTAAGTTCCGGATGGGTGCCCGCGAATTCTACCGCGACCGTTACGCCCGTGGCGCGCTCGAAGTCCGGAATGCGCGCGTTCAGGCGGTCGTACATGCCTCCCGCGGTCAGCGCGATCTTCAGATGCGATCTCATATCAGAATTCCTTGCACCGCTTGGGATGCGCTTCCCGGCGCCACATCGCACGCGCCGCGCCGCCGCAGCTCCGGCCGCAGGGCTCAGTGAATTGTCCGGCTATTGTAGGATTCCTGTCGCGACTCAGGGAATCGGTTTGTCGAAGGCGGGGGAAACAAGCGCCCAACCAGCGCAGCTCTCGAATGTTCCCAATGTGCGCGACGGAAGGGATGTTGAGCGCCGGCTTTGGATTCGTCCAGGGGCCTCTTCGATGGCAGTGCCGCTGCGCCCGCCCGGCCTCGCCCACCCGCTGCTTCTCGACGGGCGGGGTCTGGGCAACTGGGCCTTTCAGCCGCGCGGCCGGATGCTTCTGGACGCCAGGCCCAGATAACGTTGTCGCCTTCATATAAACGCTCAAATTCATCTTATACCACCCAATCGAAGCATTTTCCAGACAAATATATAGGACTGAGCGCTTACAAATAGATTAACAGTTCTTAGACTCCGCGTTGAGGGCGTCCGGGCACGCTCTGCGCGGAATCCTCGGCCCCAGCTCAGGGCGATGGCTGCCGCATGGTCAGGGGCTTGCCACAGTTCCTGAAACGATGCACGCGGCTCAGTCGTTTGCCCCCGCTCTGCGCCACAGCGAGGTCATATTCTGCCATGCTAAAATTCAAGCGCTTGAACCCGGTCCGCCGGGCTCTATAGAATGCAACGAATATCAGAGCCTCGCGCATTCACTGACAGTCCAGCAAATGGCCCATGGATTCTCAGGTTGAGATCGGACTGCGGATGAGAATCGCAGGTTCGATGCGAAGCGCCCTGGGCGGGCCGGCAAGAGACAGCAAGGATGGAAGAGACGCACCCATGAGAAAGACGAAGCGGTCGGAGAACGGCGATGTGATTCTGCTGAAACACACTTTGGCTGAGCGGCTTCGCGCGGAAATTGTCAAAGGGGTGCTGCGGCCCGGCGAGAAGATCGTCGAGGGAGTGTGGGGAAGATCGCTCGGCGTCTCGCAAGGATCCATCCGCGAGGCCATCAACATATTGGCCAAGGAAGGCTTCGTTACCAAGGCCCTGGGCCGAAGCGCGCGGGTTGTGAGCCTGAATGCAGAGGACGTAAAGCAGATTTACCAGTTGCGTGGAGCGATGGAAGGTCTGGCGGCAAGACTTGCGGCTGAGAGAGGATGCGACACTTCCAAACTGGAGCAGGCGCTCAAGACCATGCGCCGCTCGGCTGAAAAGGATGATGTTGCCGTGTTGCTGGACGCCAATCTGGCATTTCACCTGGAACTCTGCCGGTTATCGGAAAATTCGTACCTGCTCGAACACTCTTACAGAATTCTTCCGCCGTTCTTCGCGTTTGTACGCATACGAGCAATTGTCAGCGGGCAAAGCGCATCGCTATGGGCCAAGGATTTTGCGGCGTATCAACGCATCATCGACTTTGTCAAAGAAGGCGAGGGTGAGATCGTTGAGCAATACATTAAACGGATGATGGTGCGCATCGCGGAAACCGCGTACGACAGTTGGGAGAAGAAACCCTCGACTTTAAGAAGCTGATCGGACGGCGCATCGTGGCCTAGAAACAAGCTCAACAGGGCGCAGTCTCTCTGGCTTTTCCGCAGCCGTGGCCTCACAGCTTGGCGGCTGCACTTCGCTGCGATCCATTCATTCCGCCGCATACGGCAGCGGCAGGAGGAGCGAAGCGCCCTCGCCGGCCGTTCCTCGATTCCCCTGACCGGGCAATCGGCCATGCGGTTGGAAGGTGATGAAATTCGGCCCGCCATCCCGTATCGGCGCCGCGGTGGCCAGATTTGCCGCCCTGAGCGGGGAACGCTGCCCCATCCGAAAAATCTTCGCAAGAGCCACCGGGAAGCTGAAACTTGCCCTACGATCACCACCCGGCCTCACAAAGAGGGAGCGGCGCCAGAACTTTGGCCAGTCCCAGCCGGATTTCAGGCAGATCTTCTTTTGAACCATCGAGTTGTGAGATCCAGCCCGGCGCAGCCTTGCTGTCCTGAAAAAGGCGTCGGAAATGCTTTCGCCACGAGGAAAGAGCCACCGAGATTGAAGAAGGCAAAAAAGCCCTTGACAATTCCATGAGGTACGGCAGACAATTTATGAGCGCTCAAATATGAGGATTCTCGGGAACTATGGCTGTCATATCGCAACATGTGAGGAAGATAAGCGCTCATACTTCCTCGGCGCAGAATTAGAACCTTGCGACGCTTCTCCCTGCATAGCCACGCACCATCGGAGCGTTGAGTGTTAACGGAAGATCTACAGTCCACAGCGGGCGATGGCCAGGATGCCACTTTCCCAGGCTTTGGACCAGAATGGAAGGCCAAAATCATGTTGATAGATTTCGTCGAAAGAACCAAGGTACCTGCAATTCGCGCCTTGTGGTTCGGCATTTGCGCCTGCCTGCTGGCACTTGTTGCGCCAGCGGCATGGGCACAGACCGACCAGGGAGCCATCACTGGTGTTGTTCAGGACGATCAAGGCGCGGTGATTCAGGGTGCAAAGGTCACGCTCACAGCCACAGACACCGGCTTCGCCCTCGAGCGTACGGCCAATGGCAGCGGTGTCTTCGTCTTCTCCCCAGTCAAGATCGGAAACTACAAGCTGACCGCCAGCGAGGCCAACTTCCAGACGACAGTCCAGGAAAACCTGCATCTGGATATTCAGCAGCGCCTGAACGTCACACTCGTATTGCACCTCGGCGCCGTGATGCAAGAGGTCACCGTCTCGGCGGAGAATGACCCTCTCATCCAGTCCCAGACCAGCGACGTGGGCCAAGTGATCAGCGCCGAAACCATCGACAACACCCCGCTCAATGGGCGCAACTGGGTGTATATCGCGCAACTGACCGCGGGTGTCTCTCCGCCGTTTGGCAACACACGCGGCAGCGGTACCGGCGACTTCCTGGCCAACGGCCAGAACGCCGAGCAGAACGACTTCATGCTGGATGGCGTCGACAACAACACCAACCTCATCGACTTCCTCAATGGCTCCAGCTACGTCATGCGGCCGCCGCCCGATGCGCTGGCTGAGTTCAACTTGCAGACCAGCGACTTCAGCGCCGAGTTCGGCCATTCGGCCGGCGCGGTCTTGAACGCCAGCATCAAGTCCGGGACCAACCAGATCCACGGCGATTTGTGGGAGTATCTCCGCAACACGAATCTGGACGCGCAGAATTGGAACGCCACATCGAAGGGACCCTACCACCAGAACCAGTTTGGCGCCACCCTCGGTTTCCCCATCTGGAAGGAGCACGTCTTCTACTTCGGAGACATGGAGGCAAACCGCATCTCGATCGCCAACCCCTCCATTCTTGGCGTGCCGACCGCAAATATGCGCGGCGGAGACTTCTCTGAGTTGCTAAGTCCCTCCCTCACCAATCAAAATGAGCCGATCCAGCTTTATCAACCGAATTCGGGCGGCACGCAGACGTTGTCCTGCAACGGCCAGAACAATGTCTTCTGCCCGGGTCAGATCGACACTGTTGCGCAGAACATTCTCAAGCTGTACCCCAGTCCGAATGCCGGTATGGCCGGACAAACCTACAACAACTACAACGTGAACCTGGGCCAGGCGGACGATACCGTCCAGTGGGACCAGCGCCTGGATTGGAACATCACCCAGAAAGACCAGATCTACGCGCGCTTCAGCTATGCGCACGAGATCAAAGAGAATGGACTTCCGCTCGGCAACCTCCTTGATGGCAGCGGCTTCGGCGGCAAGACCGACACCAACCTGGCCAAGAACTTCATGATGAGCGAAACCCACTCCTTCGGGCCAACCCTCACCAACGAGTTCCGTTTCGGCTACAACTGGATCGCCTCCGTATACCACCAGCCGAACGCCAACAACGACACTCTCGCACAGACCCTCGGCCTGGGTGGAGTTCCGGATCTCGGGCCTGGCCTGGGTGGCCTGCCACTCGGTGGTGTAAGTGGAATCCAACAATGGGGCTCGGTCGGTACGCAGGACGAAGCGCAGAACGTCTATCAGATACTGGATAACCTCAGCAAGACCATCGGCAACCATTCGCTGAAGATTGGTGTGTCGTTTCAGGCCATCCGCGTCTTCGACCGGTATGCAGCTTCCCCGCTCGGACAATACTTCTTCAGTGGTCCCTTCACAGGGGCTCCGGGCGTGAGTTACACCGGCTCCGGCGTAGGGGACTTCCTCGCCGATCAGATGAATTATGCCGACATCTATACCATCCCGTCCTTCAACGATTCGCAGTGGTACAACTCCGCCTATTTCCAGGACGACTGGAAGATCGCTCATAACCTGACCCTCAATCTCGGCCTGAGATACGACCACTACGAGAACTACAAGGAAAGGCTCGGAAACCAGGCAAACATCACGCAGGCCACCAATCTGGGCATCGGCACCGGATCCGCCGTGTATGAGATCCCTTCCAGTTCGAAAAACGTGGATCTGGGCGCGCCTTTCCTTGCCACGCTCGCCAAAGACAACATCACTGTCGAGTACGTAGACAACGAGCGCCTGGCGAACACGCAGAATCTCAACTTCGCTCCGCGCTTCGGCTTTGCATATCAGCCGCTGCCGAAGACCGTGGTTCGCGGCGGCTTCGGCCTCTTCTATGGCGGCCTGCAGAGTGAGGGAAACACAAACTTGGGAAGCAACTTCCCCTGGTCGAACTCGGCGTATATCTTTTCTCCGAACTGCGTTACCGGGAACTGTCCGTCACTCACCAGTGAAGGCATCACGCTGGAGACGGGGCTGGTGGCAAAGACCGGCAACGGCCTGCAGAACTTCGTGTCGAATCCCGGCCTGAATGGCATCGACCCCAACATCAAGACGCCGTACACCCTGAGCTACAACCTGTCCTTGCAGAGGCAGATCACCAATGAGTTAGCTGCGACGCTGAGCTATGTTGGCAACGGTTCGCGCCATCTGCCTATCTACTACAATCCGAACACGGTGATGGGTCTTTATGCGCCGGGCACCAACACGCAGCAGTATCAGCCCTTCCCCGACATGGGCGGCATGGGCATCATCGACTTTGCCGGCGTCAGCGAATACAACTCAATGCAGGCGAAACTGGAAAAGAAGATGTCCAAGGGCCTGAGCTTCCTTTCAACCTATACATGGGCGCATAGCCTCACCGACGATAGCGATGCAGGCGGTCTCAGCACTGCCGTCGGCGACCGTAACATGGCGATCATCCCATGGGGCCAGGAGTACACCAATTCGCCCTACGATGTCCGCCACAGAGTTACACTCAACGGCAACTACCAGTTACCTTTCGGCAAGGGTAGACAATATCTGAACAATTCGCGCATGGCGGACAAAGCAGTTGGGGGCTGGTCCACCAGCCTTACCTTCGCGGCCCAGACGGGAACGCCGTTTTCGGTCTCTCCCGACATCAGCACGGCAGCCGGAGGCGGTGCAAGGGCGATCAAGATCCGCGATCCCTTTGCTGTGGGCGGCGTTGCAGACACCGTCAACAATCCCGGTGTGGAATGCGCAACCCAGACAAGGACAAAGGAGCATTGGTATAACCCCTGCGCCTTCGCCAATCCAATTCCCGGGAATGCGATTGCACCGGTCGGTACGCCGGTCGGCACCGGGGGCTATCAATTCTATGGGCCGGTCACGGATGAAGCATCGGCGCTCCAGTTGCTCGGCGGCAGATCGAACACGATCTACGGTCCCGGCTACTACAGCGTCAACATGTCACTCTTCAAGAACTTCACAACGTTCCGCGAACAGTACCTGCAGTTCCGCGTGGATTCTTTCAACCTCTTGAACCATCCGACCCTCAACAACCCGAACAACAATGGCAACAGCTCGAACGGCTCGAGCGGCGGCCAGATTTATGGGCCGAATTTTTTCCAGAACGACACACCGGACGCGCGCTTCCTGCAAGTATCGTTGAAGTACGCCTTCTAACTAAACCGCCATCGCGGAGACGGAACGGATTGATGTTCGTTCTGTCTCCGCATCTCTATGATGTGCTTAGGATATTTCATGGAACGCGCTCTGAGTCTGAAGCAAATGGCGGCAACCGCCGCCGTGATGGCCGCCGTGGCGCTTGCGCCTTTTGCCGCACCAATGGCCGCCGGCCAGGTCTCGCCAAACACTGAAACCGAGTTCACTTTTCATCATCCATCCGTCCTTATCCGCTATCACCGCGCGACGGGCGGGATGGACATCGAGTGGAGTGACGGAAAGAAGCTGCTCGGCATCAGCAGCAGTGCGCTGCTTGAGGACGGACGGCAGATTTCGACGGCGAGTTATACGGTGCACACGCTCGACAAGCCGCAGAATATCGGGGGCGCCCAGGCTGCCGAGGAGTACACCATCCGCAGCACGGCGCCGGGACTGCCCGACTTCCTTCAGCACATATGGCTCTACGACGGCCAGGCTTCGATCGCCATCGAGGCCGAGCTGGTCTCGAAAGGAGCGCCGGTCGGAACGCGGCACTTCGACCCTGTCGTGCTCAAGGACGCAGGCGCGATTGGCGTCGGTCAAGCGAAATCTCTGCGCGTGCTTCACGTGCCTTTCGACAACGACATGTGGTTCCGCTACAACAGCATCGCGGTCGCAGGCATCAAGTCCGGCCAGACGGTGACCAGCAACGAAGTAACGGCCATCTACGACAACACGACACGCCAGGCCCTGGTGCTTGGCTCCATCACGCATGACACCTGGAAGACAGCCATCGAAGTCGGCGCAACGCGTGGAACGCTCACCAGCCTCGATCTCTACGGCGGCATCTCTTCGCCAACCGGCGTGCGAACAGATACGCACGACACGGTTCCGCACGGCATCGTGCGCGGCCAGAACGTCACTTCGTCCCGCATCTTCATCGGATCCTTCGCCGACTGGCGCGACGGACTGGAAGCATACGGCGCCGCCAACGCGGCTGTTCACGCACCTCTCAAATGGGCCGCGGGAGCTCCGATGGGGTGGAACAGTTGGGCCGCCTACGCGGACAAGATCAACGACCATCGCTATCTGGGCGCTGCTGCCTTTGTACGCGACACGCTTGTGCCGCAGGGCTTTTCCCGGACTAAGATCATCTACGTCAACCTTGACGCCTTCTGGTCCAACCTCGATGCCGTGCAGCTTGCCGATGCAGTTGCCGAAATCAAAGCCATGCGCGGAGCGGATGGAACGCGTTTCGAGCCGGGCATCTACTGGACGCCCTTCGCCTATTGGTCCGATGATCTTGACGCCTATGTCGAGGGAACAGGGATGAAGTACCGTTATCGGGACATTCTCATCAAGGCGCCCGATGATTCGATACTCCCCAAGGTGGATGGAGGGCTGGCCATCGATCCGTCGCATCCCGGAGCGAAGGCGCGTGCCACTTATTTTCTGGCGCAGTTTCAGCGGCTCGGGTTTCAATATCTCAAGCTCGACTTTCTCTCCCACGGTGCTCTGGAGGGCGTTCACTTCGACCCCGTAATTCAGACGGGCATAGAGGCCTACAACCTCGGCATGAAGCAGATCGCCGACGAGACCGCAAATCGGATGTTCCTCAGCCTCTCCATCGCTCCTCTTTTCCCGGCAGGTTACGGGCATGCGCGGCGTCTTTCCTGCGACACCAAGGGCCACATCAGCGGCGGCGATCAGTCGACCGAGTACATGCTCAACTCACTCACCTATGGCTGGTGGACAAGCAAGAATCTCTACATCACCGATCTCGATCACGTCGTCCTCGGCAACAAGGCTGACCAAGGCGCGCGCAGCGTTGAGGAAGGCAAGAGCCGGCTTCTCTCCGCCATCGTCAGTGGCGGCATGATCCTGGACAGCAGCCGTCTGGCCGACGATCCGCAGGGCCGGGAACTCGCGCGCGCGGTCTACGACAATCGGCCGTGGTTCGCGGTCGCTGCGGAAGGGAAGACTTTCCGTCCCGTCGAGGGCGACACCGGCGACAAGGCGGCCGACGTATTCCTGCGCGCCACTGCTCACGGGGCCTACGTCGCACTCTTCAACTTTGACCAAGAGCAGCCGCACACCATCACCGTGCCCTTGGATCGCATCGACGAGACCCTTGCGAACTCGGCGTCCGTGACCGTAATCGATGTTGCTTCCGGAACGGTGCTCAAGCCGGCTCACACCGGCCTCAGCATCGAATTGCAATCCTCGGCGTCGACCCTGCTCGAACTGCGTTGGAAGTAGCTCGCGGTGTCACACAACTTCTCGAAAGGACTCGAAATGACGTCGACAAGACGCGAATTCGTGTTAGGGTCTGTAGCCCTTGCAGTTTGCCCTTCTCAGTCCCTGCGCGCAATCACCCATGAGCCGAAAAAGGAAGAGGAACTCTGGTTCGCAAGCCCGGCAACCCGCTGGATGGAGGCCGTGCCACTGGGCAACGGGCGCATCGGAGCGATGGTCTACGGCGGCGCGGCCGCCGAGCGCATCGATCTGACTGAATCCACCGTCTGGTCCGGCGCACCCAGCGACGGCGACGTTAGCCCGACAGCCCTCGAGAACCTTCCCCGCATTCGCCAGCTCATGTTTGACGGCAAGTACGCGGAAGGCGGCGAAATCTGCAGGCAGCATCTTCTCGGCAGCCCGGCTTCCTTCGGTACGCACTTGCCGATGGCTTCGCTTCAGATTGCCTTCGCCGGAGATAACTCCCCAAGCCGGTATCGCCGATCCCTCAACCTGGACGAGGCCATCGCACATGTCGACTACACGAGCGACAAGCTCCGCTTCCAACGCGAAGTCTTTTCTTCCAATCCCGCCGACGTGCTTGTCACCCGCCTCACCTGCGATCATCCTGCTTCCGTCAGTTGCGACATTTCTTTCGCGAATCTCGCGCTGCCCGGCGAAGTAACTGTCGAAAGCAATGAAACCCTCATTCTGAAAGGTCACGCCTTCGAACATTTGCATAGCAACGGCAAGCAAGGCGTAGCCTTTGTAACGCGCGTTCGCGTGCTCGCCGATGGAGGCCGCATCGTGACGAACAACGGCGCTCTGCACGTGAGCCATGCCGACAGCGTAACTCTGCTCGTCGCTATCGCCACCAACTACCGCGGCGGCGATCCCGCGGCGCGCTGCGTGCAGACCCTTGAATCCCTGCGCAACAAAACCTACACTGAACTTCGCGCCGCTCACGTCGAAGACCACCAGGCTCTCTATCGCCGCATGTCGATCGATCTCGGCACGAATCCGGTTGCGGAGCGAAAGCCGACCGATCAGCGGCGCAAGGCAGTGCGCGCCGGCGATGCGGATCCTGGCCTCTCCGCGCTCTTCTTCCAGTTCGGCCGCTACCTGACCATCGCCGGCTCGCGCCCCAGTTCCCCTTTGCCTCTGGCCTTGCAGGGAATCTGGAATGACGGACTCGCCTCCAGCATGGGTTGGACCGACGACTTCCACCTTGACATCAACACGCAGCAGAACTACTGGCTCGCCGAGGTAGGCAATCTCTCGGAATGTCAGGCACCGCTGTTCGACTTCATCGATCAAATGCGTCTTGCAGGGCAGTCTACCGCGCGAAAAATGTACGGCGCGCCCGGTTGGGTTGCCCACGTGGTCACCAATCCATGGGGATTTACCGCCGCGGGCTGGGGGCTTGGCTGGGGAATCTTCCCCACGGGCGGTCTCTGGCTGGCAATGCAACTCTGGCAGCACTATCAATTTACCGGGGACAAGCAGTTCCTCCAACAGCGCGTCTATCCGGTCTACAAGGATGCCGCCGAGTTCTTCCTCGCCTACATGGTCCAGCATCCGCAGCGCGGCTGGCTGGTCACCGGCCCCTCCGTCTCGCCGGAAAACTGGTTTATCGCTCCTGATGGCAAACGCGCCTCCGAGTCCATGGGAACGACCTGTGACCGGGTCTTTGTCTACTCGCTGCTCAGCGCCTGCGTCGAAGCTTCCACCACCCTGGGCATCGACCGCGAATTCCGCGCCCGCGTCCAGGGCGCCCTCGATCGCCTGCCGCCGCTGCAAATCGGAAAGCACGGCCAGGTGCAGGAATGGCTCGAGGACTTCGACGAAGGCGAACCGGGCCACCGGCACATGTCGCATCTCATGTCGCTCTACCCAGAGCATCAGATCTCGCCCTCCGCCACACCGGCCCTCGCACAGGCGGCACGCGTGACGATCGAGCGCCGCATCAGTCAGCCCAACTGGGAAGATTCCGAGTGGGGTCGCGCCAATCTCACAAACTTCTATGCCCGCCTTCTCGACGCGGAGAATGCGCACAAGCACTTCCTGGGACTTCTCGCGAACGCCCTCGACGATTCGCTTCTTTGCGAGACGCGCGAAAACGAATTCGCTGTCAGAAGGCTCAGCTTCAAGACTCGTCAGGGGCATTGCGAGAAATGGGAGCGAATTGTCAGCGAATGACTTTCGGCTTCCTTGAACATAAAGGTCGAGCAACCAAAGTTGAGCGCCACGCGAGAATGACAATAATAACCTTTGAGGAAGAAGAATTGATCTTCCCCAGAAATCATCAGTAGCTAGCCGCCAGGCTGCTGGCGAATATCGGGCGGCGGCGAAAACTAGTAGATTTAGTATAACTAGGGAACCTCTGCGCAGGTGCCTGATTTCTAAGCGAAGAATTGGGCGCGAAAGATTTTCAGCATTTGGACCAAGAATCGTTGGAAAAAAGCGCTTACAAGCCTGTTTGCTTTGTCTCGGGAGTCCG
>Ga0224558_1002651_pt1 | contig 16019 bp, 12 predicted proteins | sample 714S32024metaG_FD_180682 | JGI IMG/M metagenome (GOLD analysis project Ga0224558, IMG submission 180682) | Peat soil microbial communities from Stordalen Mire, Sweden - 717 S3 20-24 | ecosystem: Environmental > Terrestrial > Soil > Wetlands > Peat | place: Sweden: Norrbotten County, Stordalen... | reverse complement strand
CAACGAAGGCATCAGCGTAAAGGATCTGGCCGAAAAGCTCGAAGTCCGCGCCAAGGACCTGATCGCCACGCTGCTGATGAAGGGCATCTTCGTTACCGTCAACCAGTCCCTCGACGCCGAGATGGTCAAGGACGTGGCCGCCAAATTCGGCGCCGCCGCGACGGTCATCAGCTATGAGGAAGAGATCGCCAATCAGGCTATCGAAGAAGTTCTCGAAGCCGAAAACACCGGCGAGCTCGAAGTTCCACGTTCGCCTGTGGTCACCGTCATGGGCCACGTCGATCACGGCAAGACTTCGCTGCTCGACGCTATCCGTGAAACCGACGTAGCGGCTGGCGAAGCCGGCGGCATCACCCAGCACATCGGCGCTTACAAGGTGAAGTTTGCCAAGGAAGGCTCTCCGGCTTCCGGTCGCGAGATCGTCTTCCTCGACACACCCGGCCACGAAGCCTTCACGCGCATGAGAGCGCGCGGCGCCAAGGTGACCGACATCGTGGTTATCGTGGTCGCCGCCGACGACGGCGTGATGCCTCAGACCCTCGAGGCCATTGACCACGCCAAAGCCGCCGGCGTGCCCATCATCGTCGCCATCAACAAGATCGACAAGCCCGATGCCAACCCGGAGCGCGTCAAAAAGCAGCTTGCCGACCGCGGGCTCATTCCCGAGGAGTGGGCAGCCGGCGGCGAAGGGACAGTCTTTGTCGAAGTCTCCGCCAAGAAGCGCATCAACCTCGACCTGCTGCTGGAGATGATCTGCCTGGTCTCTGACATCAAGGCGCCCAAGGCGACGCCCGGACGCAAGGCCGTCGGCTCGGTTCTCGAAGCCAAACTCGATCGCGGCCGCGGCGCAGTGGCCACCGTTCTCGTACAGGACGGCACGCTGCACCTCAACGACAGCTACATTGTCGGCAACACCTTCGGCAAGGTTCGCGCCATGTTCGACGACCGCGGACGCGCCCTTGAAGAAGCCGGTCCCTCAACGCCGGTGGAAGTGCTGGGCCTCGAATCCATGCCCGACTCCGGCGACACCTTCCTGGTCGTCGCCGACCGCGACAAGGCCAAGGGCATCGCACAGTATCGCAAGATGAAGGAGCGCGACTCTCAACTCGCCAAGAGTTCCAGAGTCTCGCTGGAAGGATTGGCGGAGCAGATTCGCACCGCCGGTGTGAAGGATCTGCCGCTGATTATCAAGGGCGACGTGACCGGCTCGGTCGAGGTGCTGGCCGACTCGCTGGTGCTCATGTCCACCGAGAAGGTGCGCGTCAAGGTCATCCACTCAGGCGTCGGTTCCATTACGGAGAGCGACGTTCTGCTGGCCACCGCCTCCAACGCCATCATCATCGGCTTCAACGTCCGCCCGGAACGCAAGGCCGCCGAGCTGGCGCAGCAGGAAAGCGTCCAGATTCGCCTCCACTCCATCATCTACGAACTCCAGGATGAAATGCGCCTGGCCATGCTCGGGCTGCTCGAACCCGTCTTCAAAGAGAACTACATCGGCCGCGCCGAAGTGCTCAACGTCTTCAGAATTCCGAAGATCGGCACCATCGCCGGATGCCGCGTGCAGGACGGCGTGATCCGCCGCGATGCGGAGATCAAGGTCATGCGCGGAGACGAACAGCTCTTCAAAGGCAAGGTCAGCTCGCTCAAACGCTTCAAGGACGACGCCCGCGAAGTAACCAACGGGATGGAGTGCGGCATCGGCCTCTCCGGCTTCAACGACATCAAGGAAGGCGATTTGATCGAAGCCTTCTCCACCGAGAAGTTAGCCGCCGACCTGGGCGCTCTAACCTCCGCCAAAGCGTAACGCAACTTAACCGCAACAACAATCGGCCCGCTCCTCATATTGAGAAGCGGGCCGGTTTTTTGGTACATCGCACTCCTAATCAGCCTATTGAACACCGCAGTCGCCTTTATACTGCAAGGGTTGGGTTGTGAGCGCAAAGTTCGTGGAGTTCGCCAAGCCACCGCCAGTTCCGGTCACGGTGACCGTGGAATTTCCGATGTAGGTGGACTGGCTGTACGCCGAGGTAAGCGTCAGCGTTGAGCTTCCCGATGTGGCGATGGAAGCGGGAGAAAAGCTGGCCGTCACTCCCGCAGGCAAGCCGCCTACCGAGGGTGTCACCGTCCCAGTAAACCCATAGAGCGCCGACACATTGACGGTGTAACTCATCGAATGGCCCAGAGACAAGGCCGTCTGAGAAGGGTTGTTGTTGGTTGCCGTGACGCTGAATGTTGGCAGCGGGTTGAGCGTTATGGAGACCGGAGTCGCGCAGATGCTTGTATTCGCCGTCATGCAAGCATTCAGCGTGACAGTGGTCGGAGTCGTGATCGTACTTGGGGCAGTGTATGTGTTCGCGCTTGTTCCTGACGTGGGCGAGCCTGTTATGGCCGTGGTGGCCGAGGTCAGCGTTCCTGGCGCGGCGCTGGACGGAGAAGCTGATAACGTCCAGGTAAGTCCTGTGGCCGTGCCCTGATTCTGGATGTTTGCGCTGAAACTCTGCTTCGTTCCTCCTGCCAGCGGAGCGGAAACCGTCGCAGGATTAAGCGAAATCGTCGTCGCTTGAACGCTGATATTCGTCGTAGCGCAAGCACTGGTCTGTGCCGACGCGCATCCCTGTACTGTAGCATTGAGCGCCGGGTAGCCAATCAATGCAGTGTCCGTATACGTCGTCGAAGCTGCATTGCTTGTACTGGAAAGAGAGCCAGGCCCGTTGATGATGCTAAAGTTGGCCAGTTGCGGATTATAAACGCCGCTGGCGCAGGCCACTCCCGTACTCGTCTTGCAGGTCACGATGGGAACGATCGTTGACGTATACCCATACGTCAAGGAAGAGGAGGTCGAGGTAAGACTGATGCCATACGTGTAAACAACCGGCGCAATGCTAATCGCATTGGAAGTAGCCGCGCTGGTAAGCCCACTGGTCGTCGTGCTCACCGTGATCGTTGCCGGTTGCGACGCCGTCATATTGGCCAAGTTGGCCGGTATGGTGACGCTACACGTGATCGTGGTCGGGGATGCCGTTGGAGTACATGTGTAGGTCATCAGCGGCCAACTTGGGCTGCTGATCGTCACGAGAGAATTCGCGCTGAATCCGGTTCCTGTGATGGTGACCGTAGGAATTGTCGTCCCTGCCGTCCAAGCCGCCGGGGAAACACTCGTGATGCTGACCGGCTCAACAAGTGTCAGCGACGTGGCGGCGCTTACAGCGGGACTGCTCCCCTGAACGGTTGCCGTTATATTGTCAGTCGCCGTATTGGAACTGGGGAAAAGAGCGGTCGACGCAGCAGGCGCTGTGTACGTGGTGCTAAGGCCAGACGGTATGCTTACGCCCAACGCGGATGTCCAAGTAGCTGTCGCGTTTTCCGTGCCATTGGTTATGTTCGCCTGTAGAGAGGCAGTCGACCCATTTGCGAGCAGTACGTTGGGATTTGGATTATCCACGCTGATCGTTTCCAGGAGCAGGTCAATCGTTACCGTTTGACACACCGGAGAAGTGGTCAGGTTCGTGATGCAGCCCTTCACCGTCGCGGTAGTGTTTCCAGAAGTGATTTGTGCCGGAGCCGTGTACGTGTAGTTCTGGTCAGACGACCCAGAAACCACCCCGCTGCCAGGACCGCTCACGAGTGTCCATTGAAAGAATGGCAAAAAGATTGCGGTATTGCTTGCATCCGCTGTGAATGTAACCTGCCCGCCTCCGTCCAATGTGTAGTACCCTGGCGTAACGTCGATGGCCAGGGCGTCAACGTAGAAGGTGCCGAAGTCTCCCGTGCTGGAATCTCCCGAGTAGGCGTACTCAAGTCCGGAGTAATTTGTGAGGTAGTAAGTGCCATCATAATCGCCATAACAAGTGTCCCCGTTCAACCCACATTCGACGGGATAGCCAGCGTCACCTAGCGTGTAACCCCAATAATCATCATTGGAATATCCTTGGCAGTCCTCGGAGTCCGGGTCACACTCCCACATCCATATCCAAAAGCTCGCCCAATAGTCCCAGGTTCCGGAGACGGTAACTGGAAGTCCTACAAGCTCACTTAGTGGGTCGCCTGCATAGGGACCGCCTGAGTCGAGATAGTTGTACTGGCCGTTCGGGTCATTCAGTTGGCAGCCATGGTATGTGGATCCGCCAATACTGACCCCTGCATAATCCTGGCCACTACCATCTAGGTCCCAGGAACCGTAGGCGTGGCAGTCCAATTGGATTCCGAGTACGCCGTTCACTAGCGTCTCGTCTTCAGTCAAATAAGCTGTTGCCTGTGCTAGCGATCTTTGGGCACAAGGCAGGAGATAGGTCAGAACGCAGAGAAGGACAGCGATACGTTTCATTTGTCGATCCCCTTAGCGTCCGGGAGGGCAGAACTATTCTTTGCGTCAGGATTTGATTGTGGGACCTGCTGGGAAGGTCACCTCGCATTGTCATGCATGTGGAGCGTATAACCATCAAGGCGCGTGTACGAGCGCGAACCAAGCACGGAGACCAACTTGGCCTTCGCGCTGGGGAACAATCCCTCAATCGCGTCTTGCGCTTCGGCGATTGCTGGTGTGTTCATCCTCGACGGGCGAACCGTGTGAGGTAATGATCTAGCCGTTAGCACCGCGTCTCTGTAGTTCTTCTGCCTTATCTCCCGTTCTTTTAAGTACTCCTCTGCAATTTTCTTTACCGTTTCTGCCTCGTCCGTGGTAAGGCCAGACTTCTTCGCAAAATAACCCTTCCAACCAGCCGCCGTCTCTGCGTGACCAGCCGCATCCTCGGACTGCGCATTCCTCTCGTAGAAGGCAATGGTAGAGAACAGGTCTTCATATCGAAACTGCTCATTCCGTGCCTGTTGTTGCTCCGGTGTTAGCGGCGTTGGCATTGGATGCTTCTGGCCTGTACTAAGTCCTGGGCCGTATGACGGCATTACACACGGCGGGTTATCACAGGCGGCGAGGCCAACGCCCGATCCGCTTTGACCCGTTGGGGGCTGTTGCCCGTAGGCAAATATTGAAAATGTGCCTGCTAGGCTAAAGCTGGCAAGCAAAACAAATGAAAGATGCAAGATCGAAGTCTTCATCAAATATCTCCAATGCAATAGCTGTTGTACGTTGGTCCGAGGCTGTTGGCGATAGCCGGAAAAGCCGCTCCGCCGCTACTGCAAGGTAACCAGCACTTCGATGACGCCTGTGCCGGAATCCAGTGAGTCGAGCGCCTTGCCGACCACGGCGCCCAGCATTTGGGTGCGGTCGGTGCCTTTCATGGCGCGGCCCGGCGTGGAAGAAGCTACCAGCAGGTCACCGACCTTGATAGGACCATTCTCCGCCGTTACCTTGGTGGGAACCCGGCCCACCATGGCCATCGGAACTTCGGTCTTGTCGGCATTGGCGTCTTCAGGATGTAGTCTGCCAACAAAACCGGGCTTGGTGGAATAGATGCCAGCTACCAACGTCGAATACGCCTGATTGGATTTGAGGAACTTGCCGGGTGCGTCGGGGTCGATGACCAGAATGTCGCCCGGTTCATACTTCGTCCGGTCCCCGCTCACACCGACCGACTCGGCATAGTCTGCGCCGCAATTGGCGGGGATGAATGCTGTGCTCTGCGTGGTGCCGTCGGGAAAGACGAAACCGCCATAAGAATGTATCTCGCCGTTGACGTCAAGGGAATACAGAGGATTGTTCGTCATAATGCCGACGTTTCCGCTTGCTGCGGAAATGCTAAGCGCCCTTGTGAACCCTCCGCCGTCACCCGTCCCAATCGTGAAAAACCCTCCAGCGCCGCCGTAATATCGCATGCTGAAAAGGTTGTAAGACGAATCACCTGTCTTCCAGGTCAGGAATGGCGCATTGCCGGCTGTGGGTATAGAAAGGGTCAATCCGTCTTGACCCCCGCTCGGCAGGTGGACATCCAGGGCCGAATATGGAGTTGTTGTGCCGATACCGACCTTGGTGGACGACTGCGTAATCACCGAGTTACCGAGAGTGGCGCTCCCCGTATACACCGGAATTGTGCCTGCCGTACCGTCGTTATTGTTTGTGACCGTCGTCTGCGCGGTCGCGCTCATCGCGAGGACCGCGACGCAGAATACCAATCCCATCATCTGCTTGTGCATGGTTCTCCTGATTCCTCCGCAGTTGGTTGCAAAATCAACGCCATGATTATGTTGCATAAGGTTTTAACTCCGCCCACACCGGGGCGTCAAGGTTACTAATGTCGTGTGTTTTACCGTTGCGTTATTCGGTGGCCAGGTACTCTGGCATACGGCCTCGACAGCGGCGTTGACTCGCCGGCTCGCGATTCATGGCGATTTCATGGAATTTCCTTCTTAAATTTGAATAGATGGCGATAAAATCGGCGCGTGAGAGCCGGTATGAGGCCGGGCGAGAACCCATCCCCTGAAACCTCAAGGCAGCGCCTCACGAATTCGAGCAAGATGGCGATTTTCCCCGCCGGGCTTCCCCCGGCAGAATCTGAACCTCAACCGGCTTCTTCAAAGGAGGAGATCATGGCACACACAACAATCCCCATTCCCGGCCCCGAAGGCCAGGAACAAAAACATCCTGAGCCGCAGCATCCTGCTCCCGCGCCCAAGCCCGCTTCCGGCGCTACCACTTACACGCTGGTGACAGAGCCCGATCAGGGCTTGACGCCAATTTACAACCTGCTTTCCTCGGCCAAAAAGTCCATTGACATGACCATGTACGAGCTCTCTGACACGACGGTTACCACCATGCTGGCCAAGGCCGCCGGCTCCGGAGTGACGGTCCGGGTGATCCTCGACCAAAACAACGAGAAGGCCAATAACACCACAGCCTACAACACACTGACCACTGGAAAGGTCGCTGTCCACTGGGCTAACCCCACCTACAAATGCACGCATCAAAAGACCATTACAGTGGATGGGGCCACGTCGGCGATCATGACACTCAATCTGACTCCGGAGGACTACTCGACCACCCGCGACTTCGCCGTGATTACCAACGACGCGGCCGACGTGGCTGCCATCGAGGCGACCTTCAACGCCGATTTCACCGACACAACTATTACTGCGCCGACCGGCGACAATCTTGTCTGGAGCCCCACCAACTCCCGCTCCGCACTGCTCGCGCTCATCAACGGCGCAGCCAAAACTCTGCTCATCTCGCAGGAGGAATTCGACGACACCGGCATCGAGTCCGCGGTCGAAGCGGCTATCAAGCGCGGCGTCGCCGTCACCCTTGTCCAAGAGAATCTCAACGGCGCCTACTCCTCAGTCCTCAACACCCTCAAAGCCGCCGGTGCGCAAATAGCCATTTTCAGCTCCAAAACCGGCTATTACATCCACGCCAAAACCGTACTGGCCGACTACGGCACAACGCAGGCAAAACTGTTTGTGGGCTCGGAAAACTTCTCCACCGATTCGCTCAACGACAACCGCGAACTGGGCCTCATCTTCTCCGATACAGCCTGCATGGCCGGCGTAGAAGCTGCCATCACCGCCGACTTCAACAAAGGTACGAAATTCTGAACCGCACCCGGCGCCGCAGCTCGACAAGGCCTTGTGCAGCGCTGGACTCCCCTGCGGCGGAAATCGTTTTGGCTGAATGAAATGCCCGGCGAGGGCGCGGCTTGGCCCAGCGGCTGGTTCCGGGTATAATGAAGATTCGGCAAGCTGCCGGAGGCGTGTGTCTTGATGCGCCCCGCTGGCTGCTCTGCTGGACAGACCCGGATTGAGCGCATCTTAAGTGGCAGCTCGAAGGCGACTGGTTCCGGCGGCTCGAAAGACCAAAGTTTGGAGCAAAGCAATGGCACAAGTATGCGACATCTGCGGGAAAGGCCCGCAGTTCGGCAACAACATCTCTCACGCCCACAACATCACACGGCGGCGCTGGAGCGTGAATCTGCAGGCAGTGAAGGCGCTGGTGAACGGCCACGCCAAGCGGATCAGGGTGTGTGCAAGCTGCATCAAGAGCGGCAAGATCGCCAAGGCCTGAGAGCGGCGAACCGAGAGCCCGTTGGAATTGGCCGGGCTGCATTGACGGTCAAAATTCAGAAGTGAAATTCAAGATTGACACGAACCCCGTCCTGACTGGGCGGGGTTTTGTTGTGTCTGCTTTCCGCGTTATTCGACGTGATAGTTGGGCGCTTCACGCGTGATGATCACGTCGTGGACATGGCTTTCGCGCAGGCCGGCGCCGCTGATGCGCACAAACTGCGCCTTCTCCTGCAACTCCGCGATGTTGCGGCAGCCCAGGTAGCCCATGCCTGAGCGCAGGCCGCCAACCAACTGGAAGACCATAGCTTCGAGCGGTCCACGGTATGGTACGCGCCCTTCAATGCCTTCGGGGACAAACTTGGCCAGCCGGTTCTGACTGGCGCGCTCGCGCTGGACAACGCCCTCGCTGCCCAACTCGGCGCTGGCCAGGTCGTCGGTGCTCTGGAAGTATCGTTCGCCCGAACCCTGGCCCATGGCGGTCAGCGAGCCCATACCGCGATAGCTCTTGAAGCTGCGGCCCTGGTAGAGAATGGTCTCGCCGGGGCTCTCGTCCACGCCGGCAAAGAGCGAGCCTATCATCACGGAGCTTGCCCCGGCGGCGATGGCCTTGGTGATTTCTCCGGAATATTTAATGCCGCCGTCGGCGATCACCGGAATTCCGTGCTCGCGCGCGGCGCGTGCGGCCTCGGCGATGGCGGTAATCTGCGGCATTCCCGCGCCGGTGACCATGCGCGTAGTGCAGATGGAGCCAGGTCCGATGCCGACTTTGATTACGTCGGCGCCGGCGTCAATCAGCGCCATCGCGCCCTCGTAGGTTGCCACGTTGCCGGCCATCAGGGCCACATTCGGAAAGAGCTTCTTGACTTCACTCACCGCTTCCAGCACGCGCGATGAGTGCCCGTGCGCCGAGTCGATGGCCAGCACATCCACGCGCGCCCGCACCAGTTCCGCCGCGCGCTCGAGGAAGTCGCCCGTGGCTCCAATGGCGCCAGCCACGCGCAGACGGCCTTTTTCATCCTTGCTAGCGTTGGGGTATTTCAGTTTTTTCTGGATGTCCTTGACCGTAATCAGGCCCTTCAAGTTGTACTGATCATCGACCACCAGCAGCTTTTCCACGCGGTGTACGTGCAGTATCTGCTCGGCCTCTTCAAGCGTGGTGCCAACGGGGACGGTAATCAGATCTTTCTTGGTCATCACGTCGCCGATGGGGATGTCGGTACGGGTTTCAAAGCGCAGATCGCGATTGGTAAGAATGCCCACCAGCCGATGACCTTGCGTGACCGGCACGCCGGAGATCTTATAGCGCCGCATCACTTCAAGCGCGTCGCCTATCATCTGGTCCGGGCCAATGGTGACCGGGTCCACGATCATGCCGCTCTCAGAGCGTTTCACCTTGTCGATCTCGCCAGCCTGATCTGCGATGGTCAGATTGCGATGAACAACACCGATGCCGCCCTGTTGCGCCATGGCGATGGCCATGCGCGATTCGGTCACAGTGTCCATGGCCGAAGAGAGCAGCGGAGTGTTCAGCGTGATATCGCGAGTCAGTTGGGTTTGCGTGCTGACCTGCACGGGAACCACGTCGCTGTAAGAGGGCACCAGCAACACATCGTCAAAGGTGAGGGCTTCGGGCAAGTTTTTGGCAAGCATAATATTCCGATGCGCCTGACGGGCCGGAAATGCAAGCACCGGCGGGGCAAGCGGTTGATATCTATTGTAACGGAGGGGGCATGGGCTGATTCGTCACTTCATCTAAACGATCAATTGGAGGTTGATTCATTCGCAATCCGATCCAGGATTCCCAGATTGCGCACCATGCGCTCGGAGATTCGCATGGGAATGTGCTCTTGATTGCCGAGAGTGAGGACCACGTACCGGAACCAAAAGCGTTTTGTCCGGGAAAGCTTGATTTCGTTCCACGGAATACGGAGAGGTGGATGACCTACGCGAAAAGGAAAGAGGACCGATAGATAGAGCGCATCTTCGGCAGCGATCATGCGAATAACGCTGCCGTAGTGAGACCAGAAACGAGTGTAAACGGTGTAGAAAAAGGGACCTGCGCTGTGAGTCTCGCCGTAAGGCTCTGACTGCTTCTTGAAGCGTCTGGAGAGAGAAAACCAGCCACTCAAGAGGCTGATCAGGAAGCAAATGAAGCACCAAAGCGTCACGAAAAAGATCGCAAAACCGTACGGAGTGTTCAAAAAAGCGTTTGCGCTGTTTTGCAATGTGCGCCTCTTTCAGCCGATTTTTTACCGCAGAACTTACTGAAACTCAATTCAATTAGTCAAGGCCCATTGCCTCACACCCCCACCGGAAAAGGCTTGGGGCTGGATTCGTCGGTGTTGGCGCCGGCTCCCGTGCGCCAGCGCTCGAAGCGGCCCTGCAGCAGGCTCATCAGGCCGGTGTACCAGTAGCCGATGACGAAGAGAATCAGGAACGGGGCGGTAAAGTAGTTATGGTTGGAAAATGTGTAGAGTATGGCGGCGAAGAAATAGAAGCCGATGATGATTTCGATCCACGGGGCGAGCTTAAGCCGCTTGCGGTATTTGGCCGCCTGGGATTTTTCACCCTTCTTGGCCACGCGGTATTTGGGGGTGCGCACAAAGGGGCTCTTGATGCCGAACAGAGCCTCCATCACCGCTTTGGTGTTGGTGACCGTGAGGCCGATGCCCAGGGCCATCAGGAAGGGCAGATAGAGAAAGGTCTTCCACCAGGTTTTGGGGAAGAGTTCGCGCTCCGCCATCAGGTAAAAGACGGCGATGGAGAAGGTGGAGGCGGTGAAGAGCGGAAAATCTATCAGCAGCATCTGGAACCAGCCCTGGTAGAAGCGGCAAACCATGGCGGGAAGCAGCAAAACCGACATGATGATCATCAGAGGGTAGCTGAGGTTGGCGGTGAGGTGATAGACCGCCTCGACCTTGATGCGCCGCGGGACGTTCGCCTTGAACATCTTAGGCAGAACTTTGATGCTGGTCTGAATAAGCCCCTTGGCCCAGCGCGCCTGCTGCGTCTTGAAGGCGGTCATCTCGATGGGCAGCTCAGAGGGGCACTCGACTTCAGGCAGGTATTTGAACTTCCAGCCGGCCAGCTGCGAGCGGTAGCTCAAGTCAGTGTCTTCTGTGAGCGTGTCGTGCTGCCAGCCGCTTCCATCCACAATCGCCTGGATGCGCCACATGCCGGCCGTGCCGTTGAAGTTGAAGTAGTCGTCGGTGCGGACGCGGGCGCCGTGCTCGATGATGAAGTGGCCGTCGAGCAGGATGGCCTCGATCTGGGTCAACATGCTGTAGTTGCGATTCATGTGAGACCAGCGAGTCTGCACCATGCCGATCCCGGGCTCGGCAAAATGGTGGATGACCTTCATAATCCAATCCGGCGGCGGTACAAAATCGGCGTCGAAGATAGCCACGTACTCGCCCTTGGCCACGTTGAGCCCGGCATCCAGCGCCCCGGCCTTGTAGCCGTAGCGATTGGTCCGGTGAATGTAACTGATGGGATGGCCGAGCGCCGCGTAACGCGCCACAATGTCTGCGGCCACCTGCTGGGTTTCATCGGTGGAGTCGTCCAGCACTTGAATGTCGAGTTTGTCGGACGGATACTCCATGGCGCAGACCGCCTCAATCAGCCGATCAATGACGAATTGCTCATTGTAGATGGGCAGTTGCACGGTCACCCGCGGCAGCTCGTCGAAGTGGCGCGGCGGATTGGGGTTGTAGTTCTTCTTGTTCTTGAAATAGAGGTAGCACATCGTATAGCGATGAACGCCGTAGAGCGCGAGGACGAACATTACTGCAAAGTAGGGTAGCAGGACCGCCGCATCAAACCAATTCCAGTGGTAGAGACCCTTGAAGGTCTGGTCGGCATACTGCATTTTCAGGTCGTGGAGCAGGCCGTTATGGGGCGCAAAAGCGAGATAGGCGGCGAGCGGCATGGGCGGCCAATGCAGCTGGCTGGAGGTGGGATTCAGACAGTTGGCAAGGGTGGCAAACAGGGCGAGCCTCCACGGCTAGGATATGGGCAATTGTAGTCGATTGAGGGTACGGCTGGCGGTACCGGTGGCGGTTCAACCTGGCCGCCGGATGTGATCCGCCGAGTCTGGATTGATCCGCTGCGGCCATGTATATGCTACTCTTTGCCGTGACCTGGGCCACAGAATGCCGTCGTGTCCAAGCCATGCAGAATCTCTTTGCTGGAGTCGTTTTGAAACCTTTCGTAATTGGCAGTTTGACAGCCTTTTTTTCGGTGTTTCTTGCGGTCGCCCTCGTGGCGCAGACGCAGCAGAATCCGTCTCCCATGGTGGAATACACGCGCGAGCATGCCCGGCTGGCGAAGACCGAGATGCCAGGGCGTCGATTGCCGCTTGATTTGGGAACTTTGTTCATTCCTGAAAAGATGCAGCAGAAGCGCCCGGTAAAGCTGCTGCTGTTTTTCCATGGTGGCGACTGGCTTCCCGAATTGGCCGTCGCCCAGCAGCGGAATATGGCTGTGATTACCGTTCAGGCGGGCGCCGGTTCGAGCAGCTATACCAAGCTGTTTGAGGACCCTGCACGCTTTTTGCACCTGATTGCCGAGGCCCAGGCCAAGAGCGGCTTGACCTTTAGCGAGATCGACTTGGGCGGCTGGAGCGCGGGCTGCGGGGCGCTGCGGCAAATCCTGAGCGACCCGGCGTCGTATGACCGCGTCGGCGGTGTGCTGTGCATTGACGGGGTTCATACCGGCTATGTGAACGGCAAGCCGGGTCCCGAGGAATCCGAGATCGAAGCGGACAATCTGCAGGTTTGGCTTCAATTGGGGCGCGATGCCATGGCGGGGAAAAAGCGCTTCATCATTACCCACACGGAGATATTCCCCGGCACCTTCGCCAGTACAACGGAAACCGCCGATTACCTCCTACACGCCTGGGGATTGGCTGCGCATCCGGTGGTCAAATGGGGACCCATGAAGACGCAGATGCTGAGCGAAGTAAAAACTGGTGGATTGCAGGTGGTCGGCTTTGCCGGCAACTCAGCGCCCGACCATGTGGATCAACTTCACTCCTTGCCGGAGTTCCTGGGTTGGCTGGGGAAGAAGTGAAATGCCAGCATGGAGAGGAACAGCTCTAGGCTCTACTCGGTTTATTGAGCTCGTACTCTTGCCTCGCTCAAGCATCTGGCGTAAAGTGGGCTGAGCCATAGGAGGCAAGTTCTTTTATGACCACGATTTCCGCTTCTCCGATCGTTGCCGCAGCGGGCGGCAGCTTCCTGCTTGAATCCCGCACCCCCGACGAAGTTTTTACCCCTGAAGATTTGAACGAAGAACAACGGCAGGTTGCCTCGACCGTGGCGCAGTTTGCCCGAGACGAGATTCTGCCCAATGCGGCGGCTCTCGAAGCCAAACAGCCAGGCGTTCTGGCTGGACTGATGCGCAAGGCCGGCGAGCTGGGCTTCACTTGCGTAGATATTCCCGAGGAATACGGCGGCATGGGGATGGACAAGATCACCTCCACGCTCATCACCGACCATCTGGCGGTGCTGGCGAGCTTTTCGACGGCTTTTGGCTCGCATGTCGGCATCAGCACGCTGCCGCTGGTCTGGTACGGCACTGAAGAACAGAAGCGGCGCTACTTGCCAAAGCTCGGCTCGGCGGAGTGGGTTGGCGGCTATGGGCTGTCAGAGGCTAGCTCCGGCTCCGACGCCATGAACATTCGCACATACGCGACGCTGTCGCCTGATGGCGCGTACTACACGCTCAACGGCGAAAAGATGTGGATTACCAACTGCGGCATCGCCGGCCTCTACACCGTCTTTGCCAAGATTGTGGACGCAGAGTCGGGCAGCGAAAAGTTTTCGGCTTTTCTGGTGGAGCGCGACACACCCGGCCTGACCGTGGGCGCCGAAGAGCACAAGCTGGGAATTCGCGGCTCATCCACCTGTCCGCTGGTGCTGGACGGCTGCAAGATTCCCGCAGGCAATCTTTTGGGTGAGGCGGGCAAGGGCCACCATATCGCCTTCAACGTGCTGAATGTGGGCCGCTTCAAGCTGGGCGTGGCCTGCATCGGCGGCGCGCGGCACGCGCTGGGGCACATGATCCGCTACGCCAAGGAGCGGAAAGCTTTCGGCAAAACGATCTCGGAGTTCGGACTGATCCAGCGGAAGATTTCCACCAGCGCCACACGGCTCTACGCTGCTGAGAGCATGGCCTACCGGACAGCGGGCATGATCGACGCGGGGCTGGCGCAGCTTGGCCCTGATCATTCCCGTTCGCAGCGCGACGTTCAGCAGCGCATCGAGGAGTATGCCGTCGAGTGCTCCATCCTCAAGGTCTACGGCTCGGAGATGCTCTCCCTGGTGGCTGATGAGCTGGTCGCAACCATGGGCGGCTACGGCTACGTCGAGGAGTACCCGGCCGAGCGCTACTACCGCGACGCGCGCATCAACCGGATATTCGAGGGCACCAACGAAATCAACCTGATGATTATCACCGGCTGGTTGATGAAGCGCGCGATGAGCGGGCAACTGCCGCTGTTGCCGGCGATCAAGAAGCTGATGGACGAGGTAATGCAGCCGCCATCGTTCGAATCCGGTTCCGAAAATGGCGAAGTGCTTGCGCGAGAGGCCGACGCGCTTACCTCGGCCAAAAAGATTGCCCTGTTTTCCGCCGGAGTGGCCAGCCAGCGCTTTATGACCGGGTTGCAGGAGCAGCAGGAAGTGATGGCCGACCTGGCCGCGATCATCATGCAGGTTTACGCGCTGGAGTCGGCGCTGCTGCGGGCGCGGAAACTCGCCGTTTCGGGCAATGGCTCCGCGAAGGTTGCGGCGGGTATGACTGGCCTGCTGGCCGACGAGACCATGGCCCTGGCCGAGCAGGCAGCGCGGCGCGTACTTGCGGCTTGTGGCGAGGGCGACCTGCTGCGAACCCAATTGTCCATCCTGCGTCGTCTGGCAAAGTTCACGCCGGCTGATGTAGTGGGATTGAGCCGCAGCGTGGCTCGGGATTGCATTCAGGTTGATCGGTATCCGCTGTAGCGTTGGCGGTTTGGAGGGTCGGGCCGAGCCTAATTGGGCGCGCCGGTGGTCTCTGTGGCGGCGAAGGTACATTCGCTGCACTGGCAGACGCGGCGCAGATACTCCCAGGAGTAGATGCCGCTGGTATGGCCGTCGAGCCAATTGAACTGTATGGCGTAGCGGCCGACGGGGTGTACGCTGGCGGGCTTCGCGGGCGGTGTGTACATGGGCAGAAGGGCGGCGGACTTGGGTTTGGGCTGGCCGGCTTTGCGGCCCTCGGCCTTGCGCTCTTCGACGCAGGTGGCGCAGGGGCAGGCTAAGCGCAGCCAGGCAAAGCTCCAAGCGCTCTTGTGGCCGTCTATCCAATCGATCTCCATGCCTTTGCCCTCTGTGATAAGCACACGAACCTTCTCCGGGGTGATGCTGATGCGCGGCAGTGGACGCTCGGCCTCGCTCTGACGGGCTTCATCTTCCTTGGGCGCGATGCGGATGCCTTCGTGGCTCATAAGTACAGTTTACAGTGAACAGTAACTCTCAACAGACTGCAACGGACGGAGGAGTGTCTGCTCTCGCCGGCTACTGTTTTCTGTCGTAGCGCATCTTGAGGGTGAGGATCGCAACGACCAGCGCAAGCGTAGCGCTGTTGGCGATGATGACGGGAGCAGATCGTATCTCGATGCCATAGGTAAGCCACAATAAAACGCCCAGGCCGAAGACCAGAAACATGGCAATTGAAATGTCCCGAGCGCTCTTGCGCTTCCAGATGCTATGAAGCTGCGGCACCAACGAAAGAGTTGTGCAAAGGCCGGCCAGGGAACCAACCGAATCTGTAATCCAATGAACATTCATACTATGGGTTTCTCCAGAAAAACCATGCGGCCATGGAAAAGCCGATAAGAATGACCAGGCCGCGAAGTACCGGCTGTGGTACGCGGCGAGCCATGCGGGCCGAGGAATAGCCTCCGATGGCGCAAACAACCATGGCCACCATACAGTAAGGCCAAACCACTTTGTTGCTCACGGCGAAGATAATCACGGCGATGCCGTTGGCCAACGTGGTGGAGACAACTTTGAGGGCGTTGATCTCGT
>Ga0224558_1002650_pt1 | contig 16034 bp, 10 predicted proteins | sample 714S32024metaG_FD_180682 | JGI IMG/M metagenome (GOLD analysis project Ga0224558, IMG submission 180682) | Peat soil microbial communities from Stordalen Mire, Sweden - 717 S3 20-24 | ecosystem: Environmental > Terrestrial > Soil > Wetlands > Peat | place: Sweden: Norrbotten County, Stordalen... | reverse complement strand
TGAGCCAGTGCTCGATCCCTGCCGGGTCACCGAGCGCCGGCGCGTCAACCGGTCGCGGGCTCGACGGGAGGTGCCATACCGTTGCCACCGACACCTGCACCCAGGCAGGAGTCGTCGTCTGCGCAAAGGCCACGGCGTGCGCGACCGACCCTTGCGTGACCGACACGGCCAGCGCGAACACGACGAGGAGTTGTCGGATTGAACGAATGTCAAATAATGCCCGCCCGACCGCTCGCATTGTTCGCGCTAGCTTCCTAGCGACCCCGTCATTTGGTGAGCACGTTCGGGAGATGTGGAGCTTCTTCTGGCCTGCTCTGGAACGGCACTTTCGGTATGGCCCGTTGAAGCCGACAGGCGGGTCAGGTCCGCCTTTACTCTTACCCCTCAAGGTGTTGGGTTCTCGCCTGCCGCTCTCTGGGCGGCGGATAAACGGCCCTGGCGATGGTATTGGAGACCCAGGCGATTACCCATCCATAGAACACCAAGAGCACGTTTCGCATGTCGCGTTTGCCTTTACCAGCCGCCACAACAGTTAACAGGACGGCCCAGGCAACAGCACATCCGAGGCTGTATGCCGTATAGGTCCTCAGCCTCATTTTCACGTGTCGGCCGTCCTTCCATGACCTCTTGACGTGCTTCAAGTATGCCGCCTTTACCCACTCCTAGAACGACAGGGTCACCACATGTTCCAGACCGCCGGGACGGAGGAGTACGGAGCGTTCCACCTCACGCCTTCGGAGGGACCCCGTGGCCCCTAGTAACACGCGTTACTACGGTCACCTGGCTTCAGGCTACCTACTCGCTTCCTGAGAAACGGCGCCCCTCGCGGCTCGGGGTCACCGGGGCACTACGGTGACTGCGCATCGTAACAGGGGAATCCTGCTTATTCGTGCATCCGCGGTGACCAAGGTCGAACCGAGATTCTCGGCGAGAGCGACGTAACAGGCGTCGTATGCCGAGACATTGTCCCGAAGCTGCCAGACCCGGTCGAGGAAGGAGAAAACTGGATAACGGATCAGCCCAAGTTGTCGCCAGGTGTCGAGTGCCGCCCATCCAACTCCCTCATCGATCTCACCTGCAGCGACCATCCGGCGCAGCCCATTCGCCACCTCGGCGTCGATCAGATGTGGCACATGCAACTGGGACTCGCCAAGCGCTCGGCGGGCCGGCCCGGCGTTGAGCAGTGCCGAGATGGCCGCCGACGCGTCGACGACAATCACCTTTCTGCACGTCCGGCACTGACGTGTCCGATGATGGTCCTCGTGTCGGGGTCCACGTCAGGCAAAGCACCGAGCAAAGCGGGATTGTCCGCACGCCGGGTAGCTTCGGCCAGTTCCTTAACGGCTGTCGCTGCTACCGAGGCACCGTCTCGAGCCGCCAGCCGCTCGAGACGCTCGACTACGTCATCCGGGACGTTACGCAAGTAGAGGGTTCTCATGTCGCAATATGCTAGCACTCGACTAGCATATTGCGACGGGGAGACACGGTAGATAGGCGGGGCCCCACTGGGCAGAACACGCGCATCAGGGATCATCGCGGAGCTTTCGACCCTAGGAATCGTCGAACGCCGCGAGATCGGCCGCACAGTCCTGGTGTCCCTGGCGAGACACAGTGCCGCCGGGGAACTCATCGATCGCCTTGCCCACCTCGGCTCGCAGGTGATCGCTCGGCTTCGCTCTCTCGCCAACCAGGTCGAGCCGGTCCCCGAGACGCCGCTGATCTTCGGATCGTTTGCGCGAGGCGAAGCCGACGCCGACAGCGACCTCGATGTGCTGGCCGTACGCTCGCCAGCAGCCAACCCTGACAAATGGGCAGCCTCGCTTTCCGGCTTTGCCGAACAGGCCCAAGCTCTCGCTGGCAATCCTGTCCAGCTGCTCGACTACGGCCTCGAGAACCTGCGCCGCAAAGCGGGACCGAAAGCCAAGGAGGGACGCGAATTCTGGCGCGCAGTTCGCGGCGATGCCATCGTGCTCGTCGGTTCGCAGTTCGACGACCTTATCGGCGGTGCAAGATGACTCCACGGCGTAGCCCCCGTCACCCCGTCGCCCTAAGTGGCGCCCGGGCCTACTTGCCCAAGTCGGAGGCGTGGCTCGACGCGGCAGTCGAAAGCCTCGACGCCTGCCGATGGGATGTCGCTGCCGGTAGCGCAGTGACCGCCGGATTAGCGCATGCGATGCCATCACCGCCGCTCTCGTCGGCCAACGCGTCGCGGGCGAACACGTCGAAGCTCTCAGCCTGCTGGCAACCGCGGCCGACGACGGGCGGTATGCGGCTCGCCAGCTGTCCCAGCTGCTGCGGTTCAAGACCCCCGCCCAATGCGACCCCGCTCCGCTCGCCGCAGCGGACGCACGAAAGGCCGTCGAGTTGGCCCAGCGGCTTGCTGTCAGAGCGCCACGGTGATCGAACGACGACGCCCCTAGGCGTCGGCTTGGAGCGGCAGGCGCGCCGTTCCTTCGAACACGTCTCTTTTTGGAGCGGACGACGGGATTCGAACCCGAGACCCTCACCTTGGCAAGGTAATTTGACACAACTCTGCCACCAGCCACTTCATACATTCATCAATGTTTTGCTGGCTCTTGACTTCCCGCAGCTTACCGCAACGCACCCTTATTGACATTGGCTTGTGCGTCTTTCGTGGTACGTGTACCACGAGATTTCGTACCACATGCACCACAAACATTGGAAGATCCTGGCGCCGATGTTCCCTGGCATCACCTTGGAGAGGTGATGCCCGACCTGGCTGTGAGCGCGATTGCCGTCGGCGACGTCTCACGCGGTCAGGATCTCGGCGCTGCTGAACCAGCTCTGGCAAGCTCGGGGAGAGTACACGCAGCCTTGGACAATCTTTGTCGACGAACCCGGGAACGAGTTGCTCGCACTTGAGCAACCGGCGAGCTCGGCGGTGTCGCGGTAGCTGCCGGTCAGATTGAATGCTTCGAGTACTTCCATGATCTCCTCGTCAGACTTCACATGTCCCTCCTCGGGAGCTGGGTGCTGGAACACACTCAGCACACCGACGAGGGGCACCCCGGTGGTGGATGCCACCGGGGAAACGGTCAATAACGAGGCAGAACCTGTGGCCACCAGCGCGCGGTTCTCATGGCCACCAGCGCGCGATCATTTGGCCGTCTCCGTGCAGGATCTCATGGCCGCCGACACGCCAACATGATGGCGGATTGGAACAGAACGGGGAACTGGAAGGTCGAAGGTTACTCAACCACCCGTACTCATGCAGCAACGATGCGTGCAGCAAGGATCCAGCATGAAAAGTTGCTCATAGTTCACTACTCCGTGCTCATGGGTCGTGACTTGCCATGATCCTCGAGGAGCTGACCTCAAGCGCGTTGAAAAGGCGACCCTTCCTCTTCCAAACGGCTGAAAACCAGCCCCACTTTTCCCAAGGAACTACCAGCCGACAAGACTGAGTCGGAGGTGAACCGCCTTTTGATGCCAAGTCCGAAGCAGGCCGCGATCGGTCAGTTCTAAGCTCAGGCCTGTGCCATTGAATGAAGGCGAACGGGCGCTCCTCGACCGCGCTTGTGGAGCCGTGCCGCCGCCAGCCAAACCCCCGCCAATTGGGACGGATTCGGATTACCCCGACTTCATCACCAACCTGTTGCTGACCGTGCTGGACCTGCGCCTCCAGAATAGGATCGTCGACAGAGCCATACGATCTTATTGGCATGACCGTTGGGATGAGATTCGCACTCTGGACGACCTTGAGCGCGTGTTGGCGCGGTTCCCCGATGACGTAGAGGGCAACAGGGCCGCCGCTAGGTATTTATGGGGCTATCTCTACGGTGACCGCCTGCGATGGTTGCGCGGCCTAGGCTGGATCGTTCGGGATCATGGATTGTTGGTCATTGTCAACTAACTGGATGGCATTATTAAGGATTACCCAGGGGTGGGCAACGTCTAAGTCCGACTAGACAGTTCGAGTCCGGTCACATGGAGGTGATGGGACAACTCACGAACCATGAAACTAGTTTGCGGATTAATCAACTCTATGCAATCGTCATGGGACGGCGGAGACAGGCTGCGGAGTCATTCGACAAATGGAGGGCAAGATGGATTCCGGTCAACGACCATCCGACCAGACAGAGAAGTCAGAGTCGACAGTTGAGAGGGACCGCGAGGCGGCGGCTCTGGTCGGACCCAGGATCGCCGGGCGCATCGCCCGTCTGGGCACCGAGACCGCTTTCGCGGTGTCGGCCGAAGCGGCCACTTTTGCCGCCCAGGGTCACCACGTGTATCCGTTCCATCTGGGCGACCTGAACATCCCGACACCGAGCAACGTTGTGGAAGCGTCGTTCAAGGCGATCAGGGACGGCAAGACCGGCTACTGCCCGAACGCCGGCATTCCGCAGCTGCGGGCGGCCGTGGCTGCCGACGTGAGCGCTTCGCATGGCCTCAGCTACAGCGCGGAGAACGTCGCGATCCAGCCGGGGGGCAAGCCCGTTATCGGCAAGTTCATCCTCGCGCTTATGAACTCCGGCGACGAGGTGCTCTACCCGAACCCGGGCTACCCCATCTACGAGTCGCAGATCGAGTTCCACGGAGGCGTCGCCGTGCCCTACGGCTACCTCGAGGGCGAGCACGGCTTTGTCATCGACATAGACGCCCTCGAGGCCGCCATCACGCCGCGCACCCGTCTGCTCGTGTTGAACGACCTTCAGAATCCCATGGGCGCCGAGTGCTCGGCGGCGGAATTCGAGCACCTCGCCGAGCTCGTCCTGCGACACGACCTCACGGTGCTCTGCGACGAGGCCTACTTCGACATCCGTTACTCGGGTACGAGCGCCTCGCTGGCCTCGCTGCCCGGGATGGCCGAGCGTAGCGTCATCCTCTACACGTTCTCCAAGAAGTTCGCCATGACCGGCTGGCGGCTAGGCGCTGCGATCGGCCCGCGAGAGATCATCGAGGTGATCGCCAAGCTCAACGTCAACGACGAGTCCTGTTCCAACCATTTCATCCAGTACGGCGCCCTCGAGGGCCTCACGGGCGACCAGAGCGGTCCCCGCGACATCGTCTCGGTCCTGCGGGAGCGGCGCGACGCGGCCGTCGGGCTGTTGAACGCCACGCCCGGTATCCGCTGCTACAGGCCGAAGGCGACCTTCTACCTGTTTCCCAACGTCACCGGCGCTATGCGCAGCAAGGGACTCACCGACGTCGAAGACTTCCGGCGCGCCGTGCTCCACGAAACCGGTGTATCGGTGTGCTCACGCGTGCACTTCGGCCGCCCGCAGCCTGGCGAGAGTGAGCAGTATGTGCGCCTTGCCTACTCGGGCATCGACACGCCACAGATCGTCGAGGGACTTGGGCGCCTTAAGGCGTATCTTGCAGGAGACCCAAGTGATGTCTAGGCGTGCGGTCTGCGTGCCTGCAGCGGAGACGACGGCACATGGCGAGGGCCCGCTTACGACAGCCGAGCTCGCCGCTTTCGAGACCTTCGACATGCTCTACCGCTCACTTTGCGCGTTGCTCTACAACTACGTACCGACCTCGGGGCATCCCGGCGGTTCGATCTCGTCGGGGCGCTTCGTGGCCGGCGTCCTGTTCGACGGCCTCGACTACGACCTTGCCGCCCCCGACCGCCAAGACGCCGACGTCCTGTCGTACGCGGCCGGCCACAAGGCAATGGGCCTGTACGCGATGTGGGCGCTTCGCGACGAGGTCGCGCGCCTCGCCGCGCCCGAGCTGCTGCCCGGCGACGACCGTGACCGCCTGCGTCTCGAGGACCTGCTCGGCTTTCGCCGCAACCCGATCACCGCGATGCCGCTGTTTGCCGCATTGCACGCCCGGGCCTTGGACGGTCACCCCACGCCGGCGACGCCCTTCGTGCGCCTTGCCACCGGCGCTTCGGGTGTCGGTCTGGCAAGCTCCATCGGCCTGGCCATCGCAGCGCGCGACCACTACGGCGAGAACTGCCCGCGCATCCACATCGCAGAAGGTGAGGGCGGGCTCACGCCGGGACGCGTGAGCGAGGCTCTGGCAGCTGCCGGCACAGCCTCGCTCGCCAACGTCGTGGTGCACCTCGACTACAACCAGGCCTCGATCGACAGCGACCACGTCTGTCGCGAGGGCAACGTGCCCGGCGACTATGTCCAGTGGGAGCCCGGTGAGCTCTTCTACCTGCACGACTGGAACGTCGTGCACGTCTCAGACGGCCACGACTTCCAGCAGATCGTGGGCGCCCAGCGCCACGCGCTGGCCATCGACAACGGCCAGCCCACCGCGGTGATCTACCGCACGCGCAAAGGTTGGAAGTACGGCGTCGAAGGCCGGGCCTCGCACGGCGCCGGACACAAGCTCTGCTCTGCGGGCTTTCACCAAGCGCTAGCCGAGCTGGTCGGCGAAGCCGAGGCGACGCTGCCGACCTGCGACCTCGCCAATCCCCGTTGCGCTGGGCCCGGCGGCGACCAAGTCCGCGAGGAATGCTTCTGGGCGGCGCTACAGATCGTGCGCCGCCGCCTCGAGGAGGACCTGCCTGCATTGCAGGTCCTGGCCGCAAGGCTCGCCGCCGCCCGCGAGCGGCTGGAGCGGCACGGCCGAGCTGCACACCCGCTGGCGCCGCGCGTCGAGGCCGTCTACGAGCTTGCTGTCCGCGCTGCGACCGGCATTCCCGAGGAGCTGCGCCTCGAGCCCGGTGCAACGACGACACTGCGCGAGGCTCTCGGCCGCTCGTTGCACCTCTTCAACAAGGCGTCAGGCGGCTCGTTGCTAACGGCGTCCGCCGACCTGCTGGGCTCGACCAGCGCGGCGACGATCGCGACAGGCTTTGCCCCCGGCTACTGGAACGCCGCAACGAACCCCGAGGCACGGCTGCTGTCGATCGGCGGCATCTGCGAGGACGCCATGGCCGGCGTGCTTTCCGGCATCTCGGCCTACGGCCACGCCATCGGGGTGGGCTCGTCCTACGGGGCCTTCATGGCACCACTCGGTCATATCGCTGCTCGACTGCACGCCATCGGCGCCCAAGCGCGGCTGGCTGCCAGCGGCGAGCCCTACCGGTCGCTGATCCTGATCTGCGGCCATGCCGGCCTTGCGACCGGCGAGGACGGCCCGACTCACGCCGACCCGCAGGCGTTGCAACTCTTCCAGGAGAACTTCCCAGCCGGCGCGGCAGTCACCCTCACGCCCTGGGAGCCACAAGAGATCTGGCCCTTGCTGGCGACCGCTCTTGCGCAACGGCCGGCGATCATCGCGCCGTTCGTCACCCGGCCCGAGGAGAAAGTTCTCGACCGAGGCGCTCTCGGCCTCGCGGCGCCCGAGGAAGCGACGACCGGCGTCTATCTTCTACGCCGCCCGCGTGGGACAGGCGATGTGACAGTCGTGCTGCAAGAGAGCGCCGTGACCTACGCCTTCGTGACCGAGACGCTGCCCCTGCTCGAGAACGACGGCATCGACGCCCGCGTCTACTACGTGGCCAGCACCGAACTGTTCGACGCGCTGTCGCCCGAGCGTCGGCATGCGCTGTTTCCCGAGGAGCACGCGTTCGAGGCCATCGGCATCACCGGCTTCACGCTGCCGACGCTTTATCGCTGGGTACGTTCCGACGCCGGCCGCGAGGCGACTCTCCATCCCTACCGCCAGGGCCACTATCTCGGCAGCGGCAAGACCGAGGTGGTGCTCGCGGAGGCCGGCCTCGACAGCGCCAGCCAGTTCGTCGCCATCAAGAAGTACTTGGACGGCGCGGTGCGCTCGAGGAGCTCACTCCGGTGAGCTCAACCTCTGGGCCTTTCAGCTCCGCAAGCTCGATCCCGAGGCACCAACTCGCCCTTGCCCAAACTTTCACCCGCGCGATGAGTTGGGCCCGTGGCATTGACGGCAGCGGGCCGGGACGCGGCTACAACATTGTTGTGCGAGCGACTACAGATCCTTGCATATTGATACAACTATCTGTATAATCATTTCGTGTCTCCCTGCGACGCCCTGCGACGCGGGGTGGAGCAGCGGCAGCTCGGTTGACTCATAACCAATAGGCCCCGAGTTCGAGACCCGGCCCCGCAACCAGGTGCCCGTGTCATCGATATTGTCATCAGAACTCGCACAGACGTGAAGGCGTAGGGCACCAAAACTTCGATCGCTGCCCTGAGCTGGCAGTATTCGCCACCAGCGACCACCATCGGCCATGGCCTTCACCCTCTGTTGCCTCGGCCTGTGCCGGATTCTGGCCTGCTCCGATCCTCTCGGCAGACCGAGACGGAAAAGGACATCGAGATCATCGTGCTCCGCCACCAGGTGCGTATCCTCGAGCGCCAACTCAATGCGCGCGTCGCCTACCGCCCTGTGGATCGGACGATCCTCGCCGCCCTCTACCGGTTGTTGCCGCGAAGGCGCTGGCTTCTCCCCGCAAGAGCCTTCAGATCGGGATAGACATCTCGGCCACGAGCATCCGGCGGATCACCTCGCCGAAGCGCCGTCCCGGACCCAAGCGGGACACCTGGCGCCAGTTCATGAGATCGCAGGCCTCCTCGATCATCGCCTGCGACCTGTTCACCGTCGAGTCGGTCAGCTCAACGCCGACGCCGTTGGCGCCCATGGAGCACTGCAGCTGATGTCCCTTCTCGCGCAGTTCCTGCACGAGATCCCTGCAGAACCGCCCGGACCTGTCCTGCTCCCCCAAGCCATGTTTACTCGCAGCGCCCGATTGCTCGAGGCCACGGCGCAGACGGTCCGCGAGGGCTTCGTCGTTTCGCCGGACATCCCGGTCGACGACGTGCCGGCCCTGGCCAACGCCTTCGCTCGGGACGCTGGAATGCTCCGCGCTCTCGTGAGTGGATCCGCCACCGGACCGCCGCCTGCCAACTGAGCGGGTCGGCAGAGAACATGGTCGGCACGAGCGGCATTGCGGTATTCGACCTCTACCTGTTCGCGTCCTCCAGTTTCCACTGACTCTTCGATCTCGCGTCTCTGCGCCCCAACCTCAGCAGGCATAGTCGGGGTCGAAGGGATAGTTGTTCGGGCCGGGGGTCTCCTGTAAGAGCCACGTGTCGCCGCCGGCGAACGCGTACTTCGCGCTGCAGTACGGTGCGAGCGCGGAGGGAGGGTAATAGCCGAAGCTCGACGGATACGGCGGTGAAGTCCAGTAGGCGCCGGCCACCCAGATGGGGACTTGCGGGCCCGGCGGCACATAGCCGCCGGTGATCCCCTGATACTGGAGCGAAGTCGAGTAGATCCCGGCTGTGAGTCTCCGCGCGTGGAGGAAGTCGAGCGCACCCTGGATCGTGGCAGAGTTCAACGCCTGATCGCACGACCAGTACTGGCCGCAGATGTCGTTCTCGACGTCGAGCCACCACACCGGTGACGACGCACTTTGGGAGTTCGCGTACTCCACGGCGGCCTGAGCCGCGTTGTAGCCGTAGTTGTAGGCGAGACAGCCCGGCTGAGCGGCGGCGGAGAGCTGCGAGCAGGTCCCAGCGGGTCCTTGTTGGTCGATCGTGTCGTACGACGACGGCGAGTTGAGGAACATGTAAAGGTCGTAGGGTGCGCCGCCGGTCCCCTGCGCCTTTGCCGCCCATCGGACCTCCGCGTGCAGGCAAGGGTTGTACTTGCCGACGGCCCATCCATCGACGCCGACGACGGCGACGGTGTAGTCGATGGTCTCCGAAGGATAAGACGGCGGCCCGGGGAGAGCTACGGTCTGAGACGACCCTGATGCGGAACATTGGGGCCAGTTGATGTCGTAGCCGAAGCTGCCGTGCGGGTACTGGAGCGACGGGGGAGGCGCAACCGGCATGGCGGCGATGGAGGTGACTGGCGAGCTCGCCGCTCGGCCCTTGAGCGCGCCGTGGGCGGTCGCCGTGCCGAAGCTGAGGACGGTGCCGTTCTGCTCGGCCATCCAGTCTCCCGTGCCGTCGGGCGTGACGGCGAGACCCACGACGAGCGATGCCGCTCTGGCCGGATAGAACGTCGCCAGGTGCACCGCATCGCCAAAGCGGAGCACGTTCCCGTTTGCTTCGGCGAGCCAGTACCCGCCCCCGTCGGGCATCGCCGCCATGGCGACTATCAGCTGTCGGACGTTGCCGGGCCTCGCCGAGCCGTAGTTCCTGGCGTCGCCGAAGTTGAAGACCCGCCCGGTCCTAAAGGCGATCCAATAGCCCTTGCCGTCGGTGGTGGCCACGATCGCTACGGCGTGGCCCGTGATCGGTGATCTGATCGAGCCGTAGTTCCTGGCGTCGCCGAAGGACATGACGCCGCCGGTGACGGTGACGAGCCAGTACCCGGCGCCGTCCGGAGTCGTTGCGGCGGCCACGACCGGCTCTCGCCGCAGCCTGCCGCCAGCCCCGCCCTCGTTCTCCGCATCCCCGAACGGGTACACGCTGGCGTCGGCACCGATCAGCCAGTAACCCTTGCGATCAGGAGTGGACACCAGGTCGATGATGGGCGCGGTCAGGTGCTTGCCGAAAGCAGAGCCGTAGTAGGCGGCCCTCCCGACTGCCACGACCCTACCGTTGGCCTCGGCTAGGTCGTAAGCAAGAGCCTTGGGCGCCGGCATCAGCAACGCGGCGATCGAGACGACGTATGAGGTGGTCGGCACGCCCATGAGCGAGCCGCGGTCAGTCGCCGTGCCGAGGTTTAAGACGGTACCGTCCCGCTCGGCCATCCAGGCTCCCGTCCCGTCGGGGGTGACAGCAAAACCCACGACGCGCGACCTGGCTTTCTCCCGCAGTGCCAGGTGCATCGCGTCACCGAAGCGAAAGACGCTCCCGTCTACGTCGGCGAGCCAGTAGCCGCCGCCGTCGGGAGTCGCCGCCATGGCGACGATGGGCAGACCGGGGGTGCCGGCCTTCGCCAGGCCGTAGAAGAGGGCGTCGCCGAAGTTGAAGACCCCTCCGGTGCTGGAGGCGATCCAGTATCCCTTGCCGTCGGCGGTGGCCACTATGTCGACGGCGTGGGCCCGCATCGGCTTCGTGATCGAGCCGTAGTTCTCGGCGTCACCGAAGGCCATCACCTGGCCGGACGAGGTGACAAGCCAGTACCCGCCACCGTCGGGCGTCGCCGCTGCGGCCACGACCGGGTCCTGGCGCACCTTGCCGCCGGCACCTCCCTCCTTCTTGGCGTCGCCGAACGGGTACACGCTGGCGTCGGCGCCGATCAACCAGTAACCCTTCCGATCAGGGGTGGGGACGATGGAAACGATGGGTGCTACCAGATGCTTGCCGACCCTGGAGCCGTAGAAGGCGGCTCCGCCAATTGCTGCCACCTTGCCGTCGGTCTCGGCGAGGTCGTAGGCGAGAGTGCTGGGAGGTGGCACCCATATTGCAGCGATGGAGGTGACGTGTGAGCCGGTCAGCAAGCCGGTGATCGGGCCGCGGGCGGTCGCGGTGCCGAAGTTGAGGACGGTGCCGTTCCGCTCGGCCATCCAGGCTCCTGTGCCGCCGGGCGTGACGGCGATTCCTACGACGGGCGACGTGGCTCTTACCGGCGAGAACGTCGGCAGTTGCAGAGCGTCGCCGAAGCTGAACACCTTGCCGTTTGAGTCGACGAGCCAGTAGCCGCCGCTGTCGGGCGTCGCCGCAGCGGCCACGATCGGGAGACCAGGGGTGCCCGCTCTTGCCGAGCCGTAGAACGTGGCATCGCCGAAGTTGAAGACTCTTCCGGTGCTGGAGGCGATCCAGTAGCCCTTGCCGTCAGTTGTGGCCACTATCGCGACTACGTGAGCCCTCATCGGTTTCGTGATCGAGCCGTAGCTCTCGGCGTCACCGAAGGCGATTACCTGGCCGCGCGAAGTGACAAGCCAGTAGCCGCGACCGTCGGGCGTCGCCGCGGCAGCCACGACCGGGTCCTGCCGCACCCTGCCACCGGCATCGCCTTCGTTACGGGCGTCCCCGAACGGGTACACGCTGCCGTCGGCGCCGATCAACCAGTAACCCTTGTGATCAGGGGTGGAGACGAGGGCGACGACAGGAGCGATCAGGTGCTTTCCGAAAGCAGAGCCGTAGTAGGCGGCTTTGCCAACTGCGACGACCTTGCCGTTGGCCTCGGCGAGGTCGTAGGCGAGATCGTGCGTCACAGCGGCTTTCGTTGAGATGGCCTTCGAGCCGGTGAGCGTCATGGGTCGGGCAGTCTCGGCGAGTTGGCCGGTCGCGACGGTGCTGAGGCGCGAAGTGGCGCCCGCATCGGTTGCACCGAAGAACGAACCAGTGCCGAGACCGATCGCGAAGCCAATCGCTACAACCGAAATCATTGCAAGTCGGCTTGGTCGGCGCCGGTCACTCATGAGCGATGTCATTGCCAATGGCACCTCATGATTCGGTCACCCACGTCGTTTCTAGGCAAGCCGTGAACCGCCGGACACTGGCAGACTGATCCGGAGCGCGGTGTGGAGTCCTCTAGCAACCTTGGGAAGGCCAGGAGTGGATCTTAGGTCGGGTCCATCGAACTTGGTTGTCGGAGTGCTACGCATGCCGGCTCTCCCGGAACGACGTTCACGATCAGACCCCGGATCAGCCCCCGCTGAAGATCAGCTCGTCGGATCGTGAGAGACCGACCATTCGAGACCTCAGCACCAGGCCGCTGCGTACTGTGGGCTGACGAGTCGGATCTGTCGATCGGTTATCGGGCTGTGAGTGCCGAAAGTGTCATCCGGGTGCGCTGAACTGGGGTGATACGTTCCGGATGCCCTCTGTCTAGCGCAGGTCGCCTACCCGCAGCACCCAGGTTGGGCACACGTCAAGGGGGCTTGAACGGACCTGACCGCCCACGCGTGCCGATCCTGTCGTCCAGACCACCGGCACAGTATCCCCTGGTCATCGTCTGGATGAAGTTCTCGGCACCCATAGGGTCGTCGACCCGCACCGTCGTCGTGCGCCTGCCGGCACCACAGCGCTCGACGGCGAAGCGCGCCGAGGTTCGGTACGGGACCTCCCTGTGGAGACGAAGCAGTACCTCGATCTTGCCGACGGTGAGACCGTCGTCCACCCACCTGGTGATCTGGTCTTCCTGGGCAAGCAGCCCGCCACGCCTCTCCGTGTCCGTCGGACCAGTGCGGGCGAAGCCGTTCCACCATTTGGCCGATCAGCTCGTCGGCGAGCTGCTCCTCGCCACCTGAGCGGTCAAGGCCGAGCTCGACAGCAGCTGAAATGTAGCGCCTCGCCGTCTTGCGGTCGATACCGGTTCACAAGGTAAGTATAATCGCACCATCCTCAGGCTATGGAGGCAACGAGTGGTAGGCCTAATAGAGTTCATCACATTATCTAAATGTCAAAGTACGTTCGGCTTCGGTAGCTCGCGTTGCTCCGTGCGGATCTCCCAGCTTAGTTGCGCTTCATTGAGCAAACCAGTGGGCTTCAGTGAGCAAACTAGTGGGCTTCAGTGAACAAACCACTCGAGGGCTCTGTAGCTGTCGTCACGGGTGCTAGTTCGGGCATTGGTTTGGCTATCGCGCGCGACCTGTGCAGGCAAGGAGCGCTCGTGATGCTCACGGCTCGGTCCGTGGGTCGCTTGCAGTCGGTAATGGCGGAGTTGCCTGGTCCGTCGCGCGCGGTAACAGCCGACGTCACCGATCCAGACGCGATCGGCTCGGTCATGGAAGCTGCCGCCAAGGAGTTCGGCCCCGTCGACATAGTTGTCGCAAATGCAGGCGTCTATATGGCTAATAAGTTCTGGTTGAATAATCCTGCGGACATCGAGTCCCTCATTTCGACTAATGTCACTGGGGTGATGCGCACCGTACACGCTGCTATCACTGCGATGTTGCCCCGCAGCGTAGGTGACATTGTAGTTACCAACTCCGTGTCGGGATATCAGTCGATCCACTGGGAACCAGTCTATTCGGCCTCAAAGCACGCGCTTCGCGCCTTCGTGGAAGGCGTACGACGCCAGCTTGTTGGCACGGGAATACGCTTGGGGACGATTGCACCCGGCGTCGTGCACACGGAACTTTGGTCGGCGGTCGATCAGACAACCATTGACGACCAAATCGGGAAAACAACCGGGATCCGGCCCGAGGACGTGGCAGAGGCGGTAATTTTCATGCTCACGCGACCCCGTCATGTCACGATCCGCGATCTGGTCGTCCTGCCATCAGACCAAGCAATCTGATGACGGATTGATGAGTAGCAAGGGAGATGGCTGGCGGGCAATGAGTCGGCTTGGCAATCGGGGGAATTTTGTCGGCTCGCCCTGACCACGCGGCAATCGCCGCCGCATCCTGCGCCCGGCTCCAAGACCGACGGACCCGGGTCACCGAGCCAAACGCCTGTCCATGCAGCTCCGAGCGGCGCGATCGAGCTTCTGGTGCCCTACCGCCAACGAACCGGCGCCCTGCGCTTCGGGGATCAACGCGCCATGGCCCTGACCGGTGCACTCTGCCTCGTCGCCCACGCCGTCACCGGCTTCACTAACAAGAGCCTTCGCGGGCAGGTGGCCGGACTCTTCGGCAAGGACTACAGCTCCTCGCAGATGAGCTAAGACCTGCAACGCTCACGTCTACACGGGTCGATCGAAAAAGGTTCTTACACCAAGCTGCACGCTCGCCTGCTCCGTCGGCTCCTCGACGGCGACCAACCCCCTGCACCTATCGAGCTTCGCCAGGCTCTCGCAACGGGTCGAACACGTGCTTGGCGACTACGTCACGAACGCTCGACTTGGAGCCGCTGCCTGAAAACTGTCACAAAGCCTGAGGCCGGTGGACCAAGAAGAACCGGCCTCAGGCGGGACGGACGTTCGCACCGCCTCACGAACAGGACCGTCAGGTTACCAAGACAGTGTTTGTCGGAATCAGCGGTCATCGCGGTCGGCTACGACGAGGATCTTGACCTCGCCACCGGCATTGATGGCGGCGAAGGCCTCCGCCGCTCTGGGAAGGGGGAAGGTGGCTGTGATGAACCGATTGGCATCGAAATCATCACTGGCGATGATGTCGACGGCATCGTCGAAATCCTCCCAGCGGTAGGTGGTCGCTCCCTGAATGCGAATTTGGAACTCCTGGATCACCGGCATGTCGAGGGTTGCCGGCTTGCGCGATCCTCCCAGCACCACCACGGTGCCCCCTTTGATGGCCATCTTGGTCGCCTCTCCGAGGGTTACCTGGGTGGCCACGCAGTCAAAGACGACGTCAGCGCTTTCACCGAGTTCTTCTCTGACCACTCCGGCCAGGTCGTCAACTGCTGCGTCGACCACGGCGTCAGCACCCATGGCCAGAGCCAGATCCCGCTTGGTTGCCAAGGTGTCGGTGCTCACAATCTTGGTTGCCCCGGCACGGCGGACGGCGATCAGAGTGAGCAGCCCAATGGTGCCAGCGCCGAGAATGGCCACCGTCTTGCCAGTCAGGTCTCCGGCCAGCCGCACGGCGTGCACGGGCGTCGCCAACGGCTCGATGAGTGCCGCCTGGTAGTCGCTGAAGGTGTTGGGGATCTTGTACAGCCGTGCTGCCGGCGCCAAAAAGACGTCGGCCATCCCACCTTCTCGGTACCCGCAACCGAAGAATTCCAGGTTCTCACATAGGTTCTCCGCTTGGTGCCGACATGGCTTGCAGCGACCGCACACCAGACTCGGCTCGATCGTCACCCGATCCCCGACGTCGACGTTGTCCACGCCGCCGGCGATGGCGACCACTACACCGACCACCTCATGTCCGAGGTAGTAGGGGGGTTTCACAAAAAAGTGCTCACCGTGGACGCCGGCCTTGTCCGAGCCGCAGAGGCCCGAGACCAACATCTCGACCAGCGCCTCTCCGGGCTCGAGCGTCGGTATGGCCTCGGTGATCACTTCGACAACGTCGGTGCTGCTGACAACGACACGTCTCCGAGTCATTTCTTCCCTCATGGCATCTCCTATGGCTGTTGAGTGGTTCTTGCTTGACAGTTCGCAGCTGGCACTGGGCGGTTCTTTGGGGTGGCCATCGCGGGCCCGAGACGGACCGCCCCCCCGTGGCTCTCGTTGCACCACACGCCGTCGCGGTGAGGTGTAGGGCGCCAAAACTTCGATCGGGCCCTTGAGCTGGCGCTCTTCAGCACCGTCAACCATCATCTGCCATGGGCCTCCGTCTCTGCTATCTCGTCGCGTGCCGCGTTCTTGAGATGCTGGGA
>Ga0224558_1002648_pt1 | contig 16042 bp, 9 predicted proteins | sample 714S32024metaG_FD_180682 | JGI IMG/M metagenome (GOLD analysis project Ga0224558, IMG submission 180682) | Peat soil microbial communities from Stordalen Mire, Sweden - 717 S3 20-24 | ecosystem: Environmental > Terrestrial > Soil > Wetlands > Peat | place: Sweden: Norrbotten County, Stordalen... | reverse complement strand
ATGTCGACGACTTCCTGGCCTCCATGGCCGAGCTGCGCATCGTGAGGCGGCGCCTCGGCGGGACACGCTGGGGCGTTTACCAGGACGTGACCGCACACGGCAAGTTCTTCGAGACCTTCCTCGTGCCGTCCTGGAACGGGTACCTGCTCCAGCGAGATCACTACACCAAGGCGGACAGGGAGGTCGAGGCGCGAGCCTTCGCGTTCCACCGGGGACCCGACCCACCGAGAATCACCCGTTTGGTCCACCCCGACACCGTCGAGGCCGCCCGTGCCCGGTCTGCCTGGCGGCGGGAGATGCTCCGGCTGCTGAGACCGCAGTAGGGCATCTCTTGGTCGTGGCGTCTGCGCGACGACGAGGTGCCGTACCGTGGACAGATGATCTCCGTGTGGTGGCTCAGTGGCTCATGGTGGCCATCGGCACACTCCTCGGTGCGGTGCTGGTCGCTAGCCACCACGTCGTCATCGGCGTCCTGATCTTGGCCATGGCCGTGGTCAGGGCAGCGGTCCTGGTGACGATGCGCAAGCGCCGAGCAGCCTTGAGGACCCGGCGGCTGGCAGGTTCGGACCGCCGCGTTAGTAGCAATTCATCGAGACGGAGCTCCAGCCAATGAGCGACGGGTGCCATGGGCCGGTTCGTTCGGACCTGGGATGCAGACGGCCGGGACCGTGCCTCGTCTCAGTCCTTGCGCCCGGTAAGGGCAAGTCGAGCTCCGACAGCGATGATGGCCAAGCCGCCGATGCCCCCGATGAGCTCTACGCGCCGGGGTGACTTTGCGAACCACGCTCGGACTGTCCCTGCAAACAGGCCCCAGGCGTTGTCGCAAACCAGAGCGATGGCGGAGAACACGATCCCCAGCACCAAGATCTGCCCCGAAAGGCTCCCGTCGGCTCGACTGACGAACAACGGGAGGATGGCCACGAGGAATACGACCGTCTTGGGATTGGTGGACCCGACGATGAAGCCCTGCAACAAGAAGCGGCGCTGTGACGGAGTCTCTGCCGGACTGAGCATCGAGAGAAATGACCGGCGATCACGGATCGTCTTCACGCCCAGGTAGACGAGGTAGGCAGCACCGAACAGCTTCAGACCGGTCAGCACGGCCACCGAGCGTTCGGCAACCGCGCCAATCCCGAATGCCACGGCGATGACCTGGACGTACTCGCCGAAGGTGTTGCCGAGGACCGTGAGCACAGCCGCTTTGCGTCCATAGGCCAGCGCTCGGCCAACGATGAACATGACGCTTGGGCCCGGGATAACGATGATCACAAGTGCGGTGAGGGCGAAGGCTGTGATATGACCGGTCGCAGGCACTGCTCAACGCTATCTCCTGGCCTGAAGGTAGATCTCACGGCTTGCCCGAACGTGAGTGCCTTTCCGGTCCGCGCCTACTATTGCACGATGCTGGGAAACGGCCGAATATGAACTTCGAACCCTATGAACGGCCTGTACGCGCCGCGTTCGTGGGCCTGGGACGCATTTATGACCTCAACGTGCGCGCCTATGTCGACAACCCCGATGTCGAGGTCGTCGCGCTTGTCGATCCGAGCGAAGAGCGCCGCGCCCAGCGCCAGCCGGACTGGCCAGCCGCCCGCATGTTCGCCTCTGCTGCCGAACTGGCGGCCAGTGGTCTCGAAGTCGACGCCGTCGAGGTGCTGCTGCCGATTCCGTTGCATGCCGACGGCGTTGCGGAGCTCCTTGGCTACGGCTGGCACGTCAATCTGCAAAAGCCGATCTGCAATGACCTTGCCGACGCGAAGCGCATGCTCGACGCGGCCGTAGCCAGCGGTCGGCTGCTGCGGGTGATGGACAACTACGTCTTCTACGAGCCGCTTGTGAAGCTCAAGGAGATCGTCGAGTCAGGCGATCTCGGCGAGGTGAGCGGATACCACATGAAGATGGTGGCCAGCGGCCGCGGTGGCTGGGACGTCCCGGGGAGCACCTACGAGTGGCAGTTCCAGCAGATGCGACGTGGCCGCGGCACTCTCGTCTTCGATGACGGCTGGCACAAGCTCTCGACGGCGATCTGGCTCTTCGGTCCCATCAAGGAAGTGCGGGCCTGGGTGGGCACGACCGAAGTGATTCCTGGCATCGACGTCGACGCACCCACGACCCTGGTGTGGGAACACCAGAACGGGATCCGCGGCGTTTGGGACATCACACTTGCGATCGACATGTACCTGCGCTCCGACTACTACACCAACGACGAACGTTGGGAGGTCACCGGCCGTCGCGGCTACGCGCGGGTCAACCGATGCACGGGCCGCGGCATCCAACAGCCGAGCCTCGAGGTTTACCTCGATGGGGAAATGCGCTCCTACCACGCACTCGACGACGACTGGGCGAGCAGTTTCCGGGATTCCGGCCACCATTGGCTGCGTTGGCTCCAGACAGGTGAGGGCCCGATGCTGTGGAGCGGTGCCGAAGCCGTCGACATATTGCGTTTTGCACTCGCCTCATACGCGAGCGACGCAGCAGGCGGCACCGGCGTGGACCCGGATTCGCTCGAGTAGCCCGCCGACCACGCGACTCCCGAGCCTTCCGGAAGGCATTGCCTGACGGCTCTCCGGCACATACGGGCGGGCGGCCATAATCAACAGATGGATTCTCTTCTCGACCTGCTGACCAATGCCGCGGCGCGGGCCGCTGCCCATCGTGAGGGGGTGGCCGAGCGGCCGGTGTTCCCAAGCGATGTTGACCTCGATGCCGTGCGGACCGCTCTGGGCTCGTTGGCCGAAGGACCTACTCCGGCCGCTGAGGTGATCGACGAGTTGGTCGATGCCGTCGAGCCGGCCCTGGTCGCCACGACCGGTCCTCGCTACTTCGGGTTCGTGGTCGGTGGCGCGCTCGACGCCGCGACGGCGGCGGACATGCTGACCAGCGGATGGGACCAGCCGGCCTTCAACGCGTTCACCTCGCCGGCTGCCGCGGTGGTCGAGGACGTGGCCGGCGGTTGGCTGAAGGAGCTGCTGGGCCTTCCGGTTGGCACATCGTTCGGCTTCGTGACTGGTGGGCAGGGCGCCAATACCGTGTCGCTCGCCGCGGCCCGTCACCACGTGTTGGCCGAGGCCGGTTGGGACGTCGAGCAGCGTGGGCTCCTCGGCGGTCCGCCGCTACGGGTGGTCGCCAACAACGAGCGCCACGCCACCATTGACCGGGCCCTGCGTCTCCTGGGACTGGGCACTGGGGCACTCGAGCCGGTCGCCACCGATGCCCAGGGGGCGATCGACGTGGCAGACCTCGCACACGTCCTCGCCGGCGGTCCGGACGGCCCGACGATCGTCTGCCTCCAGGCCGGCAACGTGAACAGTGGGGCTTTCGACGATTTCACCGCGGCGATCGCCGAAGCTCATGACCACGGAGCCTGGGTCCACGTCGACGGTGCCTTCGGGCTGTGGGCGGCAGCCAACCCAGCCACCCGCCATCTCACCGCCGGGATCGAGGCGGCCGACTCATGGGCGACCGACGGTCACAAGTGGCTCAATGTCCCCTACGACGTCGGCTACGCCTTCTGCGCACATCCCCATGCGCACGCAAGCTCCATGTCCTATAGCGCCGCTTACTTGACCGGACAGGGCCAAGGTGGTCTGCGGGCACCGGGTGATTACGTGCTCGAGTCGTCGCGCCGAGCCCGCGGGTTCGCAACCTGGGCTGCACTGCGCCAGCTCGGCCGCACTGGCGTCGCAGAGCTCGTCGAGCGGTGCTGCGCCTTGGCCCGCCGCTTTTCCGAACAGCTCGGCGCTCTCGACAACGTCACGATCGCCAACGACGTCGTGCTCAATCAAGTCCTCGTCGGCTTCGGCGACGACGAGCGGACGGACCGGGTCATCGAGAAAGTCCAACGCTCAGGAGAGTGCTGGATGGGCGCCACCACCTGGCACGGCCAGCGTCTCATGCGCATCTCGGTGTCCAGCTGGCGCACCACCGAGGCCGATGTCGACCGGTCGGTCGCCGCCATCTTGGCAGCGACCGAGAACATCTGATCGCCACAAAGACAATCGGTCCCACACCGTCTCTTGCTTCCCGCAGGCGGCAACGCGCTGGCCCGACCAGACGTCCTGGAACGGATCGCCGCGACGTGACCCGACCAGACGTCCTGCAATGGATCGCCGCGACGCGACCCGACAAGATTCGTGACCCGCCCAGTGGGATAATGGGAAGTTGGTGCAGGTTCCACATGAGCTACGCAAGTGCGTGTGCTTCGTGGGTGGTCAACGAGGCCAACTGCGCGGAGTCGGTGCCGCGTTCTTTGTCGGTGATCCGCTTGGCGTGCATGACGCAGCTGCTGTCTACCTGGTCACCGCGAAGCACTGTGTCCAGCCGTTCGACCACCAGGAGTACGGGCCCTTCCGTACGACCTGGTTACGGGTCAACATGCGCCACGCAGGCTCGATGCACCTCGAGATACCGCCTGAGATGTGGGTATGTCACGAAACAGCGGACGTAGCGGTGCTCCCGCTCGCGCTGAACATGAACACCTTCGACTACCTCTGCTATCCGGTCCGCAACGGTGCCACGGCAGAGTTCATCAAGCGACACAGCGTCACGCCGGGTGAAGATGTGTTCATCACGGGACTGCTGATTTCGCACCCAGGCAAGTCCCGGGTTCTGCCGATCGTGCGTGTGGGCAATATCGCGGCCTTTCCGGAGGACCCGATCAACCTCTTGACGGGTCAAGACTCCGCGTATCTGGTCGAGGTGCGGTCGCTGGGCGGCCTCAGCGGCTCCCCTGCCTTCGTTCACCTTCTACCGATTCCTGCCGGTGACAAGAGCGACGTCAGGACCGCCGCGGGCGGAATCGGGACAGCTGGAAGAACATTCCTCATGGGCCTCGTCCACGGGTTCTTTCCCACGACCGAGAACGACCCCAACGAGATTGGAGGGTGGGCACAGGAACCACTCAATACCGGCATATCGGTTGTCGTGCCCCTGGAAAGAGTGCTCGACATCATCGACAGTCCCGCGTTCGTCGAGCAGAGAGAAGCCGCAAAGACGAGGCTCAACGCCGGACACATGCCAGCTCCTGCCATCCTCAGAGAGCATGTGGAATTCGTCCGGTTCGAAGACTTGCCCCGGGACCCCTCACAATGACCAAGCAGGAAACGGACCAGGTTGACCGCGATCATCTCTGACAACTCCGGCGGTGCTCGTCGGGTCATAGGGCGCCAGACCGGATCGTGCGCCCGATCATCACCTTCGTCATCTTCGCCTCGGGCCTCAAGTGCATCGGGGTGAGCACGACGACACTCGGATGGATCCTGTGCGTGACGGCTCTTCTCGTCGCGGCTGTCTGGACGGCGCGTACGAGGCCGTGGAGAAACAGGGTCAGAGCGTCAACAGTGGGAATGGCCGCCGGGGGCGCACCGCCTATCGACTCTGCGGTGGCTCCGGTAGATGAGCGACGGAGAACCTGAGAGACTCCCCACATGGGGACTCCTCCGCCCGGGTCACAGCCCAATCGCGTTCCTGTCGACAAGTCGCCGGTGCTCGCCTTCTTTCTCACCTTGCTCCTGGGTCCGCTCGGTCTGCTGTACGTGAAGGTGGTGCCCGCGCTGGTCCTGCTGTTGGTGGCGCTTACCGGCTATTTCACTTATGGCATCACCTCGATCGCGGCCTGGGTCGTCTCGATCGTCTGGGCTTGCGTCGAGGCCTCCCGCAGGCACCGTGCGTCCGAGCTCTGGCGGGCTTCCACCGGCAATCAAGGCATACCTGTGCCGGGTTACCGGCAAGCAGCTGCGCTCGCGTACTACCACGGTCAGGACGCTCCTCTTCCGCCGCCTGGCTGGTACCCGGACTCCGCCGACGTGACCAAGGTTCGGTGGTGGGACGGCAGCCAATGGACCGGTGACACGCGGCCGGCGTCCCAGCAGCCCCCACCGGCGACGGCCGGACCGGATCAGACGTTCCCTCCACCTGTCGGCTAGGACGCGCAGTGCGACCCTCGGGGCCGCAGTGCCGAGCCAGAACCCTGAGTCCCGCTCGGGCGAGCTCGAGATGCGGCGCGACGCAGAGCGTCACTCAGGTGCCGGAGCAACCTCGGATCGTCCGCCAGGAGTAGTTTCGCCGAGATCCCCCTCGCCCGAGGCCGCGGGACCGGACACGTCCATCTCTGCCAGCTTGCCCGGCCACCAGTTCCAACGACCGAGCAGCGACACCGTCGAGGGCACGAGCAAGCTCCGCACTAGGAACGTGTCCATCAAGATGCCGAGCGCCAAGCCGATGCCGATGTCGCGGATCTGGCTCCCGCCAGGTTCGCCTCCCGCGGTGACCGCGAGCACCAGGAACGTTCCCGCAAGAACCAGTCCCGCCGAGGTGATGGTCGGGCCCGACGCGCCGACCGCTGTCACGACGGCGTCGCGGAGACGGCGTTGGTGTGCCTCCTCCCGGATGCGCGTCATGACGAGGATGTTGTAATCCTCGCCGAGGGCTAAGAGGAAGATGAACATCAAGAAGGGTAAGAGGAAGGTGAGGCCACCGCTTGCCGCGAGCTTGATGAAGATGATCGACGCCAGGCCGAGTGCCGCCAGGTACGACAACATCACGCTCGCGATGAGATAAAGGGGAGCTACAAGACTCCGCAGGACAAGCGCGAGCAGGAGCCCGATGGCGATGATCGCGATCGGGACGATGTGGATGAGGTCACTGTCGGAGATCGAGCTCACGTCGTAGAGTGCCGGCGCCTCGCCGGCTACACCGCTCGCCGTCGCGCCGATGCTCTGCTGGACCGCCGTCAAGGCCTTGCGGATGCTCGGCACTGCGTTCAGCGCCGGCGTCGAGGCGGCGTCACCGGCCGTGAGCCCTGCCTCGAACTGGATCGTGTGCCCGTCAGGGCTCACAAAACGCGCTGTTGCGCGGTACAAGTCGTAGGTCAGCGTCGGCACTTTTGCACCGGGCGAGCCGGGAGAAGGCAACGCCGGGAGCAACGCGGGATCTCCGAGCGCCGCGTGCAAGCGCGCGTATGCCGCAGGCGGGATCGGCGTGCCGGCGGGATCGAGCGGGCCCGGCAATGCATTGAACAGGCCCGTCGCCTGTAGCTCCTTCTCGGCTCTGACGACCGCACCGGGGTCCTGCCACGCCGGGGCGGCAAGCCTCAAGATGAGGTTGGTCGGGTTCGAGCTCGACTGGGGGAAGTACTTCATCAGTGCCGCATTGCCGGCTGCCGCGTCGCTCCCGTTCGGAGCCGCGGTAGCTCCGCCGAATCCCGCCGGAGAGTAGAGGAGCGACCCGAACGCGAGTGCGCCGAAGGCGATGACACCCACAGCGAGGGTGTGGGCCGGGCGAGCGATGACGCGCTGGGCGACTTTGCCCCACCAACTCTCGTTTGCCTCGCCCGGGACGATGTTCGCCGGCCAGAACACGGCGCGCCCGAGGATCGAGAGCAGGGCGGGCAGCAGCGTCACCCCGGCGACGAGCATCACGGCGATCCCGATCGCGAGCGGGACGCCGAGGTCGTGGTAGATCCCGAAGCTCGCGAAGAGCAAGGTCAACAGCGCCAGGATGACGGTCCCGGCCGATGCGCTGATCGACTCCCCCACTCGTGCGACCGCACGGGCCACGGCGTCGGTCGCTGTCAGGCCGGATCGGAGGCCTTCCCGGACGCGGAACACGAGGAACAGCCCGTAGTCGGTCCCGGCCCCGAGGATGAGCACGATCAGGAGCAACTGCGTGATCTGAGAGATCTTGAGCCCGTGAGAGCCGAGCTCGCCGATGAGCGAGCCCGACAACTGCAGGACGAGCGCCGCCGGCAACAAGGTGATCAGAGGCGCCAACAGCGAGCGGAAGACGAACAGCAGCAGCACGATGATGAACAGGATCGACAGCAACTGGGTCTTGTTGCCGGTCGTGCTCGACTGCTTCTGCTGCGCGACGTTGGTGGCCACGGCACCGGCCAGGTGGAACTGGATGCCAGGGGGCGCTCCAACCTTCGTGAACGCGGCGGTCAGCCCGTTGATCACGTCCGCGGAGGGCCCAGGGCTGTAGCCGGCGATGCTCGCCTCGACGAGGAGCTGCACCGCACGGCCATCCTGCGATGTGCCGACGTACTGCACGGCCTCGACGTTCGGGACCTTCTTGGCAGCAACGCCGAGGCGGGTGAGCGCCTGGGTGTCTGCGGCGCTGATCGGGCCATGCTGGCTGACGCCGATGATGATGACCGGTACGAGCGACGCCTTGCCGACCAGTGGCTCAGCGAGATTGCCTGCGAGCGTGCTCGGCGCGCTGGCAGGCAGGAACGCCGAGTTGTTGTTGTTGACCTGGCTTCCCAGCGATGGCAGGAAGTGAACCGACGCGGCTGTCCCGATGATCCAAACGACGACGATGAACCAGCGAAATCGGACGGTGAAGCGTCCAAGGCCATTGAAGAACACATTCATCCGTCTGGGGTCTCCGTCTCGAGGCTTGGCGGCGGTTGGTCCGCCTTCGGTCTTGCGTCGCGGCCCCAAAGGGCACCTCCCAGAAGCGCGCTCGGTTCAGCGAGTTACGCCGGTAAGCCGTGACGGGTAGGAAACCTAGCCTCTCGCAAGTACGCGTCGCGCTCACGCTCCCGTCCCGTCAGTGGAAGTCCCTCGACGGGCTGACCGCCACCGCGAGGTCGATCTCCTCCAAGTACTCCGCCACTACGTTCGAGGACGACGGTGCGGTTGGGTCAGCCCCCTCTCCCCGTTCGAGCCGCCCACGTACGAGCAGCACCACCGCCGAGCGCGCCGCCCTGCGATAGCGGGTCCAGCATCCTGGCGAGCAGATGACGTTCACGAGCCCTGTCTCGTCTTCCAAGTTGAGAAACGTCGTCCCGCCCGCCGTGGCCGGCCGTTGCCGATGGGTGACCACACCGGCAACGAGGACCTTCGCGCCATCGGGCACCCTCACGAGCTCGGCGTTCGGGACCACCCCTCGGCCGGCGAGCCTCGCCCGGGCGAAGGCCATCGGATCCGAGCCTGGTGACAGCCCAAGTGTCTGCAGGTCGGCGGACATCTCCTCGATCTCGTCCATCTCGGGAAGCAGTGGGGCATTCGTCCCGACCACGGTCCCGGGAAGACGATCAAGGCGCGCCTCAGCGGCTGCACCCGCTGCCCAGAGCGCCTCGCGACGGGTGAGCGGACGGGCTCCGGCCCCACCGGCGCTGGCTGCAGCTCCGTTGCGGGCAGCACGAACTGAGGCTGCGCCGAGTGAAGCGAGTGCTCCCGAAGTGGCAAGAGCTTCGAGGCCGGAGCGGCCGATGCCACTCCGGCGCACGAGCTCCTCCATGTCCACATATGGCCGGCTGGCCGCGATCTCCTCGGCAAGGTCGGCACCGATCCCCTTCACCGAGGCGAGCCCAAGCCGTACCAACGGGGCAGGCGCCATCCCGGCTTCGAGCGAGGCCCCCGCCTCGCTCTTGTTCACGTCCGGTCCGAGGACGACGACTCCGTGACGCCGGGCATCCGCGACAAGGGTATGAGGCGCCCAGAAGCCCATCGGCTGGGAGTTGAGCAGTGCTGCGAGGAACGCGGCCGGGTAGTGCAGCTTCAACCACGCGCTCACATATACGAGGTAGGCGAAGGACACCGAGTGGCTCTCGGGGAAGCCGAAGTTGGCGAATGCCGCCAGCTGTTCCCAGATGGTGTCCGCGATCTGGCCGGTGATCCCCCGCTCGGCCATCCCCGCATAAAGACGGGAGCGGAGGCGCTCCATGCGTGAAGCGGAGCGCTTCGCGCCCATGGCTTGACGGAGCTGATCGGCTTCGGCGGCCGAGAAGCCGGCGGCATCGATCGCCATCTGCATGAGCTGCTCTTGGAACAGCGGCACCCCGAGGGTCTTCGCCAAGCTGCGCTCGAAACACGGGTGCAGGTACGTCACAGCCTCTGCCCCGTTACGCCGGCGCAGGTAGGGATGAACCGATCCTCCCTGGATCGGGCCGGGGCGGATGAGAGCGACCTCGACGACGAGGTCGTAGAAACAGCGTGGCCGTAACCGGGGCAGCGTGGCCATCTGAGCCCGGCTCTCCACTTGGAAGATCCCCACCGAGTCGCCGCGACACAACATGTCGTAGACGGCCTCTTCCTGGGGGATCATCGCGAGGTCGAGCTCGTCGTGGTAGTAGGCGCCGACGGTGTCGACCGCCCGGTGGATCGCCTCGAGCATCCCGAGACCGAGGAGGTCGAACTTCACGAGGCCGACGGCCGCGCAGTCGTCCTTGTCCCACTGGAGCACGGTCCGGTTCTCCATGCGGGCCCACTCGACCGGGCAGACCTCCGAGACCGGACGGTCGCAGATCACCATGCCGCCGGGATGGATGCCGAGGTGGCGGGGAAAGCCCTCCAGCTCGGTCGCCACCGCCAGCACCCGGGCCGGGATCCCGAGCTCGCTCGCTGCCTTCGCAGGGCCGGGCTCGGCAGCGACGTCGTCACGACCGGGCCGGCCGCCGCCGGTATCGCCTTTCCCGGCGTCGCGCCGTGCGGCCTCGCCCTCCGCTGAAGCGCTCCACCACGTCCAGCGGTCCTTGCGATGCGGCGCTGTCGAGTGGTGGCCGCCACCAAGTGATCCCCACCGTTCGATGCGTCGCGCCCAGGCGTCAACCTGCCCGGGCGAGTGGCCGAGCGCCTTGGCAGCATCCCGCAGCGCGGACCGGGCCCGGTAGCTCACGACTACGGCCACGAGCGCGGCCCGCTCACGTCCGTAGCGGCCATAGACGTACTGGATGACCTCCTCGCGCCGTCCGCTCTCGATGTCCACGTCGATGTCGGGCGGCCCGTCGCGCTCGGGTGACAGGAACCTCTCGAACAAAAGACCGAGAGCGACAGCGTCCGCATTGGTGATCCCGAGCACGTAACACACGGCCGAGCTCGCCGCGGAGCCCCGGCCCTGGCAGTAGATCCCCGACCGCCGGCAGAACTCGACGATGTCCCAGACGACGAGGAAGTAGCCAGCAAAGCCCAGCTCCTCGATCATCGCCAATTCGTGCTCCAGCTGCCGCCACGCACCGGGCACCCGCTCGGCTCCTGCTGGGCCGTAGCGCCGGGTCGCCCCCTCCTTGACCAGCTGGCGCAGGAAAGTCATCTCGCTCTGGCCCGCAGGCACCGGAAAGGCGGGAAGCTTGGGGGCAACGAGGTGGAGGTCAAAAGCGCACGCCCGCCCGAGCTCGCCAGCTTGCTCGACGGCTCCCGGGTAGCGGGCAAAGCGCCTGGCCTGCTCGGCTCCCGAGCGCAGGTAAGCCGCCCCTGCGGCGGGCAGCCAGCCGTCAAGCTCATCGAGTGGGCGTCCCGAGCGAACCGAGGCGAGCACCGAGGCGAGGCGGCGGCCCGCAGGTTGGGCGTGGTGGACAACGTTCGTCGCGACGATGCCGAGGTCCCTGCGCACGGCGAGGGCGGCAAGGGCGTCGTTGCGCGCCGAGTCGAGCGGGTCATCGTGGTCGAACAGCTCGACGACGACGCTCTCGGGACCAAACCGCTCGACGAGCCGGTCGAGCTCCCTCGCCGCCGCGACAGGACCAGCTTCCACAAGCGCGGCAGGCACGGCTCCCTTGCGGCAGCCCGTCAAGATGAGGAAGTGGCCTCCCGCGAGCTCGGCCAGCCGGTCGATGTCGTGGCGAGGGCGGTCCTTCTCGCCACCAGCGAGATTGCCCTCGCTGATGGCGCGGGCGAGACGGGAATAGCCCTCCGGGTCGCGGGCGAGAACGATCAGGTGGGACCCGGGCGGGTCAGGGGTCCCGGTACGCGGCGCCGCCGGGACGACCGGGAGGCCGATCAGGCCTGGGCCGCGACCGGCAAGGGTGAGCTCAGCACCGAAGACCGTGGGCACTCCCGCCTCCTTTGCTGCCTCGGCAAAGCGCACCACGCCGTAGAGCCCGTCGTGATCGGTCAGTGCCAGAGCCCCAAGCTCGAGCCGGGCGGCTTCCGCGACAAGTTCCTCGGGATAAGAGGCACCGTCGAGAAAACTGAAATTTGAATGACAATGGAGCTCCGCGTACCCAACCACAGATCCAGGATAGTGACATCGATCGAACATACGTTCGTCGTCACTCCCACAGAGGCGACTCGGTGGCACGTGCCGCACGGCGGCCACCACGCTGGATTCTCAGCAAACTCCCAGCAACATCGACCACAATGTGAAGGTGGCAGAAGGAGAACCGCTCCCCCGTGTCCTCGTCGTCGACGACGAGGAGTCCATCACCGAGCTCGTCTCGATGGCGCTTCGTTACGAAGGCTTCGACGTCCAGACCGCTTCCAGCGGATATGGGGCGCTCGAGCAGATCGATGCGTTCCGACCCGACCTCATCCTGCTCGACGTGATGCTGCCCGATATCGACGGGTTCAACATCGCTGAGCGTCTACGGCGCGACCGGCGCGACATCCCAGTGCTCTTCCTCACGGCTCGCGATGCCACCGAGGACAAGGTCCGGGGCCTGACGATCGGCGGTGACGACTATGTGACCAAGCCGTTCAGCGTGGCCGAGCTCGTCGCTCGCGCCCAGGCGATCCTCCGCCGCGCCGGCAAGGGCGGGCCCGCCCGCGAGCTGCTCCAGCTCGCGGACCTCGAGATGGACGACGACGCTCACGAAGTGCGACGCGCCGGCCAGCTCATCGACCTGACGGCGACCGAATACCGGCTGCTCCGCTACCTCCTCTCCAACCCGCGTCGGGTGCTCACCAGATCCCAGCTCCTCGACCACGTCTGGAACTACGACTTCGGCGGCGACGCCGGTGTGCTCGAGACCTACGTCAGCTACCTGCGCAAGAAGGTCGATTTCACCGAGCCGCATCTGATCCAAACCGTGCGCGGGGTCGGCTACGTGCTCCGCCAGCCCCGCAACTGACGAGAATGTCCCCTCGCGTGTGGCTCTCCGGGGTCAGCAACGGCATCTGGGGCTGCTCGTGTCGTTGAAGATCCGGCTCATCGCCGTCCTGTGCGCGTTCGTGGTCTTCGCCTTGGCGGTGACCGACGCCATCACCTATACGTCGTTCCGGAGCTACGCCGTCGGCCAGCTCGACCAACAGCTCTTCAGGTCGGCGAATCTCGTGGCGCAGAATCTTGGTTTTTCCAACCCGTTCGGCGGCCCGCGCTCTGACTTCGCCAACGAAGTCGTGACACCGGGCACGCTGGCAACAGAGTTGAGCCCGAGCGGCCAACGGCTCTTGCCCTGGACGTCGTTCAGCGCCACGGCCCGGTCATCTCCGTTGCTTCCCGCGTCACTCGCGAGCCTGGCCGCCGACGCCCCGGGCGGCGCGCCTGTCTACAGGACCGTGCCAGGCACCGGCAGTATTGAGTCCTACCGCGTGCTCGAGGCCAGCTTGAGCAACGGCAACGTGCTCGCAGAGGCGATACCGCTCACCGGGACAGGCGCGGCGCTGCACCACCTGCTCGCGCTCGAGCTGCTGGTCAGCGGCGCGGTCCTGGTCGCCCTTGCAGCTGCGGCCTGGCTCATAATCCGGCTCAGCCTGCGCCCTCTCCAGAAGATGGCCGACACTGCCGGCGAGATCGCGGCCGGCGACTTGAGCCAGCGCGTCGAGGAGACCGACAACCGCACCGAGGTCGGACGGCTCGGCCGAGCGCTCAACGTGATGTTGGGCCGCATCGAGACGGCGTTCAGGGAGCGGGAGGCTTCCGAGGCGCGACTCAGACGTTTCGTGGCGGACGCGTCGCACGAGCTGCGGACCCCGCTCACCTCCATCCGGGGCTACGCGGAGCTGTTCCAGCACGGACTGGCTGACCGCCCAGCCGACCTCGACACGGCGATGCGGCGAATCGACAGCGAGTCGACCCGGATGGCAGGGCTCGTCGACGACCTGCTGCTGCTCGCTCGCCTCGACCAAGGACGTCCGCTCGGACAAGAGCCGGTCGACTTGACGGCACTTGCCGCGGATGCTGCCCAGGACGCCCGTGCCATCGACCCGTCCCGCACGGTGACATGCGAGGCGCCGCCCTCGTGCCCGATCCTCGGGGACGAGGGGCGCCTCCGCCAGCTCCTCGGGAATCTCGTTTCGAACGCTCTCGCTTACACACCCGCCGGTAGCCCCCTCGAGATCATTGCCGTGCTGGAACCTTCGCAAGGCCTCGGTCCCTCACGAGCGAGGATCTTTGTGGTCGACCACGGCGCCGGGATCGCGCCCGAGGCCGCTGCACACGTGTTCGAACGTTTTTGGCGGTCGGACCCCGCCCGGGTCCGTGCACACGGTGGTGCCGGACTTGGGCTCTCGATAGTGGCGGCAATTGCCGCTGCTCACGGTGGAGGCGTCTGGACAACCGAGACTCCCGGCGGCGGCGCCACCTTCACTGTTGAGCTGCCGGCCGAACCCGAACCAGGCCCAAGCCCTTGGGGCGCCAACGCGGCGTCCGCCGAGAAGCTCACCGGCAACGGCGCGACTACGGCGGAAGTCGACTCGTTCGCCGCCAGCACGACGGCCACGCAAAAGGCTCCGTTCACCGGTCTGCAACGTCCCTCCTGAGGAACGCCCGTCCGCTGCGGGCGGCTGTGAAGACGCCCTTTGGAGATGATCTGTGCGAGTGCCGTCGCCGAGCGACTCGAGGGCAGTGCCGATCGAATCCCGACGGCGCGGCGGTCGTCAACGCCCTCGCTGACTGCGGCGGTGTCGTGCTCGGCGACGCCGCGCTCGAATCCGAAGAGCCCGTGAAGGCGCCCCCTTCCTTGGACGCGGCTCGGCCGCCTCGACGCTGGCGGATTAGGCGTCGAGACGGCCAAACGGCGCTCGTCCGAGGAGAGAGACGAACGAACTATGCAGGCGGCGCCGTAGCGAGGGTGACGTTGACTGTCTGGGTACCGCCGTACGAGCTCTCGAAAGTGACCTTCACACGATCTCCGGGACGCAGCTTTTGAATGAGGGTCGCCAACTCGTTCATCGTGGGAGTCGCGTGACCGTCGAAGGCGATGATGACATCACCTCCTTGAAGGCCGGCCAGGTAGGCGGGACTTCCCGGCTCGACATACTCCAGCCCGGCGCCGGTCGCTGATCCCGAACCCTGGATGGAGGCTGTCGCGCCCTCGACTCCCAGGAAGGCCACGACGCCTATGACGATCCCTTGACCACCCTTGCCCTGCTCGATGTCATTCGCAATCTGCAGCACCCGGTTGATCGGCAGCGCGAAACCTATCGGCGTCGCCCCGTCTGCACTCGCTGCGGCAGTGTCCATGCCGATGACGTCCCCCGACGAGTTGACCAATGGCCCGCCGGAATTCCCAGGCTCGATCAGGGCGTCCATTTGGATCAGGCCTGTCAGCGACTCGCTGACCCCATTTTGGTCGCTAGCGGTGATCGTCCGGCCAAGGGCCGTGACCGCCCCGGCGGTGACCGTCGACGGGAAGCCCTGGCCACCCGCGTTACCGATCGCCACGACGGGGTTCCCGATCCTGACGGTCGAGAAGCTGCCGAATTTCACCGTCGGCAAACCCCTCACGCCGCTCACCTGCAGGACTGCCACATCGGCTGTCGCATCAGTCCCGACAACGGTTGCTTTGTAGGTGCCGCGGTTTTCGATCACGACGTTGATGCTGGTCGCGCCCTCGACAACATGGTTGTTGGTGATGATCTCGCCGTTGGAGGTGGCGATCATGCCCGTCCCCTCGCCGAGGTTCGTGTTGATGTCGACAACGGCAGGACCGACGGCAGCGGCGATCTGGGCCGTAGTGAGCGAGTGCCCGGCGGGCGAGGTAGCCAATCCTGCTGCCGTGCCCTGGCTCTGTCGGGACACATAGGCGATCCCCGCGCCGCCGCCGGCGCCAACCAGAACGAGTGCCACCGCGACAATGGCTGCGAGCTTCCGGCTGCGCTTCGGACGTTCCTGCTCGGTTGGTTGATTTCCAGCCGGGCCGTAACTACCGGGCGGGTAAACGCCAGGCGGGTAAACGCCAGAGCCGTAGCCGCCAGGCGCGCTGGTCCCTGGCGTGTAGCCGGCGGGACCGTAGCCACTGGGTCCGTAGCCAGGCGGCGGGTAGGCACCGGGCGGGTAGGCACCGGGCGGGTAGGCACCGGGCGGGTAGGCACCGGGCGGGTAGGCACCGGGCGGGTAGGCACCGGAGCCATAGCCAAACGGCGGGTGGCCGTCGGGGCCG
>Ga0224558_1002640_pt1 | contig 16059 bp, 15 predicted proteins | sample 714S32024metaG_FD_180682 | JGI IMG/M metagenome (GOLD analysis project Ga0224558, IMG submission 180682) | Peat soil microbial communities from Stordalen Mire, Sweden - 717 S3 20-24 | ecosystem: Environmental > Terrestrial > Soil > Wetlands > Peat | place: Sweden: Norrbotten County, Stordalen... | reverse complement strand
CGCCGGGGCAGTCCCGATAGGGATCTAACGTTTTTCAAACGCTGAAGGCTACCCGGAGAGACCAGGAAGAGCGCAACGATGCAATCGATTCGAGGCAGGTTAAAACACGCTGTATTTGCCGTGACGGTGCGCAGCCTGATGAGCGTGGAATCACTTATTTTTGCCCATCCTGCCAGTGCAACGGTCACGGTCTGCGCAGCCCCTATCTTCGGCACAATGGCAGCTTTGGGGGCTTCGATGAAGTGATTGAAGAGGGCCAACGAACGGCGGCACCGCGACGCCAGCGATGCAAGTTGCCCTCCCTTGGCCGGGATGAGCAACTGTCGCAGCTACACCATGCGGCGGCGCTTATCGCTCGACAGCTTGCAGCCCGCGTATCCGCATAAAGCGAATACGAATCGGGATACATTCAACCATCAACCAAAACAAAAAGAAAGGTTTACCAAAATGAGCAACACAGAGCAGAGCAATCAGGCAGTAGGACAGCGGACGGCGGCGGGCTTCGCACAGAGCAACGAACCCATTCCGCAAAGCAATCACAACCCGTTCCCCGCAACCAGCACTGCGGATGGGATTCCATCCCGCAACCAGCCATTCGACGAAGTCACAAGTCTTCGCGGATCGGACCCGGGCCTTTTCAGCGGCGACGAGCCGAAGCAGTGAGCAGAGGCCGGGGGGCGATTGCGCCCGCTCTCCGGCTATTCCGTGCCCGGCTGCTCTTTTATGTACAAAAGTCCGCCCCAGGATGCCCGTAGACGCGCCGCCATGCTGCCCGTGATGGGTTTACCCTGCCCGATGCGCTCAGAGCGAATCCAGCCCCACTCTCCAGAGAATCGAAAAATTGCTGACACAGTGCTGATACAGATGCAGGGATCGTGCGCGCTATTTTTCGGAGCGCCTATAACTTGCTGATTTTATGGTGTTTAATGGTGCGCCCGGAGAGAGTCGAACTCCCGACCTACTGGTTCGTAGCCAGTCGCTCTATCCAGCTGAGCTACGGGCGCACACATTTGGTTTCAAGCGAAACCAGAGACAGAATATCAGGGTTTGCCGGGCGGTGCAATTGCAGTTTTCAGGCTGCGGGCGCTTGCTGCTGAGTCGCCTCTATGGGAATCAACGGCAACTCCTCGACGATCTCCAGGCCAGCCTGGCGCACCAGCTTCGTCACTGTGGCGGCGTTGAGCCGCGTTGCGTCATACTCCACGCGCAGTGTGCGCGCAGCGCGGTCGAAGCTGAGCCGCCGAATGCCGTACACCTCGCCGGTGTTGGCCAGCGCAAAGGTCACCGCGTCCGTGGGCGGCACGGCATAGCGAAAGAGAATCTCCACCGAGGTCATAGGAGAATGATAGCAAGAATCTACAGGCTCTTCAGATAGGCGCGGATTTCCGGGCTGCCCCAGTCCTGGGGGCCGACGATCTTGCGGCGTATAAATCCTTTTCGGTCGATGATGTAGGTTTCCGGCCACATCTCGGTGCGATAGAGCTGGGCCGCCTTCTGGCCGGGGTCGCGGACCGTGATCAAGTCCACGTGGTGGCGAACGAGGAAGCGGCTGTATGCATCAGGGTCTTCGTCGATGCTGACGGCCAGTACAGCCAGGTCGGGCTGTTCGTGGTGCAATTCGAGCAGGGAGGGCATCTCCTCGATGCAAGGCGGGCACCAGGTCGCCCAGAAGTTGAGCAGCACCACCTGGCCTCGGTAGCTTGCCAGATGGACGGTGGTCGAACCGTCCGAGATGGTGAAATCCGGCGCCTGCTGGCCGGTCTGGGCAGGATGCGCACCGCGGTCGCACCCCGGTGCAAGAGCCAACGGCACAGCCAAAGCTAGAGAGAGAATCAGAGAAAGCCGCACATCTCTATAATACTTAGCGAATGGCCTCAACGGAAAGGGCAAGACGCATGGAGAGCAAACTGGAGAGCGGAGCGGCTGGAAAGGCAGCATTCAAACCAGTGCTTGGGCTTTCCGATGTGCCGTCGGCGCCGCTGATGCGCTGGCAAGCGGCGCCAGGAACTGTTTTTGATCAGCCGGAGCTGGAGCCGGGCAAGTTGCTCGAGCTGACAATCATCGTTCCTGCGCGCAACGAAGAAGATTGTCTGGCTGCCTGCCTTGAGTCGCTGGTGAGCCAATCCGAAGAGGTTTTTGAGCTGGGCCGGGACTGGGAGCTGATTGTGGTGGACGACCACTCAACCGACCGGACCGCCGAAATTGCGCGCGGCTTTCCCGGAGTCACTGTGGTCGGGGCAGACAAGCTCGAAGCCGGTTGGACCGGCAAGGCCAGCGCCATCTGGACAGCGGCAAGGCGGGCGCGCGGGCGTTGGCTGCTCTTCACAGATGCGGATACCATCCACGAGCCCGGAGATCTGCGCAGGGCGATTCATGAGGCGGTAAAGCACAAGGTGGGCATGTTGAGCTACTCGCCCCGTCAAATTGTGCATGGGATTTGGCAACGGTCACTGATGCCGCTGGTATTTTGTGAACTGGCCCTGGCCTATCCGCCATCCCTCGTCTCCGATCCCGCGCAGCGCATCGCCGCGGCCAACGGACAGTTTCTATTGATTGAGCGCGAGGCCTACCGGCGGCTCGGCGGTCACGCCAGTGTGGCCGAAAAGGTGCTGGAAGACGTGGAACTGGCCTTCCTGGCCAAGCGGCGCAATGTAGGTCTGCGCTTCCGCTATGCCGAGGATGCGGTCTCCACCCGAATGTATCGCTCGGCAACAGCGATGATCGAGGGCTGGACCAAGAATCTCGCTCTACTCTTCGACAACAGTTTTATGCTTGCCGTCTGGCGCATGATCGATATTTTTCTTCTATTTCTGTTGCCGGTGTTGGCCGTCGAACTATGGGACGCCCGCCTCTTCTCTCATTCGGCACAGTGGCTGGCCGCCGGCTGGGTGCTCGCTATTTTGTGGGTGCGCAACCTCTTCCGCTTCTATGGCCGCGTGGCCAGGTCCAATTTTCCGTTTGTCGATTGCACCTTGGCGCCGCTGGGGCTGCCGCTGTTTGTTGTGCTTCTCTACCGCAGTTGGTTCCAGAACCGCATTCTGAAGCGCGTAAGCTGGAAGGGCAGAAGCTACAAGACGTAAGCCAGATGGAAGCTCAATATATGAAGCGTTTACCGACACTCTGGCATCCTTTCTAGTGAGGGATTCGAATGATTTTCCTGACGCGGCGGGCCACATTTTCTGCTTCGCACTACTATTGGAACCCAGCCTGGACGGAAGAGAAGAACCAGCAGGTCTTCGGCCGCTGCGCCAATCGCAATGGCCACGGGCACAACTACACACTCGAGGTCACTGTGGCAGGTGAACCGGACTCGGTCACCGGTTTTGTCGTCGATCTGAAGTGGCTCAAGAGTGTAATCGAGCGTGAGGTGCTCACTGCCTGGGATCATCGTCATCTAAACCTGGAGACGCCGGAGTTTACCGCAACCATTCCGACCACGGAGAACATTGCCGTCGCCGCGTGGAAGCGTCTGGAACCTTCCGTCATTCACGCAGGTGGAGCACAACTGAGCCGAGTCCGCGTCTACGAAACGCCGGAGATTTTTGCGGAATATAGAGGTGAGGCTTGATCGCGTTTTTCGGCCGTCGTTACACCATCTCCGCCAGCCACCGGTTGCACACAGACGCGCTCTCGGCTGAAGAGAACCGCGCAACCTACGGCAAGTGCAACAATCCTCACGGCCACGGGCACAACTATGTTGTGGAGGTGCTGGTCGCTGGAGCGGTGGACCCCGAGACCGGCATGGTGATCAACCTGGTTGCGCTGGATGAGGTTGTACGCGAGCGCGTGATCGAACGATTTGATCATGCCAATCTCAACCTTGACCCGCTGTTTGCGAATCGCGTGCCGACGACGGAGAATCTAAGTAGAGAGGTCTTCGCGTTGTTGAAGGACGCGCTACCGACCGGCAAGCTGGAGCGAGTGCGCGTAGAAGAAACGGAAAACAATTTTTTCGAATGTGTCGCATGACACCGAACTAGGCGAAACTGCTGCACCCCCTATTCCCCAGGGCGAGAGGATGACGATCATGGCGCAACCTATAGCGGTAAGCAAGCCTGTTCACAGAGCGGTTGATATAAACGAAGGACTGAGCGAGGTCAGCACTGCGGAGATGTATCGCGAAATTCTTTCCCGGTTGGGCGAGGACCCCAGCCGTCAGGGTCTGCTGGCAACGCCCGAGCGCGTTGAAAAAGCGATGACCCAGTTGACCAAGGGCTACGACGAAGATCCCACGCGGATTCTGCGCGGCGCGCTCTTCGACGAGGACTACGACGAGATGGTCATCGTCAAAGACATCGAAATGTTCTCCCTCTGCGAACATCACATGTTGCCTTTCTTCGGCAAGGTGCATGTGGCTTACATTCCTAAAGGCAAGGTTATTGGGTTAAGCAAGATTCCGCGCCTCGTCGAGGTCTTTGCGCGGCGGCTTCAGATTCAGGAGCGGCTCACGCGCCAAATTGCCGACGCCATTCAAAATGCGATTGCCCCGCAGGGCGTGGGCGTGGTCGTGGAGGCGCGCCACCTGTGCATGATGATGCGCGGCATTGAGAAGCAGCACTCTTCCACGGTAACCTCAGCCATGGTAGGCTGCTTCCGCCAGAAAGAAACGCGCTTGGAGTTCCTGTCGCTCGTGCGCCAGCCCGGTACTGGCGGAGTGTGAGCAACCAGCCCGGTCAGCTAAAGTGAAGAAGTGAACGGGCTTCTTGTTATAGACAAACCGGCCGGCATGACCAGCCACGACGTAGTGGGAATCCTGCGAAGAATTACCGGCGAGCATTCCATTGGCCACCTCGGCACTCTGGACCCTATGGCTACCGGTGTTCTGCCTCTCCTGCTGGGCAAGTTTACCCGCCTGGCGCAATATTTCTCCTCGGCTGAGAAGAGCTACAGAGGCACGATTCGCTTCGGCTTTGCCACAGACACCTATGACGCTGAGGGCCAGGCTTCCGGGCCGGACCGCTCCGCGGTTTTGGACCCTCCGTTGACGCTGGAGCGGATACAGGCCGCAGCCGCCCGCTTCCATGGCGAGATCGAGCAGATGCCGCCGGCTTACTCCGCAAAAAAGATTGCCGGTACACCCGCTTACAAGCTGGCCCGCGAGGGCAAGCCTGTGGAACTGAAGGCCGTCACAATCCACATCCATCACTTCGAGATTATTTCGCTCACCGGCGCCGAAGCCGCCTTCACCATGACGATCAGCGCCGGTGGCTACGTGCGGGCTGTCGCGCACCAACTCGGCCAGGACCTGGGCTGCGGAGCGCACCTAAGCAGCCTGCGGCGCACTCAGGCCGGAGTCTTCACGCTCAAGGACGCACACTCGTTTGACGAACTGCAACCGCTGACCGGAAACATCGACGCCCTTGAGCAGTTGTGCCTCCATCCGCGCACGCTCTTGCCGGGAATGCCCTCTGTGACTGGTGATTCGGCTGCTCTGGGACGGCTGCGCAACGGCGCGCAAGCCAACCTTCCGGAGTTTTCCCACGCGTCGCAGGTGAAAGTTTTTGACGGTCAACGTGAACTGGTGGGGATTGCCAGGCGCGTAGCAGGAACGCTCTTTCAGCCCGTGGTCGTTCTGGGATGAAGTCCGGAAAGCAGCTTGAAGCTGCTGCCTACTTTTTCAGCAACGGCGTCAGCGCCGGCAGCAGCGTCCGCGCGATGATCTCGGAGCCTTTGGCAGTGGGATGGATACCGTCAGGCTGGATGGTTCCGGGAATATGCACCAAGTCTTTGTAGATCATAGGAACAAAGGCTGTGTGGTGTTTCGCAGCCAGATCCCGGAAGACCATCTCAAACTGCTGAATGTAATCCTGGCCGTAATTCAGCGGCAGAGTAATGCCGGACAGCAGAAGTTTGACGTGCGCATTTTCAAGCGTACTCAGCACCTGGTCTAAGTTTTGACGGGTTTGGGCCAGTGGCAGTCCGCGCAAGCCGTCGTTGCCGCCGAACTCAACGATGACGATCGCGGGGTGCAGCGCTAGAATGGCGCGCAAATTGGCGACAGCATCTTTAGTGGTAGCGCCGCTTGTGCCCTGGTTTGAGACTCTGTAGTGGTAGCTATGGTGGTCGAGGTCGCGCTGCAACGCATCCGGAAAGGATTGGCCGGTTTGCAATCCGTAGCCGGCTGTGATGCTGTCGCCGTAGCAAACCAGCAGGGGCCGATCCGCAGCCAGCAACGGAGCAGCCAAAAGAATCAGCCAAAACGAAACGATAAACGAGCGGCGAACGTCCACATAAACAGTGTAGCGAACAGCAGGGAACAGGGCGAAGACGATCGGGGGGCTTACAGCGTGATCGAAGTTCGGGATGCGAAGAAGTGGATTCAGAACGGCGCGCGGCGTGTCGAGATTCTAAAAGGAATTTCGCTCGTCATTCCCGCAGGTCAGTTTGTGGCCATTGTTGGCGCCAGCGGCAGTGGGAAAAGTACACTCCTAGGCCTGCTGGCTGGCCTCGACACACCCAGCAGCGGCGAGATTTTCCTCGACGGTGTGCCCATCCATAATCTGGCCGAGACGGAATTGGCTGCGGTGCGCGGCGCAAAGATTGGCTTCGTCTTCCAGTCGTATCAGTTGATCGAAACGCTGACGGCTCTGGAAAACGTGCTGTTGCCCCATGAATTGAATGCTGAAGGCAGTGGCATTGCGCAGGCGCGGAGGTTGCTAAACGAGGTTGGCCTGCAGGAGCGCGTGGACCACTACCCGGTGCAGCTCTCCGGCGGCGAGCAGCAGCGTGTGGCCCTGGCCAGAGCTTTTGTCGTCGAGCCGCCGATTGTCATGGCCGATGAGCCAACCGGAAATCTTGATTCCGCCAACGGGCGACTGGTATTGGATCTGTTGCTCGAGCGCAATCGCAAGGCGGGCACTACATTGGTGCTGGTGACACACGATCCCGAGGTAGCCAGCCGCGCCGACCGAAAGATCGTACTGCGGGACGGCCTGATCGTGGAAGACACCCTCCCGTACGTTGCGCCACTCTCCGATTCACACCCGGCATTCGTCCACGACCAGGAGAAAAATGGCTAAGCGCGCGTTGGGTTGGAAGCGGGCCGGGGCCATCGGCTGGCGCGATTTGCGCTCCGCGCCGGGCAAATTCGGCTTCGTGGTTCTGTCGGTGGCCGTGGGAGTGGCGGCGCTCGTCGGCGTGCGTGGTTTCAGCGATAGCTTCCGGCGCACTCTCTCCACCGAAGCCCGGTCGCTGATGGCCGGCGACCTCAGCGCGCGCCTGTTTCATGAGCCGACAGCAGACGAAATGGGAAAGATCGCCGCCATTGCGCAACCGGCGGGAATTCGCATCACCTGGGTGACGGAGACTGTCTCCATGGCTTCTGTCCCGCCTGACCCGGTGCCTCTGCTGGTTTCGCTCAAGGCCGTTGACCCCAGCGAATACCCATACTACGGCGAGGCCGAGTTGGAGCCAGCTATGAGCTTACAGCAGGCGCTCGACGGAGACTCAGCGGTGGTAGCCGAGGAGTTTCTCATTCGGTTGAATGCGCATGTGGGCCAGACTCTGCGATTGGGCGGCAGGGACTTTCGCATTGCCGCTGTGTTGAAGCAGGAACCGGACCGCATCAGCGCCGGGGCTGGGCTGGGTCCGCGTGTGATGGTCTCGCAGGCGGCGCTCCAGCGAACCGGCCTGATCTCTCCCGGCAGCCGCGCCAGTCAGCGGTTGCTTTTGAAGTTGCCGCCGCAAGCCGACGCGCCCTCCCATCTTGCCGCGCTCCGTAAGCAGGTGGAAACGGCTCTGCCCGACGCGCAGGTGATGGATTTCCGCGAGGGCAATCCCGGATTGAACAAAGGGTTGGACAACGCGACCGCAATCTTGAGCCTCATTTGCCTTGTGGCCATGGTGCTGGGCGCAATTGGTGTCGCCATGGCCATGCACGCTCACCTCGAGCAGCGCATGGACATGCTGGCCATTTTGAAGGCCGTCGGCGCAAGTTCCGGCGATCTGCTGCGAATCTTCTTGTTACAGACGCTGGGGCTGGGCTTGGCCGGAGGCGTGCTCGGCGTAGCCGCAGGCGTTGGTGTAATGGCCGCGCTGCCCGCGGTATTCGGCAAACTGCTCCCCGTCCGTGCGACGCTCGATTTTCCCTGGCGCTCGGTTGCGGCTGGAATGGGAACGGGCTTGCTGACCACGCTGTTGTTCTGTTTGCCGCCTTTGCTAGACGTGCGAAATGTCAGGCCCGTTTTGGTGCTGCGCAGATTGGTCGAACAGGGACCGGAAGACATAGGCGGCTGGTTTGCACGATGGTGGGCGCGCCGTCTGCAACTCGGAATTTCACTGGTAGTGATTGCTGCCCTCGGCGGAATAGCCTGGGCGCTGTCGGATTCGGCCACGGTAGGCGGCTGGTTTGCGCTTCTATTCACCATTGCGCTGGTAGTGTTGTTGGCGCTGGCGGCTGCGGCATTGCGCACCTTGCGATTTTTGCTCAACCGCGTGCGGCTGCGCCTGCCGTCGTTTCTGCGCCACGGGCTGGCCAATCTTTACCGGCCGGGAAATCAGTCGGCTGCGGTCTTGGCGTCGCTGGGCACGGGCGTCATGCTGATTCTGACAGTCTTTCTGATGCAGGCGGCGCTGCTGCGCGATCTGCGCGAGACGGCTGCACCCAGTTTGCCTAATATTTTCCTTCTTGATATCTCAACCGATGAAGTCGCGGGCGTACAGGAGTTTTTCCAGCGCCAGCCGGGAGTGAGCCATGCGCCCGGCCAAGCACTGGATCTGATGCCGGTAGTGACTGGCCGGTTTATTTCGCTCAATGGCAAATCGGTCGAGCAACTGAAAGAGCAGCATTTTCCCCGCCGTTTGCTGGAGAATGCGGAGTTGAGCTGGGCCGATGCCCCTCGGCCGGGCGACAAGGTGACACAAGGCAAATGGTGGACCAGCTCCGACACTAGGGAGCTGGCTGTAGGTGAAGGAGCGGCCCAGCGGCTGCACTTGGGCGTGGGTTCAGCGGTCGAACTGGAAGTGGGCGGCGTGGTGCGCGCGCTGAAGGTTTCCGCGATCTATCGCGCCGATGGGCAGCATCTCGGAGCGCGCGTGACGTTTGTGCTCCCTTCAGGCCAACTGAAGAACGAGCCGGCCACCTGGTATGGCGGCGCGCATATTGACCCAAAACAGATTGCGGCGATGGAGCGGGCGCTCTTTGCGGCCTACCCCACGGTGTCGGTGATCAACGTGGCCGATGTGCTGGAGCGGATTGAGAGCGTGGTCGATCAGATCACGTTTGTCGTGCGGTTTCTCGCCGGGTTCTCAATCTTCGCGGGGCTGATGATTTTGGCTTCGAGCATTGCCGGCACTCGTTTCCGGCGCATGCGTGAGGCTGTGGTGTTGAAAACACTGGGTGCCACACGGATGCGAATTGTGCGCACTTTCAGCGTGGAATTCAGCGTGTTGGGTCTGCTCGCCGGCTCGGTCGGTGTAGTCTTTGCTAACCTGCTCACGCGAGTGTTATTGCGCAAGCTGGATGTGGGCTTCCACATCGAGTGGCTTGCCACGCTGGTCGCTCTTCTTGGGACGGCGGTGCTGGCCACGGCGACAGGGTGGATCGCCAGCTACCGGATTCTCGGGCTTCGTCCGCTGGAAGTCTTGCGAGAGGAATAGAACCGGCGGAGGCACAGAAGATTCATGTTGAGGTTTGACCGGCGTCGGAGAATCCCCGTATGATGTATAAGTTGGTTTGGTAACTGGCAAGCGGCCGTTCTGCTTGACAATGCTTAAATGTTGGCCCTTCGTTCAACGGTAGGACAGCTGCCTCTGGAGCAGCATATCGGGGTTCGAATCCCTGAGGGCCAGCCAGTTAAGTTATTTATAATAAATAATATATGTAAAAACACGCACGAGAATCCCTTGCTTCCAGTTTCGCAAGTGCTGTGCTTCATAGCCAACGTATTGCGGAATTCCATCTCTAGCTCACAACAGGGCATTGAACTGAATTGCACGTTGATTCGGTTTTGAATCTCAAGCCGCCTGCTCGATTAAAAACGTCAACGATACCCCATTCTGAATCTAAAGACTGCCGACTACTGAAATATTCCACTGAGAGAATTAACAACTCTCCCGAATTTTCGACGCATAGCGGATGAAAGAATGAGAGAAGGAGGTTTTCGATGGCAAGAATCACATTGCTTTTTGCGGTTCTATTGATCGCCCTGGGCCTGGTTGGTTTTCTGGGCACCGGCAGCCTACACCCCACTGCGCTGATTCCCACCTGGTTCGGCCTTGCACTCGGCATTGGCGGCCTGTTGGCCATCAGCCCCAGCGAGAGCCGCCGCAAGCTGTTCATGCACGTCAACGTTACCATTGGCCTCCTCGCCCTTCTGGGCGCGGCCGTTGAAGCAGTACGCGGTTATGTTCATGCCGCGTCCGCCGGCCTTGCTCCAGACCAGATCGCGCTGGCATCAAAGCTCACCATGTCCGGATTGATGCTGATTTATGTGCTCCTCTGTGTTCGTTCCTTCATTAATGCGCGACTCTCGGGGAAGGTATAGCTCATGGGTGGACTCCACGGACCAGGCGCTGGAATGAGCATGGGCAGGCACGCCGAGCGCTCGCCGCGAGGCGGTGGTGTACGCGCAGGCCAGTCTGACGCGGCCAAGCGCAAAACCAATTTCAAAAAGTTATGGCCACAAATCAAAGTCCTTGTTGCCCCGCGAGTGGGACTGCTGCTCGCCGGCATGGGCCTGATGGTAATCAAGGTTGTCGCCGGGTTGGTCTTGCCCTTCACCTCAAGGCCGCTGCTGGACAAGGTTCTCAATCATGACCATCCGCGTCCCGATCTGCTGCCCATTTATATAGCATTTATCTTCTCGGCAATGGTGGTGCAGGCCATCACCTCGTTCTCGCTCACGCAGTTGCTCTCCAAGGCCGGCCAGCGGCTCATCGCGGAAATGCGCCGTCAGGTGCAAAGGCATGTCGGCCTGCTCTCTGTTTCCTACTACGACGAAAACCGCACCGGCACGCTCGTTGCGCGCATCATGAGCGATGTTGAGGGCGTGCGTAACCTTGTTGGCACAGGCCTTGTCGAATTTGTTGGCGGCCTGTTGACCGCAGTGCTGGCGTTTCTCTGGCTGCTGCATCTCAGCGTCGAGGTTACGCTGACAGTCTTTGCCGTGTTGGGTGTCTTCGTTTTTGTATTGCAGTACGCCTTCAAAGTCATCCGTCCCATCTTTCGCGAACGCGCCAAAATCAATGCCGATGTTACGGGCCGATTGACTGAATCATTGGGCGGTGTGCGTGTCATCAAGGGCTATCACGCCGAGGAGCGCGAAGCCGGGGTCTTCGCAAAAGGCGTTGAACGCCTTCTTGCCAACGTGCTGAAGTCCCTGACCATGACCAGCTCAATGTCTGCCGCATCAACCACCGTGCTGGGGCTTGTTTCGGCGCTTGTCATGTGGCTGGGCGGCCATCGTGTACTGGCCAGCACCTGGACCGTCGGCGACTACTTCAGCTACAACATGTTTCTGGCCTTCATGATTGCGCCGGTCTTCCAGATTGTGAACATCGGCACTCAACTGACTGAAGCCTTTGCCGGGCTCGACCGCACCAGCGAGATCATGGCCGAGCTTGAAGAGAACCAAAGCCCGGGACGCACTCTCAAGATGCCGCCCATTCGCGGCACGGTGAGCTTTGACAATGTTGAGTTTGCCTATGACCCGGAGAAGCCCGTGCTCCACGGCATCAGCTTTGTGGCCCAGCCGGGAACGGTGACTGCATTGGTAGGCTCCTCAGGTTCAGGCAAGTCCACCATGATCAGCCTCCTCTGCGCCTTCCACACACCCTCTAGTGGCCGCGTGCTCGTGGACGATGTTGACCTGGCCTGCGTGAACCTGAACACTTTTCGCTCGCAGTTGGGCGTGGTCTTGCAGGAGTCGTTCTTATTCGACGGCACCATTCGCGAGAATATTCTGTTTTCGCGGCCCGATGCTACCGAGGAACAGTTTCTCTTCGCCTGCCGAACCTCGCGCGTGGACGAGTTTGCGGAGCGCTTCCCGGATGGCTACGACACCTTAGTGGGCGAACGTGGCGTGAAGCTCTCCGGCGGACAGCGCCAGCGGCTTTCCATTGCTCGCGCGCTGTTGGCCGAGCCACGCATCCTCATCCTCGACGAGGCCACCAGCTCGCTCGATTCCGAGTCCGAAGCCATGATTCAGTCCGGATTGAGCCAACTGATGCAGGGGCGCACAACGTTCGTGATTGCTCACCGCCTGTCAACCATCCGCCGCGCTGACCAGATTTTAGTGGTCGAGCAGGGGCGCATCGTCGAGCGGGGCAACCACGCGGCGCTCCTGGCCCTCGGCGGTCGCTACTATGACCTTTACACGCGCCAGCACGGACTCGAAGAGAACCTCTTCCTCGCGCCGGGCGAGGGAGACGCGGTGGACGAAACCATACAGTGAGAGGCCGGCTTATCTTGGCGCTCCGGGTCATTGCTTTCTTGAGATCACGATGAAAGGCCCCGCCAACTCCGCGCCATCGCCGCCGGCAAACGCAGCCTGATCGATTTGCGGCAGTAACTCCGGCGCCCACGCGCGCGATGCAAGCTCCGGCATGGGCTTGGCTTGGAACAACTTCTTGCATTGTCGCGCCGTCCATCTTGCCCAAGCCTTCGACTTCTTGCGCCGAGCGCTGTCAGTCGAGATTCCCGTACCTGCATACATCTGCCGGTAGAGCTTTGACAGAAACATGAAGGCGATCCGGGAAGTTATATTCGGGCAGCAGGCAGATCTCTTCCAGATATCTCCCCAGTTATAGAACGTGTCCCATACCTTTTGCGTGCGCTCCCTGATCTCATCCGAGCTCATCGTAGGATGCGGCGTAAACATCTTGGGCCTGACCGCCGTCGGAATCAGCCAGTAGCGGGTAATCGGCACATCGCCCACCATTGTTGGATTCTCTGCCTGCTCCTTCTCCCATCGCCCAAAATCCACTGTGCCCGGAAACGGCGTCATCATTACAAACTGTGCAAAGGTAACGCCGGCCTTCTGCGCCATCGCCACTGTAAAGTCGAAGGTTGATGGCCTGTCTGTCGGCAGCCCGAAGATGAAAGAACCCAGCACGTGAACGCCGTGCTCCTTGAAGGTCTGCAACTGCGTGGCCATCGCGTCGCCGGAAAGATTCCAGTCCTTGTAAACCGCCTTCAGTCCTTCAGGGGTCACCGCTTCAATCCCCACCAGCGCGCCCTTGATGTTGGCCTTCTTCATGGCATCCAGAAACTCGACGTCCTCGCCCGCCTCCATTGTCATCTGGGTATAAAACACCATGTCCTTCGGCAGTTTGGCCAGCTCTTCCATCAGATGAAAGCGATCGGCGCGAATCGCCGTTAGCTCTTCCAGCCTGGCTGCATTGCCTTGCTCGCGGGCCTGCCGTAGATCGGTAAATGTCACCGGATAAAAGTTATCGTCGGCCAGCGCAATAAAGCGAAACCCCAGCCGCCTCAGGGCAACAATCTCATCCACCACGCTTTGAAACCTCCGTTGCCGCGGCTTTTGCCCATCCGTCCGCCACACGCTGCAAAAGGAGCAATGCTTCGGGCATCCGCGAATCGTCTGCACTGATGCCCACATATATTTCTCAGGATTCATCAGATCCCAGCGTGCGGCCAGAAACTCGCTGCCCCCAATCCGCCCGCCTTCGTAGATCCTCTCTGGCTTGCCCGCCATGCAATCCACAACCGCCTTGCCCCATGCAATATCGCCGTCTCCGGTCACCACTGCGTGCGCTTGCCCGCGATCCAGAGCCTCTTCGGGAAACAGCGTAGCGTGAATGCCGCCGTAAACCACCCATGCACCCCGGCTGCGCGCCATCCTGCCAACCTCGTACCCGCGCAGGGCATTGCCGGTGTGGACGCTGATGCCCACAATATCTCCCGCCTGAATCGTCTCCGGCACAATCTGCTCCAACGACTCATCGACGAGAATGGGGTCATTCGCCACTCGTGGAGTCGCTGCCGCAAGCACAAACAGCCAGCGCGGCGTGATCACCGCGGTGCCGAAAGAATTGTCGCTAGGATTAACCAGATGAACGCTCAATGAATCCAACCTTTCCTCACGCGAGTAGGTGGCCTCAGAGAGCGCCGTTGTCATGGGCGAAAACATCGGGCTACGCGTTTCCGCAAGATTGCTAAAGTCTGTTTCTTGCCAAATCCCTTTGCCAACTTACAAACTTCCCTTGTGCTATGTGTTCAATATTGACCTCAATTGGCCAAGTGAAAAATGGTTTGAGGAGTCCTTGAAGAATAAAGCACCTGCCGCCCTGCCCCACCTTCTATTCTATCCGGCCAGATCGGCGCATTGAGACGGAAGCATCTTTCGGATTAAAGCAAGCCAGGGATCACCAGACGCTTCTCGCGGAACAGAGCCGCGCATATCCGCACAACTTCTGCATCCAATAGCGTTCCGGCTTCCTTTTCTATTTGTGCCAATGCAACCTCCAAACCCAGTGCCGCACGATACGGCCGGGCGGCGGCCATCGCTTCCACAATGTCCGCCACTGCCAGCACCTTGGCTTCGGGCAGAATCGCATCACCCTTCAGGCCCAGTGGATACCCCGAGCCATCGAGCTTCTCGTGATGTTGGCGCACGATGTCAGCAATGGGCCAGGTATAGGGAATATCTTTCAGAATGATGTAGCTGCTCTCTGGATGCCTTTTGACCAGTGCGAATTCTACCGGATTTAGCCGCGCCGGCTTTGTGAGGATTTCCGAGGGTATCGAGATCTTCCCGATGTCGTGAACCATTGCCGCCATCCGCAATCCCTGCAATCGGTCCTCCGGCCAGCCCATCTCTTGGCCAATGGCGTATGCGATCTGCGCCACTCTGACTTCATGGCCCGCGGTGTAGGGGTCTCGAATCTCCATCGCGGTGACCATGGCAGACACCGACGCGGCCAAAGCATCCGTCAATTGCTTTTGTGTCTCTTCCAGGTGGCGCCGCCCGGCATCCAGAAGCCGCTTCTGTTTTATCGCCTGAATGCCGTGGACAATATGCTCGCCAAGGCGTTCAAATACTTCCACCGGCGCGGCTTCAAATGCTTTGGGGCGTGCGGAATAAACCACCAACGCGCCATGCCAACTGCCCTTGATACGAAGCGGTATGGACACGGAGGATCGTATCCCGAACTGCCTCGCTCGTTCGCGCCATGGGCCAAAGATCGGCGATGTCTGGGCGTCCTCCAGAATCTGCATCGTGTCTGTGCGAATGCAGATGCCCGTCGGGCCTTGTCCACTTGGATCTTCCTCCGCCCAGCTCAAATGCAGTCCATTCAGATAACCCGCCGCGCTCCCCGCTCTCGCGGCAATCCGAATCTTCTTCCCCGGACCATCTTCCGCAATGCCTATCCAGGCGAATATATAGGTCGATTTGTGCGTGACGGCCTCACAAATGGCGTGCAACAGAAGCTTTTCGGAAGAACGAACCCGTCCCAGCGCCAAGGCCGCAATCGCATAGGCGCCCAACGCCCAATTCTGGGTCGAAAGCTGATGCTCCTTTTCCTCTTGGTCGGTGATGTCGAAGTACACGCAAACTAAAACGGATCGGCCGTCCAGCACCGCTGATTTCGATAACGAAATCGCCACAGGCGCGCACCGGCCGTCTTTGCGCTGAATGTGGAAACCGGGATGCTGCGATGGCTTCTGGACAGCTTTCAGAAATTCAACCTTCACCCGCTCACGCTCGGGCTCCGGGTGCAGGTCGGTTAAAGACATGCCGATCAGTTCATCGTGCGAATAGCCGCTAATCGCTACTGCCGCCGGGTTGGCGTTTATAAATTTTCCGGTGTCGCAATCGACCGCAAACATACTGCCCGGCGCATAGGTCCAGGCCAATTCATACAGGCTCAACGGCCGGGAAGCATGGGGTGCGAGGTTCATGGCGATCCAACTCTCTAATTCGGCCATCGACCTTGTGGCCCCTGAGCTATGGCGGAAACAATCACCTCTGCCTAGTGGTGTCCGTCAAACAGATGGTCGTTTATTGAGTGAGGTTCGGGCGCGGGTTACCTTTTCGAGGATGTCTGAAGCTTTTGCGGTCCAGATGAAGGGTTTGGGGTTCTGGTTGTGGACGTCTA
>Ga0224558_1002639_pt1 | contig 16062 bp, 9 predicted proteins | sample 714S32024metaG_FD_180682 | JGI IMG/M metagenome (GOLD analysis project Ga0224558, IMG submission 180682) | Peat soil microbial communities from Stordalen Mire, Sweden - 717 S3 20-24 | ecosystem: Environmental > Terrestrial > Soil > Wetlands > Peat | place: Sweden: Norrbotten County, Stordalen... | reverse complement strand
CGAGACCACCGTCGGCTCCCACGCCTTCAGTTACAGCGGCGGGCTGATGACCGACCTTGGCACCTTGGGCGGCGGCTCCAGCGTCGCCTATGGAATCAACAACAGCGGCACCATCGTTGGCTATGCCTACACCTCCGGCGGTCCTCAGCACGCCTTCAGTTACAGCGGGGGGCTGATGACCGACCTTGGCACCTTGGGCGGCTTGAACAGCCAAGCGAATGCAATCAACAGCAGTGGCACCATCGTTGGCTATGCCGAGACCAGCGTCGGCTCCCATGCCTTCAGTTACAGGGGTGGCGTGATGATCGACCTTGAACCCTACCTTGCGAGCATCGGGATGACGGGGGACAGCGTCGCCACCGCCATAAACGATAATGGCGACATCGTCGGCTACGCATCGCTTAGCAATGGCATCAATCACGCCTTCCTTCTTCAGGCGATGGCGCCCAGCATCACCTCTCAACCGCAGGCCCAACAAACGGCCGTCCTGGGTTCCACGGTCGCCTTTGTGGTCATCACTGGTGGCGCCCAACCCTTGACCTACCAATGGGAATTCAACGGTACGAATATCGCGGGCGCAACGGCAAGCTCCTTGACCCTTACCAATGTGCAAGCAGCTCAGGCCGGTAACTACTTGGTCGTTGTCAGCAACGCGTGGGGTTGTGTAAGCAGCTGGAATGCTGTTTTGACCGTGGTTCCAGCGACGACGCCCGGCGGCGCGACGGGTACTGCCGTTGTACTCGATGGCTTTGTCGTGGCCGCCACCATAATCGATGGCGGCTACGGTTACACCAACACTCCCACCGTTAAGATCATTAGTGGTGGGGGCAGTGGTGCGGACGCTGTGGCTGTGGTGAGCAACGGGCTGGTCATCGCGGTCAATGTTATGGATGCTGGTTACGGATACACTAACACCCCGTTGGTCGTCATCGCCCCGCCCTCCATTCCCAATCCGGTCTTGAGCATCGCGCCCATGTCCTTCCTCTCCTTTTCCAATCTAACCGTTGGCGGCCTTTATCAACTACAGCAATCAATGGCATGGTATTGGTCAAACCAACCTGTCAGCTTCACCGCCACAAATTCGAGTTACACGCAGATTGTCGCGGGCCTCGCTGGCAGCGGCGATTATCGGCTTGCCCTCAATCCGGTGCCCGCCCAGGCGTTCGCCACAGCAGTAGTGGACTATGGGTTTGTCGTCCACGCGACGGTGACTAGCGGCGGTTCCGGCTACGTCACCAGTCCGACAATAACCATCGTTGGTGGTGGCGGCACCAATGCCACAGCGGTTTCTCACATCTCTGGTGGCGTGGTGACGGGCATCACTATCGCAGATGCTGGCATCGGCTACACGAATACGCCAACGGTTCGCATCGCGCCGCCGCCTGCTGCCGCTGTGTTCTCAACGGTGCAGCCTGTAATACGGGTTGGTTCCGCCAATCTGGCTCCGTATAACAATTATCAGATTCAATTCAAACCGGACCTTGGCGGAACGTGGGGGAACTGGAATGGAGGATTATTCAGCCCGTCTGGTGTGACCAATTCGCAATATCTGTTCATCACGAATGGCGTCGGCTTTTTCCGCCTGAAATATGTGCCGTGAGCGACGGTGGCGGAACTGAATTTCAAATCAATAAAACTCCACCGGCCACAAACGCCCACACCGATAAAGCCTCGCCAAGCGGAACAACACGCGTCTTTGCCTCGGGGTTGAGTAATCCTCTCGCAATGGCCTTCCAGCCCGTGCCCGTGCCTGAACCCTCCGCTTTCGAGCAAGTGTCGGTTCGTTAGAATGTCATGTTTCTGCGGGACGCCGCTCACCCCAGTGAGCGCTTCATGGCTGCTAAACGTAAAGCGGGAAAGGGTCAACCGTAGATTGGAATTCGAGCTGGGTGCATGGTTCGAGGGCGCTTGCGGTTTTGCGTTGGTCTTGGCTCTGAGCCGGATGATGGACCACGGACTTGGCCCCTTTGGCCGTGCCGATCTGCACTCGGGCCGCAATCCACTTGATCGGCAGGGTCGTTTCGCTCCGCAGCCGGGCAGCGCTGGCCAGCTTGCCGGGGTCGCTGCACCGGCGAGTGGCCAACTCGGACTCCTGCCACCCCCGGCGCGCCAGCTCCTGCGCGATGATGCGGTTGGCTCTTTGCTCGGCGGTCTCCCGGTGGAGTTCCCCGGAGTGGCTCTCGCCAAGCTTACCCTCCATCAGCTCCAGCACCTGCTCTTTGAACTGCTCGCTGCCCCGTACCAGCCCCGCCGCAGCGGCTTGAGCGCTTCCTCGGCGACGGCCTCCAGCCGGCGCCTTTCCATCTGCCGCTCGAACTCCTGACGCCCCGCTGCGGAGTCCTGCCCAATGCCGTGCTCGCCCAGCAAGCGGTCCACGCGCGTGGCGCGCCGCATGAACACAACCATGTCAGGCCACCACCCGCCAGTCAAACACCGAAAACCGCCAATCCGCCTCTGCGCCCTCTGTCCGGCCGATTCACCCGGACCAATCTACGGTTTGACCCCTTTCCTCGCCGTTCTTTTTCAATCCAGCGAGCTTTCCGCCACAACACCCCGGCTGGAAACGCCCTGCCGAGGTATTAAGACCGCCGAGGCAGGGTGAATTTACTCCCACCGTGTAGCACCAGCGATCCGCCCTCGGGCAGCCCTGCGACTGTGACTGATGGGAATTTGCTTTTTGCGCGCCCGCCCGTACTCAGCGCTTCGCGGGTGATTTCCTGGTGCGAAGTTGGATGGTTGCTCATTGCGAATTGATGCGGTAGAAGCGAGAGGGATAATTCGTCCATTGTGGATCGCTGAAATAGACCAAACCGCTAGTGAGCGTGAAGCTCTGGAGCGGAATCCAGAGGGGGCTGGCCAGATTGGTGCAGGCTTCCACCACGATGGGAATATACGGCGTGCCCGTGATGTAGAATCCAAATTGATTGCTCCGCACGCCAAAGCTGCTGCCGATGGTTTGAATTAGCGGGTTCCACAGCAGGGCTTGACGACCGGCAAAAGGAGAACTCCAGCCAGTGGTGCCGGGTAAATAGTAGATTGTCGGGTTGCTGTTGTCGTCAGCGAATACCGTTGAATCAACGCTAGGAGCATTGCCCTGGAAATAGACGCTCGTCAGGCTTGCGCATGATGAGAAAGCCCCCGCCAACCCCCCCTCCCCAAACTCATCGATGCTGGTGACGCTGGCGGGAATCGTGATGCTGGTCAGCTTCGTGCAGCCCTGGAACGCAAAATCCCCGATGCTACTGACGCCGTTTGAAATCGTGACGCTGTTAAGACTGGTGCAGTTGTAAAAAACAGAATCCGCGAGGCTGGTGACGCCGCCGCCTATCGTGACGCTTTTTAGGTTGTAGCAGTATTGGAACGCGGCCGCCCCGAGGCTGGTGACGCTGCCGGGAATCGTGACGTTGGTCAGCCCGGTTTGACCGAATGCAGCCTCCCCAATGCTGGTGACGCTGTTGGGGATAGCAATGCTGGTCAGGCTTGTGAGGCCATCGAAAGCAATCATCCCGATGCTGGTGACGGCCAGGCCGTTCATGCTGGATGGAATGATGACAGCGCCGCCGTCGCCCGTGTAGCCGGTAATGGTGACGGACGTGCCACCGGGATTGACCGTGTACGTGAATTGGGCATGCACGGCTGCCGGTGCCGCCAATAGCAGAAAAAGCAAAAGGGCGGGCAACGTTCTTTTCATGGTTCGTACGCGATGATTCAAGAGACTGATAGGAGTTTGGTTTTTGGCGCGCCCGCTTTTACTTGACGCTGCGCGGGTGAAGGAGAATTGGATTTCGCTCTCAATCGTGGCGGACCCATTCTGCCAGACCGGGCCAAGGGCGTCAACAGGGAAGTTTTGCCGGTTTTCTGGCGGTTTTGGGTTAGCCCCGATAGCGTTGGCAGGCGGCAGGGGCGCAACGGCCAGGCAATACGCTAAAAGTGGCGCGGTTCTGCGGCGGGCCGGGCAGGAAAAGTACAAGAGTACAAGTACAAGTGTCATACAAGTGTCAGGACTGACACTTGTACTTGTACCTGTAGGCCTTGTCATTACCCACATCTTTTTGCCCTTTGGTTGAGGATTTCTACTCCTTCGCACATGCACAGCAACCGACTCCACCCGCGCCAGATCGTTTGCCAACCTGGCATCCCGTCATGTTTGCGTGCCAAGAAGCCTCCCATCCTTGCCACCGCGATGAGCACGCTCCGATTGGTCCAACCGCCTTTAGGCGTCTCGAACTTGACACCGAGTATCTTCAAGGCGGTGGCACCAAAGCTCTCGGCCTCCACGGGCTCATCCGGTCGGTTGCGCGCCAGCCATTGCGTGTTGACCAACCGCACCGCCACCACCGCCAACACCGCCAGCAGATTCTCGATCCGAAATTCCCTCTCTAACTGGCTTTCTTCGATGCCGGCTCCGCTCTTGAGCGCCTTATGATACTGTTCGATCCACCACCGCAGGGCATACCGTGCCACGATCCGTTTGAGTTGCTCCAACCCCTGGCAGGGCAAGGAGGTCAGCAAAATCCAATGTAGCGGTTCGGCCCCCGGCGGCGGCGCCAACTCGCGCGCTTCCACCACGTTGACCTCCACCGCCTCCTGCACTCCCCACGGACGCGAGGGCCCCTTCAATTTCACTCGGCAATGGCGCAAACTCACCGTCGCCTCTCGTGCCGCTTCGCCGTTGCGCCCTCGCAGTTTCACTCGACTCACCCCCTGGACCACCGCTTGGTCCAACGCCCCAAACAGGTCGTCCTCCGTGCCGACCAGTTTGTGATCGTGATAGCCCCGAATAATAAAATCCTGCTCGTTGCTCTCACACCGCTGGATCGGCTCGTAGAAATCACTTTCCCGGTCCGCGATATAGATCCAGCGGCAGCCCGCCGGAGGCCGGCCCAGGCTCGCCGTGACCTTGGCCCACCGCTCCGACTCCCGCGGGCGCAACATCCGCTGGCGCCAGTGCTGCTTCCGCAGCCCTTTGCCAGTGCGCGCCCAGCAGATCTGCCCCAGCAACCCCACCGCCACCCCCTCGGGTTCGGCCTCCCCGTTCCACCCCTCCACGCGCACCGCCAAGGTGCTGTGCAGATGCAGCCCACGGCCTCGCCCGTCGCCAATGGAACCTAACTGCTCGGTCCGCGGGTGATGCGAATAGTCCAAGAGGGTGGTGTCCTCGATCAGCAAATACTCCCCAGGCTGCTGACACCTCTCCAAGGTCCGTTGCCGGTGCGGTTGTTGAATCTCATCCAGACCAAACTCGACATGATCCAACAATCGGTAAACGGCTTTTAACTCCTTCCACTCCGGAAAAGCCTGGGGCAGTGTGCCCGTGGGCGTTTGCGCCAAGGCCGTGGCCATCTTCACCAAACGATTAGTACACCGTCGGTCTCCCAGTGCGACCGAGCCAAATTCCGTCTGTGCCCACTGGGCGGGCAGCATCAAACTACTACTATTCATGAACTCTGCTCGGATGAGGAACCAACCCGAAGTTGCCCGAGCAACGTTCAATGTATCAATATGTTATGTATCACATTCCCTAAACCAAGGCCAGAGAAAATGTGGGTAATGACAAGCGCTTAAGCCGGGTATTATTCGCTTTGGCGGCAGTGCGGTGGACGCGGCGGGGTACGGGGATTTCGACTGGAAGAAAACCATTGGTGACCCCGACCATCGCCAGCCGTTTCGCGCATGGGGTGGCCTGCAGCCGACGGGCCCGGGCCTCGAAGAGTTTGTGCAATTCTGTCGCACGGTAGGCGCCGAGCCGCTGATCTGCGTTCGGTTCAACCAGCGTGTGCCGCGCGACGCCGCCGAAGAAGTCGAGTACTTCAACGGCACGTCAGACACGCCGATGGGCGCCTCGCGCGCGAAGAACGGCCACCTCCAGCCCTACGCCGTTAAGTATTGGCAGGTCGGCAACGAAATCCAGAGCGCGGACTACGACGCCCGGCTGGCAGATTTCTGCCAGGCAATGAAGAAGGCCGATCCCGCCATCAAGCTGCTCTCGTCCTATCCCACGCCAGCCAGCCTGAAGAGCGCCGGTCAGTGGCTGGATTACACTTGCCCGCACCATTACGGCTGTGGCGATTTGCCCGCCATGGAGACTGATTTCGCGCACGTGCGCGAGCTGCTCCGCGAAAATGCCCCAGGCCGGGCCATTAAGATCGGCGTAACGGAGTGGAACACAACGGCAGGCGATGCCGGGCCGCGGCGGGCCATGCTCTGGACGCTGGCCAATGCCCTCGCATGCTCCCGTTATCACAACCTGCTGTACCGCCAGTGCGACCTGGTTGAAATCGCCAACCGCTCGAACCTTATTAACAGCTTCTGCTCCGGCATCATCCAGGCCGACAACCATCGCCTCTATAAAACGCCCACTTACTACGCGCAGCAACTCTATGCGACCTTGGCTGGCAATCGACCCTTGCGCCTCGCATCCGCGCTGCCGCCCAATACCGGTCCTGACCTCAGCGCAACCCTCTCCGCCAAAGGCGACGAAGTCGTCTTGTTCGCCGTTAATGACACCAAAGCAGGCATTACCTGCCCGCTCGATTTCTCCGCCTTCGGAACCACAGGACAGAGCATGGCCGTCTGGACGTTGGCTGACCGCCAACACGCCGGGGAACCGGATGTAGCGAACAGTTTCGCCGAGCCGGAACGTGTAACCCCCGTGCGTGCTACCTTCCGCGCCCACGCAGCCAGGTTTGATTATCCCTTTCCGCCGCTGTCACTCACCGTGTTGCGCTGGAAGGTCAAGCGAACTTGAGCTATTGGCTGCCTGCCGATCATACCTACTCAATGAAGAAGCCTCTAATCGCCCTTTTGGTTCTGCTGGCTGCTCCCCCACCGGGCGGCCACGCAGGTGACGCGACGGATTTCATCAACCGGCTCAAGGCCGCGCCCGCCAGAGTCATCTTGGCAGGTAACGTCCCAGCAGACCCCGCCTCGGTCAAGGTGGATCGTGTTTGGAAGGGCAGTGTCTGCCGCTCGCGTGTTCGCAATACCGCCAACACGCCGATACGGGTCGCGCGCGTGGACTTGTTCTATTTGGAGCACGGACTGCCGCCAAACACTCCCATCTACGGCGAGGCGTTTCAGATGCTCGGCAAACGGGGGGAACACTTGGGCACCCGGAGGACTGGGGCAGTTACGCCGACTGTTCGCACTACAAACTCGAAGAGCCGGAAGGGCTGCGCACGACGCACGGTTTACTATTGCTGCATCCCACAGCCGGCGGCCACATCTTGCTGGGGTTTTCATCCTGCCGCCGGTTCGACGGGCGCTTCTCCTTCAATGATCAGCGGCTGTTGATTTCTCTCGACGGCGAAGGCCTCGAGCTCCGACCGGGCCAGACCTGGGAGCTGGAGGAGTTTGTCGCAGAGAACGGGATTGACCGGGACGCCCTGCTGACCGCTCTTTGCGACCGGGTGCAGAAGAACCAGCCAAAACGCAGAGGCTTCCGCGCGCCCCCGACCGGCTGGTGCTCCTGGTATTGCTTCGGCTCCGGCGTAACGGCGGAGAACATCCGGCACAACTTGGACTGGATTGCCACAAATGCACCGCAGCTCCGCTATATCCAGATTGATGACGGCTACGAGCCTTGGATGGGCGACTGGCTGGAGAGCGGGAAGTCATTTGGTGGCGATATCAAGGGCGTGCTCAAGGAAATCCGCTCGCGAGGCTTCGAGCCCGCGATCTGGGTTGCACCTTTCGTAGCCAGCCCGCAATCAAAGCTATTCAGAGATCACCCCGACTGGTTCATGCGGGGCGACGACGGCAAACCGCTGCGCTCGGACCAGGTCGGCTTCGGCGGCTGGCGGTTCGGGCCCTGGTATGCGCTTGACGGCACGCACCCCGAAGCGGCCAGGTTCCTGGAAACGCTCTTCCGCACCATGCGGCAGGAATGGGGCTGCACCTACTTCAAACTCGATGCCATCTATTGGGGCGCGCTGCACCGGGCGCGGCTTTACGATCGCAGCGCCACCCGTATCGAAGCCTATCGGCGGGGCATGGAGGCAATTGGGCGCGGAGCGGGCAACGCCTTCATTCTCGGCTGCAACCACCCGATCTGGCCTTCGTTCGGATTGATAGATGGGTCACGCAGTTCGATGGACATCTCGCGCGACTGGGCATCCATCCGCGACATTGGGCGCCAGAATCTCTTGCGCGGCTGGCAGAACGGACGCTTCTGGTGGAATGACCCGGACTGCCTGCTGCTCTCCGGCGGCCCAGTGCTGAATGACCATGGCGAAACCACCGGCCGGAAAGGGCTGCCGGAGAACGAAGTCCTGTTCCACGCGGCGACCGTTCACGCCACTGGGGGCATGTTGCTGTGCGGCGACGATCTGCCACTGCTTGGGGCCGGACAGGTGACGATACTGGGCAAGATGCTGCCGCCAACAGGGCGGGCAGCGCGCTTTGCCAACGAGGAACTTACCGTCGGACGAACGTCCCAGGGCCAGCGCGAGTGGCTCTACCTGTTTAACTGGGGCGAGTCTCCGGCCGACCGGACAGCGAAGCTGGCCAAGCCGGCCAGGCTGCTGGACTATTGGACCCGCCAGGACCTCGGGGCGCACACCAATGAGTTTCGTATCCCGGCCCTCCCGCCGCACACGGCACGCGTGATTGAAGTGCGGCCGATCGCAGGGCGTTCGGGGCCGTAACTGACTCCTGCGGGCTGTACAGCGCAAACGATGAACCGAAGAAACTTTCTCGCCTGGGCTGGGGCCACGACCGGTTACTCTCTACTTGTCCGGTTGGACGATGCCGCCGGCGCAGAGGCCGTCAAAGCAGGGCGCGAAGACATCTCGCGAGCCTTTGATGCCGTGGCGCCCGCTGGGGCAGCCGCCCGGAAGCGCTTGCCGGGCGAACCAAACCTGAGGCTGGTGGATCTCACGTGCGATCTCTTTGTTGCCGGGGGCGGGATGGCGGGTGTCTGTACCGCGGTAGCCGCGGCACGGCACGGAGCCAAGGTGGTCTTGTGCCAGGACCGCTCGCGGTTGGGCGGCAACTCCAGCAGCGAAGTCAAAATGCACATCGTCGGCGCGGACATGTCGGGCGGGCGGCCCGGCTGGCGTGAGGGAGGGCTGATTGAAGAGTTTCGCCTGGACGACGCCATGGGCAACCCGCAGCGGAGCGGCGAGATGTGGGATTTGCTGCTGTATGACAAGGTCAAGTCCGAGCCGAACATCACGCTGCTGCTCGATACCGCGTGTTGCCGGGCGGAGGTGAAGGGCGGCAAGATTCATCGCGTGCTCGCCCGTTCCGATAAGACCGAGCATCTCTACCGCATTGCCGCGAAGCTGTTTGCCGATTGCACAGGCGATTGCAGGCTCGGCCTCGAAGCGGGCGCCGAGCTGCGCACCGGCCGCGAGGCCAAATCCGAATTCAGTGAATCCCTGGCGCTCGATCGGGCGGACCGGGAAACGCTCGGCAGCTCGATTCTTTTCACGGCCCGCGATTTCGGCCGGCCGATGCCGTTCTCGCCGCCAAAATGGGCGCGCAAGATTACTAAGAACATGCTCCGTTTCCGCAGCATCACGTCCTGGGAATACGGCTATTGGTGGGTCGAGTGGGGCGGCGACCTCGACACCATTCATGACGACGAGCGCATCCGGTTCGAGCTGCTGGCCATTTCGTTGGGCGTGTGGGATTACATCAAGAACAACGGCGAGCATCCCACCAGCGCGAACTGGGCTTTGGACTGGTTGGGCATGGTGCCCGGCAAGCGCGGCAGCCGCCGCATGATCGGCGACTGCACGCTCACGGAACAGGATTGCCTGGGCAAAAACGGCGACCCGGCTGATGGAGTATGCATCGGCGGCTGGACGATGGACGATCACCCGCCCCGCGGATTCGACCGTCCGGACCTGAAGCCAAACACCGTCACCCCGCCGCCGCTCCCGTACAACATCCCGCTGCGGTGTCTTTACAGCCGCAACCTGACGAATCTGTTCATGGCGGGCCGTAACATCAGCGCGTCCCACGTCGCTTTCACGAGCAGCCGTGTCATGGCCACCTGCTCGGTGATCGGGCAGGCGGTCGGCAGCGCGGCTGCGCTATGTCTTGAACACACGCTGCTGCCGCGCGAGGTCGGAGCCAACCCGTCCCGTGTGAAGGAGTTAAGACAGGTTCTCCTACGGGACGACCAGACCATCCGTAACGCCCGAAACGAAGACCCGCTCGACCTCGCTCGCGCAGCCGAGGTGACCGCATCGGCCGAAATGCCTGGCGCTGCGGCTGAGCACGTAATCAACGGCCTGGTGCGCGACCTGCCCGGCAAGATGGACAATCATTGGGCCGCGCCGATGGGGCCCGAAGGGGCTTGGCTGCAACTGACCTGGAAACAGCCCGTCACACTCCGTCAGGTGCAGATTACATACGACACCGGCTTCGAGCGTGTGCTGACGCTAACGCACCAGGACACTTACAACGCCAAGATGATTCGTGGGCCACAGCCCGAGACCGTGCGCGACTACGAGCTCGTGGCCACCGATGTCGGGGGCAAGCAGGTGTCATTGGTAAAGGTCTCAAGAAACTACCAACGGCTTTGCCGGCATTCGTTCCAGCCGGTCGAGGCAAAAGCACTTCGCCTCGTCGTTACCGCAACCAACGAAGCCAAGCTGGCGAGCGTCTTCGAAATCCGGTGCTACGCATGAGTTGTTTTCTATCGGGCAGGAATAGTCTATGATGCAGCCATGCTGGAACCGACAATGCGACTAATAGACCTGCGTAGCGACACGGTGACCAAGCCGACCCCGGCCATGCGCGAGGTGATGGCACGCGCCGAGGTAGGCGACGACGTGTTCGGTGACGACCCGACCGCTAAGGAGCTTGAAGCACAGACGGCGGAGCTGCTGGGCAAGGAAGCGGCGTTATTTGTGCCTTCGGGGACAATGGCCAATCAATTGGCCATCCGTGGCCACACCCAACCCGGTGATGAGATTCTTGTGGAGGCGAACGCCCATATCTATTACTACGAGGGTGGCGCGCCCGCGGCGCTTAGCGGGGTGATGTGCCGATGCCTGAACGGTCAGCGTGGCATCTTCACCGGTGCTGACGTTGAAGCCGCGCTTCGCCCCGCCGATCAGCATTTCGCGCCAACCCGGCTGGTGTGCGTTGAGAACACGCACAACCGCGGCGGAGGCAAGATCTGGTCCCTCGACCAGATTCAGCACGTGGCTGCCGCGGCCAGGAACCATGGGTTGCAACTGCACTTGGATGGTGCCCGATTGTGGAATGCAGCCGTGGCTACCCGCATTCCGGAGCGCGATTACGCCGCGCACTTCGATACGGTTAGCGTATGCTTTTCGAAAGGACTGGGAGCACCAGTCGGCTCTGCTTTGGTGGGCTCAAGGGGCTTTATCGAACGCGCCCGGCGGTTCCGGAAGATGTTCGGCGGTGGCATGAGACAAGCCGGTATCATCGCGGCCGGAGCGCTGTTCGCGCTGCGCCAGCACCGGGACCGGCTGGCCGAGGATCACGCCAATGCCAAATCGTTGGCTTTCGGGCTCGCCGCTGTGAGCGGGCTGGACGCGGATCCCGCCGAGGTGGAAACGAACATGGTCAGGTTTCGCGTTCGGTCCCTGCAGGCCCAGCGCCTCGTGGATCGGTTGCGAGCACAGGGTGTGCTCGTGCTTGCGGTCGGCCCCGACACCATTCGGGCGGTAACGAGCTTGATGGTATCGTCAGAAGACATTCAAGCAGCGGTTGCTATCACCGCTGGGGTCATGAAGTAGAACTTGCGCCGTCGGCGAGAAGGCCGGCCGATTACGCCGGTCGCGATGATTGGGGCAACAGTCGCGAGATGATGATCAATAGCACGACTACCACCACTGCTAGCATTCCCCAGAACACAACGCCGCCTGTGCCGGGGTGGCGGCCTTCACCCCAGGACGTTTTGAGCTTCTCTTCGGCGGCCGGCGTGGCCTCGGATTGATCGGCGGCCAGCAGTTGCCCGGCGACGAGGCTCAGGTCGTAGCGCGGCGCGAAGGCGCGAGGGTTGCCATAGTAGAGCATTAATTCACTGGCCGCGGGCGCCTTGAAGAGAACCCGCGTGACAGGGTAGATTGCCTGAAACTTCTCCAGCTCAATCGGCGGGTTGTCGCCGTTACGCGTTTCCAGGACCACGGTGTCACTGCTGGGCGGTGAATCGAGCCTGACCATGAATTGCTTGTTGCTGCGGTCGGGCGTTTGGACCCAGGAGGCCGTCGCAAGGGGCCGGCGGTATTTCTCGCCTCGGTCATCGCTGAGTTCCTCGTAAAGGCTTACCTCCCGTTGGAATAAGGGAGTTCGCGCCACGCAGCTCAACCGGGTGAGCGGCAAAGCGGGGCGCGCGAGCTGTATGGTCCAGCGGCTGACCTGCGGGTCCTTCTTGTCGCCGGCGGTGGTAACGGTCGGCGTCAGCGAGCGGCTAATGGATGTCGGGTCGAGGATGTAAGGCAACTGTTTGCCGGCGGACACCAGGCGCAGGTCACCGAAGCCGGCCTGCGCGTGCGAGAGCACGTCGAGGTCGAGTTCAATGCGCTGCGCCCCGGGACCGTTGAGTTTAACCGCCTTGCGGTACTTCCAATCCGATACGTCGAGGACGGTGCCGCTTTCCTGGATACCCGCCAAAACCTCCGGCGGACGATAGCTAGGGTTGTCAGCCAGCAGCGAAAATCCAAGAGACGTCACAGCGGCCATCTTGAGATTCGAGCCCAGCGCGGCCAAATCGTAGCGGGGCGCGGCGCAGCGACTGTTGCCGGTCAGCAGATGGTACGAGCCTGCGGAGCGCGCCAGGAAGACCAGATAGACCGGCCGCCGTTCGGCGCGAACTTTCGTGATCGGCAGGGGCGGGCTGTCCTTGTTCTCGATGAGCAGAAGCAGCTCCCGCGACCTGACAAGGCCTTCCAGCGGCACGGTCAGCAGGCTGGACTCGGGCTGGCCTTCGACCGCCGCCCGATAGATCACCCCGTGCGCCAGAGGCTGCTCACGAATCGTGCCGTCCTCGACTTGCGGCGCCGCGAGCGTCACGTGCCGCGTGAACAGCGGTTCGGTGGTCTCAATCCCGACCGACGCCACATCCAGGTTCGCCGCGCTGAGACTGACGGTAAGGCGGGTTTGGCCAGGATTCTCATCCCGCGCGAGAATGGTGACGGGCACCGCTTCTGCGGGAACAGGTTCAACCCCCGCCGCGTGAACGCGCGCGCCGGTGAACGGGATCGGCTGCGAGCGCTGGTCATCCACCGTCAGCCGCAGCCAGGGCCATTTCCCGACGGGAATGGCGAGGTGCAGTTGGCTTACGCCGTCGGGTTGCCGGAAGATTGGCTGTCCCTGGGCGAGCGTTTGCCAGCCTTGGCCGTCGGCCGAACCCTCAATCCGCACCGCCTTGAGGAACGCGGAGGCCGGGCTGTCCATCGTAACGCCATCGAGCGGCTGCGTCAGGCCCGTCTCAAGCGCGAGCACAGTAGTGGAAGCGTTCACCTCGACTTGGAATGACTTTGCGTCCCGGATGACTTTGCCGGCCGGCTCCGGGCGCTCGACGAGGTATGGCACCTCGCGTCCGGCATCGTCGTAAAGGCGCAAGTCTTCGAGCCCCGACCGCGCCGCATCGAGCGTTGCCGTAGGCAGACTCAGCTTCAGCAAACCCGCGGCTGGCACATCGAACCGCTGCTCGTGCTGCCAATCGGCTGGTAGCGCCGCACCTTGCGTGGCAGCGATGCACACTCCGATAAGAGCGCAAAGGCTGCTTGTCCAGGTTGTGAGGCTGCGGCCGAGAGTGCCAAAGCGCCAAAGCGCTGGCGCAGTCCAGGACCCTAACGTGCCCTCCCACGCGCCGGAATACGCGAAGCGTCTTGGAGTGCGGTAGTCCTCTACCGCTTTCGACTCCGTGCGAAAGGTCCCGCCAATTCTAATGCGGCTGGCACACCGCTTGCCGAGAAGGATTACTCTAGGATTATCGCGCGCAGAACGCCGCGACGCATGATATTGATTCCGGTTCATCGGCATCTCAAGCTAGCGGTTGCTTCTCTGCTTTAGGCAATTCTTTACCACTCGCCGCGTAGAAGCGTTGGTAAGCAAACGAGGCCAGCATCGCGATAGCCGCCACCGCGACGAACGCGCCAATGCGGTAAAGCTGGTCCAGGCTCGCCAGGTCGTGAAAGAACAGTTTTAGGATAGTCACGCCTAACAAGCCCAGGCCGGCATACCGGGGCGGCCGGATTCGCCGGGCGATGCCGCTCACCAGCAAGACCAGTGCGAACACCGACCACGCTATGGAATAGGTCATGTCGCGCGCAAAGCTGCCACTAAACTGGAACGTAAGCGTGCTGCGCGGTTCGCTGAAATAGTCGGCAATCTCGATGTTCACCAGCAGAAACGCCAGCACGGTGCCTAGGCCGATCAGGATCGGCGGCGCGTTCATGCGTAGAATCTGGTTGCGCGGCGGAGCCACCAGCCAAGCCCCGGCGAACAGGCAGACGGTGACAATGCCGTAGGCATACAAATACCAGTTAAAGATCGCCGTGGCGCTGCGCTGATGGTAGTCGAGCACGGCGGGATTAAGCGCCAGCCGCACGAACGCGGCGACCAGGAGGCCCGCGCCCGCCAATCGCAGCCCGGCATGGGGCACGCGATGGAACAGCCACAACAGCGCGGCACCTTCCAGCGCCCAGCCAATGGTGATCCATTGGCGCTGGAATTGTATGGGGAAGATCAGGGTCACGAAGAAAAGCGCCACGCCGCCAAACCAGGCCAATTGGGTCATGCGGGCCTTGGTCGCTGAGGGTACGTTCTTCAGCACCATCACGAGGCTGAGCAGCGGCGGCAAGGCAAACACCGCCGGCAGCAGTCCCATTACTTCGTTGGGATATGCCGCCTTGACGAGGCGGTGCACGAGGAAGAACTGAAGCGGTCCGGCCATCGCTGCAGCGGCCCACGGGACCACCCGGCCGCTGAACTGGCGCAGGAAGAGAATCGGATAGAGCGTGAAGATTGCCAGAAAGACCAGGTACCAAACCAGCGGCTGGATCGGGTTGGCAGCATCAAAGCGATTGAAATGCCACGTGGTTTCCAGCGCGGCCACGCAACACAGGCCCACCGCCGGCATCCAGTCGAGCGAGAAGAGCCTCGTCACCCCGAGCATCAGAACTACCAGCAACAGCGCCAGGCCGAATACCGGCGAAGGATTGGTCAACGGCAGTCGCAGCGTAACCATGATCAGCAGCAGGAACGGCAGCACCGCCGAGAGGATGGGCAGTTGCCCTGCGATATTACCCGGCAGGGCGAAATTGTCGTCGAAAGCGAGGCCACTCGTCAGCGCTTCCGGCCGGAACCTGCGCGTCAGCCACACACCCACCGTCACAAAGAACACGGCAAAGGCGCCGATGAGAAAGAGCGGTGCCGGCAGGCCGGTCAGCGTCTCCGGAATCTTGAAAATCAGCGCGCCAGTGGCGGCGAGCGTTAGGAGGAGCACGGCGAGCACCGAGAGCACGGACGCCGTCAGCACCGCCAGCCCGATCGCCAGCAAGTCCACCAGCAGCACGATTGGCCAGACCACGAACGAAATTTCCGTCAGCTTGAAGATGGGTATCAGTACGAGCACCAACGCTAGCGGAGGGAAAAGTTGGCTTTGCCAGGGCGCTGCGTTCACGCCGCGGCGGCGTTGCAGCCACACCGGCAATATGGAGTGGAGGATGGCCAGCACGAGATAGAATGTTAGCCCGGCATTAAGCAGGTTGTTGGTTAATGAGTCCCCGGTCCACAGGGCCAGCAAGCCAGCCACCGCCAGGCCCGCTAGCGGCTGGGCCAGCGCCACCTTTTTATCCAACACCACCAGCGCGGCGACGGACAGGTCAACCAGGAACACAAAGCTGAACATCAGCCAGGGCCGTTGGGCCAGCGGCTCGAAGCTGAGAAACCAGGCGGTGAAGACCAGCGCGGTCGCTGCGAGCGCGAGCTTTGCGCCGGTTAGCCACCAATCCAGTTGGCTGCGCTGTTTCGCCCACCACGCGGCGACTAGGTAAAGCACGTTGAAGCCGAGCAGCACCCCTAGCGCGATCAGTATCTTATCGCCCACGAAATATCGTTCCCGGGTAAAGA
>Ga0224558_1002636_pt1 | contig 16088 bp, 14 predicted proteins | sample 714S32024metaG_FD_180682 | JGI IMG/M metagenome (GOLD analysis project Ga0224558, IMG submission 180682) | Peat soil microbial communities from Stordalen Mire, Sweden - 717 S3 20-24 | ecosystem: Environmental > Terrestrial > Soil > Wetlands > Peat | place: Sweden: Norrbotten County, Stordalen... | reverse complement strand
ATGCCCTTGGCCACGGCGTAGAGCCACGTGCGCGCCACGCTGACGATCACCTCCCGAGACTTTGCCGGTGGTGCGACCGCGGAGAGCTGAACATCCGGCACCCAGCCGATGATGCCGGTGGGAAAGCGCGAGCCGCGTTGGTCGGGAACCTCGACCTTGCTCCATCGCCCCCGGTGTGCGAGGACGAGGACCTCTTGGCCTAACAGGACCTGGGTGTTGATGCGGCTGTCGAGACCGAGCCGCTCGGTCACGCTCAGCCGAGTGAGCCAGTGCTCGATCCCTGCCGGGTCACCGAGCGCCGGCGCGTCGACAGGTCGCGGGCTCGACGGGAGGTGCCACACCGTTGCCACCGACACCCGTACCCAGGCAGGAGTCGTCGTCTGCGCGAATGCCACGGCGTGCGCGACCGGCCCTTGCGTGACCGACACGGCCAGCGCGAACACAAGGAGGAGTTGTCGGATTGAACGAATGTCAAATAATGGCCGTCTGGCCGCTCGTACCGTTCGCGCTAGCTTCCTCGCGACCCCATCACTTGCTGCGCACGTTGGAGAAGTGTGGAGCTTCTTCCGGCCTGCCCTGGAACCGCACTTTGGGGTTGGCCTCTTGAAGCCGACAGGCGAGTCAAGTCCGCCTTCACTCTTACCCCTCAAGGTGTTGGGTTCTCGGCTGCCGCGCTCTGCGGCGGATAAACGGCCCTGGCGATGGTATTGGAGACCCATGCGATTACCCATCCATAGAACACCAAGAGCACGTTGCGCATGTCGTGCTTGCCTTTACCAGCCGCCACAACAGCTAACAGGACGGCCCAGGCAACAGCACATCCGATGCTGTATGCCGTATAGGTCCTGAGCCTCAGTTTCACGTGTCGGCCGTCCTTCCATGACCTCTTGACGTGCTTCAAGTATGCCGCCCTTACCCACTCTTAGAACGACCGGGCCACCTGTCCCAGACCGCCCGGTGGCCGCGCCAGGAACGGCACTATGCGCGCGAAAGCACCTGACGCGCCATGCAACAGCGCGACGCCTGGGCCGCTCCCAAGCTGGCGGTAGCCGATAACGGTGCCGTCGCGAGGTCAGCGTCCTCGTCAAGTGGTCGGGCGAGGGTGCGCTCACGAATCGATCACCAAGGTGATCAGACATGCAAAGCCTTGACAGCGCTGTACCAACGTATTAGTACAGCGGTTTGTGGAATCCGAAACGCCCCTGATCAACTTCAGACTCGATCCCCGGACCGGCGTTGCGCCCTACCGCCAACTCGTCGACCAAGTCCGCCAAGCGGTGAGCCTCGGGCTGTTGCGAGCCGGTGACCGATTACCGTCGGTCCGCGAAGTCGTGACCCAAATCACCATCAATCCGAATACCGTCCACCGCGCCTATCGCGATCTTGAGCACGAAGGCGTGGTCGAGGGTCGTGCTGGCCTCGGGACCTTCGTCATCGCTTCACCGTCTTCACCGTTGAGTTCGGAGGACCGCACGGCGCTCCTCGATCAGCTCCGCGACTGGGTGACGAGGGCGCGCCGTACGGGTCTCGACGCTGAGGGCATCGCGGCGCTCGTGGCGGCCGCTGTTCTTCCCGAAGAGTCAGTCGCTCGATGAGTGAATCCATGGCAGCGCTTGAGGCCGTGGGTCTCGGCAAGCGCTACGGGCGCAGGTGGGGACTTGAGGACTGCTCGTTTCGGCTTCCGGCTAGAAGAATTGCCGCGCTCGTAGGACCGAACGGCGCTGGGAAGTCGACGCTGCTTCGCATGGCCGCGGGTATCACCAGACCCACCGCGGGTGATGTCCGGGTATTTGGACGCTCACCGCAGGACCAGACCGTCGAGGTGCTCCGTCAGATCGGCTATCTCGACCAGGAGCGTCCCCTCTACCACTCCTTTCACGTTGACGAAATGCTGCGTTTCGGGGAGCGGCTCAATCCGAACTGGAACGACGCCGCCGCCCGTGGGTACCTCGCCGCCCTCGACATACCAACCGATTCGAAGGTGGGGAAGCTCTCGGTCGGCCAACAGGCACAGGTCGCGCTCACGATGTGCTTGGCGAAGCGTCCTGCTCTCTTGTTGTTGGATGAGCCGGTCGCCGCGCTCGATCCCGTCGCGCGCGAGGGCCTAATGCACATCCTCCTTCGGTCAGTCGTCGACGACGACACGACGGTCGTGCTCTCGTCCCACGCCGTTTCCGACCTCGCGACGATCTGTGACTACGTCATCATCCTCTCGGCGTCTCGAGTGCACGTCGCCGATGACCTCGACTACGTGCTCGCCAGTCACCGACTACTCATGGCATCGAGCGAGCAGGCTCCGCCGCTTCCACCGGGCGTCCTCGTCGTCTCGACCAGGCACAGCGAACGCCAGACGAACGTACTGGTCCGTGTCGAGGAGCCGGTGACCGATCCCTCGTGGCGGGTGGTCGAGCCGACGCTCGAAGAGATCGTGATTGCCTACCTGCGCGAAAAGGGGCCGAGAGCCGAGACCTTCGGTCAACGGCGCGATGGCGATTCGTCGGAGGATGCTCGATGATCTGGGCGACGTGGCGGATGCACCGCTCCATCTTCATCGCCTCGATCGCGGCCGCGATCGCCTTGGCTGTCTGGCTCGCCATCACCGGAGGGATGGAGGAGCACGCCTGGACGATCTTCACGAGTCACCACTGCTCGCTCAACTACCCCGGCAGCTCAGCGATCTGCATGAGCAGCCTCTCGGGTGCGGACAGTTTCAGCACGGTCAATGCGGCGCTTTGTGGTGCCCTCCCAGCCTTGCTAGGCCTGGTGTTGGGAGTGCCGCTTGTGGCGGGAGAGATCCAACAGCGGACAAACCGCCTCGCTTGGACTCAGTCGATCACGAGGACGCGCTGGCTCCTTACGAAGATCGGAGTCGGCGCACTGTTCACTGCGGCGATCGTCGGCGCGTTGGCGCCGCTGTTTTGGTGGTGGACGGACGCGGCGCAGCGGAGCAGTCATATTCAGCCGGCGAACTTCGACATCTCGGGATTCGTCGGGGTCGCGTATGCGCTCTTCGCGTTCATGCTCGGTGTCGCGCTCGGCGCACTCATTCGCCGGGCCGGCTGGGCTTTCGCCGCCTGTGTCCCGATCTTCGCACTCGTTCGCATCGGTATCCGGCTCTACATCCGGCCTGGCCTCATTCCGCCAACCACGGTGAGCGTGAGCGCAAACACGCCCGTAGGCAACAGCGACTGGTATCTGAACGCAGGTTTTGTGCCGCTCGGCCGCTCGACCCCCGCGCCGGGACAGGCGTGGTCGAGCTACAACTTGGTCGTCGAGAACTGTCAGGGCGCCGGTTACGGCACCCAGAAGGCGGCACACAGCGCCATATACTGTGAGAAGGCAAACCACCTGCACTATGTGATGCAGTTTCAACCGCCCAGTCATTTCTGGGCTCTCCAAGGGGCCGAGAGCGCGCTCTTCCTCTTCCTGGCCGGCGTACTGCTCGGGCTTACGGTACTGGCCGTGAGGAGATGGCGGACCTAGAGGAGGGGTGCGGCAGGGAGATATCGGCCCGGCGCGCTCTTCAGGCGTTCGATCGCTCGCGCGAGAACGACGCCTTCACCCGGCCTCGAGGAAGTGGGAGTGGCGCGAGCGGCAAGCCTCACCGAGCCCGTTATGGCCGTCAAGCTGGGACAGGGAGTTTCTGGACCCTTCAGCTTCTTCGGGAGCGGCGCCGGCAATCCCGGCCATCGTGCCAACATTCAGCACGGACCGCGAGGACCATCTAGAGATAGAAGCTCTGTTCAGGGCCTACTTTCTGCTTTCCCTTTTCCGGGCGAAGTAATTACACAGTTCGATAGGGAGCCACTCAAACTCATTTGAGGCGATTGCGTTCCCACGTCTCGAGACGTAGCACGGACCATCCGGCAACGAGGGGGAGCTCCACCTCGACCGCGCGACCCCGGCGGTGCGGCACCTCCCGGGTGAGGAGGGGGGCGAAGCGATCGCCACCGGCGCCGAGCACGGCGGCTTCAGCCTGCCACTTCTCGGGGTGGTCCAGCAGCACCCTGAGCGTCACCGAGCGGACGCTCCCTTTCGCGGTCGGCTCGGACCACCGGCCGTTCTGGCTCCCGGTTAGGTCGACAACGCCGACTGTCACTCGTCTCTCGGCGTGAACCACCCTGGCAAATAGCGCCCCGCCGACGGGCTCTGGCCGTACGGGCGCGGCTGCTCCCGCGGCGACCGAGCCGTTCTCGTCGTCGATCTCGTACCAGCTCGTGTCCTCGCCGTCGAGGAACAGGTCTCGGCACCTTAAGCCAAAGCGGCGCCAAGCGATCACCGTCGCTGCTTCGTTGGCGGTCAGGCGCGCATGCTTGGGGTAGTAAGGATCGCAAAGCGCTGCTGCCAGGTCACCGTAGAGCAGGGCGCTCGCCCCGAGACTGGTGGCGATCGCCTCAGTGGACACGACCGTCCGAAGTGACGCCTCACGCGCCACGCCTTGAACGAGGCCGCGCGGGTCGTCGATTCCCCACACCGGCGGGTAGCAAGCAACCGAGCCTCTCATCAGTGCTTCGCGTGAGGCCGACGGAGCGAGAAGGCCCACCCTCCCGGAGCTTCGGTCCAACAGACCCTCCAGGTGGCGCCAACTGTCGTTGGGGGGCCATACCTCGCAGTAGCGGAATCCCGGCCCATCGGGCAGACGCGCCGCCGACGGCACACCGTTGACCTGGTTGAAACTGATCAACCTGGTAGGCCAGGCATCGCGCACGGACCTCAGGAACGATTCGTAAGCAGTACGCATGTCGATGCTGTTGCCCTCCGCGTCAAGCGCAACGCGTGGATAGCCGTAGGTGTCGATGTGGAAGCCCTCGAAACCGATCGCATCGGCAGCCGATCCGTAGGCGGCCACAAAGTGACGCTGCCAGTCCGCGTTGGCGGGATTGGCTAGCACGATCTGGTCAAGGAAGCGGATGGGTTCGCGATCCCCTCGGTACATAAGCATTTCGGGATGCTCAGCGGCAAAGGCGTTACCGACGGCGTACACCGGTGCGTAAGCGTGGGCTACGGCACCAAGGGTATGGAGCCCCGAGGCAAGAACACGCAATGCCTCGAATGCAACCGGACGGTTCGAGGGATCCTTCCAGCCGCTTTCCGGGCCTAGCGGCTCGGTGTAGCTCGCCATCCAGTCGTAGATCTGGACGACTGTGGAGCGCAGCGCCCGGTGCCAACTGAGCACTCCCGGGATGTCCTCATCCTCGAACGAGGTGGCAAAGCCATGTACGGGGCGTTCGCCCTGGTGCGCACCTACCGTCGTCAGCTCCTCGGCGAGGAGGTTGCCGCTAGCGTCGAGTGCCTCGACGACATAAGTGCCGGAGTCGAGCTCCGCGAACCGGGCGCCGACACCTAGCTCGGCCTCGACGACGTCGCCAGTGGCGCGGCGCGCTACGACGCGAAAGGTGCCCACCGGCAGCGTCGCCACTGCAACTTCCTCACCAGTTCGGTAGAAAGCACGCATGTCGCCTAACGGGCGCTCTTGACTGCCTCCGTTCGCGCCCGAAACGTCCTTGTTCGCCATCTCAGGCCCCTCTCGTCGTCAAAGCGCAGTCTGCACGGTTCGTCAGTCTGGTCCTCCTTGCGCGCGTTCCACTCAAGCTCAAAGGTGTCATACGACCGAGTCCTGAGCACTTCGGCTCAGCGGATGGCACCGAGAGACACCCCGCTGCGGAACCAGCGTAGGGAGACAAGGAAGACGACGACAACCGGCACCGTTGCGATGACCGACGCCGCAAAGAACGGACCCCAGGCAATCGTGTGTACGCCGATGAAGTCGGCCAGGCCGACAGGGAGCGTGTAGCGCGACGCCGTGTTGATCATCGTCAACGCGACCGGGAACTCGTCCCAGGAGGCGCTGAAGATGAACATCGAAACCACGGCGACCGCGGGCAACGAGAGCGGCACGATCAAGTTGACGAGCACCCTCAGCGTCCCGGCTCCCTCAAGGCGGATCGCTTCCTCGTATTCGCGCGGTATCGCCTCGAAGAAGCCGCGTAGCAGGAAGATCGTGAAGGGCAGATTGGAGGCGACGTAGAGAAGGGTGAGACCTTCGAGTGAGTTGAGCAGATGAAGCCTGTCCATCAGCAGGAATTGCGGGATGAGCAGCAGCAGGTTCGGCACTGCGAGACTGGCAAGAAAGATGTAGAAGATCACCTGTTTCAACGGGAACCTGTAGCGAGCAAAGGCAAAAGCGGCGAGCGACGCGACCGTGACCGTGATGGCAACGGTCGCGATCGCGACAAGAAGGCTGTTGAAGAAGTAGTGGCTGAAGCTGTTCTCGGTCCAGGCCTGCACGTAGTTCTGCACTGTCGGGTGGGTCGGGATGAGCACCGTCGCGCCGAGCAGACCGCCGTTCGGCTGGAACGACAGCGAGAGCATGTAGAGGAGGGGGCCCAGAGAGACGAGTGCCAGAAGAACTGCGATGACAAGTCGTGAACGGTTGCGCTTACGGATGCCGAAAAGGCCGGGTCCGGTTCCCGCGATGGGTGTCGTCTGCTTGGTCTGGTCGAGCTCAGCAGTTGGTGCCACGTTCCAGTCCCCTCAGACGTCTTGCTGTCGGAGGATACGGATCTCGGCCACGCTGAACCCGAACAGAACCACAGCGAGCAACGATGCAAGGGCTGCCGCATAACCGAAGGAGAAGTACGAAAACGCCTGCTCGTACATGTAGGTCATGAGCGATTGCGTCGAGTTGTAGGGACCACCCTTGGTTATCTCGTAGATCTGGGTGAACACCTGCGCGGCGCCGATAACGAGAAGCACGGTTACGAAGGTGACCGCTGCGCGAATCGACGGGAGAACTACGTGACGCCAGACCCGCGCCTCTGAGGCTCCGTCGATCCGGGCCGCCTCGAGCAACTGCCGGGGAATGCCATCGAGCGCTGCGAGGAAGATGATGAATGACCAGCCGACACCCTTCCAGATGCTGAGAAGCCAGATGACCCCGTTTCCCGTCCAGGTCTGGGCGGTCCAATCGATGCTCACCGTGTGGCCCGCGAAGAAACCGACGACGGCGTTCATGATGCCGCCTTGCGAGGCGAAGATGTAGGAGAAGACCCAGCTCACTACCACCCATGAGGTGACGACCGGGATGTACACGGCTGCTCTCCAGAACATCGATCCGGGCAGGCGGTCGGTGAGGACTGCTGCAGCGAACAGTCCGATGGCCATCTGGACCGGCACCGTGATCACGATGAAGAGGAACGAGTTGAACGACGCCGTGCGCACGACTGGGTCGCGGAAGATCGCGGTGTAGTTCGACCAGCCGACAAAGGGGTTCGACACGCCGGGAAAGATGTGCCAGTTGTAAAAGCTGATGTCGAACTGGCGGAAGATAGGGTAAACGGTGAAGACCCCGTAGACGACGATCGCCGGTGCGAGCAGAAGGTAGGGCGTCGCCATCCGGCGGACACGGTACGAGCGGGTGGAGCGCCGCGAGGCGACACCCGGCAAGGCTGTCGCCGGGTGTCGCTCGAGGCTCATTGCTCTGCTCAACTCGCGGAGGCGAGCGCTTTATTCGCTTCTTGGGACGCGATCTTCAACCCTGCATCGACTGTGACCTTTCCGGCAAGCATCAGAGCCAGCTCGGTGGAGAAGTCGGTGTCAAGCTGGGCGTAGCTCGCGGTCACTGGCCGAGCCCTCGCAGTGAGGAGCTCCTCGGCGAAGACCTTGAGAGCTGGGTTCTCAATCGCCTCGGCTGCGGAGTCCGTCTTGTACGCCGCCATGTCGCCTGCACCAGCCATTGCGAGCTGGGCAAACGGCGACTGCAGGAACTGGACGAACTTGATCGTGTCGGCCATGTTCTTGGCCCCCTTTGCGATGACGAGGTCCTCGCCACCGACGACCGAGACCGAGCCACCTGGTCCCGCCGGGATCAGCGACGTGCCGTAGCCGGTGAATTTGTCGGCCTTGTAGGTCGTCGGAGCCCACGGACCGTCAAAGTACATCGCGTACTCACCCAGCGGGAAGCCCGTTTCGCCGCTGATCGATCCTGAACCGCCGACGAAGTCACTACCGATGACCCCATCTTTGTAGAGGGTCACGAGCGTCTGGACGGCGTTTTCGGTGTTGGCGCCGTCCATGTAATTGGTCGTCGTCGTCAGCGCCTTGTTCGTGAAGTTACCGCCATCGGTCCAGACGTACGGGCCGACGTTCCAGATGTCGGTGCTGTCGACGCCGAGGCCGTGTTGCTGCTTGGACGGAATGGTCAGCAGCTTCGCGTCCTTGATCATCTGACTCCATGTCGTTGGAGGCGAGAGATGAGCCGCAGCAAAGTCCGCCTTGTTCCAGAAGAAGACCTGGGTGTTCGTATCGTCGGGGATCCCGTAGTAGCCGCCGTTCCAGTAGTTCGTCGACAGCGGGCCCGGATCAGCGGCTGCCTTGATCGGTGGGAACCATGGCTGCGCCGATGTTTCCAGCAGCGTCCCCTCTGACGCCAGCTGGGGCACCCAGGCGATGTCAGAACGCATCAAGTTGGGCGGGTCCCCCGCGGCGGACGCCGCGATGAACTTCTGCAACATCCCAGCGTACGGAAGGGTGTCGTCAACTACCTTGATCCCCGGGTTCAGTGACTCGAAGCTGGGAATGACGACGCCGTTCATCACGGGTGTCTCTGTTACATCGTTGTAGGCGTTCCAGAATTGAAGCGTCACTACTGGCGTGCTGTGAGGCACGGTCGACGCCGAGCTCGCGGCCCCGGTAAGACCAATTAGTGTGCCCCCAGCCCCGATCGTGGCGAGGGCGACAAGAAGTCGCACCGCCGTCCTGGGCCTCCACCTTGATGGATTTCTTGCTTTCATTATCACTTTCCCTTTTCTGATTGGTTTCTGATGGTCCTGGGCCATGTGGCCCTGCTCCTTCCCTCCTTCTCCTCCTTGGGATCGCTTGTCTTCTCGGACTTGCGAGCAGTGCCCGCGGGCAACTCACTCAGTCGCCGTTGATCGACCCTCCTTGACACGCGCACCACGTGCGTGTCCTCCGAGTCACTTCGCTTCCTCCTCCCGATGCCTGGTCGAGCGAATCAGCGCGCTTCCCGCGGACGATCCGTCGAGATCGTCGAGCGCTGCACAGAGCACTACGTACATGGCGTGTGACCATGTGAGGTCCTTCGCGGGGGGACCCCACCGGTCGACCCACTCCCGGTAGTGCTCCGGGTCGCGTCGTTCCCCGCCGAATTGCTCGCCAAGACATCCGTTGTCATCAAAATGGTCAGCCACCCAGTCCCTGCAGCGACGTGCCGCTTCAACGTCGCCGACTACCACGTAGTGCCAGCCGAGGGACGCCGTTAGCACCGGCCACGCTCCGCTTCCGAAGTACGTGTCGGTCGGGTACCGACGAAGCCCGCCATCGAGGCTGAGCCGTGCTTCGATCGTGCGAACGGTCTCGGCGAAGTAGTGATCGCCTGGCTCGACGACCCGAAACGGTGTCGAAAGCCACAGGATGCTTGCGTCTATTTCGTCGCTCTCACTTGACTTCACATAGCGCCCAAGGCGCACAGCACCGTCCCGAACGCGGGATTGAACAGACTGTGCGCGCTCAAGCAGGTCCTTGTCGTCCAGCAATCGCGCAGCGGCTGTCAGGCCGCCGTAGACGCAGGCCAGCGTTGAGGTATGCAGCGCGGACCCGCTCTCTTCCCAGACGTCGAAACATGGGCTGAGGGCAAACGCATCGAGATAACGGCCGACCCGCTCGACCGAACTATGAAATTCCTCTGGAACCGCGTCCTGGCCAGTACTGAGGAGGTGTTGCCCAAGGGCCCACAACCAGGTGCCGTAACCGTCGATCTGGAAGTTCGGCCAGTCGTCGGCGACATTGGAACCGTCGAGCGCGAAGCGGGCGGGCGGCATGTGATCGGGATGCAATGCCTTACCTTGTCGATGCCAGTCGATCGCACGGTCGATTAGAGCGCTGATACCCCCAATCGCCCGGTTGGCCCACTCGTGGTATCGGGCTGAGGCGTGATGCTCGCCGACCTGGTCGAGCGCGTATGCGACGAACGAACCGTCGCGTAACCAGCAGTATCGGTACTCGGCGAAGTCGGGGGAAGCGACAAACGCGCCGTTCTCCTCCTGGTTGCGCAAGATGGAGGCAACGGTCGAGCGCATCGTAGCTCTCGTGTTGTTTCCGCTCACTTGATCCGTTGCCTAACGGAAGTTGTGTCCACGTCCGCTTCTCTCAACGCTCAGGGCCGGGCCGGTGCCAGATGGCATGGCTCTTCTCGTCGGGTGCAGGAAGGCTGAACGACTCGCGCAGCACAAGCGTCGCTGCCCCGACGGCCCACACCTCATTGCCCCAGCGCTGCACCTTCACCTCAACCTGTCGACCCAAGTCAGCAAATGTCTGCTCTCGTACGGCGGTCACGACCGGGGCGAGAAATGGGTCGCCAAGGTCGGTTCCCTCACCACAGATGATCAGCAGCTCCGGGTTGAGCAGGGTGACCATGTTGGCGACCGCCAAACCCAGTTTTCGACCCGCGCTGTCAAGCACTTCGAGCGTCGCCCCGTCGCCGGAGGCAGCAAGTGCAATGAACTCGTCCCTCGTCACATCACGCCCATGGCGCTCGCCGACTCGGCGCCGCATCGCGTCCTCACCGACCAGCGCCTCGAGACAGCCAAATCGCCCACATTCACACTTCGGTCCACCGGGCTCGACGATCATGTGTCCGAACTCGCCACTACCCCCATTCGCGCCTCGGTAGAGCGAGCGGTCGATGACAATCCCGAGCCCGATGCCCCGGCCCACGCTCAAGGTGACGAAATCGCGTGCTGTGAGCGCATCGCCAGCCCACTTCTCCGCGACAGCGAGCGTGTTCACGTCGTTGTCGACCCAGACGGGCAAGCGCAAACGGCGCCGAAGCGGTTCTGCTAGATCAGCGTCACGCCACTGGAGCAGGTGGGAGAAATCGCACACGCCTCGTCTGGAGTCGATTACCCCAGACAGGCCGATCCCCACACCTAGGACCTTCGATCGGGGTACTGAGGCGGCCCGCAGCACCCTTCGAGTCTCCTGCTCGACTGCCTTGATGGCGGCCGCAGGATCGCCGATCAGCGAAACTGACGCCTCCTCGGTCGCTATGACCTGGGCGTCGAGATCGCAGACCACCGTTGTCAGACCGTCCCCGCGCAGCTTGATCCCGATCACGTAGCCCGCTTTCGGGTCAACATTGAGAAGCACGGGCGGGCGACCACCGTTCGAGGGTGCCGTGGCAACCTCGATGAAGATTCCACGCTCAAGCAGTTGACCCGCGATCGTGGAAACCGTTGGGGCGCTCAGCCCGCTTTGGCGAGCGAGCTCCGCGCGGGAGATCGAACCGGAACGGCGAACGAGTTCGATGAGCAGGCTGACGTTGATATCCCGCAGCAATGCTCGGGAGCCCCGCTGCATTGAAGACTCCACGGCGGGGCTCCCGCGACCATCCGCGCCGAGGCTCCCGAGGGAAGAACGCGCCACCGTGGATCGAGCTTTGGGCCGCATCTCTTCCACAGCTCCCCTCTCAACGCGCCTGTTGTCTCCCGCGACTTACTGTGTTAAATTAACATAGTAAGTTTGAAAGTCAAGGTTGATTTCCGCCGACCCATCGCCTGTGGACAACGAGGCCAAAGTGGCGCTGTCACAACTGAGCGCTAATCTGCCAGCGCGGCCCGAGAAGAGGGGAGCGACCAGATGAACGATTCTCTTTTCGTTGGCGGGATCTTCCTCGCGCCGTTCATCTGCGGCACGGAGAAGAGGCCTCGTCGGGAACATCACCCAGGGCTGGTCCCACGCCTCGTCGGCGTCTCGCTCTCGGTCGTCGACGACAATCCGGCCGGTGTCGCTCTGGTAGCAGGAGAAGGTCGCGCGCGGCTCATGTTCGCGGGTTGACGTTTGGCTAATCCGCTAAAAGGGCGGCTCTGCGCCTTGCTGAGCAACTCGCAACCCCGGGGTCGTCGTGACCAGGCGTTCGGACGGGAGTATGAAGACGAACAACACTTGAAGCCGAAAGTCCAGAAAGGAAAGGCAAAGGATGTCCGGTTACTCACGCCCACTTCGTCCGCTTCTTCATCTCGTGACCAGTGCCGCGGTCGTCTTTGCTTTCGTCGGCACGACGGCGATCGGTGTCGCTGGCGCGTCTTTGACAGTGTCCCGCAAGGCACTGACTCCGAGCATCACGGTGACGCCCTCCAATGGTCTCCACAAAGGCCAGAAGGTCGAAATCACTGGGAAGAACTTCCCGCACAAGGCAAAGCTCGGCATTCTCGAATGCACCCCACGGGTGCTAAAGGATGATCCCGCAGCTTGTGCGACGACGCACCTCGTGTCCGTCAAGACCAGCTCTACCGGTACGCTTTCCAAGACCTCCTTCCAAGTGATCACGGGCACGGTCGGTGACGGGTCGTGTGGGACGACGAAGAAGAACCTGACTTGCTACATCTTCGTGTGGGAGCCGAGCGTGACGGTCACAGTGGACGCAGACGCGGCAATCATGTTCGCGAAGCCGAAGTCGTGAGCGCGCTGAGAAGTCTCTCGTTGATCGTCGGCCGAGGCCGGTCTTCAGCCGGACGCTGCGGTGCATGACGCGCCAGCCTCGCCCATTCGCCATGGTGAACTCGGCATCCCTAGCCGCCCGCCGTTTGCCTTGCTTGTCACCTCTTATTGCTCTCTTGCCAACCTCTGCACGAACTGCCATGAGCCCTTGCTCGCCGGCGCAGCGTCCTGTCCGGGCTGCGGTTTCGCCTGCCAAACGGGACGGCCCCTGATGCCAGGGCTCGATCAGAACACGACGAGCGTCCGGCAGCAGACTAAGTTAGCAGTAATACCGTATTCAGCGTATATCCCGCGGACGCCGCCGTTCGTGAGGATCCGTCGGTGTTTGGATAGCTCTCTGAGCTGCCGTAAGACACCGCTGTAGTTCACTGGTCCCACCTAAAACGACTACACGGGTGACGGAGGCCGTCTGGCTCACGGCGCAGACTGAAGCGCGGGCGCACGCTACCTGGGTCGCCGTGACCGGTGCCTCGGGCAGCACGTGGCTGCTCGGGGAGTACCCATGCGCCACCCGGACGCCCTGTTGGAGCGCACCAGGCACCATCTCCGCGAACAGCGCGGAGTCTGCCAGCCGACATCGCAACCCTTTTAGCTGGTGCTAGACCTCGCGACAGTGCGCAAGCTCGGCGTGGGGGTGACGTTGGCCGTGACGCTGTCACTTGCCGCCTGCAGCGGTTCGTCGGCACCGCCCGTTCATCATTCGCCCACCGGCCTCATCGCCTGGACATCGACACCGCCACCGCCTACGACATCGACCACCACGACCACGACGACTCTCGCCCCGGCTCCGCTGTGCACCAAGGCCGATCTGCGCATCGGCCCGCCGTTTATTGGTGCTGCCACTGGCCACATCGGCGTATCGTTCAGACTCACCAACATCGGGAAGACCACCTGTCGTCTGCAGGGTTATCCTGTCCTGTGGGGGTTGACCCAGGCGGGCAAGCTGGTGCCGCTTTCTGCGCAACACGGCACATTCTTCATCGACGCCGTGCCCGGCAACCTGTCGCCGAAGGCGGCCGGATACTTCGTCATCGGGTCAAGCAACTTTTGTCTCGGCGAACCGCCGGGGTCCGTGGGTGGCCTTTACCCTTTGCACTATCGCAAGCTCGTCATCTATCTGCCCGACGGCGCGTCCGTGGTCACGGGGGCAAAGATCTTTGACTGCGGCCCCCTCGAGGTGAGCCAAGTCGGAGTGCAGCCACCGATACCAGGTCAACTCCCGGCGCCGCAGCCTGGGACCGTTTCCTTTTTGGATGTCCGAGTCGCGTACCCCGCTCACATAACCGGTGGCAGTGTGCTCGATTATGTGGTCTACCTTTCAAACCGCGGCTCGCGCGCGGTTGCCTTACGCCCATGTCCGGCCTACACAGAGTCGTTAGGCATTCCACCAAGGACTGCTGTCCGGCGCTTGTACGAGCTGAACTGCCGGGCGGTAGGCCAGATTGATCCTCACCACTCGATCGGCTTCGAGATGGAGATACCGGTGCCGAAGGTGAGCAAGTTGGTCGAGGCGAAATTCATCTGGTTGCTCGATACCAGCTACCAGCAGGCCGGAGGCGGGTTGCTCAATGTGTATCCGTGACGGTCGCACCAGTACGCGAAAGAGATGACGACGATGCGGTCCCGCGTCCTCGTCGCGGTCCTCGTCGCGGTCCTCGTCGCGGCAACGCTTGCCGCCTGCACCGCCACGTCGGTGCCCCCGCCCACTACCTCCGCATCGACGCGGACAACGGTTGCAACCGTTGCTCTGTCGCGTGTGCAGGCTTTCACGACCTTGGCGCGTCACGGCATCGGCACGCCGTTCCAGGCGACCTACACGCAACTCTGGGCGCCACCCCGCGTCGGAAACGGTCACCCAAGACATTATGAGGTCTGGTCCGAACCGGAACCCCTGGGCCACCAGGCAAGGTTCGTCTACGAGGCACCCTTCGAGAGCGGGACCCTTCGGTTCATCGGCACCGGCAAGGTGTACTACGAGTGCCTGAAGAAGACCGCGGTGAACCGTTGGCGATGCGTCGGTCCCTTCACGCCGGGGGGCAACGGCCAGATTGCTCAGACTGAGAGCTTCAGCTTTCCCATGTCGGCCTTTCTCCAGCGACAGGTAGAGCCAGGCGTTCCCGCGACCGCGTTGTCTCACGAGACGGTGCTGGGACGGCGCGTCTGGTGTCTGACGATAGGTCACCTCCCCCAGAGCGGTGAGAAGATCTGTCTCGCCAGGACAGGCCAGGTGGTCCTCTGGGCGTCGCGAGGGTCTCACTACTTCCTACAGCTTCGATTGGCGGCACTGCGGCTATACCCCGCGAAGGCGCCGTTCGCACTACCTGTCACGCCTTCGCCCTGGACCCCTGGAGGTGCCTTTCCCAACCTGTGTGGCGGGCACTTTTGCCCGTCACCGGACTTTTGATGCTTCGGGCAAGCAGACTCAGAGGGAGCACCTGTGGCACGAGCGCCGAGCCTCGATCAGTGTGACTGACCCGGGATGACGAGGCCCTGACGGACCGGCGCAGATCTAAGGTTCGGCGAGGGGTTGATCGACAAAGCAGGGCGACCACAACGAGATACCGTACGTAAGAAGGCGGCACCGATGTCGAGCGCAGCCAGCAATAAGAGAAAGAGGCCTCTTGTGCAACATCGGACGGCCAACCGTCGACTGGTGCTCGTTCTGGTGGTGTCGTCGGTCATGTTGTGGGCAACCAACGCGGTGACGATGTCGCGGGCCTCCGCGGCGCCACAAGGAGTCACAACGACCGCAGGCTGGACTCCAGATGTCGGCCTTGCCCTCGTGCTGCACGGGCGACTTGAGATCCTGAGGAACGGGAGGGAGACCGTGGTCTCCGCCTCACCCGGCATCGCGGGGCTCTCCTGGTCGTCGGACGGCCAGTGGCTCGCCTTCGAACGTCCGTACAGGAATGCAAGCTCAGTCTGGGTTGTGCGTGTGAACGGGTCGGGCCTTCGAGAGCTTGCGTCAGGTGCGATCGTTTGTTACCGGTGGTCGACGACCGGAGACATCCTCGCTTTCGCCACCTCGAGTGGAGGCACGCACAGCGTGCGGGCGATCTTGTTTCCGTCCGGCAGGAGCCTCCTCGAACAGTTCGGAGATGGCGAGGTTGGACCCATCGTGGCATCGGGAAATGAGCTCGCCTTCGGGGAGAGTTACTTTTCGGCGGGAGTGGGCTTCACCCAAGGGTCGCTTCTTGCAGAATCGGTGAACGGAGCGAAGTCATGGGTCGATGCCAGCTCGAAGAACTCAAGCTGCGACCCTCTCGCGTTCTCGCCAGACGGCAAGACGCTGCTCTATGCGATCGACCCGGTGAACTCGGCTTCTATTGCTGCCGACGGCCTGCAAGTTCTCGCTCAGACAAATATGACCGACCGCGCGCTCGGGATCGCGCTCGTCGATCCAGGGTCATGGTCGTGGTCCCCGGATAGCGCGGATCTTGCGATCACCCTCGGCGACTCACGCGCCGCCTGGGCGACCGACAAGCATGTGCAGGTCTGCGACGTGCTCATCGGCCGCTGCCGTGAGCAGCGGTCGCCTGCCGGCACGATCTCCTTCAGCCCCTCGTACGGCT
>Ga0224558_1002634_pt1 | contig 16089 bp, 15 predicted proteins | sample 714S32024metaG_FD_180682 | JGI IMG/M metagenome (GOLD analysis project Ga0224558, IMG submission 180682) | Peat soil microbial communities from Stordalen Mire, Sweden - 717 S3 20-24 | ecosystem: Environmental > Terrestrial > Soil > Wetlands > Peat | place: Sweden: Norrbotten County, Stordalen... | reverse complement strand
GCTGGTCACGGTCTGCTTCTCGCACGTTGACAGGCATAGTTCATCGTCCCGCGCGGCGCGAAACGCGGGTTGGATGGTCAGGATTCGTGCGACAGCCTGAGGTCGCATTTATCGTACGGGACCGGACTGGACGGCTGCCGAGCCGGCGATCTGGGGCATGTGCGCAGCGACTGGGGTCCCGCCCTGATTGTTCGGCATCACCCGTCGAGTAGGTCGATGAGCCATCCCGGACTAGCCACGTCCGCTCCCAGAGCCTCGGCTCGCTGCCTGAGTGCACGATCTGCCGACACCAGCGTCACTTGACTGGTGGCGTCGGCAGTCACGGCAATGAGCGTGTCGTCACCACTGCCCTGCGCATGGAGGACTGTCACGCCGTCGGAGATGCCCGCCTCTACACCGCTGCGAGCAGCTCCTTCGAGGACTACAACAGTGGGTTCGGCGAGCCGACCCGCTGCCATCGCAGCACGAACTCGTTCCACGAACGCTAGGGCTGCTCCTGGTCGATCGCGCCACCACCCCGTCGGCCGAGACCCAACCACATTCGCTGCATCGATGAGAAGCACGACCCCAGTCTCACCGACAACCGGCGGTCGGGGACGCGGTGGTGGCCTCGTGGGGGGCGTGTTATTGGGCTACCTGCCAAGGTGAGCGGGGGAGGTCAGAGCTCGGGGGTCGGCGCGCTGCCGGCGATCTTCCACCCCGGCTTGCGAAGCCGATCCATGAGTAGCGGCGGAACGATCCCGATCACGAGTATCCCTCCCAGGATGAGGAGGGCGTAGAGCAGCCGGTTCGAGTGGCCGAACTGCGACGGGACGATGAAGCCGATGACCAGAGCGGCCACCGACGACACGGCGCCGACGAGACACAGGAGGCCGAGAGCCGGTGCACGGTACCCGCGGGCGTGGTCCGGCTGCTTCCGGCGCAACCTGACCGCTGCGATGAACATCAGCACGTACATGATGAGATAGATCTGCGTGGCCATCACGGCGAATATCCAGTAGGCACGCGAGACGTCCGGTATGAAGGCGTAGAGCAGGGCGATGACGGTGATCACGATCGCCTGTCCCGTCAGGATGCGTATCTCGATGCCATTGCGGTTCACCTTCTGAAAGAAGGGAGGGAGAAAACCCTGCTCGCGCCCGATCCTGAGCAGCCCCTCGGAGGGACCGTCGAGCCAGGCCATCATTCCTGCAAGGGCCCCGATCGCAAGAGCGATCGCGATCACCGGTACGGCGAACTTGATCCCGAAGTGCGCAAAGAGACTGTTGAAGGCTTGCATGACACCGGCCGTGAAGCTGATCTTCTTCTCGGGGATCACCCATGCGATCGCCAGCGTGGGGAGGATGAAGATGGCGAGGACGAGCGCCATGGCGAGGAAGATGGACCTTGGGAATTCCCGGCCGGGGTTCCGGAGGTCGTCAACATGCACGGCATTCACCTCGATACCGGCATAGGTGAAGAAGCTGTTGACGACCAGGACGATACTGGCGATACCCGTCCACGCCGGCAGGAGATGGTGCGTGTTCATCGGGGCAGCCGAGTGGTTTCCCTGCAGCAGGTAGGCGATGCCGAGAGCGACGAGGATTGCCCCCGGGATCAGGGTCCCGATCAGCGTCCCACTCGAGGAGAGCTTTGCCACGAGTCCAACTCCCCGCGAGGAGATCAACACGCCACCCCAGAACAAAACGATGATGACAACGGCGTTGTAGACGCCATTGGCGGCCAGGCTCGGATCGATGACGTAGGCGAGCGTCCCGGCGACGTAGGCGAGCAGGGCGGGATAATAGAAGATCGTCTGGGCAAACTCGCACCAGACGGCCAGGAGCCCCATCGGGGCGGACACACCTTCTCGCACCCAGTTGTAGACGCCACCCTGCCAGCCGGACGCCAGCTCCGCGGCGACCAAGGAGACGGGCACCAGGAACACGAATGCAGGGAGGACGTACAGGAACACCGAGGCGAGACCGAAGACCGACGTTGCCGGTGCGGACCCGAGATAGCCGACGGATCCCACCGTCATCATCGCCAACACCGTCCAGGAGATGTACCGCCGAGGGGGAGCCTTGGCCGTCCCGAGGGCCACACGGGTTGGCCCGTGGTCGGAGACGGCTCCCTCGGCAACCCTTGCCCGCGGCTGACGGCGTCTTCGTACCCACATGGACTACGGACCCACCTCTTCTCCTCGACCTATCGCCACGTTACGCGGCGCGAGCGACGCCGCCCGATCCGTCTGCACGTTCACGGGTCTCCGGCAAGCCGCCAGTGCCCGCACAGATCAGTGAATCGGGGCACGGCTCATATCCAAGCGGGGCATGCCCCCGGATGTGCCGGAGTGTCCCGCCCAACCGGCGATTGGGGACACGCCTCGAGTCGCCTCAAGCAGTTGTTCTGGGATGGTTTTGCGGTCGGTGAGGCGAGGAGCTAGAAGGAAGCGGGCATGGCAGATGCGGACCAAAGCGGTGTCCACTTGGAGGTGGCTTCCGGCATCACAACGTTGACCTTGGACCGGCCTTTGTCCCGCAATGCCTTCGACCTCGACATGGCGGAAGCTATTGCCGTGGCGATCGAGCGCTGCCGCTTCGACGACGCTGTGCGTGTGATGGTCCTCACGGGCGCTGGCGATGCATTCTGCGCTGGGGGCGATATGAAGGCTGCCGCGGCATACGTAGCCGAAGGTGGCGAGCCGCGTCAGTTCTTCATGGACCTGACGGTTTCCCTCCACCGGGCAGTCGTCGCCCTTCGCGGCATGCCGAAGCCGGCTATCGCTGCCGTCAACGGGATCGCGGCAGGAGCAGGCATGAGCCTCGCGATGGCCTGCGACTACCGCGTCGGCAGCAAGCGAGCCCGCTTCAAGCAGGCGTACACGTCAATGGGACTCGCACCTGATGGTGGATGGACGATGACCGTACCTTTGACCGTCGGCGCGGGCCGGGCGATGATGCTCCTTCTTGTCGACCCGATCATCGATTCTGACGAAGCATTCGCAGTGGGACTCCTTCACGAGGTCGTCTCGGATCGTGACCTCTTATCCCGGGCGAACGAATTCGGCGCCCAGTTCTTGGAAGGGTCGATGAGCGCCTTCGCGACGTCCAAACGGCTTGTCAATGAAGCGTTGGTCCCCGATCTCGAAGCGCAGCTCGAGCGTGAGCGCCAGGCGATAGCCACCCAGAGCGCGGGCGCGGACTTCTACGAGCGTCTGCAACGCTTTACACGGTGACGCGCCGGACTTGGACACGCCGAAACGCGTGCCCAAGAACCGCTTCGGCGTTTTGACTTGGCGTGCCAGATCGGCAAATCGGCGTCCAGGTCCAAAAATGCTCTCGCTCGGTTTGCCGTGTGCGGCTCGGGAGTAGGGCATCCGATCGCTCCTGGGAGGTGTTTCAGGTCGGTCGGCGCACGAGAGTGCCCGCCGAACCGGCGGTAGGGGACACCCTCCAAGTACCCGACGCTCCAAGGTGATTGAAGGGAGGTAAACCCCCTCAATCACGCGGGAGGGCCGAACGGTTGTGCTGTCAGCACGGCGCAAGATCGATGTCCCAGCTCTCCACGCGCAGTGGGGTGGCTCGTGACCGTGCTCTACGAGCCGGGAAGGGGCTCAAGACCTACAATCCTGTCTTTCATGGCCTTGACCAGTTCAGGGGAGTGCCCCTGCCAATCTGTGCACTCGTCCGTGACTCGCAGGGGCTCCTGCGAGCGATACGACTCCGTTGGGTTAGCCCCCTCCCTTGTCAGATTGGGGTCCGCCATGATCGGGCCGGTCGGTTCTACCGTGTAAATCCTGCCGGACCCTTCGCCGAGTGCTAGTTCTGCCCCCCAAGCGGCCGCATCCAGGCTGCTGGTCAGATAGACGTAGCCTGCTTTCTTCCGCGTACCAAAGTTCGAGCGATAGCCAGGCTCAATGAGGTCTCCTGGCTTCAGGTCAGCCCGTGTGCCGTGGTAGAGCCGCTGCCAACTCAGGTCGTTGGTGGCTGCCATCGGCCCACTCCTCTTACTACGCGGCTGCGCTCCCGCACCCTAGTGTGCCTCGGTCCAGCAGGCGCCGACGGCGGACGGGCGAATCACAACTCAAATCTCCACCGCTTCGGGTCGTTGCTCCGGAACGAAAGGAACCCCTTCTGCAATTGCAACAGGCTCGCGAATCGGTAAGTCGTTCGGTCTGCCGAGAGGAAGTTTGTCCACACGCCTCGAAGTGCCGGTCGGGGGCAGGCGCGAATACAGAATGCTGATACCGAATACCAGGACGAACCGGGCAACAACTCACGCCGAACGACGGCTACGCGCTTGCATTCGTCACCCGCGAACGAATGATATGTGAACCACTGGTGGGGCTGCCGTTCGCCCCGCTCATACGGAGCTTCGCTCGGACGCGTTCGTTTGGCCCCGGCACGACCTGAATCGGATTGTTGGACCCTTCAGGCCGTCTCGGCACCGACAGGATCGGATTCCCGGCACCCACAGCATCGCGCCTGGTCAAGCCCGCGATCGAGTAGATGGACCCTACGCCTTTAGCTGTGTTTGAGCTAGAACCAGCTGTCTTGCATCTCGGTACATACCGGCACCCGATCACGGGCGACGCCAAGCCACGCGTCGATCTTGGGGAGCTCATAGGCGAAGAAGTACCTCATCGCCGCCCGCTTGCCCTCGGTGATCGGATTGTTAGCTGGCGTTGTCGCCGCGACGATGTCGAGCCATATCCACGCAAGAACGACATGCCCGAAGCCCTGCATATACGGCGTCGCGTTGGCGAGCGCTTCTTCGCGGTTACCTGTGCTCCACGCCCCGGCGGTCGCTTCCCGGACCTTCTGCACAGCGACACTCAACTGGTCGCAGGAGCTTGCGAGCTCAGAGTGCTCCCGGGCGCGTTCGATCGTTCCAGTGATCTCTTCCTCGAGCAATCTCAGGCCTTCACCTTCATGCATGACGACCTTACGCCCGAGCAGGTCGAGTGCCTGAATCCCGTGCGTCCCCTCGTGGATCATGTTCAGCCGGTTGTCGCGCCAGAACTGCTCGACGGGGAAATCAGGGGTGTAACCCACCCCGCCGAGTACCTGGATCGCAAGATTGTTCGCTTCCAGACACCATTCGCTCGGCCAGCTCTTGACGATCGGGGTGAGCGTGTCAAGAAGGATAGAAGCCTTCCGCATTTCATCGGCTCCGCCGGTCTTCTGCTCGTCGAGCAACCGGGCGCAGTACAGGCAAAGTGCGACTGCCCCCTCGCTGTAAGCTTTCTGCACGAGCAGCATCCGTTTGACATCCGCGTGCTCGATGATCGGCACCTGCGGTTTGCTCGGATCCCTGCCCTCGAGCGTCATCGGCCGGCCCTGTGTGCGGGTACGGGCGTAGTCGAGGGACGCGGCGTATCCGGCGTATCCAAGAGCTGCAGCGCCTAGGCCGACCCTTATCCGGGCGGCGTTCATCATGTGGAACATTTGCCGCAGACCATCTCCCGCCTGCCCGACCAGGTAACCGACTGCTCCGCTCTTGCCCAGTGGCTGGTAGCTGCCGTCGCCGAAGCTGAGCGAGGTGTTCGGGATTCCGCGAAAACCAATCTTGTGGTTCAAACCGATCAGTGCCACATCGTTGTGCTCGGTCAACTTGCCGTCGAGGTCAACGAGGACCTTCGGAACGATGAACAACGAAATTCCACGCGTACCCGAATCAATTATACCGTCCGGGTTTGGTGTCTTTGCCAGGACGAGGTGGATGATGTTGTCGGTCAGGTCGTGTTCGGCGGCGCTGATCCACATCTTGTTGCCGGTGAGACGATATCTCGGCCCAAACGCGTCCCCCTCGAAGTCGTCACCGTCAGCGAGCGCCTTGGTCGTGATGTCGGCCAGTGATGAGCCGGCCTGTGGCTCGGACAAGGCCATCGTGCCTGTCCAGCGTCCTTCGAACTCACTGGTGGCGAAGATTTTCTTCTGCATGTCGGTTCCGTACGCCACGAGCAGCGAGGCATTTGACTCTGTCAGGACGTCGGGGCACATTGCGACCGCGGAGGCAGCAAAGAGGGTGTGGACGGCGAACTCAGCGATCTGGGGCAGCTGCATCCCCCCGTTCTCATGGTCCTGAGACGCCGGAAATATTCCGAACTCGACCAGGCTGTCCCAGGCGTCATGGGTCGCCTTAGGCAGGATCACGTGTTCGCCGTCGAAGCGCGGCACCTCGGTGTCGATGAGCCGGTTGTAGGGTTCGAACTTGTTCGCGGCAATGCGCTCGGCGGCGTGCAAGAGGTCGGTGATCGACTCCCAAGAATGATCTGCGAAACGGGGCCGTTGGAGCAGCTCATCGATCTTCAGCCAATCGGTTAGGAAGAACTCGAGGTTGATACGCAACTCACTGAGCATGGGGCGGGTCACTTTCGAATCGTTGTCGACGGTCTGTTGACTGCACTGTGGCTCCAGCGACGGGGTGGGTCGATACCGATGAATTATTCAAGATCTTCGCGTGTTGGTGCCGAAAATGTCATCCGGAGTCCTCACCTGGGAGTCCTTAGGGCGTGGAGATGGCGCCCAAGATACGCCGCTGCGTGTGTCGAGTTCACCTTCGCGGTCCCCTCGCTGAAGACCCGCACCGGACCGGGCCTCGACTGGGAAAGTCATTTGAGGGTCATTGGAGGGCGCGGCGCGGCGAATACCGCGTCCGTTACCGGATCGACGAGGCAGACGAGACCGTATATGTCCTCGACGTCGATTACAGAAGAGACGTGTATCGAAGATGAGCGAGTGAAGTGATGCTCACTTACCTCGCCCACCGGCTGCGATTTCGCCCTGCCGATTATCGGTGAACAGCCACGGTCGCGCCCGACATTGAGCAGGCTGCCGCTGTGGCGGCACCATATGCAAGCCTGGCTATCAGCGCTTTCGCCCGATCTGAGGCGCAAGTCGAGCAGGCTAGCGATGTCACCTCCGTTATATGAACCTGCGACTTTTCGCTGTTGATTTCGCGATCGCTGGGAGGAGATCACCCTCGGAGGCCGGGGAGGTTCGCCACCTTCATCTCCACGAGTGGCTGCGGATGCAGAATGACAATTACGCGCTTCGGGGCCCAACCTCTTCAGTCGGTCGTCATCCGCGACATATCGACGGTTCGCGCGCACGCGCGTCAGGCGGCGAAGCAGTGAGTCGGTCCCTCTACCGGACGTGGGAAAATGGCGAAATCGGCCAGACCCCTTCACTTCGAGGAAGCCGATCCATCCCCTTTCCGACACGCCACGCTGAATAAGACTCGGCCCATTCGCGGTGCCAGGTGATCTGCCGGACGTGCAGATCACTGAGGCTCAGGCCAGCTATGTCTTGGTGGGCAGCGATACGCCGGGCGACCTTGAGGCTCGAATGCGCGTCGCCGCCAGCGCCATGTGCCGTGAGCGCCTTCACCTTGTAGTGCTGGCAGAGTGCAGCGAGCGTCCTGGTGTCCGACCGAGAGCGATCCACGTGCCGATCGATCACGAGTATGTCGACCGCCGGCCCCACCCAACCTCGCTCGACGAGACCTCGGCCGTCAGCACGTCGACATGCACGGTCGGTGATCATCAGGTCGTAGCGCAAATTCATTCCTACGATCGGCACGCCTCGGACGCTGGCGCTGAGAAGTTCCGCCACGATCACATCTAGCGCCTGGCCGGCGGAAATGCCTTCGTCGAGTGCCCGCTCGGTCGTGATCCCGTGGATCGCGACTGCTCCTTCAGGAATGCTCCGTCCAGGATTGACGATCTGGCAAACGCTTCGCAGCAGTTCATCGCCTCTGGCCAGGATCAGAGTGAAGGACACCATGACGTCTGAGTCGACGTCCGTCCCGGTCGTCTCCAGATCGAATCCCAAGAGTTCCCCTTCCGGCCATGAGCTGCCGGCCACCATTTCCTCCTTCGTCGGCACGCCGTGGACCACTTCGAATTACTCGCGAGCATCCCATACTCCGTGTCCTCGGAACCCGGACGTTCGACCGCTCTGACACCGCCCACAGGCCACGTTGCCGGCGACAGAACATCGCCCCGAACACCGGGTCGACCCGGTTGGGACCGTCGCGCCAGTACGACAGCTCGGCGTGCAGGCCAGGCGAGTCGACCCACACCATAATTGCAATTCTCAAATAATTGATCCGTGAAGCAAGGTACGCGCAACGTGCCGATGCCGGTAACTCGGTTCTGAGAGGCGACAGCGCGCTATCCGCGGCTTCAGGCTGTCGCAGGAACGGTTCGGCACGCGGGCCAACCAGGTCTGATGTCCCGGTCGGCACCGGGCTCTAGCCGGTTCAGCCAGCTGGCGATATCCGCCAGAGCTTCATCAGGTTGTGGGTTGCGCAGATAAGGCGCCATTCACTGCTCACTGCGGTCATTCCGCGCCGCGCAAATCTTCGGTACCCGCGGTTGCCCTTGATGTTGCCGAATACGGGCTCGATCGAGGTCTGGCGCTTTCTGTAGAGAGCCTGGTTGTCGGGATCGACCAACTTTTCTTCCATGCGCTGGCGAACAAGGGTCGGATCGGGAAGGCCGTTTCGATGTGCAGCAAGGAGCTTGCGGACCTTCAGAGGTGAGAGGTCAAGTTCGTACGCGGCAGCCCGCACAGAGAGCTCACCAGCATCGATCCTGTCGACAACCGCCTGTCGCTGGGCGGGGTCTGTGATGGCAACGGTGCCTTCGTCTTCGACGTAGTGCGCGGCCAGGTTCACCATCCATTGATATGAGATGCCGAGCAGCTCGGCTCCTTGCCGGAGGGTGATCTCACCGTTGCGGATTCGTTCGAGGACGAAGCGCCGTTGTGGGGAATGTGCTCGGTGTCCGCCAAGGTTGCGTTCCTTAGCTGTAGCGATCAGCACGTCGGTGCCAACCTCAGCAATGGCATTCTCCGTCGACCAGTAGCCGGCGTCGGCCACGATCACAGAGACGGCCTCGTAATGCCCAGCTTCGCAAAGTGTGTCGGTGATGGCTCTCGTCATGGGGAGGAAGTTCGTGGCGTCCGCCGGAGCGTTGGTGACTTCGGCGGCAACGACGATCTGGTCGGCCGTGGCCGCCGCCTGGGCGTTGTATCCCTGGACAGGGCTCGCGCCTTTGCCTTTCATCACCGCCGAGTCGGGGTCGGTGACGTTGGCGGCATTCGGGCGCTTGGATCGTTGCGAGGTGGGACTGAGCTTTCGCCCCCCGAACTTGCGGCCGAGCTCGGCTTCTTTGGCCATTCGAGCTGCCATTTTCGTCTCGTAGTCCCGAGGGGCTTGGTCCTCAATTTGGCGAAGGGCCTCGCGAATGCGCTCGCGACGACCAGCGCGACTGGCCCACTCACCTGGCAGCTCGTCGCCGCGGCGGTCTCCGAAACGCTCGTCCTCCTCGTTGTCTGTGCGCTCGGCTTCGGCCAAAATCTCCTTGACGAGCTGTGCCTTCGTGCGGTTGGCGAAATAGGAGGCGTCTGCCTCCATCTTGGTGCCGTCGATGGCAATGAGCCCGCTATCCACGAGCCCCGCATCCACGCAGAGGCCGAGGATCTGCACGAACAGTTCGGCGATGGCGCCCTCGTGTCGTTGCCGAAAGCGCGCCAGGGTGGCGTGGTCTGGGTGCTGGTTGGCCGAGAGCACCCGGTAAGCGATGTCCTCTATGAGGCGGCGCTCGATTCGACGGCTCGAGCGCTCTCCGCTGCAATACGCATAAAGGAGGACTGCCAGCATCGCCGCTGGGTCATAGGTCGCCCCGCCGCGGCCGTCGGCCCGGTAGCTGGCGTAGAAACCAGACAGGTCGAGCTCCTTCACGGCGTCCAAGATGAACCAGGCCAGGTGATCCTCGGGCAGCCAGTCGGCCACCGACGGGGGCATCAGCCAGAGCTGGTCACGGTCTGCTTCTCGCACGTTGACAGGCATAGTTCATCGTCCCGCGCGGCGCGAAACGCGGGTTGGATGGTCAGGATTCGTGCGACAGCCTGCTTGGCGTGATATCGCTCAGGTCCGGGGCCGGTCAGGTTCGGCATGGGGTCGCGCAACCCGGCAATAGCGGTCGGTCTTCTCACGGTTTCCGGGGGGTCAGGCGCCGGCAATATCGGGCGGGTCACATCGAGTGACTCCGTGATATGGGCGGGTCTGTTCTACGACGTCCAGGGTGATTCCGAGGCACGCGCAGCTTCTGACTCGTTGAGCTGATCGAGGGTTGCCGACCATGTGGCGAGGAGGTTGAGCGAATCCTGCGTCTTGGAACCGGGCTCGGCGGTGTAGACGAGGAGCGTGAGTCCTGGATCCGCTGGAAGCTCCATCGCCTCGTAGGTGAGGTCCAGGTCGCCCACGGTGGGGTGGTGCAACTTCTTGGCCCCCGTCTGGTGAGAGCGCACGTTGTGGGCTGCCCACCGAGTTCGGAACTCGTCGCTGCGGGTGGACAGTTCGCCGATGAGATCGGTCAGTCCGCGGTCGTACGGGTTCCGGCCGGCCTCGGCGCGCAGGATCCCCACCATGTCGTTGGCGATCCGGTCCCAGTCGACATAGAACTCCGGCGCGTGGGGGTCGAGGAAGGTGAACCGGGCGGTGTTGGCCGGTCGGACTGGGTCTTCGAAGATCGGATCGTAAAGGGCGAAGCCAAGTCGGTTCGCTGCGAGGAAGTCCGACCGCCCGTTGCGTACCCAGGCCGGGGCAGCGACCATGGAGTCGAGAACGCGCTGCACGTTCGGCCGGATTCGCAGAGGGCCTGGGCGGCGCCGCTTGGTGGGTGACGCGTTCGCGGTGCGAGCCAGATCGAACAGATGGGCGCGCTCGGCTTCGTCGAGTTGGAGCGCACCCGCCAGCGCATCGAGGACACCCTCGGAGACTCCGCTAAGGTTCCCCCGTTCAAGGCGGGTGTAGTACTCGACGCTGATGCCGGCAAGCACAGCCACCTCGTCCCGGCGGAGCCCGGGAACGCGCCGGTTTGCCCCGTAGAGTGGCAGGCCCGCCTGCTGGGGCGTCAGCCTGGCCCGCCTGGTAGCCAGGAAGTCACGAGCCTCACTCCGGTTGTCCATGGCCACCAGCGTAAGGCCACGTCCCGGTCCGTGGGAGGCCCTGCCGGTACCCGTATTGGCAGAATCTTCCTGATCGGTCTCGTACCCCGTTTACTGATGCCAGGAGGTCACTACCGACCAGATCCGGAGCAGTCCAGAGGGCACCTGTGAGGGCGACGTCGCATGACAAAGGAGACACCGTGATGACCACCTGGACGAGCGATGAACTGGTGAAGATCGGCACAGCAGATGAGCTACAGGTTTCGTCTCTTCGCCGCGATGGAACTTCGCGTCGGCCGCGAACCATCTGGGTCGTCCGCCACGGCGACGACCTATACGTCCGATCCGTCAACGGACGCACTTCGGCGTGGTTCCGCGGTGTCCAGGATCGCCATGAGGGCGACATCCGAGCTGGGGGGGTGGACATGGACGTCACGTTCGTCGAGGTCGGAAATGACATGGACGACGAACTCGACGCGGTCTACCGGAACAAGTACCACCGATACGCCCAAAGCATTATTGACCACATCATGAGCCCGGACGCCCGGTCGGCCACCCTCAAGTTGGTGCCGAGGTCATGATGATGCAACCACAAAGTTGCGCCTCGAACGACGTAAGCAGACGAAGGGATCCATCATGCGAGCAACGATCATCCATGGAGCCGGAGACATCCGAGTGGAAAACGTCCCCGATCCCCAGCTTCGGGAGCCCACCGACGCGCTCGTGCGCGTCGTGCAGGCCTGCATTTGTGGCAGTGACCTGTGGCCATACCGGTCGATGCCACCCTCCGAGGCGGGCGAACGGATCGGCCACGAGTTCCTTGGCATCGTCGAGGAACTCGGTTCTGACGTATCGGGTCTACACAGGGGTGATCTGGTGGTGGCGCCGTTCGTATGGTCGGACAACACGTGCGACTTCTGCTCTGAAGGGCTGCAAACATCTTGCCGGCACGGCGGGCTGTGGGCACGAGACGGTATCGACGGCGGCCAGGGAGAAGCCGTCCGCGTTCCCCAGGCGCAGGGCACCCTGGTCAAGCTGCCCGTCACAGAAGATGCAGCTCTCCTGCCTTCACTTCTCACCCTCTCGGATGTGTTCCCGACCGGTTACCACTGCGCCCACACGGCGAAAGTCAATCCCCGGACGACCGTGACGGTGATCGGCGACGGCGCAGTCGGACTGTCCGCAGTGCTGGCAGCCAAGCGGCTCGGCGCAGAGCGCATCATTCTGATGGGCCACCACAAGGACCGCACCGATCTGGGGATCGAGTTCGGCGCCACCGACGTAATCGCCGAGCGGGGCGAGGAGAGCGTCGAGAAGGTGCGAAACCTTACCGGCGGGGACGGCACCCACCGAGTGTTGGAGTGCGTCGGCCTGAAGGAGGCCATCGAGACGGCCTTCGCAGTGGTGCGCGACGGTGGCACCGTGAGCCGGGTCGGCGCGCCCCAATACGACGAGGTGCCGATGGACTTCGGGGTGTTCATGCGCAACGTGACCCTCACTGGTGGCGTCGCCCCCGCACGCGCCTACATCGACGAGCTTCTGCCCGACATCCTCGACGGCACCATCCAGCCCGGCCGGGTCTTCGATCGCACCGTCAGCCTCGACGACGTCGCCGACGGCTACCGGGCGATGGCCGACCGTGAGGCGCTCAAGGTCGTCGTCCGGCCCTGAACCGAACGCATCAGCGCACACTAGGAACAAGGAGACTCACATGAGCATCCGACCTAAGCAGCCGACTACCAAAGGAGCGGCCGAGACGTTCACCGGCGATGTCTGGATCGACTCGGTCGTCCAGGGTGAAGAGCCCTCACGGGTGAGGGTCAACCTGGTGCGGTTCACCCCCGGAGCACGCACCGCCTGGCACTCCCACGCCCTCGGCCAGACCCTCTATGTCACCGAGGGCCTGGGGCGGGTGCAGTCCAGAGGAGAGGAGATCACCGAGATCCGCCCCGGCGACATCGTTTTCACCCCCTCGGACGAGTGGCATTGGCACGGTGCTACCCCCGACAACTTCATGGCCCACTTCTCCATCACCGAAGGTGTCGGCGACAGCCCGAAGCCCGAGGCCGATTGGGGAGCACACGTGACCGATGCGGAGTACCGAGGGACGCCTTGAGGCTTGACCCCGGACTCCGTGGAGCCGGGGTTGCCACGGTCCCAGAAGTAGACGAATCACAAAGGAGAGTAGCGACGATGAAGCACATCAATCTGGGAGCCCTGGATGTCTCCCGCATCGGTCTGGGCACCATGGGCATGTCCACCGCCTACACCGGGGCCGGCTCGGACGACGCCGAGTCCATCCGCACCATCCACCGAGCGCTTGAGCTGGGGGTGACGCTGATCGACACCGCCGAGATCTACGGCCCGTTCATCAACGAGGAACTCGTCGGCCAAGCCATCAGCGGCCGGCGCGAGCAGGTCGTGCTGGCCACCAAGTTCGGCTTGGTCTCCCATGCCGGGGGTGGCCCCGACACCCTCGACAGCTCGCCGGCGAACATCCGCACTGCTCTTGAGGGATCCCTCCAGCGGCTCGGTGTGGACGACATCGACCTGTACTACCAGCACCGGGTCGACCCGAAGGTGCCCATCGAGGACACCGTGGGTGCGCTCGCCGAGCTGGTCACCAAGGGCAAGATCCGGTACATCGGGCTTTCGGAGGCCGGCCCCGACACCATCCGCCGAGCCCATGCCGTCCATCCGATCGCTGCTCTGCAGTCCGAGTACTCGTTGTGGACCCGGGACCCCGAGACCAGGACGCTGCCCGTGTTGCGAGAGCTGGGCATTGGCTTCGTGGCCTACTCGCCGTTGGGTCGCGGGATGCTCACGGGGAAGGTGCGCTCGATCGACGACTTGGCGGATTCCGACTTTCGCAAGACGAACCCACGCTTCACTGGGGAAAACTTCCAGCACAACCTGAGCAGCGCCGACGAGGTCCAATCCATTGCCGACGAGGTCGGGTGCACCTCGGCGCAGGTCTCGTTGGCCTGGCTGCTCGCCCAGGGCGACGACATCGCCCCGATTCCGGGAACGAAGCGGGTGTCACGGGTCGAGGAGAACGTAGGTGCCGACGACATCGAACTCAGCGCCGAGCAGCTCGACCGCCTCGACAAGCTCACCCCCGTTGCCGGCGACCACCACAACGAAGAGCAGATGCGTCTGATCGAACGCTGAGGCCAGCGCCGGGAGCCGTCGTACCGCTGAGCCTGTCGGTCAACAGTGGGTGGGTCTGAGCTTGACTCTGGGGGTGGGTCACACGAGGGAGGCCCTGGCAGTACCTCTCTCAACACGGTCTCCTTCGCCGGCCCCGCTCGCGGTTCAATAGTCGAAGAGCACACGGCGGGTTCCGCGCAGTCTCCCGCCACACCCCACAAATGAGGAGTTCGCCATGAGTGAAGTCATTGTCGTCATCGGAGCAGGATCGATCGGTCAGGCAGTCGCCCGACGCGTTAGCGCGGGCAAGCACGTTGTGTTGGCCGACCTACACCTTGAGAACGCCGACGCCGCAGCGGAAGTGATGCGCAACGCCGGGTTCGACGTGACCACCGCAACCGTTGACGTGTCCTCGCGCGAATCGGTTCATGCGCTCGTCGAGATAGCCACCACGTTCGGCGACATCATCGGCCTCATCCACGCCGCAGGTGTCTCACCCAGCCAGGCCTCCCCGGCGACGATCCTCTCAGTCGACCTGTACGGCACTGCGCTCGTACTCGAAGGGGTCGGAAACGTCATCGCACGCGGCGGTGCCGGGGTGGTCATCGCGTCGCAGTCCGGGCACCGCCTCGGCGCCCTCACCGAGGACCAGAACACCGCTCTGGCGACGACCCCAGCCGAGGAGTTGCTCGAGCTCCCCATGCTCCAGCCCGACGAGGTGACAGACCCCCTCAACGCCTACCAACTCGCCAAGCGTGGGAACTCGCTGCGCGTTATGGCCGAGGCCGTTCGGTGGGGCAAGCGCGGCGCCCGTATCAACACGATCAGCCCCGGCATCATCTTCACTCCGCTCGCCAGGGACGAGCTGACCGGCCCTCGCGGTGAGGGATACCGACGCATGATCGAACTCTGCCCCGCTGGGCGCGGCGGCACCCCAGACGAAGTTGGAACCGTGGGCGCGCTTCTCATGGGCCCCGACGGCGCGTTCATCACCGGCAGCGACTTCCTCATGGACGGCGGAGTTACCGCGTCCTACTTCTACGGCGAACTCGCCCCCCAGTGAACCGATCTCGTCTACGGACTCCTAGCTTGCGCACTTTGAGGGATTGGGACCCTTCTGATGGGTGGGGGCATACCCGACACCAGTCGGATGTCGATCGATGTGGTCGCGAACGAGTTTCTGGGCGGCTCACGGCGCCGCCCGGCCATAGCCCGCACCACATCGGCGGCCAGGACCTGCCCGCTCTCGCAGGTGGAACAGAGCCGGGCCGCCTTGACGACCGGGGTCCCCGAAGTAGTCGTCGTCCTCTCGGTTGGTCTCGCCTCCGCTCAGACCCACCCGAGCGATAACGACGGCCGTGTGTACTGATCTGGATCGGGCTGGAAGTGCCGGTTGCGATCGGTCTGCTGACAGTCTTCTGGGATCTCAGAGCGCCCGATAACGCTCAACCCCATTGTCACCTAATAGCGACGCCGCGGGAGTCCAGGTGCTGCCTCTCCGCCCACCCTGTACTCCCGCCCTTGCCGTGAGAACACCCGGGACAACCATTCGCACTGCGCGTCTAGATTCGCGTCTAGAACTCGATCGTTCTGGGGCCCACTGGACCGTAGTAGAGCCGAGCTGCTAGTCGTCTGTCCAGCACTTCTGCAGTCTGGCGCCGTCTCTCCAGAGGCCTTGGAGGCTGCATGCTCTACTACGACATCTGATTTGTCGATGAAAAGATAGCCTCTGAACTGGGCATAGCGGCGTGCCGAGGCGTGGGCAGTCTGTGCCCGTGTGGCCCTCGAGCCCGATGGTTCTGAGTTATCGCGACGCTTGTTCATGCACGGCGACAGTGGCGGTTGGGATCAGTTCCTATCTCAGCCGACCGATCGACCCAGGCATCTCTGACAGAGCGCTTCTAGTCAAGGGGGTGTCCCCGTAGGGGACTCCCTATTTGTGTCCTTAGCGCGGCGAACCGACTGGTTGGTTCTTGTTTGCGGGCGCGCCAATGAGGAG
>Ga0224558_1002628_pt1 | contig 16111 bp, 13 predicted proteins | sample 714S32024metaG_FD_180682 | JGI IMG/M metagenome (GOLD analysis project Ga0224558, IMG submission 180682) | Peat soil microbial communities from Stordalen Mire, Sweden - 717 S3 20-24 | ecosystem: Environmental > Terrestrial > Soil > Wetlands > Peat | place: Sweden: Norrbotten County, Stordalen... | reverse complement strand
CTGGGGAACGAAACCGTTCTGAAACGCATGCCGCGGCTGGCTGCTGTCGCCACGAGCCTCGACGATTTCCGCCGCCAACTCCGCAAACCCTAGCTGGGTTTGTTTGTGCGCACCGCCCTTCGGCCGTTGAAAGCTGAAAATTGCCGGGCCGGGAGCTGGCAACGGCCGGGCGCAAGCCACCCGGTTGACATGTGGCTCCCTGATGGCTTCACGCCCTGACCCTCCTTGCTTTTGCTCTTGCCGGCGAGCCCTTGACTCCATGCTCCCTGCTTTTGTGTTGCCGCCCCGTAGTCCGTAGTCAGTGGTCCCGCAGTCTTGTCGTCGCGTAGTTTCTTAGCACGTAGTCCCATTTCAGCTTTCAGCCTTTCAGCATGTCAGCTTTTCAACTTTTGCTTTAGTTCCGCCCACGGACGCCAAGAAGGCTTGCCAAAACAGAAATGGAGTGGGAATTTACCCCTGTGAAGACATTGACGGTTGATGAGCAAAAGCGTATGGGCGAAGTTACGATCCCTTATCCGGCAGGTTTGGAGGAGAGTGTCCAAACGACCGCGGGAGAAGTCCAACAACAAATCCGCTTAATGGCGGCTCTGAAGATGTTCGAGCTGGGCAAGCTGTCCTCCGGCAAAGCGGCTGAACTCGCTGGCTTGTCGCGGGTCGGCTTCCTCGATGCGTGCGCGCGGTACAAAGTCAGCGTCTTCAACTATTCGGCCGACGAGCTTGAAACCGAGATCCGCCAGGACCTCGAACACGCCGTACGGCTCCACGCCGGGTGATCATCGTCTCCAACACCGGTCCTCTTATTGGGCTGGCAAAGATTCAACAGCTTGGCTTGCTGGGTCGCCTCGCCGCGGAGGTTTACATTCCACCCCAAGTGCGGCTCGAACTACTTGCCAGAACCGGGCCGGAATCGGCGCTCATCGCCGCAGCCCTCAGGGCCACGATTCAGGTCAAGGTCCCTGCCGTCTTGGATGCGGCTACCGAAACCATGTTGCGACGATTGGATGAAGGCGAAAAGCAAGCCATCGCGCTGGCGCGGAGCTTCCCTGCGCCTGTCTTGCTGCTGCTGGATGACCGGGCCGGCAGAACGGCCGCACAGAAATTGGGACAGCCTCTTACTGGGTTAGCCGGACTATTGTTGCTGGCCAAACGACAAGGTTTGGTCACAGCCGTTGCTCCCCTGCTGGGGGCTCTTCGCAGCCTCGGCTACTGGGTTTCTGATGAGGTGGTCGCAGTCGTCAAGAATCTGGCTGGAGAATAGGTGGCGGGGAATCCCGTCGGCTTGTCGGCCGCTCAGTGTTTCAGCCTTTCAGCATGTCAGCTTTTCAGCGTTTGATTTGGTGATTTCTGCTTTCAGTTTTTGACGTGGCCCGCGGTCAGTAGTATTTGGTCCTGTCGTCCTGCAGTCCCGTATTTCAGCATTTCAGCGTTTCAGCGTTTCAGCGTTTCAGCTTTTCCCGAACGTGCCCTCAACCCCCTCATCCGAAGGTCCCGTAGTCCGTAGTCCCGTAGTCCGTGGTCCTCGGTCCTTGGTCCTTGGTCTTTGGTCCGTAGTCCGTAGTCCGTGGTCCGTAGTCCTCCCTCTGGCCGCCTTCGCCCTCCTCTGGTTCGACCTCTGCCACCAGCTCAGTTACGTCTGGCAGACCAACGAGCAATACGCCTACGGCTGGTTCGTCCCCGTCCTCGCCCTGGGCTTGTTCATCAAAAAATGGCCGTCCCGACCCAGCTTGGGACTACAGGACCACGGGACTACAGGACTACCAGACGACCACCGACCTCAGGCAGCCCAGCCTCTCAACCATCAGCAGCCAGTGGTCCGTGATCCATTTCTGCTTTCTGCTTTCCCAATTTCTACTTTTGCTTTGCCTGCTTTCATCTTTCTGCTTTCCCAATTTCTGCTTTTGAGTTTGCGCTTTCAGCTTTCAGCGTTTCAGCATTTGAGTTTGTGATTTCTGCTTTCTGCTTTCTACTTTCTGTTTTGTCCCAGCATCTGGCCCTTTGTTTTCGCGTATTTCGCGTATTTCGCGGTTGAACTATTTCCTCGCCCCCGATCGATGTTCGCGATTTCAGCTTTCAGCTTTCAGCATTTCAGCATTTCCCCCCAGTCCGTGGCCCAAAACATGCTGTTTTTGAGCAAGATTATGGAACATAGTGTTCGGGATGGGTCTGATCCCAGGCCGGCTCCGGCCTTGTCGCTCGGCGTTTCCCCCGCGCCGGCCTCAGCCGCTTGGCGGTCCGGGCTAAGCCGTACCCATGCAGAGGAGAACCCCAGATGGACATGGGGAAAAGCAGAAAGCTGGAAAGCAGAAAGCAGAAATCGGAATCAGCTTAACCACAGATGGAGACAGATGAACACGGATAAGGACCACTCAGAACCGCGCTTTTCCATGGAGGGACTCCGTTCCCCCCACAGCCCGAATCCGTCCTCTGTCCTCTGTCCTCTGTCCTCCGTCCTCCGCGCTCCGCACCCCGTCCGGTATTTCAGCTTTCAGCTTTCTACTTTCTGCTTTCTGCTTTTCAGGCCCGTCCTCCGTCCCTGCTCTCTCGCCCTGAGCGCCTTGCTCTTCGCCTTTTTCCTTTTGCCTCTGGCCCACGCTGCTGACTTCTACGTGACGACTGACGGAAGCGATTCCAACCCGGGGACAATCGGCCAGCCTTTTGGCACGTTGAATGGCGCTCGCACTGCCATACGCGCTTTATCCCACCCACTTTCCAGTGGTGTTACCGTGTGGATAAGAGACGGCAGGTATTTCTTACAAACTCCGTTTGCGTTGAGCGGTTCGCAGGACAGCGGAACGCCCGGTGCAGCAATAACTTACCGAAGCTATCTAAACGAAACTCCTTACCTCATCGGCGGTACGAATGTCGGTGGGTTCGTGGCGGTTACGAACGCAGCCGTACTGGCACGGCTGACAGACTCGGCCAAGACCAACGTGCTGGTGGCCAACCTTGGGAGTCAAGGTATTACGAACCTTGGCGTGATTGTTCCGCACGGATATAACCATAGTGGCGTCAATCCATACGATGATCCGACACCTTGGCAGGCCGAGTTATTGTTTCAAGACAAGGCCATGCAGTTAGCCCGCTATCCGAACAACTCCAACTGGCTAAATATCGCCGCGTCCCCGGCCCCAAGCGGGACTACTTCTTTCGGCTATACTGGAAATGAGCCGAGCAACTGGGTGGCGATGGCGGACATACTTATTCAAGGATTCTGGAACTCGGACTTCGCTGAGAGCACGGAAGTGGTATCCTCTATTAACACCGGCACCAAGGCAATAAACATCATTCAGCCCGGTCCAGCGTACAATCTTGCAGTCGGCCAAAGGTTTTGCTTTTTGAACGTCTTGGAAGAACTCGACATTCCCGGAGAGTACTATGTTGACCGGACCAATGGGCTGCTCTACTTCTGGCCACCGAGCGCGATCACGAATGGGTCGTGCATTCTCTCAACCGTGACGAACCTTGTCACGCTGACTGCGGTTTCAAACGTCGCCTTCTCCGGACTTACATTTGAGGGGGCGAGGCAGAAGATGATTGTGATTACCGCTGGCAAAAGCAATTTGGTTACACAATGCACCCTAAGAGGGTCATCGGGTAGTGCATTGCAGATATTGTCCTCGCCGCAGACCGGAGTGTCAGGATGTGCGATTACGGACACAGGCGAGAGGGGCGTATTTATTTACCAATCGGGGAGTCGTTCCAACCTCGTTTCCGGCAGCAATTTCATCACCTTCAACACGATTTCAAATGTGAGTCGATTATCGATAATCCTTAGACCTCCGATACAGATAAGCGCCACGTGGTACCTGACCAACCAAGATGTCTGCGGAGTTTACGTTGCCCACAACTTGATTCACCATGCCCCGCACATGGCGATCCTTTATTACGGCAACAATCATGTTATCGAGTATAACGAGTTTCATCATGTCATAACCCAGGCGGCAGATGCTGGTGTCATCTACGCGGGGGGTGATTGGTCTTTTCACGGCAATATTATTCGCTACAATTACTTTCACGATGTCAACGTCAATCCTGGTTCTGCAAATTGGGATGGGGTAAAGGGGGTTTACTTGGACGACGGTACAAGCGGGACCACCGTTTACGGCAATGTTTTCTGCAACGTAGATCATGGTGTTTTTGTGAATGGAGGCCACAATAACGTGGTGATGAACAACATCTTTGTTGATTGCACGAACTATAACATTGGAAGCATGGCTGCGTTTGGGCTTCAGGTGAACCAGTGGATCACCCAAAGGAGCGACCTCACTAATCAACTGACCACTCGGCTACAGGCGATGCCGTATCAAACGCCACCGTGGAGCACTCAATACCCGGACCTGGTGACCATGTTGACGGATCACCCGTACCTGGCTATCAGCAACGTCATCGCCACAAACATCTTCTACCACAATCTTTCAGATGTAACGTGGGCGTGGGGGGCGCAAACCAATACCGCCGTGCTTAATAACCTCACCAACACGGACCCGCTGTTTGTGAATTACTCGCAGCGGAACTTTGCCCTCCTGACGAACTCTCCGGCCTGGGCTCTCGGGTTTCAGGCGATACCCACGAGCGGCTTTGGCCCTGGGCTTCTTCCGGCCTCGGGGCTGCAAAAGATTTGGCCTCGGTGATTGTAGGCGATTGGAAAGAAGGAAGCTATTGCCCGTCTAAGTGACCAGGCATCGCGATCGCAACAGGTTCGCGGGCGTTCTGTTCGGTGCGCAAAGGTGTTCAACCTGAAAAGAACACTGGGAACCACGGAATACACAGTGCGGCCCAGCCGCAACCAAGGGAGTTAAATAAGTTACATGGGTTACATGAGTTACATGGGGTCTAGGAGTTTGCGCAGGCTGCGCAAATTCTTAGGGAAGTAGTACGAATCACACGAACTGACGGGGGTTCTGTGCAACCAAGGTATCCACCTAGCTGGTGAGCCGGGTCCATTTCGTCGGGGACTCGTGCAACTCATCCCTTCGAATTGTGGGTAGTTGAATATTTGCCCGGCAAACGAATTTGAAACAGATGCCTAAACGAGGAAGAACATACCTTCCTCGGCTGCGCCGCTGGGTAAACCGCTCTGCAAGCGGATCGATTCCGTGGGCGGGGAGGCCGTTGAACCGGATTGGTGGGCAGCAGGCTCCCACCACCGGACGCAGGCAGTTTCCTGCCCGTGCTGGGCTCCTGAGAACCGGGGCAGCGCCAAAACTCTGGTCAGGTGGAGTTTCATCGAGCGGTACCGAGCCGGCAACTCCAGGAGTTGTACCGCTGCTCGACCGCATTCTCCTGGCCCTGGTGGTCTTCGCCCTCTGCGGCGCCGCATTGGCAGTATTAGTGGAGATCACCGGAGGGACCGTTACTCGGCTCGAAGATTCCGATCATTATGTTTTCATGCCCTTCTTCCCGCGCTACGCTCTGCTCCTTCGGTTTGTCGGGATCACTTCGATCCTTGCCGCAGGCTCCCTGGCCTGCTTCCGAGGCGACATTGGCTGGCTGGGAGGACGAACGCGATTGATTATGGGGCTGTATTTCATGGCGGCTTGCTTTTGGTTCCTGGTCGGATTCACCAGTTTTACGAAATTTGATCTCCTTACTGAGATTAACAGCCCTTTGGCCTGGTTTCTCTGTCTTGGGGTGGCCGCGGGCACGCGACCGGTAATCTCGAGGCACTTGGGCCGGATAGCCGCAATCGTAGCGTGGCTTTTATTCCCACTGATGCTCTACTCGCTAACGAAGATCCCCTCCTACGGCCGCTTTGCGCGAAGTAATCCGCAGGTGATGTACCTGAGCCTCCTGGTCTGGTTTTCCGCCTATCACCTGCTTTCCACTCCCGGCACAGCCTGGTTACCCAGGGCCACGCGCAGCATCCCTCTGCTGGCCTGTTTGCTGGTTGCGGTTTTTAACCAGGGACGTGGCTGGATAATCCAATGCGTGCTGGCTTTCTTGCTCCTTCTTGCCCGGCCCCTTTTTCTTCGCGAGGCGAAGGCCGTCTCCAAGGCGCTCACGAACGGAATCTTTGCGGTGCTTGCATTGCTGGCCGCCTTCTTCCTCCTTGTTCAATTCTACCCGCTCGCTATCCAAGGCTTGATCGCCCGCGGGGCTGAGGATACTCGAACAGGGCAATATCAGGCGTTCTTTTCGCAAATGGGGGTATTCGACCTGCTCACTGGGAAGGGCCCGACTGGGAGCTATACTGATCCCGAACTAGGGTCGAACTACGAGTATTTTGACAACCAGTACGTATGGATGTTACTAAAAGGTGGATTCCTTATCTGCTTGGGCTATACCGTTCTGGTCATCGTTCCCGGGTTTCGGCTCTTTTTCCGCGCCCGTAACGAGAGGGACTATGCCGCCGCCGCCACGCTGATCTTGTGGAGCCTCGCCCTGGCCGGCCTGTGCACTTACAACGCGATCGGTTTCTCCACGCAAAACTACTTCATTGTCCTCCTGGCAGGCTACTGCCATTGGCGTCTCGCCGCGCAAAAGCAAGTGCCCAAACTTCCGATTCGCGGGTTGCGCATGCTCCCGCTGCCTCGAACGCGCGGTAACGTCGCTCCGGGTACGGCGCAAGCCTAACCTTCTGTGGACATATTCCGGCTATCGGCAGTGCGGAAAGGCGTAAGCCTCATCAGACTGCAGCCTTTCGACGTGACCACTCCCGACGGGCGGTCGAAAGAACGCCTGCGGCGCGCCGCCCTGACCGCATTGGCTGCTGGCCTCTGTCAGGCAATATCCCTGATGACTCCCCTCGTAACGATTAAGATCTCATTGGGCTATCTTGGGGCGGAGCGCTATGGTCTTTGGATGACGCTCACGTCGCTAGTCGGGATGCTCGGTTTTTGCGAATTGGGCTTGGGCAATGGGCTTGTGACTTGCATCTGCCGGGCTCGGGGCCGTGAGGACCTGAATCTGATCCGCAAGGCCGTGACAGGCACACTAGGGGTACTCCTGGCCTTCGCGGCCGTCCTGGTCCTTTGCGCCGCGATCACTTGGCCGTTGGTGCCCTGGGCTCGCGTGCTGAACGCGACGACGCCCCAGGCATCGAAGGATGCCGAGGCAGCAGTGGCAATATGTCTGCTGATTTTCATCACTGGCCTGCCTCTGGGCCTGGTGCAAAGAGTGCAGGCAGGGTTTCAAGAAGAGTATCGCAGCCAGTTGTGGCAGGTGGCTGCCCGCATCGCCGGGATGATGGTCATCGTACTGCTTGCTAAAGCGCACGCGAGTTTCCCCATTTTCCTGCTGGCCGCAGGCCTAGTCAGCCCTCTCGTGCTGTTCTTAAACGGCCTGGTTTACTTCGGTTGGCAGCGGCCCTCGGTCCGGCCCAGGCTCCAGGAATGGGACAGTGCTAGTGCGCGTCTCATGCTAAGGATGGGCCAGTGGTTCCTGGTTCTCAGTGTGATCCGTCTGGCGGCTGCCCAAGTGGACAATCTGATCGTAGCCCAGGTGCAGGGTCTCGCAAGCGTACCTTCCTATTCGATTCCGTCGAGGGTGTTCGAAATTTTGTTGGCGGTGGGAGGAATGATTTACCAACCGCTGTGGGCGGCGAATGGCGAGGCGCTGGCGCGCGGGGAGATGGGCTGGGTCCGTCGGAATACCGCCCGCATCTCGCTGCTCGGCAGCGGTCTGATGTTAGCCGCAGGCTTCGCTTTCATTGTCCTGGCCGGCCCGGTTTTTCGAATCTGGTTGGGTCGCGTGCTTGAGCCGAATTACCCCCTGATGACCGGCTTCACTCTCTGGGCCGCCCTGCTTTGCTTCGCCGGCCCCTACTTCATGGTCCTAAATGGGGCCAATGTGGTACGGCCGCAGGTTTATGTATTTGGCGTGTTTGCGGTTGTCTCGATTTCTCTCAAGTATGTCGGTGCTCGGTTCCTTGGACCCTGGGCGATTCCGTGGGCTGCCGTCATCCCTTACGCCGTCATTGTTCTTCCTTTCGCGTTGCGCGACTCCAAGAAGATTCTTAGCAATAGGTCATCAGTTTCAGGGCAGGATGAGGTTTTCACCCGGGATGCCAGTTCGCCGGCGGGCGTCCTTTGAAAGACAATTACGGAGCATGATTCGGATAATCCGCAAGGCAGCTTCGTCCAGAGCCGGCCGACTGTCTGCCGCGCCGATCAGGGGTTTATAGTAAACACCCACGGCGTTTATTATGAAAGACGCTGGACTCCTTCCGGAGGTCATCATCATTGGCGAATTCCCGTTTCCCCACGGCAGCGCCGCGTCGAATATCCTCAGGGGCCACTGCTGCGCGCTGAGAAAAGCCGGTTTTAGCGTAGGCTTGCTTCCCAGAAGCGACGAACCAGGGGGGGGAGCAGAGACCGAAAGTAGCTATGGCGGGATGCCGTATTGGCAAATCAGGAGCTCCCCGCCGGGTCCAAGGTATTTCCGGGTTATTCGATCCTACCTCTCATTGAACGACAATAGAATAGCCTGGCTGAGGCGAAAAGGATTAGCGGGGGTAAAGGCGGTGATTGTATATCCAGGGGTTGTCGGTGTGAGCGCGTTCTTGTTACGGTTGAGGCGCCTTTGCAGACAGCATTCGATACCCATTTTTAGCCTTGTCGTCGAATGGCACGATTCGTGGTACATTCGAGGGAAGTACCGGCTGCTGACAATAGGCGACACAGCGCTCCAAGTCAGAGTTGTAAACAAGCTTCTGAGTGGGACGATCTGCATTTCAACACACCTCCACAGCTACTACGATCGGAGAGGGCAGCGGGCCATATGCATCCCCCCGTTGCTGGATCTGAGTGAACCAAAATGGCAGGTGGATTCTGGCCCCCAGGAGTCCTATTCTGACAGGCACGTTCGATTGCTTTTTTGCGGCTCTCCCGATAGAGACCGGCATGATCTCATGCTACGGGCAGTCCTGAAAGTGAGGCAGACCGGACTTGATGTCACCCTGGAGTATTTGGGAACCACTCGTGAGCAAATCGCGAAGCTCCTCGGGAATCGTGACGCCCTGCTTGACTCGTTGGGCAACGGTGTGCATTTCCACGGCCGCGTCCCTGAGGAACAGGTCACCCGTGTCATGCGATCAGCCTCTTTCGGCGTTCTGTTCCGTAACGAGGCCCGCTGGTCAAAGTCCTGCTTTCCCTCCCGGGTGCCGGAGTTTAGCGCCTTGGGAGTTCCCATGCTCTGTAACCTGAGCAGCGATTTGGGCACTTATTTGAAAGACGGGCAAAACGCGATCCTCGTGCCGGATGTCAGCATTGAAGGCTTTTGTTCTGCGTTGGAGAAGGCTAGGCGCTTAAGCGCGGACGCCTTTCATTGCATGCGTGTTCAGGCTAGACAGATGGCGCAGAGGTTCGATGGAGCGGCTTACGCGAACTCCTACCGGGAGCTTTTACAGTAGCTGATAATTTAGCCACGCGTTAATGCGACCAGAAATATGTATTCAGATTTGAAGCGCGGGTTCCTGGCCCTCGTTAGCAGGGCGTACGAGCCGGCGCGCGCCCGCTGGCGCGGAGTGCTGGCGGCCCTTTACCGGCCGCGCTTCGCAGCGCATGGAGAAAACTTCTGGTTCGACCCGATGGGGCAGTACTCTTTTTCCACAATCTCGGTGGGGGAGGATGTTTCGCTGGGGGAGCGAGCCTGCCTTATCGCGAGCCGCTCACGTATCCTGATTGGGAGCCACGTTATGTTTGGTCCTGAAGTGACGATCCGCGGCGGCAATCATCGCACCGATGTCGTGGGCCGGTTGATGAAGAGCATTCGGGACGAGGAGAAGCGGCCGGAGGACGATCGCGGAGTGGTGATCGAAGATGATGTCTGGGTCGGCGCGCGGGCGGTGATTCTGTCCGGAGTCAGGATTGGCCGTGGTGCGGTCGTGGGTGCCGGGGCTATCGTCACCAAAAGTATTCCGCCCTACGCCATCGTTGTTGGCAACCCTGCTAGACTCCTCAGGTTCCGCTGGGACGTAAAGACGATCCTCGATCATGAGCGCCTCCTCTACCCGGAAAGCGAACGGTTGACCCGAGAGTTTCTCGAGGCCTGCCGCGTGGAGACTAGAAACCTGACGCGTTCCGGAGCAGCACTGTCAGCAAAGCCGAGCTTTCAAGCTGTTCCGAAGGTTTCGTAATGAGTACCCCCCAAACCTTTCAGCGCCACTCTCCTCTGAACTCGAAATCGGAGCGAATGCAGCGCGGCCTGAGCGTTCTGTTGGAAGTTAACATGTTGCACATCGGCGGTCCTTCCTCCTGGGTGTGCGACATCGCGCCGGCGTTGAAGAGGCGAGGAGTAAAGGTCACTGTGATCTCGTTCGAGACGATGGCACCGACAGACTTGGTGCTGCCACAGCGATTGGAAGCCGAAGGAGTCGAAATTCGGCGGGTCCCCGTGCGCGGTGGCCGGTGGCGTCGGCATCGCATGATCCAGGCAGGTTTCAAGGCTGCGGGCCAATACGACATCGCTCACTTCAACTCGGATGCCTACTCGGGACCGTTTATGCCTTTCGCCAGGCGCTGCGGGATTCCAGTCCGTATCATTCATGCGCGCACGCCCAACTGGGCGCCGTCGGGCGCAGGTTTGCGCGTCAGACTCCGCTACCACTGGTATTGGTGGTTGTGCCGCCGCTATTGCACGCATGCTTTTGGGGTTACGCAGGAAGCCCTTGACGCAATGCTGCGGCCAAGTGGCTGGCGTCGAATTCCCAGCCTGGTGGTGCCCAGCGCCATTTCCTTTGCCCGCTTCAGCCACTACGCTGAGCTGCGGGCGCGGCAATGTGTAGTCAAGGGGAAGCCAGCGTTGGTAGTCGGCTTTGTCGGCCGGTTCAGCCCCATGAAGAACCTGGATTTCCTCGTCAAAGTGCTCTCGGTTCTCAGAGCGGGAGGGGCGGAGGCCCGTCTCCTGTTCATGGGGAGCGGGCCGGCAGAAGCAGGGGTTCGCGACCTCGCCGCGCAGGAGAATCTCGCGGATCGGGTTGAGTTTCTCCCCCCGAGCGGAAACGTGGCCGAGGTCATAGCTCGGCGAATGGACATTCTGGCGCTGCCATCCGATTTTGAAGGGACACCGCGGGTCGTCATCGAAGCCCAGGCGACGGGCGTGCCTGCGCTTTGTTCCATGGCCGTTTCCAATAGCGTTGGCGTCGTCCCCGAGTTGTTTCACCGCCTTCCGCTCGCCGCTGGCCCCGAGGCGTGGGCGGATGAGATGCTGCGCGTTGCCAAAATCCGGATCCCGACGCAACGAGTCGAGGAGTGTTTTGGTCGGTCGCCGCTCGAGATCGAAAATCAGGCGGAACACCTCACTGCACTTTACCGGAGTTTTCTCCCTCGAAGCCACACAGGGGGTTCTTTGTCGAATTAAGTCTTCACTTCCCGCTAGAGGACCGCCGTCGCAGAGTTGAGTCGCTGGCATCTTTCTCTCCTCGCAACTCGCGCAACGGAAAAACGGCGTAGCTCCGAATCTCGTATCTGGAAACCGATGAACCCATACCCCAAGGTGCTCGTGGTGGCGGATAGCGCGATTCGTCGCGCGGGAAACAGCGGCTGGACCATGTACAACCTGTTTCAAGGTTGGCCACCCGACCGCTTGGCACAGATTTACTGGGAGCAGGACCCTCCTGATAACAGCCTGTGCGGGAGAAGCTGGAAACTCAGCTTGGACGATATTCCGCTGGACCGGCTCCTGCGGCGGGCGTTGCGCGTCCTGGGAGCTGGCAACGTCCATGGGCCGAATGTCATAGTGCTAAGAGATTCAGATTTTGGGGGGCCTGGGTGCCGGAATTGGGGCACTAGGGCGAAAGCGCACCTGAAGCAAGCTGCCCGGGCCTGGATGGACTGGAGAGCGTCTTTCCGGCTCAACCAGCGGCTGTTGGAATGGGCGCGGGAGTTTCATCCGGACGTGATTTATTGCCTCTCAAGGCCTTTTAGGCCAATCCGGCTGCAGAACCGGCTGGCTGATGAGCTGGGTGTGCCCATGCTTCCTCATGTGATGGATGACTTCATGTCGCAGATGTATCGGAACAACTGGCTGGAGAATGGCCCCCGCCAGGCCCTCAAGCGGAGCGTGGGCGGGCAAGTTCGCCGTTGCCCCTTTGCTTTGGCTATCAGCCCGGCGATGGCCGCCGAATACACTCGGCGCTTTGGCAAGCCGTTCTTTCCGTTAATGAACTGCGTAGACGTGCCGACATCGTGGATGGAACCTCCCGCGGAGAATGGCGAGACGCCGCTGAGCATCGCGTATGTTGGGGGCCTGCATCTGGGCCGTTTTGAGTCGCTTGTTGAAACTGCCGCCGTCGTGAAGAATCTAAGGGGTGAGGGAATGCGCGTGGAAATTGTCGCCTATGAGCTGGGTGACGACCAGGAGCAGCGGGCTGCATTGGAACGAACCGGGACGGTGAAGTTGGCTGGACCGCTGCCAGGGCAGGAAGCTTTGCGGCTGCAGTGCCTGCAAAAGGCCAGCGTGCTGCTGCACCTGGACGCTCTTTACGGCCACGCCGCAATGTACTCGAGGCTGTCACTCTCGACAAAGCTCCCGTTTTACCTTGCCGCCGGTCGTGCCATCCTCGCCCGCGCGGCGGCGGGGTCGGCCCCGATTGATTACCTGGCTGAGCACCAGGCAGCGGTTACGGTGACCGACCCCAGTCCCGAACGCCTCCAGGACGCGCTCCAGATGCTACTAACCAACCAAGACCTACGGCACCGCCTCGGATGGTCCGCTTGGCTTCTGGCTCGTGCGAGACACGATGCTTCCGGACAGCGCGAGCGCTTCAGGTTGCTCCTGACCGCGGCGGCCGAACGCAGGCTTCCCGGCCCGGAACTTGCGTAATGTAATTCCAATTCTGATCTGTTTCTTGCCTCAAACCCTTAATAATTGTTATGTTTAAAGAAAAGACAATCCTTATCACTGGTGGAACCGGCTCGTTCGGGAATGCAGTTCTGCGGCGGTTTTTGCACACGGATATTCGGGAAATCCGAGTTTTTAGCCGCGATGAGAAAAAACAGGACGACATGCGCCACGAGATGCCCAGTCCGAAGCTCAAGTTCTACATTGGCGACGTGCGTGATTTCAACAGCATCAACAACGCTATGCGTGGCGTGGACTATGTTTTCAACGCCGCTGCACTCAAGCAGGTGCCATCGTGCGAATTCTACCCGCTAGAGGCCGTGGCCACCAACATCCACGGCACCGAGAATACCTTGAACGCCGCCATCGCCAACGATGTAAAGTACGCCATCGTCCTCAGCACGGACAAAGCGGTCTGTCCTATCAATGCCATGGGCATGTCCAAAGCCCTGATGGAAAAGGTGGCCGTGGCGAAATCGCGCGGCCTCAAGCCAGGCCAGACCACCATCTGCGTGACCCGCTACGGCAACGTTATGGCATCTCGAGGTTCGGTGATCCCTTTGTTCGTCACCCAGATCAAGGCGGACAAACCGATCACTATTACCGACCCCGACATGACCCGATTCATGATGTCGTTGGACGACGCAGTGGACCTGGTGCTCTTTGCATATAAGAACGGCCACGCAGGGGACACGTTCGTGCAAAAGGCCCCGGCGGCCACGATTGGCCAATTAGCGCGAGTCGTGAAAAAGGTCTTCAACTCAAACACCGAGGTGCGGGTCATCGGGACACGGCACGGGGAAAAGAAGCACGAAAGCCTTCTGAACCGCGAGGAGATGGTGCGGGCCGAGGACTTGGGGGACTATTACCGAATTGGATCGGACACCCGGGACCTAAATTACTCGCTCTATTTCGAAAAGGGCCAAAAGGAGGTGGCCGAGGTCGAGGATTACACATCGGCCAATACTCATCGTCTGAGTGATGAGGAGTTGGAGAGACTTCTCCTCAAATTGCCCTTTATTCAGGAGGAGTTGAAGGACACCGCGCGGACGGCTCGTGCCTGACGGAAGCTGCTTCTGCTGAGCTGGTAACCACCATGAAAAGGATTCTTATCACAGGGGCGGAGGGTTTTATGGGCCGCAACCTCTGTGTCGCCCTCCGGCGCCAGGGCGGCTGCGAAGTCATCGAGTTTGACGTGCGGCAGGAGTTGGATGAACTGCCGGGATTAGTCGCGCGGGCAGACCTGGTGTTTCATTTGGCCGGTGTCAACCGGCCGAGGGAGGAAAGAGAGTTCACAGAAGGCAATGCCGATCTGACCCGGCTGCTGTGCAAGAGCCTGCACGAGGCCGACCGCAAGGCCCCGTTGGTACTCAGTTCTTCAGTGCAGGCGGATTTGGACAATCCCTATGGCCGAAGCAAGAAGGCTGCCGAGGAGGCGGTGCTGGATTACCAGCGGCAGAGCGGGGCGCCGGTCTGCATCTACCGTTTCCCGAATGTGTTTGGTAAGTGGAGCCGGCCCAACTACAATACGGTCGTCGCCACCTTCTGCTACAACATCAGCCGCGGCTTGCCCGTCCAGGTAAACAACCGGGCCAGTGTTATCCGGTATGTGTACATCGATGACATCGTCCGCGCTTTCCTGGACCTGGCGGCGCGGGGAACCTGGGATTCGGCGTCCGCCCACGGCGAGATCGAGCCGGTGTTCTCGATAACCTTGGGCGAACTGCATGACCTCATCGTTTCTTTCCGGGACGGGCGGGAAAGACTTCTCGTGCCTGATCTGTCTAATCCCCTAACGCGTTATCTGCATTCAACTTATACCTCGTTCATCGAGACGGACAGCGTGGCTCGGGAGGTGGACCTCAAACGTGACGACCGGGGGTGGCTGTTCGAGTTGTTCAAGTCGCCGCACGCGGGCCAGGTTTTCGTTTCCCGGACAAGGCCGGGTATCACGCGCGGCAATCACTATCACGATACCAAAATCGAAAAGTTCTGTGTCATCCAGGGCGAGGGTGTCATCCGGTTTCGCGGGGTGCTGGACAACCGGGTGATCGAGTATCCGGTCAATGACCGAACCATCAGCATTGTGGATATTCCACCTGGCTGCACCCATTCCATTGAGAATACCGGTTCGACAGACCTGATCACTCTGTTCTGGGCCAACGAAATCTTTGACCCGCAAAAGCCGGATACGTGGTTTGAGAAGGTAGTCAGATAGAAGATGGGAGATGGGAGATGGGAGATGGGAAATAGGAGATATGACTTTTGAAGATCTGGAGAGCTGGCAGCACGCACGACAACTGACGCGTGGCATTTACAGCCTGACGCGCAAGGGCGAAATCGCCCGGGACTTTGGCCTATGCGGGCAGGTGCAGCGCGCTGGCGTTTCCACCATGTCCAATCTGGCAGAAGGGTTCGAGCGCCAACATATTCAAGAGAAGCTCCAATTCTACAACGTCGCCCATGGGTCGAATGGCGAAGTTCGCTCGCTGACTTATGTGATCGAGGACAACTTCCCAACGTTGGCTGCGGAGGCACTTCAGTTGCGTGAGAAGTCAGTTCATACAGGCAAACTCGTAACCGGCCTTATCCGCTCCACCGAATCCCGTAAGTCGAGGATACTGGCCCTCCTCTCTCCGCTCTTCCATCTGCTATCGCCGTTGTGAAATCTTCCATCTTCCATCTGCTATCTCCGATATGATGTCTAAAATTAAGGTCCTGACCATCCTCGGCACGCGGCCGGAGATTATCCGTCTGTCGCGCGTTATGGCCGTCCTAGAGAAACACACAAACCACGTTCTGGTCCACACCGGCCAGAACTACGACTATGAACTGAACGGGATCTTCTTCAAGGAACTCGGTGTTCCCAAGCCCAAGCACTTCCTCAAGGCCGCCGGCCAGTCCCCCGCCGAGACGATTGGCAACACCATTGCCCGGGTTGACACCGTCCTCGAAAAAGAGAAGCCCGAGGCCGTGCTGGTGCTGGGAGATACCAATAGTTGCCTGGCGGTCATCCCCGCCAAGCGGCGCCATATCCCCATCTTCCACATGGAAGCCGGCAACCGGTGTTTCGACATGCGGGTTCCGGAAGAGATCAACCGCCGCATCGTGGACCACGTCAGTGACATCAACCTCTGCTATTCCGAGCACGCGCGCCGCTACCTGCTCGCCGAGGGACTGCCTCGCGACCAAGTGCTCAAGACAGGCTCCCCCATGAAGGAGGTCCTGGACTTTCATCGCGGCTCGATTGAGCAGTCGCAGGTGCTGAATCGGCTCGGGCTGATCAAGGGCCGCTATTTCACGGTCAGCATCCATCGCGAGGAAAACGTGG
>Ga0224558_1002627_pt1 | contig 16111 bp, 6 predicted proteins | sample 714S32024metaG_FD_180682 | JGI IMG/M metagenome (GOLD analysis project Ga0224558, IMG submission 180682) | Peat soil microbial communities from Stordalen Mire, Sweden - 717 S3 20-24 | ecosystem: Environmental > Terrestrial > Soil > Wetlands > Peat | place: Sweden: Norrbotten County, Stordalen... | reverse complement strand
GGGCACTCATGAGCGGACTGCATGAGCAGTCACTATGGAACCAGTACCACTCACTTCCCTGCAGGGGTGGGAACGGATTCCCGGTCAAGTACCAGAGCTTTTGTCAGAACCTCTTTGCCAAATGGTTTGCTTCGGGTTCTCATAACAACTTCATCGCTTCTTTCGGACTGATACTCGCACCGTTGGTTGGTGTGGTGCTCGGCGTGGGTGCCGTGGCGAGCGAGCTCGAACGCAAGACCGCGCGACTCGCCTGGACCCAGTCATTGACCAGGACGCGGTGGCTTGCGATCAAGGTGCTGGTCGGTGTCGGGTCGATGGCAGTCCTGCTCGTCCCGCTCTGCTTCACGTTCTCGTGGTGGGTGGGCGCGTCGAGGTACGCACCTCGCGTTATGCCGACAGCGTTTCCGTTCGCTGGGTGGATGCTCGGAATCTATGGCGTGTTCGCATTCGCAGTGGTGGTCTTTCTCGGAGTTTTGATCCGCCGTGCCGGGTGGACGATCGCAGTGGGCCTCGCCGTCTTCGGGTTGGTCTTCTATACGGTGGAGGTTGACGTTCGCTCGCACCTAGCACCCATGAATGTGGCAGCCGTTACCCAAACCATGGTGACCAAGGGGAGCGCAATAGTCGGTGTCACGACTGGAGGCGCGCCAGCCAACGGGTGGCTCCTCTTCGGGGGTTATCGCCCGCTTGGCTCCGCCTCTGCCCCCTCATCGTGGTCAGTTGTCACGGGGCGTACGAATACGCTGGTACAGGACTGCGAGGCGCATTCAGCTGCCAGTTCCAACGACGTCACAAGCTACTGCCTCCACAAGCTGGGGCTCGAGGACGTGGAGGTCTACGTGTCGGATCATCAGTTCTGGACGTTGCAGCTCCGTGAAGGAGGGCTATACCTAGTTGTCGCGATGCTGCTCTTGAGCCTGAGCGCGTACGTCCTCCGAAGAATCAGGATATAGATGCCGTCCCAGGGTGCAGCTGCGGGCTGATTCGGAATGACAATGGTGCCCGCCGAAGGCGACGACGGGTACTGGAATCCTCATCCCGACGACGACCCCATAGCGATCGTTGACGAACTCATCCCGTCCCGCCATCGCAAGCGACTCGGCGTCGCTCCGAGCCAGATAGTCATGCGGGTTCACGTCGGGCCTCCGACACGAGTTAGGGCTCGTCAAGGCCGAGTCGTAGAGGTCGGCTCCTCATGTGGCGACCGGTTGTCTCGTAATTGCGGCATAGTTGAAGAATGGCTGAGAGCGACGCTTCCGAGACGCGAACTCTAGACCCTGTTGTCGTCGAGGCGTTGAAATCGATAACTAAGCGCGTCTACCACCGCCGTGGTGGGGTGTCGGTTCAATTGAAAGAAGATACCGAGTGAGTCGTGAAACAATCTAAGCCAGAACATTTGCATCGACATTGGCTTTCTAGAGAGCAATTGATCACTGGACTTATTGTCACAATTGCCGGTGTCCTTCTAGGCGGCCTACTCGAGCACCAATTCGAGATCTTCACACCACGAACTGTTTTGCAGACGTATAGGACTCCGATCACGGTTACCGAGAAGGCACTGTTTTCTGCGGACCCCGTCGCAGAAAACGCAATCTCTCCCAAGACGACAGGCAGTGCCGATTGTTGGATTCACTCACTCGCCACGCATCGAGTTGACGCCTTTCGCTGCCAGGCGCCGAATCACCACATTGATGATCCGTGCTTTGCTACTTATTGGGATACAAAGATCATTGTCTGCCCCACGTCACCTTGGAAAAATGGGGGCTCCATCTTTCGGCTCACAGCGCCCCTGCCAGGCGTCATTGGGCGAGAGTTGCGCACTCCCGTTCCAAGCTCGATCGAGTCCCGACCGGCATACGTGTGGTCTATCGTTCTTGTGAATGGCGTGAAGTGTTGGAAACTTACTGGTGCCGCCATGGGAATAGAAAACCAACCCATTGACTTTGTGTGCTCGAACCAAGCACAGACAATTGGACCAATTGATACTTCTTCATCGCTGTGGAAAGTTACATACTTCTCTCCGAACTCGACACAGGGCGTGGAGATTGGCGTTGCAAGGGCTTGGTTCTGAGCTCTTGCCTCGCATCGAGGTGTGATTTTGCAGGGGGCAAAAGTGCTCATAGATCCTGGTCCAGGGCGCATTTCGTGAGAATTCTCGTCACACCTCAATGCGAGCCAAGTCTGAGCTCCACAGGTTGTTTTCCCCGATACAGAGCGAATGCGGACCACGGATTCACCCTCCAGTCGAAGATCGTTGAAGTCGGCCCCCTGATCTGAACCCGTACCTAATTACCACGCCCCATCGGGTCCCTGTTTGCCGAAGGTGGATCGTTGTTTCTCTTCACCAGTTCTGAAAACGGGTTCGTCGGGGCGACACTCCCAGACGGTCATCGCGTCACATACGCGACATCAAGTGGTGGTCGAACGTGGTCCACGTACACGGCAACGATTCGCCAGCCCGGTACTTCTGAACGTGTGGACGATCGACTCCGCGTACCTCCGGGACTTCGGATTGAGCACGTCCTCCGCGGCAGCAGCTCGCTTCGGTGGGCAGAAGCGTAGGGACCAAGGATTGGTAATTTCACCCCACGGCATCTTCTTCGCTCTGACAACCTGCGAGTGACATTGAAAATTGTCGACAAATGAGGTTCACAATCTCCGAGCGGAGGCTGGAATCATGGATTAGGCAGATTCAGCCACACGACCGTTAACTTGTGAAGTAGTTGCGGAGTCAATGCCAACTGTACCGAATTGGATTTGCAGAACCCCGCTTGCGATACTCATCCGGCACACGTTTGCCAACGTAAAGTCTCTTCAATTCATCGGGTGCCTCTTCAGCTACGAATCCGAATCGACCGGGCCCAGGTTCGCGACCAGGGAAGTTTTCGGACGTCGCCTCGACCCACTTAGGTGCGATGAATGCTCCTTTGATGAGACCATGGATCGTTGGCAAAATCACCTCAGCGCGATTTGCTTTCGGGAGGCTTACCTTCCATGCAAATCGCGTAGCCTCATATAGAGATTGATCCAATGCCGAACGATTCACGCTAATGAGCATCACCCGGTGCTTAAAGATGGCTGGTTCCGCTCCGTATAGTTGGACTATCTCAACAGCGTGCATCGCACCTCGGTCGGAGCTATCGACACCGCCTGCCACGTTAGTAAGTCCTGGGTATGAATCTATGAGTGCGGCCTCGACCTCGAAGGCAGTCTTGTCATCCATGCCGTGACGATGGATGACGTGCGCCACGTCGAACCCAGCGAGATTGATGTCGTGGATGCGTTGAAGTTTGTTATTGGGGTCATTAGGGTCAACCTTTTGTCGGATGTGTGCGAAGACGCGGTCACCGTTGCCCTTTCCTACATAAAAGGTTTCGCCGTTTCGAGGATCCATAAGTCTGTAGACGTACGTTTTCAACCGTTCGGTTACTTCGGAGTTGAAATGGGTGACTTCGTTAGGCATACCATCATGATGCCTCAGTATTGCTGGTCATGCCATCATCTTTGAGCGCCCCAGCTCAGCCAAATCCAGTTCAAGGGGATATTGCCATGTTGGCTTTCCTCCAGCAGACCAGTTCTCGCAACGTTTAGGGATCAACTAATTGGGATCGGTCCCATTTCGTCGTTGTGCAACCGTCATGTGATGGCCGGGTCGTGCGATACTCGATAACGGACAATCAGCGAGGGGTGCGGCGCAGTGAACATCTTTGACCTACGCGACTCGACCATCGCGGACTACCGGGAGTTCATACGCGGGTTCGTCAATATCCGTGACACTGCCATTCGCCAGGAGGTGGACCGCTCGCTTGACGAAGGCCGATTGTGGCCGGAGCCCTGGCTGTCGCTCAACCCCAAGTTTGAACCAGGTGGCACCATCGCTGACCTGGTCCGCCGCGGTCTCTTGCACAATGAGTGCGATCGAATCTTTCGCGTAAAGACTGAAACAGGCCAGAGTGTTCAGGAACTGAATCTTTACCGTCACCAGGTATCGGCTATTGAAGTGGCGCAATCGGGAGACCCGTACGTCCTGTCAACTGGCACCGGTAGTGGCAAGTCACTCGCGTACATTGTCCCGATCGTCGATCGCATTCTCCGCCAAGGCCCCGGCCAAGGCATTAAGGCGATCATTGTCTATCCGATGAACGCATTGGCAAACTCGCAGTTCGAGGAACTTTCGAAGTTCATTAACCGTGGCTACCCCGACGAGCGTGGTCCTGTCCGCTTCAAGCGCTACACCGGACAGGAGTCTGACGTAGAACGCGAGGCGATCATCGCCAACCCGCCGGACATCCTCCTCACCAACTACGTGATGCTCGAGTTGATCTTGACACGCTCGGTCGAGACAAAAGGGATCGTACCCAAGGCCAAGGGCCTCCAGTTTCTGGTCCTCGATGAACTTCATACCTATCGAGGTCGACAGGGTGGTGATGTGTCACTATTAGTGCGGCGTCTCCGGGCGGCTACTGAATCGCCAAGGATGCAGTGCATCGGCACCTCAGCCACGTTGGCTTCTGAAGGAACGCTCGCCGAACAACGGAGCGACATCGCCAAGGTTGCCTCACGTCTCTTTGGCGCAGAGGTGAGAGCAGACCGCGTGATCGGTGAAACGCTCGAGCGATCAACTGAGCCGATTCGTGAGGACAAGGACTTCGTTGAGGCGCTGAGGGCCACGACGAGCGCGCCAACGACTTTTGGTGATGGTGACTTCGACCAATTCCGGGTCGACCCCATCTCTCGGTGGCTTGAAGAGACTATTGGCTTAACGATGAAAGACGGCGAACTCATCCGCGCTGATCCTCGCCAAATTGGTGGGGAGCTTGGAATCGCGCAGGAGCTTGCGCGGGTAACCGGTCTCGACCCCGAGCTCACCGTTAAGGCCATTCGCACGATGCTCCTGTCGGGTTCAACCGTCATTGATCCATCAACGAAGCGGCCAGTGTTCGCGTTCCGTCTGCACCAGTTCATCTCGAGGGGCTCGAACGTATTCGCCACTCCGGAAGCCGAAGATAAGCGATACGTCACCCTGGTTGAGCAACAGTACGTCCCAGGCGATCGCAGTCGACGTCTTCTTCCACTGGCGTTCTGCCGCCAATGCGGACAGGACTACTACCTGGTCGAGAGGGACACAACGGACCAAGGTGAATACCTCTTGCCACGCGACCTAGGCGATACTGACTCCGAAGGTGATGATCGGAGTCTTGGTTTTGTTTATCTCTCGACAGAGAGCCCTTGGCCGTTCGACAACCTCGAAGAGATCTCCGCGAAGATCCCCCCAGATTGGCTGGAGGAAATCTCTGACGGAAGCTTCCGAGTTCAACGGACGCAAGTGGCTCGGATGCCGCGACAATTGTGGATCTCGCCTGACGCTCGAGTCACTGAGTACCCATCCGAGGGGGCCATCGCGGGCGCATTCATACCATCGAACCTGCGGTTCTGTCTCAACTGCGGTGTGGCCTACGCTCCGACCGCACGTGGCGACTTTACGAAACTCTCAACGCTCGGCTTCGAGGGGAGGTCCACGTCGACCACGATGCTCGTGATCTCGATCCTTCGTCACCTAAGCGACCAAAGGGGCGAAGACCAAGTGCCGCGCAAGCTACTCGACTTCACGGACAACCGTCAAGACGCCTCGCTCCAAGCGGGTCACTTCAACGACTTTGTCCAGGTCTCACTCCTGAGGTCGGGCCTCTTCAGAGCCCTCGAGATCGCTGGACCCGCCGGGCTTACCTACACAGACCTCGCTGAGAAGGTCTTCGACGCCCTTGGGCTGCCTATTGAAGAGTACGCACAGAATCCCGATGCCCGCCGGGCCGCCAAGGATGAGATCGACCGCGCGCTGCGCGAGGTCCTTGCTTATCGCCTCTACGGCGACCTCCGCGCGGGATGGAGGGTGACAGCACCTAACCTCGAGCAGGTCGGCCTCCTCAAGATCGACTACCCCTTCCTCGAGGAACTCTGCTCAGACGAGTCGGAGTGGAGCGATTGTCACGAAGCCCTGGCCGAGGCCTCGCCGTCCGAACGTGATCGGCTCTGCCGTGCTGTACTCGACTGGCTCCGTCGCGAGTTAGCGATTCAAGTAGATCCACTCGACTCCAACCACCACGAGCAGATCTGGCTCCGGTCCAACAACAACCTCATCCCGCCCTGGGCCATCGACGAAAATGAGCAGTACCAAATGACGACGGGAGCCGTCGCGTGGCTAGTTTCGCGCGTCGTGAACGATCAGCGGAACTGGGTGTACCTGACCCCCCGCACTGCGGTCGGTCAGTTCATCAGTCGCCGAGCGTTTGCACGGCCCAGGCTTAAGACCGCCGAGGTTACCGAGGTCCTCGGACAACTATTCAAGTTGCTCAGTGAGAATGGCTTGCTCAAGGGAGTCGACGAACGAAACGTTGATGGAGTGTCGCTGATTGGCTACCAAATCCCGGCTTCGGCCATCGTCTGGAGGGCGGGTGACGGAAGCGTGCCCGCGCGCGACATCGTTCGTGTACCGAGAGCTCCGAACGAGGAAGCTTCAGTCAACGATTTCTTCGTCGACTTCTACCGCAACGTGGCAGAGGGCCTCATAGCTCTCGAAGCGCGGGAACACACGGCGCAAGTACCAAGTGAAGAGCGCCAGCGCCGGGAAGACCTGTTCCGGGAGAACAAGCTCCCGGTGCTGTTTTGTTCGCCGACTATGGAACTTGGCATCGACATCTCGAGCCTCAACGTCGTTGGTATGCGAAATGTCCCGCCAACCCCGGCGAACTACGCACAACGATCGGGGCGTGCCGGCAGGTCTGGACAGCCGGCTCTGGTCTTCACCTACTGCTCGACTGGATCGGCCCACGATCAGTACTTTTTCCGGCGACCCACGCTCATGGTCTCGGGCAAGATTCGACCACCGCGGATCGATCTGGCCAATGAAGACCTGGTCCGGTCGCACGTTCACGCAATTTGGCTCGCTGAAACGGGCATGAGCCTCGGACGCAGTCTCAAGGACGTTCTCGATCTTTCTGGCGACCCCGCGAGCCTTGCGTTAAAGGAATCGATAGCCGATGACGTAGCTCGCCCAGCCATTGCAACGAAGACTCGCGCACGCACCACCGAAGTGTTGTCCACGATCATGGAGGATCTGCACGGCGCTGACTGGTGGTCATCGACTTGGCTCGACGAAGCCATCGCCGGAGCAGCCGCGCGGTTCAACAGCGCTGCAGACCGTTGGCGTGACCTTTACCGATCAGCTGACGCTCAGCAACGGATCCAGAACGCAGTACGGAGAGACCACACGAAGTCGGCCGATGAGAAGAGGCGCGCCGAACGGCTCAGAACTGAAGCCGAGAAACAGCTCGAGTTGCTTCTCAACGAAGCGCGCACCGACTTCCAGTCCGACTTCTACTCCTACCGCTACTTCGCCTCGGAGGGGTTTCTGCCCGGGTACAACTTCCCCCGGCTTCCTATCTCGGCGTTCATCCCGGCGCGGCGACGCGGACGCGCTGTCGAGGATTATTTGAACCGCCCCCGATTCCTTGCGGTGCACGAGTTCGGCCCCCAGGCGTTCATTTACCACGAGGGATCCGTCTATCGGGTGACCCGAGTGATGATCCCGGTTGCCGACGGAGTCGGCCCGAACGCGGAAGACCCGGTCGTGACTTTGTCTGGAGTCCAGTGCACTCAGTGTGGCTATCTCCACCCCGCGAAGCTTGGCTCGGGACCAGACATCTGTTGGCAGTGTGAAGCGAGCCTCGAGGACACTGGCCAACAGTTTTCCAACCTGTTCCGAATGACCTCGGTCACGACTCGTCGCCACGATCGAATCAACTCCAACGTGGAGGAGCGCCAACGTCGAGGCTACGAGATTCGGACTGCCTTCACCTGGGCCGAGGTCGGGGGACGACCGGCCGTCCGTCATGCCGACGTCACGGCATCCGACGGCGAGACGCTGGCAACCATTGACTACGGGCACACCGCAACGCTTACTCTCATTAACCTCGGCTGGGCGACTCGTAAGAAGAAGATGGAGATCGGATTCCTTCTGGACATCGACCAGGGTCGTTGGGAGACGCGTCCAGGTGACGAGAATAACGATGACCCGATGTCGAAGCGAGTGAAGCGGGTCATCCCGTTCGTTGAAGACCGCCGCAACACGATGGTTTTCACTCCCAGCACGGCCGATCGGGACCAACCTGGATTCATGGCTTCAGTTGAGGCTGCACTCAAGCATGCCGTGCAGGCCACCTACGACCTCGAAGACGTTGAACTGGCGGTGGCGCCACTGCCCGACAGGAGCGTTCGTTCCTCGCTCCTGCTGTACGAGGCGTCCGAAGGTGGTGCTGGGGCGCTTCGCCATCTCGCCGAGGACCCGTCGGCGTTGCCACGAGTCGCTCGTCAGGCACTGGAGATATGCCACTTCGACCCCGACACCGGCGAAGATCGACGAAGAGCCCCCGGATCACTAGAGGACTGTGAAGCTGCTTGCTACGACTGCCTGATGTCGTACACCAATCAGATGGATCACGCAACGCTTGATCGCATGGTGGTTAAGGACTATTTGATGGCCCTTGCTGGTGGTTCAGTCGCTGCGTCTCCAACGCAGGCCTCGGCCGGCGAGCACCTCCAACTGCTCCTCAATCTTTCGCAGTCGGATCTGGAGCGGCGGTGGCTACGGCTGGTGCACGACTCGAACTACCGCCTTCCCGATTCCGCCCAGAAGCTCTTGCCTGAGATTGGTACTCGTCCCGATTTTCTCTACGAAGAGGCGAGGGTCGCGATCTACGTCGATGGACCGCATCACAAATACCCAGAGCGCAGCGCACGTGACAGAGACCTCGACAACGCACTGCTCCTCGCCGGGTGGACCAGCGTGCGCTTCGACCAGGACGACGCTGACGGGTGGACCGAGCTAATCAAGCGCTACCCCTCGACGTTCGGAACGGGCTCGTGACGTTTCACGCTGTTGGGACCCTGGTTAGGGCGCGCGAGCGAGACTGGGTAGTCCTGCCAGGCTCGGACGACGAGTTGTTGCTCCTGCGCCCCCTTGGGGGGAGCGAGGATGAGACAACGGGCATCCTCCCAGCGCTCGAGACCGTGGTGCCAGCCCAGTTCGACTGGCCCGACGCCGCAACGGCTGGCAATCACCAGTCTGCCCGTCTCCTCCGCGACGCACTGCGTCTCGGGTTTCGTTCGTCGGCGGGTCCCTTCCGTTCGTTCGGCTCGATCGCCGTTGAACCCCGTCCGTACCAACTAGTCCCCCTGCTCATGGCCCTTCGGCTGGAACCTGTCCGACTGCTCATCGCTGACGACGTCGGCGTCGGCAAGACGATTGAAGCAGGACTCATCGTCAGGGAAATGCTTGACAACGGCACCGTAACCCGCTTCTGCGTACTGTGTCCGCCCCACCTCGCCGAGCAATGGCAGCGGGAACTCTCCAGCAAGTTCCACTTAGAGGCTGAGTTGGTGCTGTCGGGAACGGCACGGACCCTTGAACGGCGCTATTGCGGGGCGAATGAATCGATCTTCGACGTCTTGCCGTACACGATCGTCTCCACAGACTTCATCAAGAGCGACTCCCGGAGAGATGAGTTCATCCGTACTGCTCCCGAGCTGATCGTGGTTGACGAGGCCCATGCCAGCGCTGCCGACCCGAACGCCAGCGGGAAGCGCCATCAACGTTACGAGTTGCTTAAACAACTAGCGAAGGGTGAAGACCGACACCTCATCCTCGCAACTGCAACACCACACTCTGGTAACCGAGGCGCCTTCCGATCGCTGATCGGATTGCTCAATCCGGCCTTCTCCAACCTCCCTGAGGAGGACCGAATCGACGAGCGAACTCGCCGACAACTCGCTCAACACTTCGTCCAGCGCCGCCGAGCCGACATCCGAAGAGACTTCGCCGCAGAAGACGGCTCATTCCCGAGCCGACTCGAACTCCCCGAGGAGCAAGGACGCTACGAACTCACACCGGGGTACCAACAGTTGATGCGCGAGGCCATCGCCTGGGCCCAAGAGACTGTTCGGGACGAGACTGGCGGACGCCAGCGCCAGCGTGTGCGGTACTGGTCAGCGCTCGGACTTCTTCGCTCCATGGCCTCAAGTCCGGCCGCGGCGGCTGCCACGCTCCGGTCGCGGGCTAGCGCCTCGGGAGCGGCAACCGTGGAGGAAGCCGACTCCGCAGGTCGGCGAATCGTGCTCGACCAGGACGATGCGGACGAGGCTGGGCGTGTCGACTCAGTTCCTGGGGTCGACGAAGGTGAGATTGATGGTGAAGACGTCGACCGCCGCGGCCGTCGTCACCTCCTCGAGATGGCGGCGAAGGCTGATGCGCTCGATGGTCCGGCCACCGACGCCAAGTTGGCCCACACCTCGAAGTTGGTGCAGAAGATGGTGAGCGACGGATTCAATCCCATCGTCTTTTGCCGATTCGTCGACACTGCCGACTACGTGGCTCGACACCTACGGAACGCATTCGGTTCGAAAGCGACCGTGATCTCGGTTACTGGCCGGATCGCCGCTAAGGAACGTGAACGCCGGATCAACGAACTCGAGGAAGTCTCGCCTCGTGTCCTCGTGGCTACCGACTGTCTCTCCGAGGGCATCAACCTGCAAACGCTCTTCAACGCGGTTGTCCACTACGACCTACCTTGGAATCCAACTCGACTTGAGCAGCGAGACGGACGTGTCGACCGATTTGGTCAGCCGAGTCCTGAAGTCCGAGTGGCGACCATCTACGGGACGAACAACGGCATTGATGAGGCTGTACTCAACGTGCTGCTGCGCAAACATCGTCAGATCAGGGACGAACTCGGCATCTCCATCCCTGTCCCTGGCTCGAATGACGAGTTCATCGAGAGCGTCTTCCAGAGTCTCTTCAACGAAGAACAGTTGACCTTCGACCTGAACAGCTCACGCTCGGTGCGACAGACCACCGAAGAACTCTTCAGCGAGTGGGACAACGCCGCTGAGCAGGAAAAGGTCTCGCGAACTCGTTACGCGCAGTACTCGATCAAGACCGAAGGCGTAGCCGAAGAATCCCGAGAGGCACGTAGTGCGATAGGTGATGCCACCGACGTGGAGCGATTCGTCCGAGCCGCTACAAAGATGGTGGGTGGCACAGTTGACGAGGCCAAACAGGGTGCGATCCGAATCGACCTCGCCGAGGCATCGACAGGATTGCGCGACGCACTCGCAGGTGCCGGGCAATCGACTCGGCTCACCGTCACGTTCGAGCTGCCGGCCCGAGCCGGTTCGATTTACCTCACACGGACACATCCCTTCGTTGAAGCTCTTGCCACTTACGTGCTTGACGGGGCCCTCGATCCCGACCTCGGAATAGCGGCGACGGCCGCTCGCTGCGGCGCGATCCGCACCGCAACCGTCACCAAGTTGACAACGCTGCTGCTGGTTCGGTACCGATTCGACTTGACAATCCAGCGTCGTCGAGAGTCCTCGTTCAGCCAGCTGGCAGAAGACGTCGCCCTCCACGCCTTCACTGGCCTTGCGAGCGATCCCGAGTGGCTTACTGATGACGAAGCTGAAGCCCTGTTGTCTGCCGAGCCCACCGGCAACATCGGTCCTGAACAACGCGTCGAGTTCGTACATCGGGTTATCGCTGGCCGAGCGGAGCTGGCCCACCACCTCGACGCTTTCGCCCAGGATCGAGCAGCCATCTTGGCCGAACAGCACAACCGTATCCGGTCCGAGTCGGTCAGGTCGGGTCGGGCTTCGGTCACCGCGCACCTCCCGGTCGACGTCCTTGGAACCTACGTCCTCCTCCCCGACTGACCATGACTTCATCGACTCAGTTCACGACAATTACGACCGAGGGCGGAATCCTCCCTAGCGAAATGCTGACACGACTCGTCAGTGACACTGGGAGCCTGCCCGGCACGAGAGCCGAGGACTACCGGATTACTCCAGGGCGCCAGCTTCGCGAGATCATCAACCGATCGTGGAACGACCTTCTCGGTGCGTGGCAGGTCTTCCAGCCACAGATAGCCCGGACGGCACCGGATGACTTCACTGCGGCCTTGACCTGGGACCGTTGGCTCCTTCCACTCTTCGCCGAGTTGGGTTACGGCCGCCTGGAGCGATTCCCTGAAGCGATCAGGGTCGGTGACAAGGACTACCCCGTCAGCCACCACCACGGTCAAGCACTGATACACCTCGTGGGTTGGAACGTGCGTCTTGATCGTCGGACCGTGGGTGTCGCTGGGGCGGCCAAGGCCGCGCCCCACTCGATGCTTCAGGAGCTCCTTAATCGAACCGATGACCACCTTTGGGCAGTCGTCTCAAATGGTCGCCAACTTCGAGTCCTGCGGGACAACTCCAGCTTGACCCGCGCAGCGTACCTCGAGTTCGACCTCGAGCAGATATTCAGTGAGGGTATCTTCACTGACTTTGTGGCCCTATGGCTCCTCGTCCACGCCAGCCGACTTGAAGGTGATCCCCAGAGCGGGTGCTGGCTCGAGGTATGGGCCAACGAGGCTCGAACCCAGGGCATTCGAGCCCTCGACACCCTCGGCGCGGGCTTCGAAGAAGCTATCGAGACTCTGGGCCAAGGCTTCCTTGTCCACCCCGCCAATGCCAACCTCAGAGAGAGCTTGCGTGACGGGGGCCTCACGAAGCAGGACTTTTACCGTCAGCTCCTCCGGGTCGTCTACCGGATCGTTTTCCTATTGGTGGCCGAAGACCGTGGCCTCCTTCATCCCCCTGACGCACCGGCCGAGGCAAGGGACCGCTACGACCGCTACTTCAGCGTCTCGAGAATCAGGGAACTCGCTCGGAAGAAGCGAGGAACCAAGCACAGTGACCTCTGGGAACAGTTGGAGCTCGTGGCTCGGGCCCTCGGCGAACAGGGCCAGATCGCGCTTGCTCTTCCCGCCCTGAACTCGGGACTGTGGAGTGCCGATGGTACTGCTCATCTGGGTTCAGCGCGTATTGCCAACTCGTACCTGCTCGCAGTCGTGCGCTCTCTGTCCTACACACGACAGGAGCAGGCTCTTCTCCGGGTCGATTACCGCAACCTCGGATCCGAAGAGCTCGGTTCGGTCTACGAGAGTTTGCTTGAGTTCCAGCCTGTTCTTGATCTCAACACCGGTTCCTTCTCGCTTACGCATGCCGCTGGCAATGAACGAAAGACCAGTGGCTCCTACTACACACCTAGTTCGCTCATCACCTCATTACTCGACTCTGCTCTCAAACCCGCGATCGATGAGGCTATGGCCAAGAAGGACCCAGAGTCGGCGCTCTTGCAGCTCACTGTCCTTGATCCGGCCTGTGGCTCCGGTCACTTTCTCGTTGCCGCGGCCCAACGGATTGCACAACGGCTTGCAATGCTGCGTTCGGGAGAGTCCGAACCTGCTCCCGACGTTTACCGTCACGCGCTGCGGGAGGTGATTAGTCGCTGCATTTTCGGTATTGACCTCAATCCCATGGCTGTCGAGCTATGCAAGGTGAGCCTCTGGTTAGAGTCGGTTGAACCGGGCAAGCCACTTTCTTTTCTCGACCACCACATCGTCTGCGGCAACTCGCTCCTCGGTTGCACTCCAAAGCAAGTGGCAGCTGGCATTCCCGATGAGGCCTATAAGCCTCTTGGCGATGACGATCGGGCGGTCGTCACTTCACAGCGCCGTCGTAACAGTTCCGAAAGGAGTGGGCAGGGAATATTCTCATTGTGGGAGACGTCGGATTTGGACAACGAGCTCGCCAAATTGATGACGAACATCGACAAGATTCGTGACGATGATCTTAGGAGCATCGCTGAGAAACAGGCGCGCTGGATGTCGTTCGTGGACTCAGATCAAATGACGCGCGCACGTTTTGCCGCAGATACATGGTGCAGCGCATTCGTTGTTCTGAAGAATCGAGCCACTTCGGAAATCACCACTTCGACTGTGCGCATGGCGCTCGAACACGGACCAAGTGTCCTCGAACCTCGGGCGGTTGAGACAATTCATCAATTGGCTGCTGAGTATCAGTTTCTCCATTTCCATGTCGCATTCCCACAGGTGTGTGACTCTGGTCCAGATGGCGAGGACAACCCTGCTGGGTTCGATGTGGTACTCGGAAACCCTCCATGGGATCAAATTCAGTACGACCCTCGGGAGGTGTTCGCCCACTCCCACCCAGACATTGCCAATGCGTCGACAAATGCTATCCGGGAGCGAATGATCGCTTCTTTGGAATTTGATGACCCCGACGCCTTTGATCTTCATCTCCGCATGCAAAGGAAGCTTGAAGGGACCCAGCACTTTATCCATGCAGCCGGAAGCTTCCCGTTGAGCAACTTCGGAAGACTGAACACGGCTCCGTTATTCGTCGAATTGACGCGCGGGGTCACGAGGGCGACGGGAAGGGTTGGAGTTATCGTCCCATCCGGAATCGCCACTGATTCCTACACTCAATACCTGTTCCGAGACCTCATCGCTGGGAAGTCGCTCGTCAGTTTGTACGATTTTGAGAACAGCGCTGGTGTTTTTCCTGGAGTTCACCGGAGTGCCAAGTTTTGTTTGCTGACATTGACCGGTCCAGCGCGTCCCTTCTCGGAAGGAGCAACGTTCGCGTTCTTCTGCCAGAAAACCGAGGATCTCCAGGACGACGGACGCCGATTCAACCTCACTGCAGAAGAGATGCTTCTGGTCAACCCCAACACCCTGACGTGCCCGATCTTCCGTAGTCGTAGGGATGCTGAGTTGACTCTAGAGATTTACCGACGTGTCCCGATCCTTATCGCAGAAGGACCTCCCGAGGTGAACCCCTGGGGAGTGAGCTCCCAGTTGATGTTCATGATGAACACGGCCAGCCACATGTTTTGTAAGTCCAGCGAGTGCGAACTGTTAGGGGCAGTTCTCGACGGGAACGTTTATCGTCACGTCGATGGACGTGTTTGGCTCCCGCTCTACGAAGCAAAGATGGTCGGCTCGTTCGATCACCGGGCGGCAGACGTCGTCATTAGCCCAACGGCATTGGTGAGGCAAGGACAACCCGATTATTTGAGTTCCGCCGAACACGCAGACCCGAAGCGTCTGCCGTTACCTCGATACTGGGTGCCATCGGTCAATGTTGACGAAAGACTGCCCGATGATCGGCAATGGATGTTGGCGTACTGCAACATCACAAGCACAACGAATGAACGTACGATGATCAGCTGTATCGTTCCTCGTGCTGGGTCGGAGCGTTCCATGCCGCTCGTGCTGCCTAGCGAACAAACGTGGAAGTCAACTTTCCTAACAGCTTGCCTGTCTTCGTTTGCGCTCGACTTCTTCGCACGCCAGAAGGTGGGGGGAGTAAACCTGAACTTCTTCATTGTCAAGCAACTACCTATCCTTCCACCGAATGCCTTTGAGCAGCCTGCACCGTGGAATAGGGAAGTCACGATCTCAGAATGGCTGAAGCCTCGCATCTTAGAGTTGACGTACACATCAGTTGACCTCATTGGTTTGGCCAAGGACTTTGGCTTTGATGGGCCACCGTTCACATGGGATGAAGATCGGCGGTCGCAAATTCGGTCTGAACTCGATGCTTGCTTTTTTCACCTTTACGGCATTGTGCGCGACGACGTGCCTTACATCATGAGTACTTTTCCGATCGTTCGCCGGAAAGATGAAGCGAATTACGGCGAGTACCGTACGGCGCGGCTGATCCTCGAACGGTACGATGCCATGGCTGTAGCGTTTGATTCGGGTGAACCATACCGGGGGCCGCTCGATTAGACACACAACAAGAGCCTTAAGTTAATCGCGTTTGCATTGTGCCCTGTTTGTGCGGACTACTCAGCAAAGTTCGCGGGGCGGATGCCCACGAGAATTGCCATGAATGTGGCCGGATCCCCGTGAACTGAGCCACTAGTAATGCGAGTCCAGATTCGGTAGCACTTACTGGGTTAATTGAATATTTGCGCATTCCGGCGAATCTGTACACCTGTTCCGGAGTTTCTGTACACCCCTCTGTAAAGTCGGAGGTCGCGTAGCGACCGACGCTGCTGTGAGTGGTGGTCCTCTTAACTCACCTCCTTCGGTGTCATCGTAGGGCAGTTCATTTCAACACTGGCGATGGTCGGGACCGGCCAACTACTTCGGTTGATTTTTCGCGCGTGGAGCGACTGTTTCGCCGCGACGTCGGGACGCTCCGG
>Ga0224558_1002626_pt1 | contig 16111 bp, 15 predicted proteins | sample 714S32024metaG_FD_180682 | JGI IMG/M metagenome (GOLD analysis project Ga0224558, IMG submission 180682) | Peat soil microbial communities from Stordalen Mire, Sweden - 717 S3 20-24 | ecosystem: Environmental > Terrestrial > Soil > Wetlands > Peat | place: Sweden: Norrbotten County, Stordalen... | reverse complement strand
CGAACCAAGCCCCCGGAATGGTGGGGGAAGGCGTAGAGACTGGATGGCGAGCATCCCATGTGGATGAAGGTACAGTCCGACTCTCATCGAAAGGTGAGTCAGATCGCATAACCCAAAGGTCGGCGGTCCAAATCCGCCCCCCGCAACCATGAACGCCACTGCCGAAATGCAGTGGCGTTCTCCTCTTACGGCGACAATGGCATGTCGGCGCCTTCGTCTTGTGACAGTGCTACACGCCTTATCATCTGTGCTACGCTGCTCCGAGACCCTACACATCATAAGAAGGTGCTTCGTGGGAAACCTCAGTCGTATTGGAGTATCGATCGATTCAGAACTACTGCAGCGGTTCGACTCGTTCATCGCGGATCAGGGCTACGACAACCGCTCTGAAGCTTTTCGTGATTTGATTCGCGATCGCCTTGTCGGATCGGTCGTTGTCGCCCCGAATGCTCTTGTAGTAGGGACGGTCACGCTCATTTACGACCATCACACTCGTCTACTGCCGGAAAAGCTTACCGATCTCCAGCACGAGTCGCATGCAATTGTCATTTCAACTCTGCATGCTCATCTCGATCACGAAAACTGTCTAGAGGTGGTGGTACTTCGCGGCAAGTCGAAAGACGTTCAAAAGTTGGCAGACCGCCTCATCAGCACAAAAGGCGTGCAGCACGGGCGACTGGTCATGAGTTCTCCAGAGACCGTGTCGCACCATCCCCACCCACATCGTTGAGGCAACCACCGGAATCCCCATCGCCGGAAGCAGAGAAAGTCTCGTGTAGGCCATAAACTTTCTAAAGAAAGCGGCAATCGCCTTTACAATTCGACCAACGTGTAGCACGATTGTGAAATTCGTGTCATGCCTCTGGGTAGCGCGAATGGAGCGAACGTAATATGCGACAAACTCCTGGGATGGGCAACGCGAGACGGGGAGTGGTTGCCGCCAGAACTCTGGGGCTGTTCTTAACGCTTATACTTTCGTTTTCGCTTCCGACGATCGCGCAGGAGAAGACGCCGGTCGCCACGAGTGATAAGGCATATCCGCCTCAGCTATCAGGGACTGTGGTTGACACTTCTGGCGCAGTGATTTCCGGGGCTACCGTGCAGGCTCGAAGCGCGAACGGTACTGTACAAATAACGACACAGTCGAACGCGAGCGGCTCCTTCAGTATTTCTGGACTCTCGGCTGGCAGTTATCGACTCGTGGTATCTAAACCCGGTTTTGAAACTAAAGAAGTGGCAGTCACCATCGGGGCCACCAAGGCGCCGGTCCCGCTGCGCATCTCTCTGCCTGTGGGCTTCGTGAGCACCACCATAAACGTGCAGGGCCGAGCGGATGACCTCGTCGGAATTGCCGAGTCCGCCACCCAGGGAACGGTGGGCGCAACGGAAATCCAGGATCGCCCGGTTCTTCGCTCCGGAGAGATTATGGAAGCGGTTCCCGGGGTTATCATCACGCAACACGCCGGCGGCGGCAAGGCCAACCAATATTTTCTTCGCGGCTTCAATCTCGACCACGGCACAGATATCGCCATCTTCTTAGACGGCATGCCGCTGAACCTCCCGTCGCACGCGCACGGCGAAGGGTACTCAGACATGAACACCGTCATCCCGGAGTTCGTGAAGGGGGTGGATTACCAGAAGGGCCCTTATTACGCTGATGTCGGCAACTTTAGCTCAGCTGCGTCGGCCCATGTGGAATTTTTCAAGACGCTGCCCCAGAACTTCTTCCAGGTGGAAGGCGGCATGTATGGCTATGGGCGGGCCGTTTTCGGCGTATCGCAAAAGCTCGGCGAGGGCAATTTGCTGTACGGCGGAGAAGCGTACCACGATAACGGCCCATGGACCACACATGAAGACAATTTTTACAAATACAACGGCCTTCTAACCTACAGCCAGGGCGGAGACGACAAGGGTTTCAGCATCACGGCCCGCGCTTACCGTGGAACATGGCACTCGAGCGATCAAATTCCCGTTGATGCCATACCCCTGGTTGGTTACTTCGGCGCACTGAACCCGACTGACGGTGGCGAGTCACAGCGTTATAGCTTGCAGTCGGAATGGCATCGCCGCGGCGCAAATTCCGAGACGAAAGTCACGGTCTACGGCTTTTATTACGACCTCAATCTATTTTCTGATTTCACTTACTACCTGGATGACCCCATTAAGGGCGACCAGTTCGAACAGCAGGACAGGCGCTGGGTGGCGGGGTTTGACGCCCGCCATACGAGTTTCAGCCAATGGTTTGGCCGCAAGGTGGAAACTACGTTCGGCCTGCAGCTCCGCAACGATTGGGTCCACAACGGCCTTTTCCGAACGGAAGATCGTGTGCGCACGGACAAGAATGATATCAACGCCTGCAATGACGAACCCATCCCCCAGTGCGTTACCAATCCGAATCTGACAGCAATCTTGCCCGCGGCCACGGATTTGAATAAATTTACGGACACGCTGGGAAGCGCCTATGTGGAAACTAAAATCCAGTGGGCGAGCAAATTCCGATCGGTCGTGGCCCTGCGCGGCGACGACGCAAGATATGTCGTCACCAACTTGACTCCCACTTATGTCTCCCCCATCTTTGGCCCGGTCAACTTTGCGGAGCTCAATTCCGGCTCGGCCACCAAGTTCCTGCCCAGCCCCAAAGCAAGTTTGATTTTCGTCCCGTGGGCCAATACTGAGTTCTATGCCCAAGGGGGATTCAGTTTCCACAGCAACGACGCGCGTGGCGCAACGCAAAAGGAGGAACCGATTGCCCCGGACAATCCTTTCCCCACGTCGAGCACCCCAATTTCTCCACTGGTCCAGACCAAAGGCGCGGAGATCGGCGTGCGCACTGCGGCCGTCCCACATCTGCAAAGCACCCTTTCGCTCTGGTATCTCCACAGTAACTCCGAACTGCAGCAGGATGGCGATACCGGAGGCACGGTCGCCTCAGAACAGTCGAGCAACCGCTATGGCATCGAATTCGCGAACTTCTACAAGCCACAGGAACATTTGGCTTTTGATTTTGATATAGCGGACTCCCGCGCCCAATTTACCCAAATAGACCCAGCTGATGCGGCGTACACCAACGTTGGTGGTGGCCAATATCCTGTGCAAGGCCCGGGCGGCAAGCTTGTGCCCGAAGCGGTTAAGGTCGTGATTTCATCGGGCGTCACACTGCACGACTACAAAGGCTTTTCGTCGAGTTTGCGCCTGCGCTACTTTGGCCCGCGCGCATTGACGTCCGACGGAATCAATCGCTCCACGGCAACAGCGTTGGTCAACGGCGGGCTCGGCTATCAAATCAACAAGACGTGGGGCTTATCAGCCGAATTCTTGAATTTTCTGAACCGCCGGGATAGCGACATTGACTACGCCTATATCTCCCGAATAACTCCAACGGCCGCGCCGGCATTCACAAACGTTTACCACCCCACCGAACCGTTTCAGGTGCGATTCGGGTTGCACTTCCGGTTCTCGACTAAGTGATTCACTGTTCAACCCGTGCGGAGGGCCGGGTATTCACATTCGTAGCCCTACTTTTTGCTTGTCGCGTCATGTTCAGGTCATCGGCAGATTAGAAGCAAAAGGGAGAACGGCTGCAGCGAAAACGCTTACATGAGCGGCGACCCGCTGGCGCTCAACTACCACTGCCGGGGAGTGCCGAACAAGGAGTTCCGGTTTGCGTTTGCGCGGCCCTTCCTTGAAGGAGAGCTCAATGTCGGGGTTAACATGCTGATTTGCCACCGGCTGGACTGGGCAGACCACGGAGAATTTCGCCTTGGCCTCTGTATACGGACCGGCAACGTGGGTTTTGGGCCCGACGGATTGGTTCCCGGGAATCCCGTGAACGAAGTGTGGGGTGTACGTATCCCCTCATATGCCAGGGTGAGCATAACGTACCGATTCGGACAGGAATTCAGCAGGACAGCCGGGGACGGCGCTTTCCCAACTGAGTGGTTTTGTTGTCATACCGTTCAGTGATGTGCTAACGTTCACGAACTAGCATGAGGCGTCTAATTGCGAGCTTCGTGATTTGCGTATTCGCTTGGACTCCTCTTGCGCCGCTCGCGTTTGGCATGACAGCGGACGCGGGAGTGCCCGCCTGTTGTAGGCGAAACGGGAAGCATCATTGCATGATGGGGATGTCCCGTACAGCCGCTTCAACGGATGACCGCTCGCGCGTTCGTGCCCAGTCTCCTGATTGCCCGTATCGCTCGCACACAGCTACGCCCGCGGGGTCCGGTCGACCTCAACGCTCTTCTCTGGCCGCGTCGCCGCTGCGTGCAGTCGAGCCGGTCATAGCCGCAGGTTCTTCACTCGCCACTCTTGATCTCAGTAACTCGGATCGACCACGCGCACCTCCAAGCTCCCTCCTCTAGATCAATTCAGTTTTTCGCGCGAATCCTCCGGAGAATTGCACGAAAGCCGGTGGCATCGCGGCGTTTCATGCACGTACCTTAATTGTCGATTTCACGTTGCTGCGCAGCCAAGGCGCGTTCTGGAAGCGCTGGAAATACGCCTGGCAAGTCAAGTGGCGGGCAAACGCCTTCCGCATCAACTTTGACCTGCATCGCGCCGGAGGGCTTTGGTTCTGGGTGCTGTTGTTCGTCTTCGCTTGGTCCAGCGTCATGCTGGGGCTGCGGCCAGTGTATGACCGCGTGACAAAGGCCATCTTCGACTATCACAGTGACGAGGAAAATATTTCTTCGGTGACTCTACCGCAACCACTCGATAACCCGAAGCTTGGCTGGCGCGAGGCGCAAACACTCTTAGAACGCGCGATGGCGCAGATAGCTGCACAGCACGGCTTCACAATCACGCGCCCTTACGGGATGGCTTACATACCCGAGTTTGGCGTGTACCCGTATGCCGTCCGCGGCAGCAATGACATTCGCGGAGAGGGATGGGACACGAGCATCTGGATCGACGGCGACACGGGCGCTCTCCGAGACGTCTCGTTGCCCTCTGGCCAACATACTGGGAACACAGTAAGCACGTTGCTCTGGGGGCTCCACTACGGGGACATCCGAAACTTTCTACCGTATCGAATTCTCGTCGCTTTTTTCGGCTTAGTCCTCACCGTGATTTCCGTAACCGGAGTCTACATCTGGTGGAAGAAGCGTGCTGTTCGAAGAATGTCCGCAGTGCAACCGAACTGGAGGCCCGATTCGCGTGACGAGGGTGAACTTAGGAGGGTGGTCTGATGAATCTGCAAAAGCTCGTTCCCGTAGTGCTCACGGGCGTTCTATTAACAACCGGGTGCCAATCCAGCACAAAGCGCTACAACCTCCGCGGTCAGGTGCTGGAGAAGAGCATCAGCACTAGTGAAATCACCGTGAAGCACGAAGACATTCCCGGCTTCATGCCGGCGATGACCATGCCTTACAAGGTCAAGGATCCGGCCGTCGTCCAGGAACTACAGCCGGGTGATGCCATTGCGGCAGAAGTCGTCACCGCGAACAACGGAAAAGACTACTGGCTGGAGGACGTCCGCATTACGGATGAAAGCGGGCGTAAGAGCGCAAAACCTGCAGCCCCCGCGCACCGTCTCGAAGTCGGAGAACGTGTTCCGGATCTTCCATTGATCAACCAAGACGGGAAGACATTTCGCTTCAGCGACTTCAAAGGGAAGGCCTTGCTGGTCACTTTTGTTTATACTCGGTGCCCGATGCCGACCTTCTGCCCGCGATTGAGCAGTCAATTCGCGAAAATTCAGAACGATCTCGCGAAGTCACCCGAGGATTTCGCGAAGACGCATCTGGTTACGATCAGCTTCGATCCGAAATATGATACCGCTCCGGTGCTTCGTAAGTACGGTCTCGCCTATCTCGATAACGATCCAGCTGGGTTCTCGCATTGGGACTTTGCGTCCACCAATTCTGGCGACTTGCGCAAGATCGCCGATGCGTTTGGGCTGGAGTATTTCGAAGAAGATAACCAGATCTCGCACACGATGGATATCGTCCTCATCTCCCCTGAAGGAAAGATCATGAAGTATTGGGCGACGGAATGGACCACTGCCGAGCTTGAAGATGCATTGCGTCAACAGGCAAAGACGGTCTCCACACCCCAGAAGCCGCTAACGCCAAGGAAGGCCGGATGATTCGAATCATGCAATCGGCCTGCTTCGTCTCGGCAGTATTCGCATTTGCCTTGATTTTGAGTGGGTGCTCGCCGAAGGAGTCGGAACTAAGAGGCCAGGAGTTATTCGATTTGCACTGCGCTGTTTGTCATATGGGACCGACTCCGGACCTGAAAAAGCGGCCACCGCGGCTGGAGAAGCTGTTCGCGTTGAAACAGCTTCCCAGTGGGGCACCAGCTACCGATACCCAGGTGCGCAAGACAATCATTGAGGGCTTGAGGACAATGCCCGCCTTTGACAAACGGTTGAGTGACCAAGGTCTGGATGATCTGGTTGCGTACCTGCACACGCTGAAGTAAGGACCTTATGCGACAGATGCTTTATGGAACGGTCGCCGCAGTGATTTTCCTTAGCGCGGGGCATGCATTAGAGCGAAGCAATCTCACTGCCGCTCAGATGGCGCGATACGACCGGCTAACGCACGAGCTCATTGCCCCTTGCTGCTGGCGGGAGCCGATCGCCATTCACCGGTCCGCCGAGGCTCTGCAGATGTTGGACGAAGTTGAACAGCTCGTTGTCCAGGGCCGTTCTGAAGACGAGATCAAGAGCATTTACATCACAAGATACGGGCCGAGGATTCTTGCCGATCCGCCGGGACACGACTGGTATTGGCTCTACCTGATTCCTTTCGGCCTGTTCGTCGGCCTGATGCTGGCAGCAGTCGTCCGCCTGCGTTCGCTCGTTGCAAGAACTCCACCGGCAAGCAGCGCCGCGCCTGCTGAATTACTCGCGCGGGTAAGGATTGAGACGGAGAACAGCTGGTAAGCACGGAAGACTACGAAGCGCGACTTGAGATCGAACAACGGAGGAGATAGGACATGCAAGATCGACGAGCAGTGCTGGAGGCACTAGGGGTGGCGGCTATTGCAGGACGGTGCAAAGCCTACCGCTCGATCATTGAGGAAAGGCACATGAAGAATGCAATCGTTTTGACCTGTGTGTTGTTGATGGGCAGCATCGTTGGGGCTCAAGGAGACAGGGTGCACGTGACAGGGGCGTCAGTCGCTGCAAAGGAAACCGACGGCCAGATTCTGAACTCGAAGCCCTGGCCGCCCTTGCCGAATTATGAGTCCCTGGACGATTTCGGTCGCGGCTATTTTCCACGGCTGGTCTACGAAGAGGCTCGTACACAAAAGGAATTCGACGTTCTCGAAATCACCTACGCCAGCGACGGGCTCCCCGTGCCCGGAATGCTAATCAAGCCGAAAGCGCCGGGCACTCGAAAATTGCCAGCGATCATATTCAACCGCGGAGGCAACGGCGAACTCGGGCGTATTACGGATAATGGCCTGCCTTGTGGCAGCGAAAACACGTCGTGCCTGGACTTCGTTGATCTCTACTTGTTCGCCAAGGCTGGTTTTGTGGTCATCGCATCCGACTACCGCTACCACGGCGCCACGGCAAAGCGCGACGAGTGGGGCGGAGTGGAAGTCGACGATGTTCTAAATCTCGTGCCAGCGCTGAAGGCGCTCGACTACGTGGACCCCGAGCGGCTGTACATGCTCGGTCTGTCGCGAGGCGGCACCATGACCTATCTGGCGATCAAACGAGGAGTTCCCGTCAAGGCCGCCGCCGTCATCGGCGGAGTCTCAGACGTCAAAGCATGGGTGGATGCGAGGCCGGAGATGGGCATCGTCAACGGGAATCAGTACACCGACGGCCTTGCCAGGATTTGGCGAGACTATGAGCACCGCGCCGAGGAATACTATCGAGCGCGGTCGGCCATCTACTGGGCCGACCAGATCAACGTGCCTGTGCTCATCCTGCATAGCCGGACCGACAGACTTGTCCCGGTAACCCAAGCTCTCAAAATCGCAGAAGCACTTCAGGAAAAAAACAAGGTGTACGCCCTTCACGTGTACGAGCGCGACGGCCATGCCTTGCCAGACAACCGAGACGACCGTGACCGCATGATCATCGATTGGTTCAACCGAGCTAGCCAGAGCGGCCAATAATCAAGGGTTCATCCTGCGAGGCGCCCGAAACAAAGGAGCACAGATGACGGGTTCCACAAGATATGAGGCAAGTACGACTGACCAAATAAGCGCGCGACACTACGCGGGTACATTCCTGCTTTCCATGGCCAGGCTTTGACTCAACGATCTCGATCCGGAGAACTATCGAATGCAGGTGCGACTGTCAGATCTTAAACTCGGCGAGACCGCCGTCATTGAGGAGGTTGCACTGCCGGAGTCGGAACGACAACTTCTGATGCGATTCGGATTCCAGGATGGCGCGGAGGTTCGATGTTCGCGTCGTGCGCCCCTTGGAGACCCCATCGTTTACTCCTTGGACGGTTCAGAGATTGCCCTCCGTGTTGAAACCGCATGCCAGATTCTCGGAGCACGGGTTGAGTCGAGGCCAATAACCGATTACTCAGAATGAACCAACTACTCCAGACAATGGCTGACTCAACCTCCCAATCACAGCAACAGGTCCGGACGGTTGCGTTGATTGGGCCTCCCAACTCTGGAAAAACTACGTTGTTCAACCGACTCACCAAGCTTCGGCAAAAAGTGGGCAATTACCCTGGCATCACCGTCGAACAGCACACTGGCGTGATGGCGCTGTCAGGCAGAGAAATAACGATCATCGATCTGCCTGGCGTGTACAGCCTCAACCCGCACTCCGAAGACGAGCGCGTTGCCGTCAGTGTGTTAAACGGCAGCATGGATGGCGTTCCGCGGCCAGAGGCGATTCTCTTGGTGCTCGACGCAACGAATCTTACGCGGCACCTAACGCTCGCCGCGCCTGTGATTGCTCTCGGTCTACCGACACTCGCTTTGCTGAACATGGGGGATCTCCTCGCCGGCCGTGGTGGTTCGATCGATACGGTGAAACTGGCAGGGGAACTGGGAGTCCCTGTCGCCATCGTCAGCGCGACGGAAGGGACAGGACTGGATGCCGTAGGCCGCTTCTTGCAGCAGGCAAACGAACCTGTCCAAATGACGCTGCCGGTCGTCCAGGACGTCCGGGAATGCCGAAGGTGGGCTGCTCACATTGCCCGCGAATCCGCCTACCGGGCTCCGCTCCCGCCAGCCTGGACCCGTCGCATCGACGACGTTTTTCTTCATAAAGTCTGGGGCCCTCTAGTCTTCGTGATCGTCGTTGGAGCTGTCTTTCAAACAGTATTTGGCCTCGGCCAACCGCTGAGCAATGCCCTGCAAAACCTTCTCGCGGAAATGGGACAAAAAGTGGCACCCTTCATCGCGAACGATTTTCTTCGATCGCTGCTGCTGGATGGCATTTGGAAGGGCGTAAGCTCCGTGCTTGTTTTCCTTCCGCAGATTCTGGTGCTTTTTCTTTTTATCGGGCTGCTCGAAGACTCCGGTTACCTGGCCAGGGCCGCGCTGATTGCCGACCGTACGATGCACTCTGTCGGGCTGAACGGCAAAGCATTCATTCCGCTCTTATCGGCCTATGCATGTGCCGTGCCCGCGATCATGGCTAGCCGAACGATCGAGAACAAGCGTGACCGTTTGGCAACGATTCTGATTGCTCCGTTCATGACTTGTTCGGCACGCCTGCCCATCTACACGCTGCTGATTGCAGCGTTCATCCCGGAACGTCCGGTTGTAGGTGTTCTCCTGGGAACTCGCGCCCTCGCCATGTTGCTGCTTTATGTGCTCGGTTTCGCCGCCGCCATCGGAACCGCGAAAGTCCTCAAGTCATCGGTGCTCAAATCGACCTCAGCGCCGTTTGTCCTCGAACTTCCGGAATACCGGTGGCCGACCTTACGATCGATCGGGCTGCGTTTGACTGATCGGGGGAGTGTGTTTCTGCAGCAGGCCGGGACAGTGATCCTCTGCATTTCTCTTTTTGTTTGGGGGCTCACCAACCTTCCACTCCACCAAGGTCAGCCGCCCGAACTGGAGAAGAGCGTCGTTGCTCGTCTAGGACATTTCATCGAACCGGTAATCCGCCCACTTGGATTTAACTGGAAGATCGGGGTGGGACTCTTAACGTCCGTCGTGGCGCGCGAGGTTATGGTCGGAACTCTCGGCACACTTTATGGTCGCGATCCCGAGACACGGTCCATGTCGCTTCAAGCAGCCCTTCAGCACGATCTGACATTTTCAGGAGCAATGGCGCTGCTGGTGTTTTTCGCATTTGCGATGCAGTGCACTTCGACGCTAGCCGTGGTGCGTCGTGAGACCAACAGTTGGAAGTGGCCCGTCATCCAGTTCATTTATATGACTGGAATAGCTTTCCTCGGAGCTTTCCTTGTCAATCACGCACTCTCTGCGTTGAACTAGCCGTTGCTGGAGCGCGGGCGCACACGGACTCGAAGGCCACGAGGCCCTTGGACAAAGGGTGCCCCGGCAGTTGACGCGGAGTTGCAGCGACTCGACTGCATGGAGAAGGAAGTGCGTGTATTGGGTGCGCATGGAATCTTGCAAGCTTAGTCCACGAACGGGCGATTCGCGATTTTCACTTTCAAGCGACACCCGTTCCTTAATCTGCAACTGGTTGGCATGTAGCACGTTGGAGCTATTCCTCCCAACCCTCATGGAGACTAGCCTGTGATTGAGCAGACTTCGGGGGAGGGCTGTTCGAACGAGCGGCTCACGACTCAATTGAGTCGGAGACGCTTTCGTTTTCCTGCACATTCAAGAGTGGCATCCAAATGTGAACCGCACCAAAGCCGCTCGCTTTTACAGCGTTCGGCCCACGCTGCACTCCTTCGCTGTCCAATAGCTGTCCAATAACGATTCCCTAACGCTTCTTACAAGGCTTTTCGAGGGCCACCCGCGTCTTGTAAGTTGTTGAAATTCCTGTTGCCTGTGGGCTCATAACCAAAAGGTCGGTGGTTCAAATCCACCCCCCGCAACCAACCTCAAGCTCCACTGTAATCAATAACATACAAAGCTGCACGCGAAGTTTGTGCTAATTTTGTGCTAGCATTTGGACTTCGCCCGGCTCGCTATGAGCAGCATCCCCACCATCGAAATCTTCGTCCGGCACGCCGCAAACTGCAAATATCGTGACGATGAGCGGTCCAAGCGCTGCCGCTGCCGCAAGCACTTGCGATGGACCTGGGAGGGCAAGCAGTATCGCCAATCGGCCAAGACCCGTTCCTGGGATGGCGCCGAACGCGCGAAGCGCGAAAGGGAACTGCAGTACGAGGCGGCGCAACTGGGCAGGCCGGTCGCGGACAACAAGCCCGTCACCGTGGAGCGCGCCATCCAGGTATTTCTCGCGGACAAAATCGGCGCCAAAACGGGAGGCAGCACGGTCTCGAAATACAAACTCACGTTGAGCCGGCTTCAGGATTTCTTTAGCCAGCAGAATATTTATTTCCTCAGTGAGATCAAGCTTGCGCACCTTTCGATGTGGAGAGAGAACTGGCGCAGCTACTACGACAGCAGCTTCTCCCTGCGCAACAACCAGAGCCGGATTCGCCACTTTTTCCGCTATTGCCACAATGCCGGATTCATTCCCGACAATCCTGCCGCCAAGTTGTCGGCCATCAGGATCAAGGAGGATGATTATGACGTCGTTCCCTTTACGGACAAGGAATATCGCGCCATTCTTGATGCCATCCCGAAATGCGATGACATGGCGAGTGCGAGCCGCGACCGCGTCCGGGTTTTGATCCAGCTACAGCGCTGGTCGGGCTTGTCGCTGGTGGACGCTGTTTGTCTGGAAAGAAGGGAAGTGGTCAAGGATGGGAATCACTATCGCTTAGTCACGAGCAGAAGAAAGAGCGGCACGCGGATTAACAACGTCATACCTGGTTGGCTGGGAAAAGAACTGCTCCTCGTTAAAGGCGAAAACAGGCAATATTTCTTTTGGTCCGGACAGTCGACTCGAAAGTCGGCGACCTCGGTCTATGACAAGTTGTATCGCCGGGTCTTCAAGAAGGCGCATATCATCGGCGGCGGATCGCATCGCTTCCGGCATCTGTTCGCGGTCTCGCTCCTCGAGGCTGGAGTGGACCTCCGGGTTGTCTCGAAAGCGCTTGGTCAGAGCAACCTGGCCGTGACCGAACGCTATTACGCTAAATGGAGCCGGAAGCAGCAGGTGCTTCTGGCTCGTGAGCTGACGAAAACCTGGGGCAAGTCACTGCCCCAGGGCTCCTAGATTGGCTTTCCCCGCGTTTGGGTCAATCTCGGATGAACCCGGCGCATTACCGACTCCGGGATCCGGAGGGTAATGTAACGGCGCCGGTGCAATGTTTCGTCGTGTCCCGCCCTGATTACTCCGGGTTCATTTTCGAAGATCCGGCGGATCAAATCCACCGACAAGTCCCATTGCTTAGCAATAAGGGCTGGAGAAAAATGCCGTTCGAATGCTTGCCCCGGCGGAAACTCTGGCGATTGGTCTTGCTCAAGCAAATTCATCGCCTTTAATGAAGTTCCCGCGTTCAAATCTCCCAGGGTTTCTTCTCGGAAAGCTCGCATTTCGGGCTCCCGCGCTAGAGGTGCGTGTTCGGTTTCCTTTATCCTGCCGCCTTCAATAACGTGCAAATGCGTCTGCGGCTCTTTCAAGATTTCGGGGAAGATTCCATCTCTCTTCCTAAAATCTCCAGACGCGTTACCCACTCTTTCCTTCATGCTCACGCTCTGGTAATCAATTGGATTGTTCTTGCAGTCGGCCGCGGGCTTGCGGTTAGTAACCGGTTGGCACCGGCATAGTCAGAGCAGAGTCGCTCTACCGCCACTAATCCTGACGGCTGGATTCCCGCCGTGGCCGGCAGGAGCATATTACAAAAGAAGTTTAGCAAGTGCGCGAGGTGTGGCTAGAACAAAAGCCACCAAAGAGGCCCAGCCATTGTTATAGACCCTTCCCTGCCCTCCCCAGAGTGCGTTCCTCGCTGCGTTCAGAAACACCTCAGATCGGGCGATAGGATGTGCCAAAATCCCCTGGAGAGATTTCGAGCATTGAGGTATCCGCCTCCGCTGGAGCGTGTCTCCAAGACTTCGTACCGTATTCCAGCGTGGCCGGAGGGCCAGTACCTGCTTCGTATGGCAGCGGTTGCACCTGAGGAGGTGACGGCGGCAATCGGTGCAGTCTGCTTTGAGAGTGACAATCCGGCTGTGCACACGTTGCTCGTGGAGATTGCGGGCATTATCCCGGCACCCGAGGCCCGTGAGATAGCCGCGCGGGAGATTGCCTGGCTTGAGAAACAGCGATCTCTTTTCACGCTGTACCCGCGAAAAGCAGCTGCCCTCGTTACGCACCTCATCTCGGAAGGCGAGGTCGATACAGCGTTGCGCTTCACCAAGACGATCTTGCAGGTTCGCGCTCCGGAGCCGCGGAAACCGGGCAAGCCGATCGAGTTGGAGGACGGTACAACATACACATATCGCCCATCGCCGGAACCTGAAGGCAAGATGGACCCGGTTTGGTCACAGGTTTTTCGCAGCAAGGTGATTCCGCCCTTGGCACTTGCGGCAGGGCCTCAGCTAATCGCAGACCTCGCAGAGAACCTCAACGCCGCGGTGGCGATTCATTGCAGCAATCATGTCGACGACGGCGATGATTATTCGACGATCTGGCGGCAGTTCATCGACCACGGCTCGCATTATGGCACTCTCGATGAGACCGTCAGTGCGATGACGGACACAATCAAAGTGGTTCTGGAGCATGAGCCAGGGTCGCAAGCAATGATCGTCGAGAGCCTTGCGCACTACAAATGGCCGATATTTGCACGGCTGAGTGCCTTCACGTTAAAGATTGCGTCACAGGTGGACAAAGAGGTGCTTGCAGGTTTTGTGTCGGATCCGTCGCGTTTCGCAAACCCATCCGCGAACCCCGAGTTCCGGGAACTGCTGGCGGAGAAGGCAGCAGATCTTCCGCCTGAGTCGCTGAAAAGCATTCTCCAGCGGATTGATCAAGGCCCTGACCTGAAGGCGTACGAGTATCACCTGACTCACCGGGTTCGCGGAGAAGACGTCGATGCGGTGAAAGTCTCGATCATCGGACAGTGGAAGCTGGATTGGCTACATCCTCTGGCGTCAGTTCTCAGCGATGGCCGGAAGGCTGAACTGGAGCAGTTGCGAAAAAAGTTTCATCCTTCCGAACGACCTTTCCGCATGCGAGGCGGAGCCTTGCAGACGCAGAGCCCGTCAGATCTGGACTCCTTCAAGGCGATGAGTGTTCCCGAAATTCTCAAATATCTCAAGGACTGGGTCCCACCCACGACAGGGCTTCCGTTTGAACGTCCTTCGCGATCTGGTTTTGGAAGGACTTTGTCTCAATGGGTTTCGGATAATCCGCAACAGGCCACCGAAATGATCAATCAGTTCCTGACGACGGATTTGGATCCGACGTACATCACTTCTGTCCTCGACGCGCTTTCGGCGCTGCTCAAGGACGATCGCGAATTCGATGTGTATGCCGCGGCAAAGGCCGCCCGCTGGGTTGCCGAGCGCACGGATGCTCTCGCTGTGCTCGAGGGCGGAGATAACTGGGATCAAGCGACGTGGAATTGGGCGCACATGTCGGCCGCTCGATTCATGACCGACCTCATGCTGCAGACGGAGCGCTTGGATTTAAGACGCGCTGAAGAGCTGTTTGAGACGGTGCGCGCTCTCTGTTTCGTCCCGCGCCCGACCGCTGAAGACGAAGTCGAGTATAAAAAGCAAGCGAGCCGGTACGCTTCTTTTGCTCTCAACACGCCCAGGCCGGTAGGTGTCGAAGCCATGATGCGCTATGGGCGATGGATCAAATTAGCCACCCCAGAGAAGGATTTCAAACGGGAGCTGCTGAACCCGGTCTTTGCGGTACTGGAACAGAAACTCAATGCCGCCGAAGAACCTTGCGGCTGCTGTTCGGGAAATGGTCGGCATGCAGTTCCAGCTGCTGGCATGGCTTGATCTGGAATGGTTCAATTCCGTGATCCCCAAGCTCTTTCCCGGCAAAAGCGGCAAGCTGCCTGAGGAGAAGACGCTTGACCGGTTTGCATGGCATTCGTATCCGCTCTATGGCAGGATGGTTCTTTCGACATTGCCCGCGATGCGAAACCGCTACGCGGCGGCCATCAAGAGCCTGCAAAAAGGTGCGGCGGAGTTTGAAGAGACGGATCGCACGCTGGCAAGCCACTTAATCTGGTTCTACGCGCACTCCGCAATCGAACGTGATGATCCGCTTCTTGTAAATTTCTTTGCGTCGGCTAGCCCGTCGCTACGCGCTCAAGCGATCGGCGATATCGGTTGGAGCATCGGGCAGGAAGATGCCACTCTTACGCCCGCCATACAGGAGAGGTTGATGCGACTGCTAGAGGATCGCTTGTCTTTCCTCAAGGAGGCGCCCCGCGAGGAAGGAAGAGAGCTCGAGACCTTCGGATGGTGGGTCAATTGTGGGAAGTTTCCCGAGGCTTGGATCGTGGACCAAGCAATGCAAATCTTGGAAAAACAGCATTGCTTGAGCCCGGATTTCGCGGTCGCGAAAACGTTCGCATCATTGGCGAGCAAGTATCCCTATGAAGCGGCCCGTGTTGTTCACGTGCTCCTAGAGGAAGATCGGGACGGGTGGTCGGTCCATGGTTGGAACGAACACCTCGATACGATCTTGAGCGCCGCGCTGCGCAATGGAGAAGACGCCAAGAGAGAAGCCGTTGCCTTGATTGACCTGCTTGCGGCGCGCGGATTTCGTGGGTATCGCAACATGCTGCCAACGTAGACACAACTGGATAGGCTTCCTCCGAGCGGTTGATAGTTGGGAATCCACTACCCATTTTCGCTGCGACCGTCATGCATAGGTGCGGCCCCACGCAGCACCGCACCTCGCAGAGCCCAATTACCGCACACTGGCTGCCCACTACGTTGAGTGTTCACAGATGTCTGAAAGGTTAAATGACTGATGGAATGTCAGTCGGTTTCACCCATGATGCCGGTACCACCCCAGTTTCCGGATTGCCCGTCAGAACGAAGCCGCTGGCGCGGCGGACGCTGCCGCGTGGGTGATGTCGGCAGTCTTAATGTTCGGTTCAGATAAGTTGTGGGTCACAAGGAGGTGTCCCTGTGACCCATCTACGCAAAA
>Ga0224558_1002625_pt1 | contig 16117 bp, 15 predicted proteins | sample 714S32024metaG_FD_180682 | JGI IMG/M metagenome (GOLD analysis project Ga0224558, IMG submission 180682) | Peat soil microbial communities from Stordalen Mire, Sweden - 717 S3 20-24 | ecosystem: Environmental > Terrestrial > Soil > Wetlands > Peat | place: Sweden: Norrbotten County, Stordalen... | reverse complement strand
TGCTCTTCGAAGTAATCCACGGGGAAGAGCGTAGAGGTTCCTTCGCAGGCGGCGGGCGTGAGAATGGGCGGGTCGGTGAGGGTAAATCCGTTGCTGTCGAAGAAGTCGCGGGCGGCGCGAATGATTTCGGCGCGCACGCGCAGGATGGCGGCTTGGCGCTGGGACCGCAGCCAAAGATGGCGGTGGTCCATCAAGAAGTCGACGCCGTGTTCTTTGGGAGTGATGGGGTAGGGATCGGTTTCTGGAACGCGCTGCAGGACTTGGACGTTCGCGACGTCGAGTTCATAGCCGCCGGGGGCGCGCTTATCGGCGCGCACTTTTCCTTCGACGATGACGCTGGATTCCTGGGTGAGGCCTTTGATGGTGTCGAAGACTTCAGGCGGGACCGCGTTTTTCGGCACTACGCCCTGAATGATGCCGGAGCCGTCGCGAAATTGGGGGAAAAGGAGCTTGCCGCTTTCGCGGAGATTGTAGAGCCATCCGCGGATGGTAACCGACTGGCCTTCGTGGCCGCCGATTTGTGCGATGGTGCTGATGGGTGCGGGCATAAGAATTTTGCCGAGCGCGGATTTTGCGGCACGCGATGCTACAGCGACCCAAAGAACTTCCGCATGCGTGCCAGGCCACGGTTGAGTTCGGCCATCGAGGTGGCATAGGAGACGCGGATGTTTTCCTTCGAGCCGAAGCCTTCTCCAGGAACAGTGGCGACGTGCACCTCGCGCAGGAGTTTGCCGGCGATATCGGAGGCCGAGTTTATCCCGCTACGCCCGAAAAATTCCGAAACATTGGGGAAAGCATAAAACGCGCCTTCCGGCAGCGCGCACTTCACGCCCGGTATGGAGCGCAGTCCCTTCACCACGTGATCGCGCAGCTTGACGTACTCCGTCCGCATGTCTTCCACGCATTGCTGTGGGCCTTTGAGCGCTACGACCGCCGCTTTCTGCACGATCGAGGTCGGATTCGAAGTGGACTGGCTCTGCAGTTTCTGCACGGCGGTGATGATGGGCGCCGGGCCGAGCGTGAATCCTAGACGCCAGCCGGTCATGGCGTAGGTCTTTGACAGCGATCCTACTACCAGGAAGCGGTCGCGATACTCGCGCAACGAACCCACCGAGAAGCGCTTGCCGGTGTAGTTCAGATAGACGTAGCACTCATCGGAAATTACCCAGATGCCGCGCTCGTGGGCCAGCCGCACGACTTCGGTCATGTCTTCCGCGCTCATCACGGCACCGGAAGGGTTGGAGGGTGAATTCAGGATGATGAGCTTGGTCTTCGGCGTCACCAACTTCGCCACCATGTCGGCAGTGATGCGAAACCCCTGCGCTTCGTCGCTCTGCAGCAGCACGCAGTTGCCGCCGGCATAGCGCACCATGTCCTTGAACGAGACCCAGTAGGGGACGGGAAGAATAACCTCGTCGCCATGGTCCACGAGCACGGAAATGACGTTGAACAGCGCATGCTTACCGCCCACCGAGGCTGCGGCTTCTTCACGCCGGTAATCCGAATCAAAGTCCACGGCATGACGGTGCACCATGGCGTCCTTTAGCTCGGTGGTACCGCCAACGGCGGTGTACTTCGAAAAATTCGACTGGATCGCGGCGATGGCGGCATCCTTGATGTGCTGCGGCGTGGAGAAGTGGGGCTCGCCGGCGCCGAAATCCACGACATCAATCCCCTGCTGGCGCAGCTTGTCGGCCTCGCCCACCACCACCAGGGTCGCGGAGGGCTCAATGCGATTGATGCGTTCCGTCAGGCCGAGAGAGTGAGAAATGGGGGCCATTGCTGTGTTCATGTTTACTATGGTCAAGCTTTCTTTTTCCTGGATTTCTTCTTGCCCTCGGATGGCGTGTTGCCCTCGGGCTGCTCGCTGTTCGCGAATTTGTGAGCCACGTCTATTTTCTCACGAACCTTCTGCTCGACGAGTTCAGGCACCAGGCATTTGATGGATCCGCCGAGCTGCGCAATTTCGCGCACCAGACGCGAACTCAGGTACGAATACTGTTCCGCGGGCAACATGAACACGGTCTCCACACCGGGCTGGAGTTTCCGATTCATCAGCGCCATCTGGAGTTCGTACTCGTAGTCGCTGATGGCGCGAATACCGCGCACGATGGCGTGGGCCTCGACGCGCAACGCGTAGTCCACGGTGAGGCCGTCGAAGGTGTCCACCGAAACGTTGTCAAAGCCCGCGGTCATCGCCTCCAGCATCTTGCGCCGGTCGGCGACGCTGAACAGCGGGTCTTTCTCGGGATTCCGAAGAATGGCAACTACCAGCTCGTCGAAAATCTTGCTGCCGCGCTCGATCAGGTCAAGATGCCCGTTGGTAGGAGGATCGAACGATCCGGGATAGATGGCTTTTATGCGTTTCACAGGGCCCTCGGTCGAAGAAACAAGATTGTATGCGGGGGAAGCGGGGATGGCAATCGGAAGGGTGATTGAAGTGAGATATGGAGAGCCCAGCGTCCCCGCCCGGCAGACGGGCGAGACGCCCGTCTCTCCATCGACTAATAAGTTGCGCTCTCCGATTACCGTCTGGCCGCCGGTATTTTTGCCGCTTCCGACGCCGTCGGCATCGTCGTGACCCGTCCCTGCGTACCCGTAGCTTGCACCGGAACCGGAGTCGGCGATGCCGCGGCCGCGGTCAGTCCCAGCGCTTTGCGCACTTCGGCATCGAGCTTGGCCATCGTGTCTTTGTTTTCCTTCAGGAAGGTACGCGCATTCTCGCGTCCCTGCCCGATGCGCTCCCCTTTGTAGCTGAACCACGAGCCCGACTTCTCCAGGATATTTTGCGCCACCGCCTGATCGATCAGGTCGCCTTCGCGCGAAATCCCTTCGCCATAAAGAATGTCGAACTCCGCTTCGCGGAAGGGCGCTGCCACTTTGTTCTTCACGATCTTGACCCGCGTGCGCGAGCCGGTGACCACGTCTCCTTCTTTAATGGCCGCAATGCGCCGGATGTCAATGCGCACCGACGAATAGAATTTCAGCGCACGTCCGCCGGTCGTGGTTTCCGGGTTGCCGAACATCACACCAATTTTTTCGCGAATCTGGTTAATGAAAATCAGACAAGTGCGCGATTTGGCGACCGTCCCCGTCAGCTTGCGCAGCGCTTGCGACATCAGGCGTGCCTGCAACCCCATGTGGCTGTCGCCCATCTCTCCATCGAGTTCGGCCTTCGGGACCAACGCCGCCACCGAGTCCACCACCAGCACGTCAATGGCATTCGAGCGCACCAGCGCTTCCGTAATTTCCAGTGCCTGCTCGCCATAGTCGGGTTGGGAGACCAGCAGGTTGTCGACGTCCACCCCCAGCTTCTTGGCATACCCCGGATCGAGCGCATGCTCGGCATCGACGAACGCCGCCATGCCGCCAGCCTTCTGCGCCTCGGCAATCACCTGCAAGGCGATGGTCGTCTTGCCGGAAGACTCCGGGCCGAAGATCTCAACCACGCGCCCGCGCGGCACGCCACCCACGCCCAGCGCGGCATCGAACGAAATCGCGCCCGTCGAAATCACCGCGATCGGGACAATGGCTTCCTTCGATCCCAGCCGCATAATGGAACCTTTGCCAAACTGCTTTTCAATCTGTGCGAATGCGAGATCAATTGCCTTGACACGCTCGCTGTTGCGATCAATGTTGCGTTCAATGTTGCGCTCGTCTGCTCGGCTACGCTCTTCGGCCATAATGGCTGCTCCTGATTTCTCAATCTGGAATCCGGGGTACGAATCCCGATTAGCCTACACCCGCGGGCTGGAGCGGGAAGTGTTGGCTATCACATCCGTTTTGGTCAGTTTAACATGAAGCGAATAAAAGGCGAAGCGCGGAGTTGACGGGCGTGGTTCGCGGGCCAGCTCAGCCCAGCTCAAGCGAAGACCGCCAGTTCCTTGCTAGACTTTCGGCATGCGCAAAAACAAAGACAAAGACACCCACAGTGGCACCAACCCCGAACGAGGCACAGCCATTGCAGGCCCATCGCTCTATCTCGTCGCCACGCCCATCGGCAATCTAGAAGACATCACCCTGCGCGCCCTGCGCGTGCTCAAAGAAGTCGACCTGATCGCCTGCGAGGACACACGCCAGACTCTCAAGCTCCTCAGTCATTACGGCATCAAGACGCGATTGGTCAGCTATCACGAGCACAACGAGATGACCAAGGCCGCCGAGTTGATCGTCGATCTCGAAGGCGGGGCCAAGATCGCTCTCGTCACCGACGCGGGCATGCCCGGCATCTCCGATCCCGGATTCCACCTGATCGCGCTCGCCATCCGGCATCACGTGCCGGTGGTGCCGATTCCTGGTGCGTCGGCGTTTCTGGCGGCGCTCGTCGCCAGCGGCCTGCCCACCGATTCCTTTCGCTTCAGCGGCTTCCTCCCCGCCAAGTCAGGGCAACGCCGCAAGCTGCTGGAAAGCGTGAAAGACACTCCACGCACGCAGGTGTTCTACGAAGCTCCCCACCGGCTGCTGGAGACGCTGGCCGATGTGGTCGAAGTTCTGGGAAACAACCGCCACGTGGTCGTAGCCCGCGAGGTGACGAAGATCCACGAAGAATTCCTCCGCGGACGCGCCAAAGAAGTGCTGGATCAACTGAAGTCGCGAGGAGAGGTCAAAGGCGAAATCACGCTCCTGATCGCGAAAGCCGAAGAGGGAGCAGCTCCGTCCGCATCCGAGACCATAAGCGTTGCCCAGCGCGTGCGCGAAATCATGGCCGAAGAGAAAGCAGACGAAAAAGCCGCGCTGAAGAAAGTTGCGAAAGAGCGCGGCATTGGCAAGAGCGAAGCGTATCGGGAGTGGCAACGGGGAAAGTGATTCTACTTCCCCGCCAGCTCCCTCTTCACCGCCTCGCTAACCACCTTCCCATCCACGCGCATTCCCGCCGCCGCGAAGCGGGCCATGGCGGCTTTCATCACCGTTCCCATGTCTTTCATGGCCGGAGCGGGCGTCATCTCGGCAATCGCCGCGCGGACTCCGGCCACGATTTCTTCTTCGCCGGCGGCCTTGGGCAGGTAGGTTTCGATCAGCTTGATCTCAGCGGCTTCCTTGTCGGCCATCTCCTGGCGTCCGCCTTTGGTGAACTGCTCGACCGAGTCCTTGCGCTGCTTGATCAGCGTGGAGAGCACTTGCTGCGACTCCTTGTCGTCGAGCGGCGCCATCTTGTCGATCTCGCGGTTCTTGAGCGCGGTCTTGACCATGCGCAGGGTAGAGAGCCGCTGCTCTTCGCGAGCCTTCATGGCCGCGACGATGTCTTTCTGGATCTGATCGATTAGGGGCATGAGGGGATTATAGAACGCTGGAAAAGGTTAGAGGTCAGAGGTCGGATTGCAGAGGTGAACCCCGATTGCAGAAGTTAGAAGTCAAATTGAAGAAGTGACCCCTCGCACGCGCGGTTGGCATCGAAGGCTTTTGATCTTACTTCCTCAATTTGACTTCTAACTTCTGCAATCGCTTCCCGAACCACAGGCTTTCGAATATTCTGGTTCCCATGCTCAAGAAAAACCGGCTCTTCACTCCCGGACCGACGCCACTGCTGCCGCAAGCGCAGATGGCGATGGCTTCCTACGGCGCGCACCATCGCACTGCCGAGTTCCGCGCTCTGTTCACGCGCGTACTGGCCGACGTGAAGGAGTTCATCGGCACGAAGAATGACGTGCTCGTGCTGACTTCGTCGGGCACGGGTTTCATGGAAGCCTCAGTCTCGAACCTGACTTCTCCCGGCGACCGCGTGTTGGTGTTGACCGCCGGCAAGTTCGCCGAACGCTGGACCGCGCTGGCAAAGGCGTTTGGCTGTGCGGTGGAGACGGTGACCGCTCCCTATGGCGAAACATTTTCACTCGACGAAGTGCGCCGCAAGCTGACGCCCGAGATAGGCTGCGTTTATGTGCAAGCGACCGAGAGTTCCACGGGCGCGCGCCATGACGTCGAGGCCATCGCGAAGCTGGTGCGCGCCTTGCCGGATACTCTGTTTGTCGTCGATGCGATCACTGGACTGGGCACAACCCATCTCGACGTAGACGCCTGGGGAATCGACATCATCCTGGGCGGCTCGCAAAAGGCGCTGATGATCCCACCCGGCTTGGCCTATGGCGCCATCAGCGAGCGGGCGTGGCAGCGCATGGAGCGGGCGCAGTCTCCGCGCTATTACTTCGATCTGCGGAAGGAACGGAAAGCGGCGGCCAAGGCGGAATCGGCTGCCACGCCCGCCACCGCTCTGTTTGCCGGGCTGGCCGCCGCGCTCGACTATGTGCGTCAAATGGGAGACGGGAATCTTGCAGCGGGGCGCGACGCGCTGATCGCGAACGCCGAGCTGTGTGCGGCGATGACGCGAGCCGGCGTCGAAGCGCTGGGACTGAAGTTATTCGCGCCGAGTTCTCCAGCGGCCGCGCTCACTGCCGTAGCGGCTCCGACTGGCGCAGATTCCACCGCCATCTGCAAACGCTTCCGCGAGCAGTTTGGCGCGGTCGTGGCCAACGGGAATGCAGATTTGAAGGGACAGCTTTTCCGCATCGCGCACATTGGTTACTACGATTATCTGGACACAGTGGGAGTGCTGGCCGCGCTAGAACATGTGATCGCCGAAACCACAGGGAACGCGGTCCACTTTGGATGCGCGGTGCGCGCGGCGCAGGAAGTTTACGCCAAGGCAGTGCGCTAAGAATCCAGCGCTTCCCGGCGCAACTTGCGGCTTTCGGCTAAGAGCGACATGGAGTGCATCAGGTTCTGCAGGGTGACGATTCCCACCAACTGCTGTTCGTCGACCACCGGGATGATGCTGAGATTGTGGGCGGAGAGCTTGCGGAAGGCGGAGGCGAGCGACTCCTGTTTGGCGGCTACGTCGAAAATGCGGTTCATCACGGCTTGCACGTAGCCGTTCCCTTCGGCGCGCAGCGCTTCCAGAATTTTTTGCCGCGAGACGACGCCCACCATGTCGCTGCCGCGTACCACCGGAAAGTCGTCCTGCAGCGTGTGCACGGCTTTTTCGAGTGCGTCTTCCAGCGTGTCGGCGGGCGAGAGGGTGGCGAAGTCGGTGAGCATGACTTCCTCCAGGCGAACGCTTTGCAGTACCGATTGAAATACCGCCGAGCGCTCTTCGAGTTGTGCGCCCACGAAGAGGAAGAATCCGATCATCACCAGCCACCAGTTGCCCATGAGGATTCCGACCATCATGAACAGAATGGAAAAGACGTGGCCGATGCGGACGGCGCGCTGCGTGGCGCGGACCATATCGCCACGGCGCGCAAACAGAGCGCGCAAGACGCGCCCGCCATCCATGGGATACGCCGGCAACAGGTTGAACAAGCCGAGGTACAGGTTCGCCCAGACGATGCTCCGCAACAGGGCGCTCGAATGGAGCAGCGGCTTCGCGGTAAGCGAAATGCCTGGCATAGCCGCAAGCAAAATGAGCGCGGATAAGCCGGCGATGAAAAGATTCACCAGCGGTCCGGCAACCGCGATCCGGATGTCACGCTTCCAGGCGTTGATGGGATCGGGAATGGCGTGCGCCTCGTCGAGAATGGTGATTCCGCCGATCGGCAGCAGGATGATGCCCTTCGCCGGAATGCCCGAACCGCGCGCCACCAGCGCATGACCTAATTCGTGCAGGACGACGCTGCCGAAAACGATACCAACCAGAGCGAGCCCGCGCAGCGCGGCGCTGGCGTCCTGCGTAGCGGCTTCGGTGCTCCAGACGAAGGCCAGCAGAAACAGGAAGGTCAGGTGAACGCGGATTTCGATTCCGAAGATACGTCCGAGCGGGATGGACCAACTGCGCATCGACATGCCTACCAGTATTCTATCTACTTAGACACCGATTGACGCCGCGGAGATGCGAAAAGGCGTATCGAAAGGCCTGAGTCGGAAGAAACATGAAATGACGAGCACGAACCTATGAGAGTCATTGCGGGCCAATACCGGCGCCGGACGTTGCGGTCCTTGCCTGGCCTCGAAATCCGTCCGACGGCGGACCGGCTGCGCGAGACGCTGTTCAACGTGCTATGCGCGGGCGATCCCGCTGCGCTGGCCGAGTCGGCGTGGCTCGATTTGTATGCCGGGACGGGTGCGGTGGGCATTGAGGCCCTGAGCCGCGGCGCGCGGATGGTGTACTTCATCGAATCGTCGAAAGCAGCGGCGGAATTGATTGCGGCGAACTTGAAATCGTTGGGGATTGCGGATGGGTTCCAGGTGGTGAAGGTCGAGGCCGGGAAAGCCTTGCGGCAATTGGAGGTGGCGGGGTGCGTTGCCGATTTTGTGTTTCTCGATCCGCCCTACTCGATGCAGGACGAGTACGCGAAAACACTGGCGGCTCTGGCGCAATCGAAATTGTTGGGCGAGCGGAGCGTGGTGATCGCGGAGCACGAGAAGAAATTTGATCCGGGAGAGGCATTTGGGGAATTACGCCGATATCGGAAGCTGGTGCAGGGAGACGCGGCGCTGAGCTTCTATCGGCGCCAGATTTAGGGATTCTCAACCTTCCAAGATCTTGTCATCCCGAACGAAGTGAGGGATCTGCATCTTGCGGTGAACTGCAGATCCCTCGCTCCGCTCGGGATGACAATTCATGAAGGGTGTCTCGGGTGCACAGCTGGCCCCGGCTGTCGCACGGGCTTGGCAAACGCCACAGGTCGTTATAATCGAAACGCATGGCTAACTTTCCACCGGTTGACGAACAACTGGCATACATCAAGAAGGGCGCGGCGGAGATCGTCAAGGAATCCGAACTGCGCGCCAAGCTCGAACGCTCGCTGGCTTCGGGCAAGCCGCTGCGGGTAAAGGCGGGCTTCGATCCGACCGCGCCCGATCTGCACCTGGGGCACACGGTGCTGCTGCGCAAGCTCAAACATTTTCAGGATCTCGGCCACACGGTCATCTTCCTCATCGGAGATTTCACCGGAATGATCGGCGATCCGACGGGGCGCTCGGCGACGCGGCCTCCGCTGACCCCGGAGCAGATTGCGGAGAACGCCGAGACCTACAAGACGCAAGTCTTCAGAATTCTCAGCCCGGGAAAAACCGTGGTCGACTTCAACAGCCGGTGGTTCTCGAAATTTTCGGCCGAGGATTTCATTCGGTTGACGGCGAAGGTCACAGTCTCGCAGATGCTGGAGCGCGACGACTTCCACAGGCGCTTCCATGACGAGAAGCCGATTGCCATGCATGAGCTGCTGTATCCGCTGGCGCAAGGATATGATTCGGTTGCGCTCGAAGCCGACGTGGAATTAGGCGGCACCGACCAGAGGTTCAATCTGCTGGTGGGGCGTGAGTTGCAGCGAGCGTACGGCCAGGAGTCGCAAGTGGTGCTGACCACGCCGATCCTCGAAGGCCTCGACGGCGTGAACAAGATGTCGAAGTCGCTAGGCAACGCGATAGGAATTCACGAGGCGCCACTCGAAATGTACGGCAAAGTGATGTCGATTTCCGACGAGATGATGTGGCGTTATTACGAGCTGCTGACGGATGTGCGGGTGGATGCCATCGGGCAAATGAAGTCGGATGCTGCCAGCGGGAAGGCGCATCCGATGGCGCTGAAGAAAGAACTGGCGCGGGGGATTGTGGCGGATTTTCACACGGCGGAGGCGGCGATGAAGGCCGCCGATGATTGGGCGAAGCAGTTTCAGAAGAAGGAGGTGCCGGATGATGTGGAGGAGGTCTTCATCACCCTTGCCGACATCGGGGGCTATGTTGCTGAGACCGACCGGGGCAGCGCAGCAACATTAAGGGTAGATCGACTCCTGGTTAGGTGCGGGCTCGCTACCTCCACAACCGACGGAGCCAGAAAACTGAAGCAGGGCTCGGTGAGAATCGACGACCATGTGCTGAAGGAACCTTATTTTTCGCAGACGGCTCCTCCCCCAATGAGGTTACCGCTGAGGGTCGGCAAACAGCTGCGAATTGCGGTCATCAGCTGGTAACCAGCAATAAGTTCTGTCATCCTGAGCGCAGCAGGCGGATTCGCGAAGCGGATCGTTCTGCGGAGTCGAAGGACCCCTACTCCCTCTGCGCTATCAGACGGCGATAGGGTATTCTCGCCATTCTGCGCGGTCCTTCCGCGCGTGTCCCCATGCACTCTACGGTCATCGTGTTGCACGTACTCGCATCCCGGCACCCTTGAATAGGTCCCGGCGGCAAAGCCGGCGGTGTTTCCAGAGTAGGGGTCCTTCGACTCCGACATTGCGTTCGCTTCGCGAACGCAATGTCTACGCTCAGGATGACACCTTGTTGAGAGTTCGCCAGCGCTGGGCTTTTACTTGGCAGGCGCCGGGGGTGTCGGCAGAGTCTTTGGCCCCCTACTCCCACAGCAATCTCTCATCCAGGGAAACCATTCTCGCGCTAAGTCCAGCCAGTGCGGGTTGCTAAACTCGATCAGCGCGATCTTCTTCGATCGCCGCCAGCCCTTGAGCTGCTTTTCGCGATTGATCGCCTTCTGAACATGGTCGAACGACTCCCAGTACAACAGACGCTCGACCTGATATTTGTCCGTGAATCCTTCGATACGGTGGAATTTGTGCTCAAAAACACGTTTGTGCAGGTTGCCTGTCATGCCGACGTAGAGAGTTCCCGACAGGCAGCCCATGATGTACGCGCAGTACGTACTTCTCTCGTTAAGCATGGGAAGTAGGGGCCCTTCGACTCCGATGGCCATTCACTTCGTGAACGGCCACCTTCGCTCAGGGTGACAGGGTATAGGGTTTGAATACAGTGACATTGCTCACACAACAATTGGCCGGTCTGCCGAAAAGCGTGTCCGCGAACTATGTGGTTCGGAGTGGCTCCGGCATCCTCTTGTGCCACTCCGTAGCTTGCTCATAGGCATACGCGGCCTGCAGCACCACGTCCTCCCGCCAGGAAGCGGCGGCCAGTTGCAAACCGATCGGCAGGCCATCTTTTGTGAATCCGCAGGGCACCGAAATCGCCGGAATTCCCCACACATTGAAGGGCCGCGTGTTGCGCAGCATGATCAGCTCTTGCGGACGCAGGTTGTCGGGATGTTCCCGGAGATCGGCGATCACGGCCGGCGGGATCGGAACGGTGGGCGTTAGCAACACGTCCACGTCGTCAAACACTTTTCGGATGGCGTGACGGCTGGCCTGGAGGTCGCGGCTGGCGCGGAGAGCATCGGATGCGGAGATCTTGGCTCCGGATTGGATGCGTGCGAGCGTCGCGGGCTGGTAGAGCTCTGGTGAGCGGGCCACGAATGACTCGTGATAGGCATAGGCTTCGGCGCTCGCGAGCTTGCGGTCGGTGGAGACTTCGAGTTTGACCTCGCGTATTTCAGCATGGAGTTCGCGAAAAATCTCGATTGCTTTTTCGATTGCGCCGGCGACCTCGGGGTGGAGATCGTCGAAGAAAAATGCCCGCGGCACGCCTATGCGCAACGTCGGCGCGGGTCGAGCGCTATGTTGAGCGCTATGTTGAGCAATATGTTGACCGACAGCAGCGACGAAATCCGGGACTGGTGTGTCAATGCTGGCGGGATCGCCTGCGTCGTAGCCTGCCAGCACTTGCAGCATCAACGCCGAGTCATAGACCGAGTTAACGATCGGGCCGAGGTGATCGTAGGACCATGACAATGGGACGACTCCGCGGGCGCTCACGCGGCCATACGTAGGCTTGAGCCCGACGACTCCGCAGTAGGCAGCGGGCAGACGCACGGAACCGGCGGTGTCGGTGCCGACGGCGGCAAAGCCGAGACCAGCAGCGACGCTGGCCGCGGAGCCTCCCGAAGATCCTCCAGTCACACGCGTAATGTCCCATGGATTGTGGACCTCGCCGAACAAGCTGATCATCGAGCTGCCGCCATAGGCGAATTCGTGCAGGTTCTGCTTGCCTAGAATGATGGCGCCCGCGGCGCGCAGTCGGCGCACAACTTCGGCGTCTTCGGTGGGAATGCGATCTTTGTAGAGTGCGCTGGCGGCGGTGGTGCGAACTCCGGCGGTATCGAGAATGTCTTTGAGTCCGATGGGGATGCCGTGAAGGGGGCCGCGATAGTCTCCGCGGAGAATCTCTTGCTCGGCGCGCCGGGCCTGGTCGAGAGCGGAATTGGCCGTGACCGTGATGAACGCGTTGAGCGTCGGGTTGAGCTGGTCGATGCGCGCCAGGCAATCGCGGGTGAGTTCAACGGGAGAGACGGAGCGGTCGCGAATTTGCCGGCTGAGTTGCTGAATCGTGGGACGCACGTGATCCTCGACAGGCCGAAGAGATTTTACAGGTTGTGGGTAGAATTTATTGCTTCCGAAAGCAATCAGCGCGGGATCTGCAAGCACAGGGCTGAAGGCGAGATAGCGCAGAAGTTTTCGACGGCCTTCCAATACCGACCGCTTCGCTGGATCCATCCCGCTCCTCATTGGTGCCAACCTGGCCTGCTCTGGCCCTGTTGCGCGGCGCGCTTTGCGAACCATTTCACCACAAAACAAACAACTGGACCGGCGGCAAGAGCCCACGGGCCCCACTGCAGGGGGAGTGCAATCGCCTGCCGGGTGTCTATGCGCCGATTCCCAGCGGAAGGCAAGAATGAAGACTGGCTTGCTCAAGGTCGAGCAACTTGCGTTTGATGTCGAGGCCGCCGCCGTAACCGCAAAGTGAGCCGCTCGACGCGATCACCCGGTGGCAGGGGACGACGATGGCGACGGGGTTCCGGTTGTTCGACATGCCGACGGCGCGGTAGGCATGCGGGTGGCCGATGGCTTCAGCGATGTCGCGGTAGCTGCGGGTTTCGCCGTATGGAATTTTGAGCAGTTCATGCCAGCACGCGAGATGGAAATCGGTTCCCCGAAGGTCGAGAGGGAACGAAAACTCGCGCCGCTCACCGGCGAAGTAAGCGTCGAGTTCTCGGAGATAGGGCGTGAGGGCCGATTTGGACTCATGTAGCTGAATCGTACTCGGACTCAGCTTCTGCACCCGAGCTTCGAATTCGAGTCGCACCAAGCCCTTGGTGGAAGCGGCGAGAAAAAGTGGGCCGACGGGCGAAGACGCGCGCAAGTAGAACAGAGTTTCCACGACGTGTTGGAGGATAGCACGACATTTGACTCCAGAGTCGTGTGGAAGCGGGGCTCCGCCCCGCTTGGACGGGGCGAAGCCCCGTCCCCACACCAGAAAAAAAGCCTCCCGTTTTCACGGGAGGCCTTCCAGGGGAGAGTACTTCTACTTCTGCTGCGGTTGATCCTGAGGCGACGTGCTGGTCGAAGCAAGCTGCTCGAGATTGTTCTTCAGGAGGCTGACTTCAACGCGGCCGCCGATGATGCGCTTGGGCTTGGCTTCACCCGCCGAGGCCGAAGCCGGGGCCGGTGCATTGCCCATGCCGACGATGTAAATCCGGTAGACCGGAATGTCGTGGTTCAGAACCAGATAGCGGACGACCGACTCGGCCATCTTCTGCGAAGTCGCGATCGCCTCCTGTCCATGACCGGAGGAAAAACCCTGGACTTCGACGACATAGCCGCGCTGATTCTTCAGCGGGGTGGCCATTTCATCGAGAGCGGTCTTGGCGTTCTGGCTCAGCACCGTCTGTCCGCGCTTGAAAAGAATTTCGGCTTGAGTCGCGGGTTGGTACTGATCGATGTTGGTGACCACCTGCTCGACCGTGTTCAGGCGGGTGTTCGCTTGTTGCGCGGTCTGCTGCGCGGCCTGCGCTTTGTTGCCGGCTTCGATGGCGTGCTGATCGGCCTCGTTTGCCTTGGACGAAGCGAGCAGGATTCCCTGCTGCGCGCGCGCGTCGGTATCCTTGATCGCCCGGGTGTTCGCGGCAGTCAGTTCATCGAGTTCGTTGATGCGGTCGCGGATCGGCTGGGTCTGCCGCGCAACGTATCTCTTGCGCGCGAACGGGTTCATGTGACCCCAGAAGCCTTCGCGAGTCTCCGGTTGCAAGGGATCTTTGCCGGTGGCGCTGTCGGCCCTGGTGGCCGTCTGAGTCGACGAAGCCTGAGTTGTCGCAGGCTGATTCTGGGGGGCGGAATTGTCTTGCGCGAAAACTGGCACAGCCAGGATTACGGCCAGCAGCACAGCGAAGATGGTGCGGTTTCTCATTTTAAATTTCCTCCAAAGTGGGGAGTGGGGGAGCCACTCCGGAGCGCCTTCCGGCGCGGTTTTGATTGCGTCGTTTCCAATAGCGAACCCATAAACTTCGGAAGGCAAACGCCGACGCTACGCATGCCTCAAAAAGGTTGCTTCAAAAAGCCAGCCCTAATCACCGGCCTGCATTTCTATAAACAGTTTGCGTGCCAAATGCCCCGGTACTAGGCGTGGAATGCAAGTGCTTTCTTTTCATATATATTGTACCCTATCTTCCCCCGGCAGCGCACCCCGCCTAGCGGTAATTTTGGCGCGAACTGATATAAAAACTGCGTTATTAGGTTTTCTTCCGCAAGCACTGCAGAAATGACCAAAGCTCGCCGAGAACGACGAACTAGCCGCCGCAATACTTCTCATACTGCTGATAAATGAACGGGTCGGTCATGCCGGCTATGTAGTCGCAAATAACGCGCGGCAGCGGCTCGTGGGCGGCTTTTTCGCGGTAGTTGCGCGGCAGATCGTCGGGTTCTTCCATCCAGTGGGCGAAGAGTTCTCCGGTAATGCGCTCGGCGTCTTCTTTCTCTGCCGCGAGCGCCGGGCTGTAGTAAAGATTCTCATGGAGAAAGTCTTTCAGCCGGCTGCGCTCCTCTTCGACGGGCGGGCTGAAGGCGGCAAGCCGCTCTTTGTGGCGGCGGACACCTTCAAGAGAATGCACGCCCGCCGCTTCCACGCGCTGCGCCGTGTTCGTAATCAGATCTCCGACCAAGCCGTCAAAAATGCTTTTCAACGCCTCGTTAAAAACCAGCTTCTCGCCAGCACTCGGGTACCGCTTTCTTGCCTCGCTGTAATGCCGCGTAAAAAGATCCACTCGGTCCGCAATCTGCTCGACCTTCAGCAAGCGGGCCTCGTAGCCGTCGTCCAGGTCGGCGGTGTTGTAGGCAATCTCGTCGGTCAGGTCGATGAGTTGCGCTTCGAGCGGCGGGCGCTGATCGAGCAGATACTCGGCGAGTTCCGGATGTTGATCGGCGCCATAATCGCGCGAGTGCTTGATGATGCCCTCGCGGACCTCGAAGGTCAGGTTCAGCCCGCGAAAAGACGCATAGCGGATTTCGAAGTCTTCGACAATGCGCAGCGCGTGCAGGTTGTGATCGAACGAAAACCCGTGCTCGCGCATGGCCGTGTCGAGCGCTTTTTCTCCGGAGTGGCCGAAAGGAGGGTGGCCGAGGTCGTGCACCAGAGCGAGCGCCTCCACCAGATCGGTGTTCAGTCCAAGTTGCGCGGCGATGGTGCGCGAAATCTGCGCCACCTCGATGGTGTGCGTCAGCCGGTTGCGAAAATGGTCGGAGTAACGGCGGGTGAAAACCTGGGTCTTCGCTTCCAGCCGGCGAAAGGCGCGCGCATGGACGACACGGTCGCGGTCGCGTTGAAAGTCGTTGCGGTAGGGATGCGGCGGCTCGGGATGGCGGCGTCCGCGAGAGTCTTCCACGCGGACCGCATAGTCAGCGAGCATGCAAAGAGTTTAGCAGTGTTGGGGTTTCGTATCAGGGCATCGCTTCAGCGATGCCGTAACGTTTCCGGAACCAGATGCCCCTTTAGGGGCTGCATTCCCACTATTGCTTCGCGCCCTCTTCTCTGGCCAGCTTCATCTTCGCCGAATCGAGCTTCTTCTGCACCCGCGCCTGGTCTACCGGATCGACGTCCGCGGCTATGGTGCGGTTCCACTCGGTCAGCGCCCGCTCCCAGTTGGTCGCAGCCAGCTTCAGGCGTCCGGTTTTCTGGTACAGATCGCCCAGGTGGTCGAGGACGGTCGGATCGGTATTGATTTTCTGCGAAGCCTTCAGCAGGGCGTCTTCCGCCATTTCATATTTTCCCAGGCGAAAGTAAGCCCAGCCCAGGGAATCGAGATAGGCGCCGTTGGCCGGATCGAGATCCACGGCGCGCTTGATGTACCCGAGCGCTTCTTCAAGCTTCATGTTCTGGTCGGCCAGCATGTAGCCCAGATAATTCAGCGCCGAAGCATGCTCCGGATCGCTGGCCAGCACCTTCTTGAACTGTTCTTCCGCTTCGGCGTAGCGCTTTTCACGCTCCAAAGTGGAGCCGCGGAGAAACCAGACATACT
>Ga0224558_1002624_pt1 | contig 16117 bp, 18 predicted proteins | sample 714S32024metaG_FD_180682 | JGI IMG/M metagenome (GOLD analysis project Ga0224558, IMG submission 180682) | Peat soil microbial communities from Stordalen Mire, Sweden - 717 S3 20-24 | ecosystem: Environmental > Terrestrial > Soil > Wetlands > Peat | place: Sweden: Norrbotten County, Stordalen... | reverse complement strand
TGTCACCGGGAGCGGCAGGCTTATGAAAGGGACAACGTCTTTACTCTCTCCGATTTGCTCTCCACCCCGCAAACGATCCGGGTGTATCCGGTCAATCCGCTCGACGTGGGCAAGAGAATCCTCATTCAAGGTGCCGATCAAAACGGGCAGACGATCACCAGCACGGACAGCCGGACGCAACAGACGACGCTCGGTGAATACTTGATCTTGCAGGTGCCTTTTGTCGATTCGATCAATCAGTTTTCTTCCATCACGGGAATTCTCAAGGACATCATGCTCGGGCCGGTCACTATCTTTCAGGTTGATCCCGTGACCGGGAATCAGGTTTCTCTTTCCTCGATGGAACCGCAGGAAGGTGCCGCGAATTATCGTCGATACTTTTTGGACGGGTTGCCCAGAGATTGTTGCAGCGGACCGCCGGGGGCCATTCAAGTGAGCGCGCAGGCCCGGTTGGAATTGATACCGGTCGTTTCCGACCCGGACTACCTTTTCATTCAGAGCATCCAGGCGTTGATCGAAGAAGTTCAGAGCGCGCGTTTTTCCAGTATGGACACGAAATCATCGGCGCAACTTGCGGCGAGTCATCACACCCGCGCACTTCAACTTCTCTGCGGTCAGCTCGACCTTCATCAAGGGAAAGTAAACACGGCGGTCCGGGTAAGCATTTTCGGGAGTCAGCCGCTCAAATATCAGCCGATATGACAGTATGTTTCCAGGTTGTACCATAACAGATTCTTCTCAGCGTAAAAACGCTGATTCCGAATTTGGCGGCAAGCCATGCTTGATTCTTTGCCCACTTCTTGTAGAGAGATTTCATTTCCAGAACTTGCTTCGTGGTCAATTTGGACATGCCATGGTTTTCGCCTTGATTCATCCTTCCTTTTCTCGCTGCGTCCTGCATATTTTCAAGACCATTTCCCAGCCAAAGGTGGTCTGGGTTCACGCACGGCGGGTTGTCGCAGCGATGAAGAACCCACAGGCCTTTCGGGATAGGGCCACGGTTGATGATCCAACTTGCTCGATTCGCTCTGATGATTCTTTTCCCGGTACTTCCAATTACTCCGTAACCCCACTCTTTTTTTGCGCCCGTCCACAGCCAGCATCCGTCGGTCTTGTTGACCTTGGACCAAAAGCGTTCTGCGAACGTTTCACTGAGTCCTTGCGAGGCGAGATATTCGGGCGTAATTTCGGGTTGCGTAGTATTCATCGTATGCTATGCCGCGCTCTCGGCTGGTTGCACAGCGCGAGGGCATTTCGATTTCTGAGGGTAGCAAATCCCTCCTTTTTGTCAATGCAACCAATCTGAAATATGGCATCAAATTTTGGACCCAGCACGGCTACCACGTATAGCAATCCTTCGAACATTTCGACCACGCCGGATTGGACGCAGACGTACGGGGCGGCCGGGGCTGGATTGCCGAACTACTCGGGCATCGCCCAGCCCAGCACCTTTAATGCTGGCGTTCAGCCCGGCGTGAGCCTTCCTGCAACGTCGCAGGCGGTGACCGGGGCAAATATCTCCAGCCAACAGGCGGCGAACGCCGCCAGAATTCCCGGTGAAACGGGTTTGGAGACGCAGAGTTCATCGAACATTGGCCAGGAATTGCAGGGGCAACTTCCTGCGGACGTGATGAACCAGCTTGCGCAACAGGCGGCGGAGGCCGGTATCGGCGGCAGCAGCAGCCCGGCTGCATATCTCAAGGCTCTTGGTTTGACGAGCCTGTCTCAAGAGAACCAAGGACAAACGGATTTGACCGCAGCGACGGCGAGAAATCCTGGAGCACAGCCCTTTGACGCCTCTTCGATGTTGTTGACCCCGGCGCAGGCCGGACAGATGAATTTGCAGCAACAGGGACAGCAGTTGACGCAGGCGGGGCAGCAGGGACAACAAGGCGGTGGTTACGGAGCGGCGCCGTATTACGCTCCGAATTATGGTTCAACGGCCGGGACGGGGACTTCGCCGATGTACGGCGTTGAACCGGCAGAAAGTGCGATCGGTCAAACGATGCAGACGGGGAATTCCTACGTTCCGAATCAAACAGCCATAAATTCGCTGTACGGTTCGATTCCCAGCCAAAATATGTACGGCGGTTCGGGAGGATTTGGCACTTCCGGGTTGGACCCTTACACACAACAACAGATAGCTCTTGGTCAGACTCAACCAGGTCCGTGATAATTTATGCCAGGCGAAGACCAAGACCAAAGCCAAGTTGTAGTCGCTCCTCCGCAGACATCAGGGACGACGTACATGGGGTCGGCAAATGATCCCAGGGCGTCTTTACAGCCCGGAATGTACGGTCCGAACGCGATGGCGGCCTCCCGTTATTTCGCCGCGCACCGTCCCGGTGATACTCAGGCCGCGATGACCCAGGCTGGTCTTGCGGGAGACATCAACGCCCCAGCCGAGCAACAGGAAGCTGCAATCCAGGCGGCAGTTAAGTTTCAGGGGCAGAGCGGTTACAACCGGGATATTTCCGGAGGAATGCCCGCCTCTGAAGCCATGGCCAAATGGGGTCCGATGCTGTTCGCTCCCGGAAGTCCCGGGGCAATGTCAGCGATGAAGATGCAGCAGCCTCAAATCCGAAACATCGGCGGGAAGCTGGTCAGAATCATGTCCAATGGAACCGCCAAACCGATAAACGTTCCCGGGCAAGTCTCTCCTCCTCAGAAGTGGGAGCCGCAGGACACGATTGATTACAAGGCCGCAACGGAGCGTTACAACAAGAATGCCGAGGCACTTTCTAAATTAAGAGACAGCACAAGTCTCGAAAGTGGGACAGAATCTCGTCGTCAAATGATTGCCGACCGCCGGGAAATGCAGCGAATCTCCGGAAAGTACGGACAAGGTGCAGCGCCCGGCGGAGTACAGCCCCCGGGCGGAGCTTCCAAGTCTGGGCGCGTCAAAGTCAAAGACTCGAAGGGCAAAACCGGTTCAATTCCTGCTGACCAGGTTGACGCGGCCAAGGCTGCGGGGTACACCATTGTTCAGTAATGCCCGACACGATTGATTTTGTAGCCGACACAACTGCTCCCGCCATCGACTTCCAAGCCGATGCAGCGCCTCCGGCACTCAACATCTCAAAACTCCAAACCGGTCCCGTCTTTCAACCCAGCCAGTTCAGCAGCGGGCAGGCAGCCATTGCACCTCCTTCCGTGAATCCGGATTGGGCTTTTACGCAGGCGACGACTGCACCCGGCACTGGTGTCCCTTCCCAAATAAAAAGGGGCGTCATGGCTATTCCGGGAGCGACAAAGGTTCTGCCTCCTATTGGGAAGGCTTTTACTTACGCCGGAAATGTTGCGAGGGCCATTCCCGCTGACATTGCACAAACAGCGAAAGGGGAGGAACCGTATTACGAATTGCACAATCTTGCAGCCGCCGCACTTGGTGAACCGATGGAGATTGACGAGAAATTAAAGCAAGCGTCGTCGGACGCTCCCACATGGGCGACTGTGGGAAAGATTTCTCAAGGCATCGCGGGCACGGCTCCAATGCTGGCAATGGGAGGACTGCCTGCCGCCGCTCAGAAATTCGCTTTGGCGGGATTTACGGCAAAGATGATGTACGACACTCCAAAGATTGCCGCTCAATTGGGAGAGGAACTTGGAAAGCCAGCCGATCAACGGGACAATGACAAAATCACGAGCCTTGTTTCTGAGGCGATTCAAACCCTTGGATTTTCTGCGCTGGGTGGCGTTGCGATGCGACGGGCATTTACGCCCGAAGTTTCAACACCGTTTGAAACACGAACGTCTTCGGAACCGGGGATGGTCAGAGAGCCGGGAGCCGCCCCCATGTCGCGGCAGGCACCGGCTCCGTTCAGTCAGGATCTTGCTCCGGCTGTTCCAAGGAGAGCACCCGTCCTTCCGGCTACGAGATTAGCTCCAGCACCGGCGTCTCCAGTGAATCTTCCTTCGCCAGCACAAAGACCCGAGGCTGAACCAGTATCAGGAAGCACTTTAGTTTCCCCGTTTGGAGCAAGACCCGGTGAGAGGCCTATACCGGAGAGATCAACGGGAGAGACGCCTCCGGCTGCCGCAAAGCCCTCCTCCGCTATCACTGAAGTTCAGGATTTAGTCAAAGGAGTCCGCGATGAATCCAAGCGATCTCCTACGACGGGGGAGGCTCTAAATGCGGGCTTGAAGACTCGTTCAGTTTCCGACCTGGATCATTTATTGGAAGCATCAAAATGGGGACAACAAAGAGCGATTGAAGTGGTGGAGGATTTTCAGAAGGCGAAAACTCCGGCGGAAAAAGAAGCCGCCGTGAAAGGTCTTGGAGTCATGGGTTCTGGGCGGGGACAGCTTCCACGTGAGGCCATCGAAGCCGCCACCAATACAGGTAGCCATGTGGAAGGCATAGCGGGTACTAAACTTGGAGACAGACCATTGGATTGGAGAAAGAATCCGGAAGTCCGGGATTGGCTCGTCAAACATGCTAACGAGATTTGGCCGGACCCTGCCGGCACAGGCGAGAAAAATGTCGGCCGGGAAACTTTCCTGAAGGCAGTGGCGGATCAAAACAGACCACAACAAGCAAAGCCCGACGCCGGAGTCGGAGAAGAGTTAAATCAGCTTCAACGCCTGAAGGAAAAGGGACCACTCAATCCTGAGCAGCAGAAGCGTTACGACGAGATTTTGAAAGGTGACGAAGGTAAGGTTCAAAAAGAAGCGTGGAAAGCAGAGTTGGCGAAAAGGAAGGCCGCCGCCGCTCCCACTGCTGCCGCCAAAGCCAAGCCCGCCGAGGCCGCGCCTGCACCGCCCGTACCTGTCGAACCAGCCGCAGCCGCAGTTGCAGCCCCCAAGACTCCGGAGCGAACGGCAGAAGAAGTCCAAACGGCGGTGACGGATACGGCGGTCAAGGAAGGAACACCAGCCGCGAAGGAAGTCAAAAGCCAGTTGCTTGGTAAAATACGCGATTCGATTGAAACCGCGCCGACTGAGGAAAGTCTGAAACTCCCAGCAAGACCTTCTCCAACTGGTAAAAGCCGTTTTGAATTTAATCGGCAGATGGCCGAATTCACAAAAGCTCTTGAACAATCAGGAGCGAAGAAAATTCGAATCAACATCCCGGGTGATGGTGATTTCCAGGTTTGGAACACGAAAGAGGCTTTGTCAGAATTCGAGCGTCGAACACAACGATTGGAAACCAATGCAGGACGCCCTCAAAAAACCAGGGTGTCCGGTCTTTCAAAAGAGGATCGTGAATGGGTTGAGGCACAGCGAGCAAATCAACCTCAGCCAGCAGAACGAACCGGAGAAGAAGAACTGGCTTTGCTCGGACAAACTCAACCAGTACAGCCCGAGCAACCAGTTCTCACTGGACCCGGAGCGCAGCCGGTTGGAGAACCTCAAAAGCCCGAACTGGCGCAACTCACGGATGCGCTTCGCACCATGGCCCAGGGACAGCCGCGGCCTCCCATGGGCAAGGCGTTTTCGTTGGGGGAGAAACTTTCCGAGGCCAAAGACGCGGCCGGCAAAGCCCTGGATGGACTGCGCGCGGCGAATAAAGTTGCACGGGACGTTTTCAACGGGTTGCCGACCTGGAACGGATTGAAGGCGGCGGTGGGAAACTGGAAACTGGCTCTTTACGAAAACGGCGTTCTCAGCAAGAACTTCATCGATCAGGCAATCCGGGCTGTTCCGGATGATTTGAACCAGGGCGCCATTTCGAAGTGGCTGGACGCCGGCGGGGACGATGCAAAGCTTTTGGACGCGATGGTCAATGCGCCAGCGGCGACGAAGAAATACTACCGGGCCGCCCGGGCCTTGTCCCCGGAACTGAAAACACTTGCGGAGAATTCCCGTAACTATTTTGAGTCTCGGATGCAGCAGGCGATTGACGAGGGATTCTTCGAGCAAGGCATCGAAGATTACATCCATCGAATCTATGAGAAGGATTCGCCCTGGAAACGCGGAGCGATCGCGGAACTTCGGACTGGCGGAATTTTCACGGGCAAGCCAGCTTTCGCAAAGCGCCGCGCTCTCCAGTATGATTACGAGGCGGAGCAGGCCGGATACCCGATCATCCATTCTTTCATTCGCAGAATTGCCGCATACGACTTCGCCATGAACAAGGCGATTGCGGACCGCGCCCTGGTGAAAGACTTCATGCAGGAGAAAATGAAGGATGGCCGGCCGGCAATTGAGATTTCGGGTGTGGGAATTCCAGTAGAGGGAAAGGGCGACAAGACCGGGGCGCTTCTGGTGAAACCAAATGTCAACCGGGCGATCACGGCGGATGGCCGGCCGTACATTCCCTACGATCACGCGGCGCTCCGAAAGTGGAAATGGCTGGAAACGGACGCGGCCGGCAAATCGACGCTTCTTCAAGGGAACGCTTTGGTTCATCCGGATGCGGTCAAACAGGTCGAAGCGGTGTTCGGCAAGTCGAAGATACGGCAATACATGATCGGACGCGGTGCGCTCAAAGTCGGGAGTGTGGTGAAGCAGACCATGTTGGATTTATCCGGTTTTCATCGGGTGCAGATCACGGTTCACGGTTGGGAACACAAAACGTTCAAACCGGTTGAAAAGATCGACCTGGAGAATCCTGTTCATCGCTCGCTGATTCAACACGGTTTGGAAGTGGGTGGAGGTCGAGGCAATGAAATGTTTTCGGAAGGAAATGTTGGATCGTCTCTCACGAAGTACATTCCAAAATTTGGCACCAAGTTGCAGGCGATGAAAGGCGATCTCTTTGAGGATTACATTCCCAGGTTGAAGATGGCGATGGGAGAGCACGCCTTGGAAAGAAACCGGGAGGTGTACAAAAAGGATTTGGACTCTGGAAAAATGTCCGAGGATCAACTCCTTCACCTGACCGGCAACCAGGCAAATGCCGCTTTCGGAGAATTGAATTGGGAGATGATGGCCAAAAGCAAAACCACTCAGGATGTGCTTCGCCTCGTGTCTCTTTCACCCGACTTCACCATTGCTCGTGGACAATTCGTTGGGCAGGCGTTCACGAAGTACGGTTCCGAACAACGCTGGGCGCTGGCACGGGGCGCGATCTTCATGTATGTCGTGGCGCGGATCATCAACAAGATGGTGGACGGTCAGTACCACTTCGAGCCGCGCAATATGTTTTCGATCGTCATCAACAAAAAGGCGTATTCGTTGAGGACTGTTCAGGGAGATTTGATCCATCTGATTACCGACCCGGCGAAGTTTGCGTCCAGCCGATTGAATCCCGCGCTTACGAGGCCGGTGATGGAGGCCATGATGGGTCGTGACGCTTTTGGAAGGAAACGAAGCCCACTTGAACAGCTTGAGGATTACGTTCGATCTCCGATACCGATTTCACTCCGAGGACTCGTTGACAAGCGGGAGCAGACCGTTTTGGAGGCATTCCTGAACTCAATGGGCATAACGAACCGGCGCGACACGAGCAACGACGAGACGTACAAGCTCGCTCAATCATGGAAGGAAGCGCATGGGGTTGGAGAGCCCGGGGAATTCATTTACGATCCGGACAAAGATCCGTATCGACGAATCAAGCTCGCCCTTGTCTTTTCCAAGCCGGAGGACGCGGCCCAGGAAATCAGCATCGCGTTGAAAGAAAAAAAGATCGACCCGGAGAAGCTGGAGAATTATTTCGAGCGTTACGGGACCACGGCGTTCACGGGCAGCCGGGCCAACGATCGCGTTTTTTATCAATCGCTCACCGCCGATCAGAAAAAGACGTTCGACGCGGCGGTTGCGGAGAGGGCAAAGCTGAGAACGAACCTCGTTGAAGCCTTCCGACTGTACCGGGAGAATTTCAGTCAGGTGAAGTGAACGAAAGGAAAAATCATGCCGGCAGTATCAAAAAAACAGCAACGGTTTATGGCAATGTGTGCGCACTCAAAGGGGAGTGCCAAAGGCAAATGCCCACCAAAAAAGGTTGCGGAGGAATTCTCCCACAAGCCGAAGGGCGGGTACAGGAAAAAACGGAGCAAGAGGACCGTTCCCAAAACAGATTCTCACGGATATTATTAGTGTTCTTGTGAAATGAAACTGATAAGGAAATGAAATGAATCGACGTAACTTTTTCATGGGTCTGCTCATGCTGCCTTTTGGTTCCAAGTTGGCATGGCTCATCAAGGGAACCGTGCGGGACGGCGGTATTCCCGCCAGAATATGTTTTACCGAGAAAGGATTCAACCCGGATTGCGGTTGTTGCAGATGGATTAAAGCTCGGAAACATCATTTAGAGAACATTGAAAAAAGAACCGAAAAGGGGATCAATTCCCTACGGTCCGAAACTCTAGCCTCGGAACGGAGATCACGGGAAAGAGAATTAAGGTGGTCTTCCGAGAGAATTGAAAAACTGATGAAACAGGAGGATCGGGGATTCTGGTTTCCGTTAATCTGATGAAAAATAAAAGTCCTGATTTGTTCTGCTTCGATCAAATCCTGTGCAAGAGGTGCGCCAAAAAGCAATTTGCAGCGGTCATAAAGATGTTGAGAAATGCCTCCAAAATTATCGAGAGCCGAAGAGTCAGAAAATCAAAATCTTCATGAAGGAGGTAATCGGCCCATCACTTTGAATTCACCGCACCACTCTCCGGCTTGGGTCAAAGTGAAATAAGGCTTTTTCAAAGTCTTAAAGTCGCTTGGTGGAAATCGGTGGCAAAATCCATCAAGACCGTCTGTCCAACGGAAGAACTCGCAGTTGTGACAGTGTGGAAAGTCGATTGTTTTTTTGTGTTTTGTTTTCATGGGTCATGCACGGGGCAGCCCTTGGTGGTTGTGATTCGTTCAACAATTTGTCCATTCCAACCTGTGCCAACAGTGCAGGTGCAAGTCTCAAAGCACTCCTTGATGATCCTCTTTTGCTCTGCGGTTGCCGAAATCCTAAACTCATAGTGAATCTCGGGGTACCTTTCCCAAATCCGCCGGGCACTCTCAGGGGTTATGGTTAAAAAGGGGATCATTGACCCTTCCGCTCGGCCATTTTTTCGTGGCAGGACAGCCACGCGATCCAGGCGATCCATTTGGCGTCCGCCTCGGTGACGCAAGGGCAGGCGCGCTGGACGCCGGTTCTTGCCTTCCCATTATTCCACCAGCGGTCAAAATCCACTTCGAGGGCTTCGAGTTGTTCGGTGTTGGGGGTCATAGTCGTTTGAACGTCAAAACCCACACCCACGGATTCTTCTCCCATGAGCCTTTGCCGTTGATGGATTTCCAAAGTTCACGATAGCAAGCACGCGCTTCATCTTCGGATGTCTTTTCAAGTTCAAAGCCAGGTGTGCCCTCGGCAATTACGTCATTCTTGCAAATATCCTGCAACCGCTGCACCCGCACTTCGGTTATCTCAAGCGTGATCCGGCTGGCCCAGCGCGGCATGAAGATGGAGGGACGTGTCTTGCCAGACAAATCGGTCGGGTTGTCGGCAATGTAGCGAATACCAGCGTACGCTTTCTCGCCGCGAATATGTTCGATTGGCACATTGTCACACACGGAAGCAACGCGCCAAGTCTCCTTCACCCAAATCCGATCGCCATGAGAGCCGTAGGGGCACGCCCACCCGAACAACTGCCAGATCTCTGCGGCTTTTGTCACCAAAGAACCCTTCTGAGCTATCAACTGCGGCTTCACGATCCTGCGCGTTTGAGTTTTTCGACCGTCAAGGATGGCGCGGACCATTGGTGCGGACATAAGGATAGGGCGTTCTATATTCATAACCAAGTGAACCTGTTCCTCAATGTGGAATTTTACGATGTGTTCGCTCATACGGTCGATTCCCACTTCGGGCAATTCTCACTGGTTGGCTGTCCTTTGTTCTGCTGCTCGGTCACTCGCTCATGTATTTCGTGCCGAAGGTCCAAGCCGCACTTTTTGCATCCGTCGTCCTTGCCATTGTTTACGTGGATGTGACGGAAAGATTCCATCACTTCATTCAACTCACGTTCAAGTTCGCGGGCAAAGCCGGCCATATTATGAGCGTGTTGAGATAAGTCTGCGTCTCCATTTAAGATAAACGCATCTGTTCTTGGTGTGTCTGTTTGGAATGATTTCATGTGTTTCATACGTTCATTTCTTTCTGGGTTGATTCTGGCGGCACGTCGTCGGGGAAGGAGGTCATGGGAGCGAGTAAACCTTTATCTGGATTGCTTTTGGGTATCGTTGTTTCAAAACTGCGGCTCTCAATTCCAAGTCCTCGGGTAGCTCAACGTTTTGTTCGGTGACCCAATCGTCCCGGGTTTTGTCGCGGTCCCCTTCGGGAGTGTAGGCGATGGCCATGAGGCATTGGACGGTGGATTTCATGGGTCATGGACGGGGCAACCGGGATTTACCCAGCAGTGAGTGCAGGTGCATTCTGGTTTGTTTTGCGAGATGCTCCAATGCCTTCGGAAATTCCACGCGGAGGACATCGGATCTCGCTCAAAAGGATTCACAAGGTGGCAATAAATCCGCCGGGCACTCGCAATGGTCACTCTGAGGAAGGGAATCATTTGAATTCTTCCACGGTTGTCTGACACGCTTTTCGGGCTAGTCCTCTCGCCGTCCGTGGCAGCCGGTTCCACCAGCGTTTGGTTTCTCGGCGGGGTTTTGACATGGCGCGTGAAAACACGCGGAGCAGGTGTGCGGTTTTTTGGTTCATGGTCAGAATTGTTTACCGCCTGCTATCAGGCGCGCTTCGTGTGTGTGGTCCAGCCGTTGTGCGTTGTAAGCCATTTTCTCCTCGAACACCGCATCGAGGTCGGCGTCGGGCCAGAATCCGGCGAGGTAGTCCATGCTGCGGATGAACAGGTCGATCTGTTCTACGACCGGCATTGGGTATTGTGGCAGCTTGTCGTCCATCAGATTCTTGCGCTCACCCTCAAGCGTCTCGCTGATTTCGGAATGTTGAAGTGCGAGGCATTCACCCTTGTTTCTCTTGATTGGCTGGCCCGTTACCGGGTCTTGCCACCACTTGATATTTGCTGCGTGTATCCGCTTGGAGATTTCGTTGAGGTTCATGGTTTGACTTTCTCTCGTTTCATATTCAGGTAGCCCTCCAGGTGCGGTTTGAACCAGTCGGACACGGGCAGCAAATGCTCAAAGAAACCCTGATCCATTTTCACCCGGCCTTGAATTACAAGATGGCACCGTTGACAAAGAGCCGCGAGGTTCCAGTCGGCACAGTTGAATTTATTACCGTCCAGGTGGTGGACCGTCAGGACGTGACCGGAATCATAGTCATGTTCGTGGCCGCACCGCTCGCATTTGTAACCGGCCGCAGCTTTGATCCGTTCTGCGATCGCCGGCCAATCGGGCGGATATTCAGAGTTAGGCCACTTGCGGTTTATCACGTTCCAGTCTTTCGGCGGCTTGGCCGAGTTGCCACGCGACATCCACGGATGCGGTTTGGTTGTGTTGAGCCGGACTTGTGTGCAGGACGCACATGAAGCTGTCCATGACTTCGACCTTTGCTTCGAGGATTTCGTTGCGGCGGCGCAGACGGATTATTTCGGCCTGCGCGTCTTTGAGCAGTTCAGTTATTTCCATATTTTGTTTTGTTGTTTATTTTGTCTGCAAATTATCAGCCGTGGCCTAACAAGTCGCCGGAGCCAATGACGGTTGGCCGTCGCAGTTCCGCTTCGCGGGTGATGTTTTGGTGTCCGTCATGGCTCAGCTCCGAATGATCTTGCTCACTTCTCAAAATCTCCCAGCTTCACGACTTTGTTCTGGATGGCCCAATGGGTCAGCGCCACCGTTCCTCTGAATCCAAGCCGGTCGTAAATGCGGGTCATCCTCTGGCCAACTCCGGATGGACTCATGCCAAATTGGTTCCCGATGCTTTTGAAGTCTTTGTTGCGGGCGACCTGGGCGGCGACTTCAAGCTGGTCCGGTGTCAGTTTTTCAGTTTCAGAATTCATTGTGATGACTTTGATATATTTCCTCACGAAAGTTGTCAAGAACTTTTAGCGCCGTTAATTGACGGTGCGGATCGGAACTTTTTTCTTGCCAAGGCAAATGGGAGGATTCAGGGTTTCTCCCGACCTTGGATTTTTTATGACGTACCCCGAAAAACTGCGTGACCCGCGATGGCAAAAAAAGAGGCTGGAAATTCTTCAACGTGATGGCTGGAAGTGCGTGATCTGCCACGCCGCCGACAAAGAGCTTCAGGTTCACCACGCCGTTTATCGCAGGTTGGATCCCTGGGCATATCCTGATTACTGCTACCAGTCACTTTGCAGGGATTGCCACCAAACACGCGGAGAGTTGACCGACAAGGCGGTGGATGCCTTTCGGCTGGCGATGAAGGACATCCCGACCGAACGGCTGGCTCAGGCGGCACAACGCATGATGGGTCACGCCATGCAAACGATGGAGGTTGGATGAACATCTCCGAGGAATTCCGCGCGGCGATGATCCAGGCCGGGCTGCCCTGTGACTGTCCGCTGCCTCCGGACGGAGTGTTCCGAAGGTTCACCCCGCCAGGGGACAAGGACGACAATGGTTGGTTTGTCCTTCACGGTGACGGAGTGATCCCGGCGGGGCGGTTTGGCTCGTGGAAGCGCGGCATCGACGAGAAATGGCGTCTGGCTGGAGCCAAGATGGACCCCAAGGAACTCGCAGCCTGCCAGGAGCGGTGGAGGCAGGACGAAATTCAGAGAGCAAAAGACGAAGCGGAGCGGCATGAACGAATGGCTGAAAAGGCAGCGGCCTACGTGGTGTCTCTGTCGGAAGCCTCCGACGATCATTTTTACCTCCGGACCAAGCAGGTGAAACCTCTGGGTGGAATCCGTCAAAATACGGACGGCGAGTTGGTGCTACCGCTGGCCGATGCTGCAGGCAAAGTCTGGAGTTATCAGACGATCGACACCATTGGAGACAAGCTGTTCATGCCCGGCGGCCGTGTTCAGGGCTGTTTCTTCACAGTCAGCGAGCGCAACGATGGGCCCCTCGTAATTTGCGAGGGGTATGCCACCGGGGCGTCGATTGCCGAGTCAACGGGCTGGGCTGTGGTTTGCGCGATGAACTGCGGAAACCTGATGCGAGTTGGTCAGGATTTGCGCAAGCTGATGCCGTCGCGCCCGATTGTTTTTGGCGCTGATAATGACAGGTTTACCAGTGTTTCTGGAGAGGTTAAAAACCCCGGCAAGGAGGCTGCCGAGGCTGCGGCAAAAGCCATCAAAGGAATTGCGGTTGTTGCTGAATTTGCGGATGAGGACTTGCGGGGCACTGATTTCAACGATCTTTTTACGACCTCCGGGCCGATGGAAGTTCGCCGTCAATTTGAGGCTGGCTGTCCATTCAAGCTCTCCTTTATGACCTATGAGGCCGTGCGGTCTTTGAATCTTCCAAAAGAGTATATTTTGTTGGGGGATCATGTGCTTGCTCTGGGTGGTTTGGCTGCATTTCTTGCGCCGGGCGGCGTGGGCAAATCCACACTAATCCAGCAGTTGGTCGCCGCCTGTTGCGCCGGCCATGAGAAGTTCCTTGCCTGGGACATCAACCCTTGCGCCCACACAGTCCGCTGGATGATCATTCAGGCGGAGAACAGCGCACAGCGGATGAAGCAGGAAGCCGAGAGGTTGAAGGCATGGCTCTCCCCTGAAGGCTGGCTTTTGTTCACGCAAAAAGCACTGGTGCTCAATCAGCTTCAGGAAGCCGACTCTTTCCTGGATCTGGACAATCCGGAAGCCGCATTGAGAATTCGCCAGGCCATTGACCTCTTTGCCCCCGATGTTGTGATCTTCGACGCCCTCTACAATTTCAGCCTGCGGGAACTCTCCAAGGGGGCGGAAATGCTGGCGGCCATTTCCAACTGCACCCGACTGGCCAAATGGAGCAATCCCAATAGAACACCAATCATCATGCACCATGCGCTGACGGGCTCGGGGGGCGCCGCCCGCGCTGTTGGATTTGAACGGGCCACCTACGGCCGGGATTCAAAAATACTCCACCAACTCGCCCGTTCGGTCGTCAATATGACGGCTGTCTCCGAGGATAATAATGACAAATTGCTGGTGACTTGTGGAAAATGCTCCGATGGTGTTGAATTCAGGCCATTCATAATCCGCAGAAATGAGGAAACCAGCCTCTTTGAGATCGACAGCGAGACTGACGTGAACGCCACCATCACCGCGATCAAGGAAAACAAGCGAAAAGCCCCAATAATGACCCCTGATCGGGTTAGGGAACTCTGTTCCATGGCCGGCAGTGAAAAGAAGGAGCTGATCGCAGCAATTCAAGACGACTGCGGCTGCGCGCGCCAAAATGCATATCGCTACTTGAAGCAGGCTTTCCTATCAAAAACCATCAAAGAGGGCTCTGACGGTAATATCTTCAAGAATTAGTAATAACTACATCTGTATCAACCTTTTAATCACGAGTTGTCTCATCGCTACTTGAAGCAGGCTTTCCTATCAAAAACCATCAAAGAGGGCTCTGACGGTAATATCTTCAAGAATTAGTAATAACTACATCTGTATCAACCTTTTAATCACGAGTTGTCTCATTGATAAAGAGTTGTATCAGAGACATGATACAGTGTTGTCTCACGAGCTGCGCCAGCTCCGCTCGTGATACAACCACTTCACTGTATCTATGGCCAAATCAGCTTGTCAAGCATAAAATTCAGGAAATCTCAAAATAGCCTTGACGGAAGACCCAGCCCCACCCCAAAGTCCTGTCCCGTGGAAAACCAGAAAGCAGCACCGCAGGGAGAGGCGGACTCAGCCGGGGTCCATAACCCCAGCCCTGCCGGTTCAACTCCGGCCCCTGCTACCAAACGTGAATCCTTCCAACTCCAAATCACCGCTGAACCCGGCCACTGGCAATCCATCCCGGAGATGCGACTCAAAGCCCTCCTCAAATCCCTCCACCGTTCCTACGGATTCCGCTGTGACTCCTGCCTGCCTATTAAAGTCCCCCAGGATCCCCCAAAAACTCCCTCCTGCTCTCTCACCAGCAGTTCCCTAATCGCTCCCTGCACGTAGCTGTTCTCAATTTAAGCCACTTTGAGGCGTCGGGCACTACCTGGACAGGGTCCGAACAATCAAAATCGTTTGTAGCCCCATCCCTGCGCGAATTCTAAAAGTTGAGAAACCCAGCAAAATCAGGGTTTTATGAAGGTGGGGGTGTCAGACCGTGGCGACCGCGCGCCGGCGCCCCCGGCGCCCCCAGGCCGCCGGGACGGTCCGGCCGCGAAAGAGATTCCTTCCCCGGCGCCGCTCGACTGCAGGCGATCGGACGACGCCACCGACTGCACATAACTGATATTGTGCGACACTAATTCGGCAAGGTGTTGCAACACAACACAAAGCCGATTGAAGCGTCGGGTTATTCGCCCAGCTTTGACAGATCGGGCAAGGACACCCCCACCGGTGGGGGCAAGCCGGCCGGCTCGGTGGGCGCTTGTGGTGTCGGCGGCTCGTCGGGCTCGTCGGCAAGATCGATGCCCAGCGGCATCGCGCCGGCATCGCGTCGCCCGGCTCGCTCCGGCTTCACGTTCGCAGGCAGACCTCGGCCGGACAGCCGGCGTTCGATCTCTTCCGCACGCGCCAGTGAATCGTACAGGGCACGAAGCGAGACAGGGTTAAGCTTCTTGGCATCAAGCTCCAGGTCGATGGCGTCAAAAACTCTTTTCATCTGTCGGCGCGTCCGCTTTAGGATTCTATTCTTAAACGTGGAAATTGACGAAGCGGCAGGAAGCGGGATTGGCTTGGTTTCCTGCGGCTCTTCTGTGGGCTCTTCCGCAGGCGGCTCCGCTTCGATTTCCCGGTTGCGACTCACTCCGGAGGCAATTCCGCCCTTGGCACCAAAGGAAGCGGCAATTGCTGGTGTAAACTTCATTTCCTTGTTTCTGTCTCTTTTCGCTCACCTTGTCAAGCCCTGGCTGCCTCGCTGTGACGTTTTTATCGGTCGTCCCTTGTCCTGACACGGGGGAACAACACGTAGAAACTACGTACCAGAACCCGGGGAAAGTCCTAAGTTATTATCCGTAAAGATACATGGTGTCTCAGGTTAGAATTGTCAGGAATTTAGTCGCCAAGCGCAACTGTTTGGGAGCATGATAATAACCCCGGGAGAAATCCGGGAAACCACGAAAGGAAAAACGAAAATGGAAACATTCAACATCACAATGGTCGCAATTGGCTTCGTGCTTTGCGTTCTGATTATCGCAACACAGAAAGGCAAA
>Ga0224558_1002623_pt1 | contig 16118 bp, 14 predicted proteins | sample 714S32024metaG_FD_180682 | JGI IMG/M metagenome (GOLD analysis project Ga0224558, IMG submission 180682) | Peat soil microbial communities from Stordalen Mire, Sweden - 717 S3 20-24 | ecosystem: Environmental > Terrestrial > Soil > Wetlands > Peat | place: Sweden: Norrbotten County, Stordalen... | reverse complement strand
CGTCCCACCTCGATGGTCTTCGACAGCAAGTCGACCGGGCTCTCGTTGAAGCGGAAGTTGTTGACCGAAGCAACGATCTCGCCCTGCTCCACCAGGTAGACGCCGTCTCGCGTCAGGCCGGTCAGCAAGAGCGTCGCCGGGTCCACGTCGCGGATGTACCAAAGGCACGTGAGCAGCAGTCCCCGCTCGATCCGACCGACGAGGTCCTCGAGAGTGCTCGTGGCCCCGGGCAGCTCGAGGATGAGGTTGTTCGCGAGCGCTGCCGGCTCGACGCCGGATCGTGCGGCTCCGGCACGGTGGTACTGCAGGCGCGCGAGGCGGCCGTCCGAGATCCATTCGGTCCTCTCGAGCGGGAGGCCGTTGTCGAAGACCGACACATCCTGGCCGGAGGCCCCCGTGACAAGGAACGGTGTGCACTCGAGGCCTTCGGCGAAAGGATCGCTGCGCAACGAGAACCGGTGTGAAGAGAGCGACTCCCCCACCCTGGTCGCGCCGCCCGGCGCGGAAAAGACACTGCGCCCCTCTTCCGCCTCCCGACCGGAGGTCGCCTCCCCCAACGGGAAGATGAGATCGGCGACCGCATCGGGCGGCAACACGACCTCATAGCGACCGGCTTGCAGATCGGCCTTCCGCTCGCCCCAGCTGAGCCGGCGATCGAGCCGCTCGGTCAGCTCTTCGACATGGACCGTGGCGAGGTCCTCGGCTCCTGTGGCCGCCCAGGCCGACCGCGCTCCCCCGTCTGCGCGGGCGACGGCCTCGAGCTTGCCTGTCGGCTCCACGTACCGGAGCCGGAGACCGGTCGAAGAACCGAGATAGACGGTCGAGACGTGATGCTCGGCGTAACCCGCCAACCTCGTTCCCACCGCGTTGGCGCGTGCGAAGGCGCCACCGAGCCCGGTGAGCACGTTGCCGAGCCCGGCCAGGCTCGTCATGACCGGCGGGTCGGTGAAGTCGCCCCCAAGGTCTGATCGTCCCGCGGTGACAAGTGGGGCGGCGTCCTCGGCCGGTTGGGCCGTGGCTGCGTTCGCCTCGGCCCGGCGGACGAGGTCGATCACGTCGGTGGCACCGCTGCTGCTGGCAGTCCCGACGGCTGTCCCCCCATCGGTCTGCCGCAAGGCGATCACGGTCACGTCGCGGTCGCGGCGCGTGCCGTTCGTCGTCACGGTGTTGTTGGCAAAGCGAAGCTCCGCCTGGCTGACCTCCTCCACGATCACGACGCAACCGTCCGATCGGGAGGCTTCGAGAACCTGATCGACGACGCGGTCCGCTGCGATGAGACGACCCGTCCCGGCGCTCATCGTCCCGACTCCGCGCGTGTGTTCAGCACGTTGATGCCCCGAAACAGCGCTGACGGGCAGCCGTGGCTCACGGGGGCGACCTGCCCGGGCTGGCCCTTGCCGCAGTTGAAGGCGCCGCCCAGGTGGTAGGTGGACTCACCGCCCACAGCCTGCATCGCCCCCCAGAAATCGGTCGTGCGCGACTGATAGGCCAGATCCCTCACCTGCCCGGCGAGCTTGCCTTTCTCGATCCTGAAGAAACGCTGCCCTGTGAACTGGAAGTTGTAGCGCTGCATGTCGATCGACCAGCTCTTGTCGCCGACGACATAGAAGCCGTCATCGACCGCCGAGATGAGCTCCTCGGTGCTCGGGCCGTGCCCCGGTGCCGGGCGCAGTGACACGTTGGCCATGCGCTGGATCGGCGTGTGCCCTGGGGAGTCGGCGAAGGCACAGCCGTTGGACCGGCCAAGTCCCATGAGCCGTGCGATTCGCCGGTCGAGCTGGTAGCCCACCAGCACGCCGTCGCGAATGAGGTCGAAGCTCTGCGCCTCGACTCCCTCGTCGTCGTAGGCGACTGTTGCCAAGCCGTGGTCGACGGTTCGGTCGCCCGTCACGTTCATGACCTCCGAGCCGTAGGCGAGTGAGCCGAGCTTGTCGAAGGTGGCGAACGACGTCCCCGCGTACGCCGCCTCGTAGCCCATCGCCCGATCGAGCTCGGTGGCATGCCCGATGGACTCGTGGATCGTGAGCCAGAGGTTCGTGGGATCGATGACGAGGTCGTAGGCGCCCGGGGTGACAGACGGGGCGTGAAGCTTCTCGGCGAGGTATCCGGGGATGCGCGCGAGCTCGCCGTCCCAGTCCCAGCCCTCGCCGAGCAGGTACTCCCAACCCCGGCCGGCCGGTGGAGCCAGAGTGCGCATGGTCTCGAAGCCTCCCGCATCGGCGTCGACGGCGATGGCCTCCACCGCCGGGTGCACGCGGACCCTGCGCTGGGTCGTCACCGTGCCGGAGAGGTCCGCATAGTGCTTGTCCTCCACCACCGTCAGCACGTACGCGGTCACGTGGTCCACACCAGGCGAGTGAAGAAGACGCCCGCTCCAATCCTCGAGCAAGGCCACCTTCTCCGCCGTGGGCACCTCGGCCGGGTCCAGATCGTACGAGGAGGTCCATACCGCCTCGCCGTGAGCCGGCTCGTCGGCCAGCTCGACGCGCTCGCTGACCGCAGGAGCTGTCGCCCGCGCCGTCGCGACCGCCTGGTCGGCGAGCGCCGTCGCGGCGTCGGCATCGAGCTCGACCGTGGCCGCGAACCCGAACGAGCCCTCGTGAACTACCCGAAGGCCGAGGCCGAGCTCGAGGTCGTCGGCGGAAGTCTCCAGCCGGCCGTCGCGCAGGCTCACGACCTGGGAGCGGATCCGCTCGATGCGTGCCTCGGCATGCTCGCAGCCGAGCGCGCGGGCCCGGTCGAGCGCGGCGCTGCGGACCGCGTCCAGCGGAAGGGCCAGGAATTCGGCGTCGAGCTCTACGTTCGCCACGGGTGATGCGCCTCCTAGAAGTCGGTGCCAAGTGTGCCAGCCCATGTCGATGACATCAAAGGCTCCACTGACCGGGATCTGGTCTCAATCCGGCCGGAACCTCTGGTCGTAGAAGGTCTTGCCGTCCGGGGAGCGGTGAGGGGGCCGTTTGGGGGCCATCAGCTCGAACCGAAGGTGGCGGCGCTCTCCGGACCACGGTGCGCGGGGCGCCACGACATGGTCCGCCAGACGGTAGGCAAGCGCCTCGTAGTTCACGCGCCAGCCACGGAAATGCCGCCACGCTTCCTCACTGGTCCGTTCGGTCGGAAAGCCGGTCTCCTTCACGAGGTTCACCGCGTAGACGAACTCCTCGTAGCTGAGCTGGAGCTCTCCCCCCGGATCGGGGTCGGCGTCGAAGTCCCAGTGCAGAACCTGGGCAATGCGGCGAAGCGCCGTGAAGCCCATCCGCAGGCACATCCGCGCCTCGGAGGGCGCCGTTGTCGGGTTCAGCGACAGGTGCATCGCGGCGGCGTCCATCACCGCGAGGAGCGAGATGACCCATGAGAACCCGGGCTCGGGAGAGCGGAACCAGAGCAGCACCGGGTAGGAGATGTGGCTTTCCGCGAGGTCGGCGGCCCAGAGCTCCCAGTTGCCGTAGAGCGCGGGCAGCGCATCGGTGATCCGGACAAGCTGGTGGCGCATGAGGACCTCGGGGCCCCACGCCGGCACGCCCGCACGGCTCTCCATCAAGGTCACGAGCGACTCGCGACGGTTGAAAGCCTGGTAGATCGCCGGCAGGTACCCGATCTGGAGCGCCACCGCGATGGCCCCGGTGGCGCCCGCGAGCACGACGATCGCGTCGTTGCCGGTCGCGCTCGCGTGCACGAGGCCGACGGAGAACAAAGAGGCGCCCGCCTCTTTGATGCCGCCGGGGAACGACCCCGTCCAAGGCCACTGCATGAGGCCGTAGCCGAGGATGTACAGCCCGAGAAAGGCCGCGAGCTGAGCGATGAGCGACACCGGGCCGACCGCGGCAAGAAGGCCGTCCTTGCGGGCGAAGCTGCGGACGGGACGAGCCACGAGGAGGAAGCCCCGCCTCACGACCCGCCCCACCAGGAGCGGCAGGGCCTGGAACCTCGAGCCTCCACGCGGGAGCACGAACGTGGTGACCAGGCTCATCGTGGCGAACACCACGACGAGCAAGCCGAGAACGAAGCCGATCCAGACCATGGGCCTTGTTTCCTACACGATCAAGTCGGCGAGCGCCAGGGGTGCCGGGGGTGCCCTGGCCGCGCGGCGAAGGCCATTCCAGCTGGGACGCCCCGGTTTGGCGAGAGCTACGAGTCCTCTGAGCGGTTCGAGCTCGGGCCTTGGGCCCTTACCTCCTCGACGCGGGCGAACGCGGAACGGAGCTCGTCGATCCACGCAGCTTCGTTTCTCCCGACCAGCTCGACGCACCAGGCGAGCGCCTCGCTGCGGCTGCGCGCGATCCCGGCGTCGATGAGCGTGTCGAGGACCTGGCGCTGCGACATCCGCAACCGGGTCATGACCGGCACGTTGGCCGTCGTGAACGAGCGAGTGGTGCTGCCGACCGTGGCGCCCCAGGAGACGACGCGCCCGAAGCGGCCCTGTGCTTCCTCGGCGATGCGGATCCGATGTTCTCTGGTGTCCTCGCGGAACCGTTCGATCCGTGCCTCCTCGGCCGTCGTGGCCGCCCCTGCGGTGGCGCCTTGGTCCAGTTCCACGGCGCTGAGCGCGCCGATGACGAGGATCTCGTCGTTGTCGACGGTCACCTCGGGAACCCCGACGTAGAAGTCGTCAGGAAGCCGGCCCGTGAACCAGGCCTTGATCTCCGCTCGCTGCTCGGCGGAGGGACGCTCCTCGGATCCCGAGCCCCATCGGCCCCGCGCCCACCGGGGGCCGGGACCGCGCCGTCCCCCGCGCTGGCGAGGGTCGTGTTGATGCTCATGAAATGTCATGGAGTAAGATTACATGATTACAAGTCAGTTTGCAATGGTCACCACGAAGGGGAAGCACGGGCGGTCCAGCGTCCCTCCTCTCGGGTCAAAGTGACAGCCAAGCCGAAGCAATGCTCCAACGAGCGCTCCGTCAGGACGTCCTCGATCGGGCCCATCGCCATCACTTCCCCTTCTCGCAACAACAGAGCGTGGGACGTCGTGGCCGGCAGCTCTTCGAGGAGGTGGCTCACGTGCACCGTCGTCGGGGAGTCGCGAGATCGTGCAAGCGCGGTCAGCGCGAGGACGAGAGCCTCGCGTCCGGGAAGGTCGACACCCGCACACGGCTCGTCGAGCAGCAACAAAGGATGCTCGACGAACAAAGACCGGGCCAGCAGGATCCGCTGGCGCTCGCCCTGGGAGCAAGTGCCGAACGGGCGGTCTGCGAGGCCTTCGCACCCGAGGGCCTTCAGTATCTGCCTTCCCCTCACGAGATCGGCCTCGCCGGTCGATGCCCACCACGGCGCCAGGACGCCGCGCCCGCCCGTGAGCACGATCCCGAGCGCAGCCGCGCTCGGGGGGAGCCGGTCGGCCACCGCGTGGCTCACGACACCGATGCGCGCGCGGAGCTGGCGGAGGTCGCTCGCACCGAGGCGGGCGCCGAGCACGATCGCCGTCCCGGAAGAAGGATGACGCTCGGCACCCAATACGCGCAGGAGCGTGGTCTTGCCTGCTCCGTTCGCGCCGAGCACTGCCCAGTGCTCGCCTGTGCGGATCGCGAGCGACACCGGCCCGAGCAGGCGCCGGCCGTCAGGAGTCGTGACGGTCGCGCGGTCGAGCAACGCCGCGAAGGCGGTGGTGGGCTCGGCGTCAGCCTCTGGTATCCGCTCGCTCGCCACCATCGGCCGGAAGTCTCGCGCAGCGGGGACCAGATCAGGCCGGACCGAAGTCAGCGAGCGGGCCGAGACCTAGTGGCGTGAGTGCTTGTCGCAGTGGACGATCACTATGGCACAAGGCGCGTGCCGCACGAGATGCTCGGAGACCGAGCCGATCAGCATGCCCGCGAACGCGCCGTGACCGTGGCTCCCGACCACGAGCAGGTCCGCATCCTTCGCCGCAGCCAACAGGACGGGAGCAGCGTGGCCCTCCTTGACGATTCGCTCCACCGCGACGTCGGGATCGGCCCCGAGCGTCTCGGTGACCGCCTCGTCGAGAGCCTGTCTCGCCACGGCCTGCGGGTCGTAGTCGACCGGGAACGTCGGGACCCAGCCCGTGCCGGTGGCGACTTCCCAGGTCGTGAGCACCCGCAGCGTCGCTCCCGTCATACGGGCCTGCTTGCCAGCCCACCTGAGGGCGTTGAGCGACGGCTCGGAGCCATCGACACCGACGACAATGAACCGTTCCTTCTTCTCCACAGCTTCGCTCATCGTTATTCATCCTACAGGCTCGATGCCCCTGAGCTGCTCAACCATGTCGGGAACATCAAGAGGCTCAAGACGGTTGAGTGTGTAAGACTCAATAGCGAGAGGAAGGTCGACTCGTGTCAAACACTCAACAGCTCCCGGTTCTGCCGCTCGCAGATGTGGTCGTGCTGCCAGGCATGGTCGTGCCGGTCACACTCGACGACGCGGAACGGCAGGCGGCGATCGACGCAGCCAACGTAGGAGGCGGAGACCAGGTTCTGGTCGTGCCGCGCTTCGGCGGCAAGTACGCCCTCGTCGGTGTCGTCGCGACGATCGAGCAGCTCGGGAAGCTGCCTGGTGGCGAGCCTGCAGCACTGCTGCGGGCGGTGTCGCGGGCGCGCGTCGGCTCCGGGGTGACCGGGCCGGGATCGGCGCTCTGGGTCGAGGCGGAGATCCTCGACGAGGTCCTCGGCGGCGAGGCCACGAGCGAGCTGTCGCGTGAGTACAAGAACGTCGTCGTTTCTATCCTGCAGCAGCGGGGCGCCTGGCAGGTCATCGACTCCGTCCAGCGCATCTCCGAACCCGGTGAGCTGGCCGACATGGCGGGCTACGCGCCCTATCTGTCCAACGAGCAGAAGCTCTGGCTGCTCGGGACCGTGGACGTCGAGCAGCGCCTGGCCAAGCTGGTCGAGTGGGGTCGGGAGCATCTCGCTGAGCTCGACGTCGCCGAGCGCATCCGCAGCGACGTGCACGACGGCATGGAGAAGAGCCAGCGCGAGTTCCTGCTGCGCCAACAGCTCGCCGCGATCCGCAAGGAGCTCGGCGAGGGCGAGCCGGATGGCGCCGACGACTACCGCACCCGCGTGGAGGCCGCCGAGCTGCCCGCCAAGGTCCTCGACGCGGCGCTGCGAGAGGTCGGGCGGCTCGAGCGCGCGAGCGATCAGAGCCCTGAGGCAGGCTGGATCCGCACGTGGCTGGACACGGTGCTCGAGCTGCCATGGAATGTCCGCACCGATGACAACAACGACGTCTCGGGAGCGCGCGAGGTGCTGGACGCCGACCACGAGGGCCTCGATGACGTGAAGGACAGGATGGTCGAGTACCTCGCCGTCCGCAGTCGCCGCCAGGCTCGTGGTCTTGCGGTCGTGGGCGGTCGCGGCTCGGGCGCGGTGCTCGCGCTCGTCGGGCCGCCGGGGGTCGGCAAGACCTCGCTCGGCGAGTCCGTCGCCCGGGCGTTGGGGCGCAAGTTCGTCCGTGTGTCGCTCGGCGGAGTGCGCGACGAGGCCGAGATCCGCGGCCACCGCCGCACCTATGTCGGCGCCCTCCCGGGACGCATCGTGCGGGCGATCCGTGAAGCCGGGTCGATGAACCCGGTCGTGCTGCTCGACGAGATCGACAAGCTGGGCAGCGACTACCGGGGTGACCCCACATCGGCGTTGCTCGAGGTGCTCGACCCGGCGCAGAACCACACCTTCAGGGACCATTACCTCGAGATCGAGCTCGACCTGTCCGACGTGCTCTTCATTGCCACGGCGAACGTCGCGGACACGATTCCCGCGGCGCTTCTCGACCGGATGGAGCTCGTCCGCCTCGACGGCTACACCGAGGAGGAGAAGGTCGCGATCGCCCGCAACCACCTGGTTCCACGACAGATCGACCTCGCAGGGCTGGCTCCCGACGAAGTCGCCATCAACGAGGAAGCTCTCCGCGTGATCGCGACCGAGTACACACACGAGGCCGGAGTTCGCCAGCTCGAACGGGCGGTCGCAAAGATCCTCCGGAAAGTGACGACGAGTCTCGCCGGCGACTCGCGGCCCACGGCTGTCGAGGTCGGGGCGAAAGACTTGCAGGGCTTCCTCGGCCGCCCCCGTTTCACGCCCGAGTCGGCCGAACGGACTGCCGTTGCGGGCGTCGCAACCGGCCTGGCCGTCACCGGCGCCGGTGGCGACGTGCTGTTCGTCGAGGCGACAGTCATGGAGGGCGAGCCTCGTCTCGTGCTCACCGGCCAGCTCGGCGACGTCATGAAGGAGTCCGCTCAGATCGCCCTGTCGTACCTGCGCTCCCATGGCGAGGCTCTCGGCATAGACACCGAACGCCTTGCCAAAGGCGCAATCCACTTGCACGTCCCAGCAGGCGCGGTGCCCAAGGACGGTCCGTCCGCCGGCGTCACGATGGTCGCCGCCCTGGCGTCTCTTGCTTCCGGTCGACCGGTGCGCTCCGAGGTGGGCATGACCGGCGAGGTCACCTTGAACGGTCGCGTGCTCCCGATCGGCGGAGTGAAGCAGAAGCTGCTCGCCGCTCATCGCGCCGGGCTGACCGAGATCTTCCTCCCGGCCCGCAACGGCCCCGACCTGGACGACGTACCGGCGAACGTCCTCGAAGGCCTCACCGTACATCTCGTGACCGACGTCGCCGTTCTCGTCGCCTCGGCTCTCGAACCGGCGTCGGGGTCGGCCGCCTCCGCAAAGAGGTCGGCCTCGTCGGGGTCAGGATCGGCCGCGGCATGAGGGCCTGGGCGCTTGATCACCCGGCGCCCGCCGCCGAGCACTCGTTGCGCCTCGTCGACCGCGTGGTTCCCGAGCCGGGCCCGAGTGAGATCCTCTTGAAAGTGCACGTCTGCGGCGTGTGCCGCACGGACCTGCACCTCGTGGAGGGCGACCTTGCCCCTCGCCGCCCAGGTGTCGTCCCTGGCCATGAAGTAGTCGGCCACGTCGCCGCACAGGGCCGGAACGCACGGCGCTTTGCCGAGGGCGAGCGCGTCGGGATCGCGTGGTTGCGCTCGACGTGCGGCGTGTGCCGTTTCTGCGTGCGAGGTGACGAGAACCTCTGCACCGGACCGCTCTTCACTGGCTGGGACGCCGACGGCGGCTACTGCGAGTACGCGGTCGTGGACGAGCGGTACGCCTACCGGATCCCGGAGGTGTTCTCCGACCGCGAAGCCGCCCCGCTGCTCTGCGCCGGCATCATCGGCTATCGGGCTCTGCGGCGGTCGGGCCTGCGACCGCATGGCCGGCTCGGCATCTACGGCTTCGGAGGTTCCGCTCACCTGACGGCCCAGGTCGCCCTTTACGAGGGCGCGACCGTGCACGTCATGACGAGGGCGGCCGACGCTCGGGAGCTCGCGCTCACCCTCGGGTGCGCCTCAGCCCAGGGAGCCGACGATCCCCCACCGGAGCCGCTCGACGCGGCCATCCTCTTTGCCCCGGTAGGAACGCTCGTTCTCCCGGCCATGGCGGCTTTGGACCGCGGCGGCCGGCTCGCGATCGCCGGCATCCACCTCTCCGACATCCCCACGCTCAACTACGAGAGCTACCTGTTCGAGGAGCGAGAGCTGGTCAGCGTGACCGCGAACACGAGGCGCGACGGCGAGGAGTTCCTGACGCTCGCCGCCGAGATACCGATCCGGCCCACGACCACTGAGTACCCATTCGAGAGGGCCGCCGTCGCGCTCGAGGATCTCGCCCGGGACGAGGTGAACGGCGCCGCGGTGATCCGCGTCTCGGGAGATGATTGAGCCTGGCTGGCCCCTCAAGCCCGGGCGTCGTCCCCGCCGACGGTCGGGCGCAGCCGTGCGGATGCCCGCCTATGAAAGCCCTTGCCCGCGCTTGGACGGGAACCGATCACGCGACGACCGTGAGCCTGTCGCCGGTGGCGGAGGGTCCGAACGACTTGTCGCCGCCGTAGGCAGCAATGACGTCGTAGGTGCCGACGGCGAGTCGCCTGGGAGACAGTGTGCAGGACCCCGAGCCGGCTGACAGCGTGATCGTGCAAAGCGCCATCGAGGACTCGCTGACGGTCACTGTGCCAGTCGGCTTCAAACCCGAGTACTTGGAGGAGACCGTCACCGACATGTGCTCGACCAGCTCGTCCCCGTAGATCAGCTCCGTCGCAGACAGTGCCAATAGTTGACTCCGGCGGTCGTGCCACACCGACCCGGTAGGCGGCCCGGACAGCTTGCGCACCGTCCCGAACGCCGGCCGCTGCAAGGCCTACCCGCGCTTGGCTGTCCCGATTTGGCGCCGACCGGTCAGCTACTCCCCCGTGATGCGGTGGCGTAACTCCACGTAGACCTCGGTCCCGACGATCGCCTCCAGCTCCGCGCCCAGCGAGTCGATCACCGGACGGTCTGAAACGTAGGCCAACGAACCCTCGGTGCAGCACCACGCCATCTCCTCGCCCTCCACGCCCCAGTCGCGGCGCGTCCAGCGGCGCACAGTGGCCACCTCGGTGTCGCCAGCACCCGGCTCCCAGTCCACCCTGATGGGCAGCTGCCAGCACACCGACGGCTTCCAGTCGATTGGTGGCTCGCCCGCGTCGATCGCCGCCAGGTGCAGAGCGCAACCCGCGCCGCCAGCGAACCCGGGGCGGTTGAGGAAGATGCAGGCGCCGTCGACGACCCGGGTGTGGTTGCGTGCTCCGTCGCTGAAGATTCCACGCTCGCTGGCCTCGCCCTGACGCTCGAAGCGGCCCGGGTCGAGCGTCGCCGCCAGCGCGGCGATCATCCGAGCTTCGTCCACATCACACAACTCGGCGCCAACCGAACAGCAGCCGAGGCCGAGATGCTCAGCCGGCTCGGGGCCGATACCCAGGCAGCCTCGACCCCACAGGCAAGCCCACCTCGATTCCAGGAAGTCCCGGTCGAAGCGCCAGAGCGTCTCACCGTCGGTGATCTCCTCCATCCCGTCGTACATGGGGACGACGCTACGCGAGCCCGACTGTCCATGGTGTCGGTCGGTCCTGAGACACCACGGTCAAAGACCGCGATCATCTCGGCGGACCGGCAACGACACTGACCGCCGGACGCCGATGCGGTCCAAACGACTGGCAGTGTCGAGCACGGCATGGAGAAGCGAACGGCCTATCCAGCGAGACCGGGTACGCACCGGTCAACGGTATGGACATACGGCGGCAGCACTCCCCTGGTGGTGGTGCACTGTGGCTTCGGGCTGGCCAGCATGTTCGCAGAGCTGTTCGGTTATTGCCCCGGTGCCAGTGCAAGCTTGCGCACCGCCATCCAGCATCCTGAACGCCACAACGTCCTTCTAGACCAGCACAGCCCGCCTCTTGTGCCCACGCGCCCACCCGCCCGCCCTCTTACCCGGTCGCCGCCCCGTAGCGTCGCCCCTTCCACGCCACACCTTCTCGATAGTGACGCCAGGCCGAGGTCACCGTCATGGCGCCGTACAGGCAGGCCGCCACCGGCAGCCCCACGGCCCGCCACGAACCCAAGCGGTGGTAATGGATCATGGGAAGATAGGTCAGTTCCATGACCAGCAAAGACACGACCCCGACCAGGGTGACCGCTGGCGCACCGGCGACAAGACCACCGACCAAGGCGGCGATGGGTCCCAAGAAGGTGATGGCGAGCCCGGCTACGGTCCCGAGCAACAAGACGAACGAGAAGCCGAGCTGGGTGTACGCGCTCCGAGCCACCATGTCCCACAGGTCGCCGAGTCCCGGGTAGGGGCGAACGCTGCATACCTCGTCGGCAAGGCCGATCCAGATGGCAGACCCGCTCGCCTTGAGTGCTTTGGCCAAGGCCACGTCGTCGATGACCGCGCCGTGGATCGCCGAGATCCCGCCGGCCCGTTCCAGTGCCTGACGGCGAACCAGGACACAGCCGCCTGCCGCCGCCGCGGTCTTCCGGCCATGGCGGTTGACCCAGCGAAACGGGTAGAGCTCGGCAAAGAAATAGACGAATGCAGGAATGAGGAGCCGTTCCCAGGCGGTGCGGACGCGCAGGCGTGCCATGAGGGAGACCTGGTCCAGCCGAGCGGCCTCGGCCCACGCGACCAACTGCCGCAGCGACGACCGAGGGTGGGCGATGTCAGCGTCGGTCAGAAGGAGGAACTCCGGCGCAGGAAGACCAGCGGGAGGCTCCGCGCCCGAACCAGCCGACGACACGGCACCGACGCCCTGGGCGAGCGCCCAGAGCTTCCCGGACCAGCCTGGAGGAGGTTCCTCGCCGGCCAGCACCACTGGGACCACCCGCCCACCGGGTTGTGCCCCCAGCCGCCGGGCCACCTCGGCTGTCTCGTCCGTTGAGCGATCGTCGACCAAGACCAGCTGCATCGGACCGGGATAGTCCTGGACCAGCAGGCTCGGCAGGCTGGCACCGAGCACGAGCTCCTCGTTCCGAGCCGGGACGACCACTGCAACCGAGGGCCACGACGCGGGCTCGGGGGCGATCGGCAGCCGCACCCCCGTGCGCCAGAACCCGCCCCGGAACAACAACAGGTAGACCCAGATGAGCAACGGGAGCGCAGCCAGCCAGAGCACCGGAGGAAGTGTACGAACCACCGGCTGCGAGATCAGCCCTCGGCAGAGGTGAGGCCCACCGGGCACGAGACCCCGGTACCGCCCAAGCCGCAGTAGCCGTTCGGGTTCCGCTCGAGGTACTGCTGGTGGTAGCCCTCGGCGTAGTAGAAGGGCCCTGCGGGCTTTATCTCGGTGGTGATCTGCCCATAGCCCACCGCGTCGAGCGCCCGTTGGTAATCGGCGCGCGACCGCTCTGCGATCAGCTGCTGGGCGGCAGACGTCGTGTAGATCGCGGAGCGGTACTGAGTACCGGCGTCGTTTCCTTGACGCATGCCCTGGGTCGGGTCGTGGTTCTCCCAGAAGACCGAGAGCAGCTTCTCGTAGGAGGTCTTCGCGCCGTCGAACACCACGAGGACCGCCTCCGCGTGGCCGGTCCTGCCCGAGCAGACCTCTTCGTAGGTCGGGTTCGGCGTGTAGCCCCCGCTGTAGCCGGCTGCGGTGGTGCTCACGCCGTCCGCGAGCCAGAACTTCCGCTCGGCGCCCCAAAAACAGCCCATCGCGAATATGGCGCGCTCGAAGCCGTCCGGCACCGGTGCGCGAAGGGGCGTCCCGAGCACCAGGTGGCGCTCAGGCACGGCCATCTCCGCCTCCCGGCCGCGCATGGCTTGGTCGGGCCCCACCATCGCCGACTTGGCCTTGAACCAGTTCATCGTTGGGCCGCTTCGATGCTAAGTGAGCACGAGTTGATGCAGTAGCGCTGGCCGGTCGGCAACGGGCCGTCGTCGAACACGTGCCCGAGGTGCGATCCGCACGCTCGGCAGAGCACCTCGGTCCTCTCCGTCCCCAAGGACCGATCACGGTGCAGCTCGACGGCACTGGCCACGGCAGGCTCGGTGAAGCTCGGCCAGCCCGAGCCCGAGTCGAACTTGGCATCCGAGGAGAACAGCTCGGCGCCGCACGCCGCGCAGTGATAGGTGCCGTCGAGGTGGCAGTCGACGTACTCGCCCGTGAAGGCACGCTCGGTTCCCGCCTTGCGCAGGACTCGGTACTGCTCGCGAGTCAAGCGCCTGCGCCACTCGTCCTCGGAGAGCACGACTTCTCGGGGCGTCTCGTTCTCGGTCGTCGATGTCTTGGATGTTCGGGATCGCAACATGACTCTCAGTCTTCCTCGGATACCTCGGCGTTACATCGCCGCGGCACGTTTGAAGCCCGTTGCTCCGGGCGAGCCGGTTCGCTCGTTCTACTGGGGCATGGCGAAAGGCCCGCTCTCGCGCAGCGCCCGCAGGCGCAAGGTCCAAACGCCTGGGGTCCCGGCACCGATGGGCTGCCCGTCGACGCTGGTGACCGGGAGTATGCCGGCCACCGAACTGGACAGGAAGGCTTCGTCGGCTGCGCAGAGATCGTCACGGGTCAGGTGGTCCTGGCGAACGGCGAGCCCGAGGCGGGGCGCGCCTGAGGAGATGACCCACTCACGCGTGGTGCTGACGAGGATGCCGCAGTCGAGCGACGGGGTCGCGAGCCCTGCACCCTCGACCAGGAAGACGCTGGCCGAGGTCGCCTCGGCCAAGTGCCCATCGGTGGTCAGCAACAAGGCGTCGTCGGCACCGTGGTGGCGGGCTTGGAGCTGCGCGTGGACGAGCTCGGCACGGCTGGTCGTCTTCACCGTGGCCAGCGGGCTCAGCGGGTCACGCCGGACGTCGGAGATGACCAGACGAAGGCCTCTGGCGAGCAGCTCCGGCGCCGGCGGATCGACCCGCCACGCCTGGACGACCAGGTTCGGCCTGACCTCGTCGGGTGGGCGCAGGGCGCGCCCGTCGACGGGTCCGCGGGTCACCGTGACACGGATCGCGACCTCCGCATCGGAGCCGTCCAGCCGGTTGGCCCTGCAGACCTCCGCCATGGCGGTGACCAGGCATCGCTCGAGGTCGTCCGGAAGCGGGATCTCGAGCACCGCGGCGGAGGCCTGCAGGCGACTCAAGTGAAGCGAGAACTCGAGGACCCGCCCGCCGACCACCCGGATCGTCTCGAAGATCCCGTCTCCCACCTGGAAGCCGCGGTCGGTGACGGTGAGCAACGCCTTGCCGGCCGGCTCCAGTCTTCCGTTGACCCAGACGGTTCGGCTCATGACCTCACCTGCCATATCGCCCGCTCGCGCTCGCCGGTTATGACACGGAAGTACCCCGCCAAGAGCTGGTCGCACTCGGGATCTCCGGTGTCGACGCGCAGGGGCCCGCCGAGCGCGTGGAGCTTGTCCAGCGTGGCGATGACCATGATGTTGTCACGTCCTACCGCCTGGATGACCTTCGGGCTCAGCTGCTGGTTCCCCCGCCCGAAGATGTAGCCCTGACCTCCGATGACCGTCACGACGATCTTGGCGTGACGGCCTTCGATGGCCGCGAGCAGCTGGGACTCGTTGAGGTCGGTTCCGATGAGCCTCCCGTCGTGGTACAGGTCGACGCCGAGAAGCGTCTTGTCGACTTGAAGCTCGTCGCCGACCGCCTTCACCGTCGAGCCCGGGCCCAGGATGAAATAGGCGTCGCGGTCGCGCTCCATCTCACCCAGCACACCGAAGGCGACGCCGCGTGCGGTCGACGGATCGCTCCGGCTGGCGGACTTGGCGCGCTGAACGAGGTCGCGAACGCAGGGCACCGTCAGGTAGCCGTAGAGGCGTGGCGCCACGATGCCGGCACGGAAGAGGTCCTCGTCGATGTCGAGGACCTCCCGCTCCTCGAGGCGAGCCCGGCCGGCGAGGAACTCGCCGATGACGTCCGCGGCATGGCGCGGGCTGACCGCGAAGACGCCGGAATGGATCTTCACCCCCGCCGGGATCCCGATCACCGGCACCGTGGCGGCTACCGACGTGGTCAGGTCGCGTGCGGTTCCGTCACCCCCGGCGAACACGATCAGCTCCGCTCCCCACTCACGCAGGTCCAAGGCGGCGCGCCGGGTGTCTTCGCCGGTTGTCCGCCCTCCGCTCCCGGTACCGTCGAGCGAGCCGAGCACGGCCGGTTCGAAGCCGGTTTCTCGGGCGATCTCGGCACCCATCTCGGCCGGGTAGGTGCCGAGATCGAGGACACTCGCGAGATCACGGAGGTGCGAAAGGGTCTCAGCCGCCCGCGCTCCGGCGGCGGGCACGGCCCCGAGCGCGAGGGCGCGCTCTACGATCGCGGTCCCGTCGGAGCCTTTGAGGCCGACGCGCCCGCCGATCCCGGCGAGCGGGTTGACTATGAGACCGACGCGATGCCGGCCCTTACTCGCCTCCGGCATCACGATGCTGCTTGTTCCACACACGCCAGGTGAACGGCACCTCGGTCAGGCTCTCGTAGTCGTGGATCTCGCGCCGGACGATGCAGCGATGCGGCGCGGTCCTGACGACATCGGGAACGGTGTAGGCCTCCTCGGAGATCTGATGAAAGGCGCCGACGAAACGGTCCAGGTCATCTCTTGACTGCCCTTCGGTCGGCTCGGGGGTCACCGGCTCGTCGATGATCCGCGGAACATGGCTCTCGAAGTACGCCGCCACGCCGAAGTCGGCGAGACGGTAGTTGAAGTCCGTGGTGGACACGCCGGTGTCCTCGAACAGCTTTCGGAGCGTGAAACGCGCCTCTTGCAGCTTGCGCCGGTTCGGGAACGAGATGTCCAGTCCGCGGACCTCGAGCAGCTTGCGGATCAGGTAGTTGTTGTTGATCACCGCCCATTCCGAAGCTGCCCGCA
>Ga0224558_1002621_pt1 | contig 16124 bp, 17 predicted proteins | sample 714S32024metaG_FD_180682 | JGI IMG/M metagenome (GOLD analysis project Ga0224558, IMG submission 180682) | Peat soil microbial communities from Stordalen Mire, Sweden - 717 S3 20-24 | ecosystem: Environmental > Terrestrial > Soil > Wetlands > Peat | place: Sweden: Norrbotten County, Stordalen... | reverse complement strand
GCCGATGTCCGGGTGAAGATATAAGCGATTTTACCCCTTCAGGTCCCGAGAAGAAACTAAGTCGACTGATTGGTTGCAGTGAAGTGGTGATTCAGTCCGCTGCAGGTCGATGCAGCGGCGTTGCGGACTCGCTGCTGACATTTGGGCCGAGCAGTGAGAATTCATGTCGAAGGCCCGCCGTGAACCCTCAGTCCCTACCGTCGGGCCCGAGCCCATGCCGTAGTCAGAGATTCCACCGGCTCCTCGAGTTAATTGGCCCACGGATCTAGACACGTCCGATCGGGTTCCGATCTCGTCGGAGGCGGCCCAGTTAGTTTCGCCACCAATGCGGTGTTTATTCCGCCAACATCCGAGAGACTCTGGGAGCGGGTGCTGGTGAATTACATAACCCCTCATCGAAGGGCACAGAAATCCTTGGTCTCGGAATTTTCACACGATTTCTCGGAAATTTTCACACGGCGGTCTCCACGGCAACTGAACTTACTGATTTGTGACAGCACAGCGTAGTTTCTTGCTTGTGCTCGAGCTAACGGTAATTACCCTGACCGATACCGCGCTTGGAGCCTCGCTCCTCGGTGGCCTGGTGGTCGCCGTTCCCACTTTTTTGTCACCCGAAGACGAATGTGTGGAGATTCTTGGTAGCCCCTTCGGCAAACTTGGGACACGATGGGGCGCGGTAAATGTCACAGGCTGAGCCGATACTGATCAGGTGACGATCCCCGCCAGTGCCCCTACCGTGGTCACCCAGGCCTTCACCTTCGCGCTCGACCCCACTCCGGCACAGGCGTCGGCGATGCTCAGCCACGTCGGCGGGTCACGCTTTGCCTACAACGCCCTGCTCGGGTTGGTGAGGGACAACTGGGACGAGAATCGCGCGAAGAAGGACGCGGGCCTCGAGGTCACGAAGGAGGACTACGTCAGCACCTCGCACTTCGGCCTGCTCTACCTCTGGGCCGAGCACCGCGACGAACTGGCGCCCTGGTGGGCGCAGAACGGCTCGAGCACCTACAACGACGCGGCCCAGAGGCTCTCCAAAGCCTTCACCAACTTCCACAAGGGAAGGGCCAAGTTTTCGCACTTCAAGCGCAAGGGGCACGGTGGATCCGTGCGGATCGTGGGACCGGCCGTTCGCCTCGCCGACTCGCACCACGTGACCATCTCTCGCATCGGTGCCGTCAAGACCTACGAGTCAACCCGCAAGCTCTACCGCCACCTCGAGCGCGGCACCGGACGGATCGTGGCGGCCACCTTGGCTCAGCGCAACGGGAGGTGGTCGGTCTCCTTCACCGCCCAGGTGACCCGCCAGCTGCCGGCGACCCGGACGCCGGAGAGGATCATCGGCGTCGACCTGGGCATCACGACCCTCTACAGCGGCGCCACGCCCGACGGAGAGCACGTCCTCGAGGTCGACAACCCCCGCCACCTGGTGAAGGCCCAGCGCTCGCTCGCCCACGCCCAGCGCGTCGCCTCCAGGCGTCAGGGTCCGAGGAAGGGTGTCGAGCCGTCGAACCGGTGGCGCCGAGCCAACGCCCGGGTGCAGCGGGTCCACGCCCACGTGGCCAACTCCCGCAAGGACCAGATCCACCAGGTGACGACGCGACTCGCCAAGGACTACGACGTGATCGTGGTGGAGACCCTGAACGTGAAGGGCATGGTGAAGAACCACGCCCTCGCCGAGCACATTTCCGACGCGGGGTTCTCGGAGTTCGTGCGCCAGCTCGAGTACAAGACCCAGTGGTACGGATCGACGCTGGTGAAGGCCGATAGGTTCTACCCGTCATCCAAGATCTGCGGTCGCTGCGGGACAGTAAGAGCCACACTGTCCCTGGCGATGCGCACCTACGCCTGCGAAAGCTGCGGGCACCAGGTCGACCGCGACCTCAACGCGGCCACCAACCTGGCCAGATTAGGCCTGCCGGGGACACACTCCGGTACTGGACGTGGAGGGAAGGGTAAGACCGGGTCAGTTCGACCGGCACATCCCCGTGAAGCGTCAACCGAAGCGCACACCCCGGTGGGCGTCTAGGAGATACTTCGGTCGAGACTCGGACCCGAGGCGTCTTTACCGCGCCCCATCACCAACCGAGTTTGCCGAAGGGGGTTCTACCAATGATTCCCCCGGAGGGTCGCACCTGCGTAGGATTTGGCAACGGGAGGGAGGGTCTGTGGCGTTGAGTATGCGAGAGGCGATTGCGGCGGTGTCGGCACCCGGTCAGCCCTTTGAGCTGACCGAGGGCGTGCTGAACGGGGTCGATTACCGGGTTTTCAAGAACTGTCCGCCGACGCTGCGCCAGTTCTTCGAGTCGGCGCGGGGCCTCGAAGAGACCTTCTTGGTGTACGAGGGCGAGGAGTGGTCCTTCGACGAGGTGATGCAGGAGGTCGACGCCCTCGCCTACGCGCTGGTGCACCACTACGGCATCGAGGTGGGCGACCGCGTGGGAATCGCCATGCGCAACATGCCCGAGTGGATCGTCTCCTTCGCCGCCATCGTGTCGGTCGGGGCGATCTCGGTCTCGTTGAACGCGTGGTGGACCGAGGAGGAGCTCGACTACGCCATCAGCGACTCGGGCCTCTCGCTGCTCATCGCCGACCCCGAGCGCATCCGACGCGCCCAGGAGATCTGCGTGCAAGGCGACGTGCGGATCCTGGGCGCGCGCCTCGACGAACTGCAGCCCCTGCGACCCGAAGTGGAGTCCTGGACCACGGTCGTGACGCGGGGCAACGCCATGCCCGACGTCGAGATTGGACCCGACCACGACGCGACGATCCTCTACACCTCGGGCACCACCGGCTCTCCCAAGGGCGCCGTCTCCACGCACGGCGCGATCTGCCAGACCATCATGGCCTTCTCGGCCGGCGCCGTCATCAACAGCTCGGGCCGGTCCGCCGACGAGTCGAGCATTGGGCTGGCGCCCTGCTTCATCCTGATTGTCCCGCTTTTCCACGTCACGGGATGCATCCCGGTGATGATGTCGTGCTTCTCGTGGCACTTCAAGCTCGTGATGATGTATCGCTGGGAGGCCGAGCGCGCGCTGGACCTGATCGAGCGCCACAAGGTGACCGCGTTCGTGGGCGTGCCGACCCAGTCGTGGGACCTGATCGAGTGCCCGAACTTCTCCAAGTACGACACGAGCTCGCTGGCCTCCGTGGGCGGGGGCGGCGCCCCGGCCCCGCCGACGCTCGTCGAGCGCGTGGAGAGGTCGTTCTCCCGCGGGCGCCCCTCGCTCGCCTACGGCATGACCGAGACCAACGCGTACGGCCCCGGGAACTTCGGCGACGACTACGTCCATCATCCGACGTCCACCGGCCGCGCGCCGACCATCGTGATGGACGTCGAGATTCGCGACAGCCAGGGCCGCGCGCTCGGCGCCGACGAGCACGGCGAGATCTGGCTGAAGTCGCCGACCCTCATCCGCGGCTACTGGCGCCGGGACGAGGACACGGCGTCGACCATCGTCGACGGGTGGATGCGCACGGGCGACCTCGGACGCATCGATGACGAAGGGTTCTTGTACGTCGAGGACCGGCTGAAGGACATGATCCTGCGCGCCGGTGAGAACGTCTACTCGGCCGAGGTGGAGGCGGCGATCTACGAGCTGGCGGCCGTGTACGAGGCGGCCGTGTTCGGGATACCCGACGAGCGCCTGGGCGAGGAGGTGGCCTGCGTGGTGATGCTCAAGCAGGGCATGAGCTTGAGCGCTGACCAGCTGCGCGCGCACCTCGAGAAGCGCCTGGCGAACTTCAAGGTGCCCACGCGCGTGGTCTTCACCGACGAGCCGTTGCCGCGCAACGCCGCCGGGAAGTTCCTGAAGCGCCAGATGAACCAGCTCTACTTCTCCTGAGCCGACCCGATCGCGGCCATTGCGTACTCGGCCACGTTCAGCGAATCGAGGCCGGAGAGCTCGAACCAGGCGGCGTGGTCAGTGGTGCCGTGCACCTCGTCGCTGAGTTCCCCGCCCGCGAGCTCGACGGTGAAGATGATGCGCACGGTGTGGATCCTGTCGCCGTTGTCGCGCCGGCGTAGGTCGCTGGTGACCCCGAGCAGTTGCGGGTCGCGCACGCGCAGGCCGGTCTCTTCGAAGAACTCGCGCACCAGGGTGTCCTCGGGCGCCTCGCCGAATTCGATGCCGCCGCCGGGAAGCCACCAGAGCGGAGGCGAATGGCGGGGATTGCTCGAACGTACCAGTGCGACACGACCCTCGTCCAGCAAGACTCCGTAGGCCCGGACGCTGGTGTGCTGCTTACTCATGTGGTGGTTTCCGTCCTAGTTGTATCGGTTTCTGAGTCGCGCGAAGGCCGGCGCTCGCCAGGAAGGTCCGTCGGCAGCCCTCGCCACAGAAATAATAGGTCGTTCCATCGGCCCCCCGGGCACTCAGGGCGTCGGTCGAGCTCACCTGCATGGAGCAGACCGGGTCGATCTGGTCGAGGACCGCGACGCCGTCACCGGGCGACCGCGCCTGGTCGCGGTCGAATCGCTCGGCGCAGCGCAGCGAGCAGAAGTAGACGTCTCGGCCCTCGTGCTGGCGTACCGCGACCGGGGCGGACAGGTCGACGGTCATTCCGCAGATCGTGTCGCGCGCGATGTTCTTGGCGCGCCGCGCCGCCAGCCACAGGGTCACCAGCACCAGCGTGGCGGCGATGTTGAGGCCCAGCATCGAGGCCCGCGCGACCGTCGCCGGCGACGTCACGCCGAGCTTGCGACGCAGGCCGTCGCGCGGCAAGAAGCTCTGGACGAGCCCCGACAGCGTGAAGCCGAACACGAGGGCCACCAGGTCATCCAGACCATGGCGGCGCTCTCCTTCAGTCCCGAGGCGGTCCAGTGCAGCACCTGATTCGCCGTCGCGAACATCGGCTACCGGGTCGTTGGGAAACCGAGGTCAATCTGGGACTCCGAAGGCTGGGGCCATCGGGTGGTGATCACCTTGGCGCGGGTGTAGAAGGCGAATCCCTCGGGACCGTAGATATGGGAGTGGCCGAAGAGCGAGTTCTTCCATCCGCCGAACGAGTACGAGGAGATCGGCACCGGGATGGGCACGTTGATGCCGATCATGCCCACGGTGACCTCGCGCGAGAAGAGGCGCGCAGCGTTCCCGTCTCGGGTGAAGATGGCCACGCCGTTGCCGTAGGGGTTCTCGTTGACCATCGCCACGGCCTCGGCGTAGGTGCTGACGCGGGCCACTCCCAGGACCGGCCCGAAGATCTCGTCGTCGTAGGACCTCACGCCCGGGCGCACGCCGTCGAGCAGGCACGGACCCACGAAGAACCCGGGGCGCGACGCCAGGTCGGTGCCGTCGCGCACCACCGACACGCCGTCGGCGGGTGCCGAGGCCACGTAGTCCACGATCCGGTCGCGGTGCTCCTTGGTGATGACCGGCCCGAAGTCGTTGGCGGGGTCGTTGCCCGGCCCGACGTTCAGCTTGTCCAGCCGCTCGACAATCTTGGCGATGAGCGGATCGGCGACGTCGCCCACCGCCACCACGACGCTGATCGCCATGCAGCGCTCCCCAGCCGAACCGAATCCGGCGTTGATCGCGGCGTCGGCGGCGATATCGAGGTCGGCGTCGGGCAGCACCACCATGTGGTTCTTGGCGCCGCCGAGCGCCTGGACCCTCTTGCCGCTCTGGGTGCCCGTCTGGTAGACGTGACGCGCGACCGGGGTCGAGCCCACGAAGCTCACCGCGTCGATGCCGGGGTGCTCGAGCAGCTGGTTGACCGTGACGGCGTTGCCCTGCAGCACGGTGAAGACCCCGTCGGGCAACCCCGCCTGCGTGAGCAGTTCGCCCACCCGGACCGAGACCGAAGGGTCGCGTTCGGAGGGCTTGAGTATGACGACGTTCCCGCTCGCGAGCGCGCTCGCGGCCATCCAGAGCGGGACCATGACGGGGAAGTTGAACGGCGTGATGGCCGCCACCACGCCCACGGGCTCACGCAACGAGTGGACGTCCACACCGCCGGCGACCTGGCTGGAGAATCCGCCCTTCAGGTGCTCGGTGAGCCCGCAGGCGTACTCCACGTTCTCCAGTCCGCGCGCGAGCTCGCCGTGCGCGTCGGCGATGGTCTTGCCGTGCTCGGCGGTGATGATCGAGGCGAGCTCGTCGGCGTGCGCGACCAGGAGATGACGGAACGTGAAGAGGATCGCGGTGCGCTGGGACAGCGACGAGTCGCGCCACGTCAGCGAGGCGCTGCGCGCGATGGCGACCACCTGGTCGACCAGGCCGGCGTCGGCCACCGGAACCGTGGCGGTCACCTGGCCCGTCGACGGATCGAAGACCGGAGTCTCGCCCTCCCCACTCAATCGTTGGCCGTTGATGAAATGGGGGACTGTCAGCATTTGATCCTCTTTCTCACCAACGAATCTACCGGGTGGTGCCGGGACGACCGTTTAGGGTTGAACCATGAGCACAATCGACGAGCCTCGTGCCCTGCGCAACGCGGCCGGCGTGGAACCCCTCGGTCCGGGCCGCTACGCGGTGGACCTTTCGGCGTACTACACGGCGGCCGACCACCCCAACGGTGGCTACCTGCAGTGCGTGCTGGGCAACGGGGCCCTGGCGGCCGCCAGCGATCAGGGCGCGCACCACCTGCACGTGACGGCGATCACCACGAACTTCATCGGCGCACCGGCCCTGGGACCGGCCGAACTTCACACCGAGGTGCGACGGGTGGGTCGCGGTGTCTCGTTCGTGCACGTCACCCTCGTCCAGGACGCCCAGGTCACCACCGAGTCGCTGGTGACGTTGGGGATTCTCCACGAAGACTCCGAGGCCCGCTATATGGACGCGTCGGCGCCCGAGCTCGCGCCGGTCGACGAATGCGGCGAGTCGCTCGACAGCGAAGAGGTCAACATCAGACGCGTCGTGGACCTGCGACTCGATCCCTCGAGCGCGCGCTGGTGGGACGGCGAGCTCTCCGAGCGCGGCGAGGTGCGGGGCTGGATGAGGCTCAATGACGGCGACGGCTCGTGGAGCGCGTGGAGCCTGCTCTTCGCGAGCGACGCGATCCCCCCGGCGACGTTTCCGCTCGGCTCGTCGGGCTGGGTGCCGACCTTGCAGCTCACCACGTACGTGCGGCGCATCCCCACGAGCGAGTGGCTGCGCTTTCGCCAGTGGTGCGTCGTCATCGCGGACGGGATTGTCGACGAGCGCTGCGAGCTCTTCGACGACCGCGGCGAGCTCGTGGCCTCGGCGAGCCAGATCGCCATGGTGCGTTTTCCCGGCGGCCACTGATACCAGATGACGAGCGGCCCACGCGTCAATGACGACGGGTCGCTATTCATCCGCGCGCGCCTCGTCATACCGTCCGACGAGGTGGACCTTCGCGTGACCACCTCCGGCGGTCCCGGCGGCCAGCACGCCAACCGGTCGCTCACCCGCGTTGTCGCCTCGTTCCACGTCTCGACCTCGCGAGTGCTCAGCGACGCCGACCGGGCACTGCTCCTCGAGAAGGCGGGCACGGTCGTGCGCTCGAGCGCGAGCAGGTTCCGTTCCCAGGGGATGAACCGTTCGGCGGCGCTCGAGCAGCTGGCCGCGCGAATCGCCACGGCACTGACCCGCCCGACGCCGCGGCGCGCGACGAAGCCCACTCGCTCGTCGAAGGTCCGTCGGGTCGATGACAAGAAGGCCCGCGGCCGCGTGAAGGAGCGCCGCCGCCGGCCCGAGGACGACTAGCGCTGGGCCTCGAGGTGGCGGGTGATCGCGGCGAGCGCCGAATGGATGGTGCCGTTCAGTCCGGTGTCGGTGTCCTCGTGCGGCCCCCGCAGGGGCGTCAGCGAGGCGTAGCCGGCGACGAGCAGGGCGCCGTCGTCATCGGCCTCCTCGTCGCTGACGTCGCCGAGCTGGGGGGTCGCCGCGCCCAGGCGCAGCGGCAGCTCGCCCTCGTCGGCGAGCGGTTCGCCGCCGGCCTTGGGGCCGGCGGCCTTGACGATGCCGGCCGTGGAGATGCGTCCGCGACGCACGCCCTTCAGCTCGCAGGCCGGTAGGTTCGGCACGTTGAGATTGAGCAGCGTCCTCGAGGGGGCGTTCATGAGCTCCTGGAGCACCTCGATGGCCACGGCGCCGGCGGTGTCGTAGTGGACGTTCTCGCCCCACTGCACCGAGACCGCCAGACCCGAGAGTCCGAGCTGGGCGCCGGTGAGGATCGCCCCCACCGTGCCCGAGTGCAGGACGCTGCGCCCGACGTTGGCGCCGGCGTTGATTCCCGAGAGGATGACGTCGGGCTGGAAGTTGAAGCTGCCGATCGCCCCGAGAATGGCGCACAGCGCCGGTGGCGCCTCGAGCGCGTAGGTGACGATCGACTCCGCGCCGGCGATCTTGTGGCGGCGGTACGTCACCGTCGGGTGGTCGAAGACGTCACCCACGGCCGAGGACATGCCCGAATAGTTGGTGTGGGGGGCGACGACCATCGCCTCGCGGACCTCGCCGTCGGGACACTTCTCGATCCACCTGGCCACGTTGCGGGCCAGGACGGCAATACCGGGGGCGAGGACGCCGTCGTCGTTCGTGATGAGGATACGCATTGAACCTACGATAACTGTCGTAAGTTACAAGACAGTGAATAGAAGGAAAACCTAGCGATGCTCCCATCAGGTGAACAGATTGCAATTGCACACGGTGACCAGCGCGCCGTCATCGCCGAAGTGGGCGCGACGCTGCGCACCTTCGTCAAGGGCGGCGTCAGCGTCTGCGAGGGATTCGCGGGCGAGGAAGTGCCCACCGGAGCGCGTGGACAGGTCCTCTACCCTTGGCCGAACCGGCTCGGCGGCGGCATGTGGTCGTTCTCCGAGCGCACGGCGCACCCGACCGTCGAGGATGTCGAGCATTCGACCGCCATCCACGGCCTCGTGCGTTGGCGGCCGTTCCGCATCGATACGGTGAACCAGAACCGGTGCGTGCTGAGCCTGCTGCTGCACCCGTGCCCGGACTTCCCGTTCCTCAGCGAGATCAGCGTCGCCTACCACCTCGGCTCGCTCGGTCTCACCGTCACCACCACGGTGACCAACCGTGACGAGGTGCTGATCCCCTTTGGGGTGGGGTTCCATCCGTACCTGGCGGTGACGACACCGACCATCGAGGGAGCCGAGCTCGAGGTGCCCGCCAGGGCGTACGTCGCGCTCAACGAGCGTCAGCTGCCGATCGGCGAGATCCTGCCGGTTGCCGGCAACGCGCTGGACTTCACGCACCGCAAGTCCATCAGCGGCCACGAGCTCGACGTGACCTACACCGAGCTGATCCGTGATGACTCGGGGCTGTCGACCGTGGTGCTGGTCGACAGCAACGGGGGCGAGGTGGAGCTCAGCATGGATCGGAACTTCCCGTACGTGCAGGTGTACACCGGCGACAAGCTCGAGCGGGGCCGCCGGCGCACGTCGATCGCGGTGGAGCCGATGACCTGTCCGCCCGACGCGCTGCGCAGTGGCAAGGACGTGGTCGTGCTCGAACCCGGACAGCACTGGGCCGGTTCGTGGCGCATGAGGCGCCGCTCGCCATGACAGCCCGCGTCGTTCTCGTCACCGGTTCGACCAGCGGCATCGGCGAGGCGACCGCGCTGCGCTTCGCCGCCGGTGGCGACACCGTGATCTTCAATTCGGCGCGCAGCGTCGGGGCCGGCGAGCACCTCGCCTCCCAGACCGAGGGCTCGCACTACATCCAGGCCGACATCTCACGCGGCGAGGACTGCACGCGGCTGATCGGCGAGGTTCTCGAGCGCTGCGGCCGCCTCGACGTGCTGGTCAACAACGCCGGGACCACCAGGGCGATTCCCCACCAGGACCTCGCTGCGGCGACGGTCGAGGTCTGGCGCGAGATCTTCGAGGTGAACGTCTTTGGGACCTGGAGCCTCTCGGTCGCGGCCATGGACGCCCTGCGCGCGTCGCGTGGCGCGATCGTGAACGTCTCGTCGATCGCGGGCGTGCGTCCGACTGGCTCGTCGATCCCGTACGCGGCGTCCAAGGCCGCCCTCAATCACCTGACCGCGCTGATGGCCAAGGTGGTCGGCCCCGAGGTCCGGGTGAACGCCGTCGCGCCCGGCCTGGTGGACACGCCCTGGACCGAGGACTGGGACGCGATCCGCGGTTTCGTCACGGCGGTGGCGCCGCTGAAGCGCAGCGGCACGCCCGCCGACGTCGCCGACGTGATCGTGTCGCTGGCCTCGACGCCGTACGTCACGGGTCAAGTCGTGATCGTCGACGGTGGCCTTACGCTCGCAATGTGAACGGCTTCGCCGGCGGGACGGCGACGCGGAGCGCCGCGCACAGCACGGCGGTCACCGGCCTCAGCACCAGGCGGTTCAACCCGGGATTCACGCTCACGCCGAGCATGTCGCGCGCCCACGGGGTCATGAGCGTGAAGGAGCTGTTCATCAGCAGCCAGTAGGCGACGCGCTGCTGGGCGCCACGGGCCACGCCGTGGGCGACGAAGTCGCGCGCGGTCGTGGCTGCGGGGCAGAGGCGCAGCTCGGGGCGGAAGGACTCGAGGGTGGCCCGCAGCTCGGCCACCGAGGTGGGTGGGTTCTCGGCGCCGAGGTCGCGCGCGAGCTGGGCCATCTCCTTGACGTAGGCGTCGGCCTGGGCGCCGGTGATCGCGAGGGCGCCGAAGTGCTGGTAGCCGCCCAGGAACATGGACACCTCGCACGCGTGGACCCACGCGAGCAGGTGGGGGTCGTTGGCGTAGTAGGGCTGGCCGTCATCGGCGATGCCCCGAACGCTCTGGTGAACGGCGAGGACCCTCTCGATGTCGGCGTAGGCGGCCGCCTTGGTCCCGTAGGTGGTGTGGCCGATGAAGTTGGCCGTCTGCAGCAGGCGCCCGAACGGGTCGGCCTGGTAGCGCGAGTGCTGGGCCACGCCGGCCATGGCGTGGGGGTGGAGCATCTGGAAGAAGAGCGAGCCGAGGCCGCCGACGAGCATTGACGAGAGGTCGCCGTGCACGATGCGGGCCACGCCGTCGACGGGGAAGTAGGCGAGGGCTGGGTCGTTGCAGGGCGGCGGCGGTTCGCGATTGAGGCCCACCGCGTTGCGGATCGAGCGGTTGGCACGCCGCCGCAGGCGCGCGGGAGCGCCCGTGACCCATTCGATGGTGCTCACCGCGCTCTCCTCATGACGCTTCCACTGTACGACGCCGGGCTTCCCTTACGACCGGCAGTCTGCGACACTGGAGTGGTGGGAGCCGTCAAGCCGTTGCAAAGGACCGAGTCCGACACCGAGGTCATCACCGGCGACGCGGTCGAGACCAGGCGGCCGTGGAACGTCGTGGTGTGGAACGACCCAGTGACGCCCATGTCGGTCGTGGTGGTGATATTCCGCAAGATCTTCGGCTACTCCAACAACAAGTGCACTCAGCTCATGATGACCGTCCACCACGAGGGCCGCTGCATCGTCTGGTCGGGCGAGCGCGGCCGTGCCCAGACCTACTGCGTGAAGCTCCAGGTCGCCGGTCTGCAGAGCACGATCGAGCAGGAGCAGTAGTGGTCGGACGCCAGCGGATATTCGTGCGGCGGCGCGACGGGCGCATCGAGGTGCGCCTCAACGATGTCGGCCGCTCGGTGGCGCGCGAGGCCTTCGGTCACGTGGTCGCCGCGGAGCGCGACCCCAACCACGAATGGCACGTCATCCTCAACGCCCCCATCGACCCGAGCAACGACCAGGACGACCCGGTGGCCACCCTGAACCGCGAACACGACACGTCGACCAACGCCGAGCTGGCGGTGATGACATTGAACGACCAGTTCCTCAACGACGCCGAGGCCTGGGCCTGGCTCTGTACGCTGCAGGTGGCGCTTCGCTCCACGGCAATCGCCAACGGCCTGCTGAGCGATGAGAAACTGGCCGCGTGCGGGCCCGAACTGCTCGACTACGTGCGCACGCTCCAGGCGTTCCTCTTCGAGTTGGCCGACTGCTTCTAATGGGCGCTCGGTGGTCGCTGATCGGCACCGTACGCGTCGAGCGCCTCGCCTTCGAGGCGATACGCCGTCCATTCGTCCAGGGCGGTCGCTCCGATTGATTCGTAGAACTCGATGGAAGGTGTGTTCCAGTCGAGGACCGACCACTGCAGACGCCGGTAGCCGCGCTCGGCGCAGATGCCGGCGAGCTCCTTCATCAGGGCGGTGCCGAGTCCGAGACCGCGAAACGACTCGCGGACGTAGAGGTCCTCGAGGTAGATGCCGGTGTTGCCGAGCCAGGTGGAGAAGTTGAGGAACCACAGCGCCAGGCCCACGACCTGGCCGTCGACCTCGGCGAGGTGGCAGTAGACGACGGGAACGTCTCCGAAGAGTGCCGCGGCGAGGTCTTCGTCGCTGGCCACCGCTTCGTGGGCGGCACGCTCGTAGGCAGCCAGCTCCCTGATGAGATCGCCGATGGCGCCGACGTCGTCGATGGTCGCCTGACGAATGCTCACGCTACGACCGTAGTTCGGCCCAACGCGACGACGAAGGGCGTCGGGGCTGATTGGGAAGCTCGACGGGGCGAGGCCTAACTTGGAGAGGTTCCGCAGCTTCAATTCCTCGTAGACCGGAGAGCCCCATGACGGATGCCAGTGCTTTCGACGTCAACTCGACGACGGATGAGTCCGGCCCTCAGCGGTTCTGGGCTGAGTGGCGAGACGCGGTCGAGCCGCGCACCGTGGCGCTGATCGTCGGGGTGCTCCTGCTGCAGTTCGGCTTCATCCTCTCCTACGTCGGCGCCTTCCACGCACCCAAGCCCCACGAGATCCCCGTCGCGGTGGTGGCGCCCGGTGCCTACGCGGCCAAGGTCTCCGGTGAACTCAACGCGCTGGCCACCTCGCCGCTGAAGGCCCGCGTCGTCGGCTCGCTGGGCGAAGCCGAGAGGGAGATCCGGTCCGACCAGGTCTCCGCCGCCTTCGCGGTCGCCACCGGCTCGACCACCGATCGGCTCCTGGTGACGTCGGCGGGTGGTGCCTCGGTGGTCAGCGCCGTGACCAGCGTGATCAGCCGGGTCGACGCCGCCCAGCACCGTAGCGTGGCCGTGATCGATCTGGTGCCCGCTCAGCGGGGCGACCAAGGTGGTCTCGCCGGTTTCTACCTCGTCATCGGCTGGATCGTCGGCGGCTACCTCGTGGCTTCGCTGCTCGGCGTGGCCCGTGGCTCGCGGCCCGCCAACGCGCGCCGGGCCGTCTTCCGGCTCGGGGCCGTCGTCCCCTACGCCCTCCTGTCGGGACTCGGGGGAGCGCTGGTGGGCGACCAGCTCCTCGGAGCGCTCACCGGCCACTTCGTGGCGCTGTGGCTGCTCGGTGCCCTGCTCGTGGCGTCTTCCGCGGCGGTGACCATGGCTTTCCAGGTCCTCTTCGGGGTGTTCGGAATCGGCATCACCGTCCTGCTCTTCGTCATTCTCGGCAACCCGTCCGCGGGCGGCGCCTTCCAGCCCACCGTGCTTCCTGCGTTCTGGCGCTACCTGTCAGGCGTGCTGCCCAACGGTGCGGGAACCGACTCGGTGCGCCGGATCGTGTACTTTCACGCCGATGGCATCGGACTGCACCTGTTCGTGATCAGCCTCTACGTGGTCGTGGGGGCGATGGTCACGGTCGCGGCGACGCACGTCCACCACGGCCGCCGCACCCGCGTCGAGGGCGATCAGCAGACCGGCGTGGTCGCGCCGGCGCCGCGCGCGTAGGCTTCCGCCGCCGTTCGCCGATCACGGAGGCGCGTTGGGTCAGCGTCTATGGTTTGGGACACCTTCCGCGAATCCAAAGGCCGGCCAGTGCCACTCGACCCCAGTGCCCAGATCATTAACGACCTCGTCGTCAGCGCCCGGGCGGACCAGGCGGACGTGTTCGATGCCACGACGATGCGCGAGGGTTACGCCCTGCTCCTGGGCGCCGTGCAGCCGGCCGAGCTGCGCTGTGCGCGTCGTGACCTCGAGGTCGCCGGCCGAGCGGCCATCCTGCTGACTCCTCGCGTCGCGACGGACCGGTTGCTCGTCTGGTTCCACGGAGGCGGCTGGGTGATCGGATCGCCGGAGCTCTCGCTCTCCGAGACCGATGCGCTGGCCGTGGAAGGCGGCTGCCTCGTGCTCTCGCTCGACTACCGGTTGGCCCCGGAGCATCCCTTTCCCGCCGCCTACGACGACGCAGTCGCCGCGGTCCGCTGGGCCCAGGAGAACGCGGACCATCTGGGAATCGATCCACGACACATCGCGGTCGGCGGCGATTCGGCGGGAGGGAACCTCGCGGCCTCGGTGTCGGTGCACTTCGGCGACGCGCTGAGTGCTCAGCTTCTTGTCTATCCGGCCGTCGACCTGCAGCGTCACAGCCTCGCGGCCGAGCTCTACGCCGACGGGTACCTGCTGCACCGGGCCGGCATGGACTGGTTCAAGCAGCAGTACCTGGCCAACGACGACGCCGGCGACGTCAGGGCCAGCCCGATGCTGGCGAGCAACGAGGACCTGTCGCGGGTGCCTCCAGCCCATATCGTCGTTGCCGAGTTCGATCCGCTGCGCGACGACGGCTTCGACTACGCCACGCGCCTCGCCGAGCTGGGGGTTCCGGTGACGACCGATTACCACGCCGACCAGATGCACGGCTTCTTCAGCTGCGGTCCCGTCATTCCCGGCGCTCAGCGGGCGACCGAACGAGCCGGGGCCTTTCTCAGCGCTCCGCGGTGATCCGAAAGGGGTTCGCGGTCGCCGGCCGGTGGTCGGCCGCGAGCGGATGAGCCATTGTCACGCAAGGGTGCCAGGGCCCTCTCGACTCGGGAAACTACACTGCGCCTCGAGCTCCAGGAATCGAACTGCGGCGCACCGGTGACCCGCGGCCCGTGTCGCGGCACCGACACGGGCCGGATGGCAGCCGACCCCGAGGGTCAGAGCTTGTACCCGATCGCGCGCAGCAGGTGTTTGCGATCAGCCTCGTCGCTCGCGGTCTCGATTCCCGCCGGCGGCATCCCATCGATGACGCCTATGACACCTCTCCCCAGATCGGTCTGGGCGACAAGAACCTCCACCGGATTCGCCGTCGCGCAGAATACGGTGCAGACCTCGGGGACCTGCTTGATCGCGTTCAGCACGTTGACCGGGTACCCGTCGCGAAGATAGATGATGAACACGTGGCCGGCGCCGATCGATTCGGCGTTCCTCGCCGCGAGCTCCACGAGGTCGTCGGCGTTGCCCGAACGTCGAATCAGGCACGGACCAGACGCCTCACAGAACGCGACCCCGAATTGAAGATTCGGACTGGCTCCGGCGAGGGCTTCGTGGAGGTCCTCGATGGTCTTTATGAAGTGGGATTGACCCACGATGACGTTGAGGCCTTCGGACATCTCAATTGGGACTGAACTCAATTCCATTCGTCGCTCCTTCTCTGCCTGTGTTCTGGACTGTAGTTGACCAACGTCGAAGGTCCTTCGTTGCGGCCCGCTCAGACACGACCAAGCTAGGTTCTGATTCTTCGTCGGCCTCGCCTCGATGGTAGGGGCGAACGTCCTTACCTTTGCTCGCAGGCCCTCGGGCGAAAGTGCCGCGCAACTGCACCGGGAGTGCTCGGAGCGCCGCTACGTTACGCCGACCTGGCCAGGCGCTTGGCTGTAGCCGTGCACCAGACGCATCGATCGTTGCTGAGGCGCAGCTCCGTCGCTGCCGATCCGTTGCAGGCGAGCGCTCGTCTGGTAACCCTTGGTGCGCCGGCCGGGACTTGAACCCGGAACCTGTTGATTAAGGGAAAGATTCAGATGGTTGGGGAGTCTCGAATTTGTTGCGCGTGTCCTTTGTTGCCAAGAAAGCGTGTTGTCGCTAGTCGGTGTGGTCACCTGGTGCTGTAGAAACATGAGGCCGACAATGAGGCCCGTTTGAAGTTTCGGTTTCGCAGACGCTGGGCTGTCGATTGACCAGCCTAATGCTTTCGTCCGTGCGATTCTCAGAGGGTTTGTGCTCGCCGGTCCCGGCACGATTCACCACGCAATTGGTCTGCGTGCGGGTTCACGTCGGGCCTCCGACACCAAGACGATCCGACTCATCAAAATGGCAGTAATTATGCACTCGACCGCACAGCACCAACTCTGCACATTGAGGGTGTTGTCATACAGAGAGCGCACATGACGAGATTCGCTCGGGCGGGGATCTAGAGAGTACCCTCCGAGCATGATCGTTTGCGTGCCCGTGACCAGTGATGGACAAGTCGACCACC
>Ga0224558_1002619_pt1 | contig 16126 bp, 17 predicted proteins | sample 714S32024metaG_FD_180682 | JGI IMG/M metagenome (GOLD analysis project Ga0224558, IMG submission 180682) | Peat soil microbial communities from Stordalen Mire, Sweden - 717 S3 20-24 | ecosystem: Environmental > Terrestrial > Soil > Wetlands > Peat | place: Sweden: Norrbotten County, Stordalen... | reverse complement strand
GCAGCTCGCGCTTAAGGATCTTGCCCTGCGGGTTGCGCGGCAGGGGAGCGGAGCGAAAGAAGATCCGTGTGGGCACCGAGTACTTCGCGATGCGGTGGGCCACGTGGCGCTGGATCTCTTCGGCCTCGATGACCCTTCCCGGCCGCAGCACGATGATCGTGGCCACCTCCTCGCCCAGGATGGCGTGGGGGACTCCCACGACGGCGCAGTCGGCGACGTCAGGGTGCTCGAAGATGGCCGCCTCGACCGCCAGCGAGTAGACGTTCTCACCGCCGCGGATGATCATGTCCTTGGCGCGGTCGACAATGTAGATGAACCCCTCGCCGTCGATGCGTGCGATGTCGCCGGTGTGCAGCCAGCCCTTGGTGAAGGACTCGCGGGTGGCCTCGGGCTTGTGCCAGTAGCCGCGCACCACGTTCGGTCCCTTGACCCACAGCTCGCCGACTACGTCGGGCCCGGCCGCCAGGTCCGGCGTCGGCTCATCGCCCTCGAAGCCCTCGGGGACGATCGCCACCTCGCACACCGGCACGGCCGGGCCGCAGCTTTCGGGCTTGGCCACGTAATCGGGCCCGAGGTTGAGCGCGACCGCGGCCGACGTCTCGGTGAGTCCGTAGCCGTTGCCGGGCTGTCCGGCGGGGAACGCGGCACGGATCCGCTTAACGAGTTCGGGCGGCGCCGGCGCGCCGCCGTAGGAGACGCTGCGCACGCTCGTCGTGTCGTACTGCTTGAAGTCGGGGTGGTCGATGATCTGCATGGCGATGGTGGGGACGCCCCCGATGCTCGTGAGGCGCTCGGCGCTGATCAGTTCGAGCGCCTTGGTGGCGTCGAAGTGGTGCATCATGACGATCTTGGCGCCCGCCGCGGCGTTGACCACCATCACGGCCAGGCAGCCGGTCGCGTGGAAGAGCGGGATGTTGAGCAGGTTGGCGGTGGGCACACCCGCGTCGTCGAGCTTGGCGCTGGCGAACCTCAGCGTGCTGCGCTGTCCGATGAAGAACAGGTTCATCAGATTGGTGATCACGTTGCGGTGCGAGCCGACGGCGCCCTTGGGCCTGCCGGTCGTGCCCGACGTGTAGAACATCGTGGCGTCGTCGTCGGCACTGAGTTCGACGTCGGGCGGCGTCGCCGACGCGTCCACGTCACCCAGGAGCTCCTCGAAGCCCACGATGGCGACGCGCGGGTGTGCGGCGCCGAGCTGGGGCGCGCGGCCCGGCTCGTCGCTCAGGACGACGACCGTCGTGAGCTCGGTGAGAGCGTCGAGCATCGGTCGGATTCGCTCGAGTCGCTCCTCGTCGACGACGACGACCGACGACCCCGAGTCGCTGAGCCCGTAGGCCAGCTCGTCGCTGGACCACCACGCGTTGAGCGGCACGACGACGGCTCCGCTGACGACGGCCCCCCAGAAGCTGCTCACCCAGTGGGGGAGGTTGCGAGCGGCGATGGCGACGCGGTCGCCCTTGGCGATGCCCAGACGCGTGAAGCGTCGGCTGAGCGTCGAGGCGACGCGGTAGTGCTCCTCGAACGTGAGCCGCTGGCCCTCGTAGACAAGGAAGTCGCGGCCGGCGTGAGCGAGCGACATGTCCAGGATCTGGCGCAGGTTGGCGGGCGCGTGCTTCCACACCATCATCTCGACGCCGTTGACGGTGGCCCGTTCGGTCTCGAACATCTGCCCGGCAGCGGTCAACTGCTGCGTGGCGTCGTCAAGGGAGAGTGGTCTGTCGCTCATCGGGGGTGAGGCTAGCTGGGATCGGCGGAAGGCTGGAAGAGGGTGGTGCGGTAGTGCACGAGCTCGGCGATCGACTCGCGGATGTCGCCGAGCGCCCGGTGGGACGTCTCCTTTTCGGGCAGCGCGCTGAGCACCTCGGGGTTCCAGCGGCGCGCCAGCTCCTTGATCGTCGACACGTCGACGTTGCGGTAGTGGAAGAAGGACTCAAGCGTCGGCATGTACTGCTGGAGGAAGCGGCGGTCGGTGCCGATCGAGTTGCCGCAGAGCGGGACCGATCCCTCCTCCACGGCGTGCTCGCGCAAGAACGCGAGGGTTGCCACTTCGGCCGCCTCCACGGTGACGGTTGACGCCTCGACTTCGGTCAGTAGTCCGGACTTCGTGTGCATCTCGGTGACGAATTCGCCCATCTCGGCGAGCTGCTCGGGCGTGGCGTGAATCACCAGATCGGGGCCCTCGGCGATGATGTTCAGGTGGTCGTCGGTCACGACCGTGGCGATTTCGATGATCACGTGCCGTTCGGGTTCCAGGCCGGTCATCTCAAGATCCATCCACACGAGCATGTAGCGAGACTACCGAACTCCGCCCCGTGCGAATGCGCATCCGACGGGTAGCCTTCGGGAAATGGAAATCCTCTCCAAAATGATGCACCCCGATGCGGTCGTTCCCAGCTACGCCCACGAGGGGGACGCCGGCTGCGATCTGGTCGCGGTGGAGCGCTGCACCTTGAAGGCCGGCGGAGGACGGGCCATGGTGCCCACCGGGCTCGCGGTCGCGATTCCCGAGGGGCACGGGGGCTTCGTCCTGCCGCGCAGCGGGTTGGCCGCCAAGCACGGGGTCACCTGTGTGAACGCCCCCGGTCTTATCGATCCCGGCTACCGGGGCGAACTGAAGGTCGCGCTCGTGAACCTGGACCCCGAGCGGGACTACGTCGTGCATCCCGGGGACCGCATTGCCCAGCTCGTGGTGCTGGCGGTGACCTCGGCCAGTTTCCGCGTGGTCGCGGACCTTCCGGCGGCGCCGCGCGGCCACGGCGGCTTCGGCAGCAGCGGTATATGAACCGGTTCCTCGATCCGCTCGACAGCGCGTTCGTGCTTCTCGAAGTCCCGGGGTCGGCGATGAACATCGGAGCCGTGATCGAGTTGGACTCCGGGGACGTAGAGGACCCCGAGGAGCGTTACGAACTCATCTGCCGCAACATCGGCGCGCGTCTCCACGAGATTCCCGTACTGACCCAGCGCATCGTGCGTGCGCCGTTCGACATGACGTGGCCGATCCTGGTTCCGGACAGGAAGTTCGACCTCAGCCGTCACGTGGTGCGCGTGGCCCTGCCCGCTCCCGGGACCGCCGACCAGTTCGACGCGCTGGTCTCGGAACTGCTGTCGCGGCCGCTGGTGTCCACGCGTCCGCTCTGGCAGATGCTCATCATTGAAGGGCTGCAGGATGGTCGAGCGGCCGTGGCGCTGAAGGTGCATCACGCGCTGGCCGACGGGGTTTCGGGTGCGGAGACCTTCGCGAGCCTCTTTGACGTCTCGCCTGAGGTGCGCCTGCCCGCGCCGAGGCCCGAGCCGGTCGATGACGATGAGCGGATCGTGACCACGTCGCTGGGCCTGCTTCGCCAGGGATTCGCCAGAATCCGTGAGCGACCCGAGATGGTGCTCGAGAACGTGGGCTCGTGGGTGGCGCGCTTGTTCGAGATCGCGCGCGCCGTCGCGCGCACCCTCGTGGTACGGGGGCGCAGGCGTGCCATCCCCGGCCAGCCCTCGATGTTCGACGCAAGACGCACGTCGCTCAACGGGGCGGCGGGAATCGAGAAGTCGTACCACCGGCTACGGGTGCCGTTGGCCGACGTGAAGCGGGCGGCCAAGAGCCGCGGGGCGTCGGTGACCGACTTCGTTATGGCGACGTCCAGCGGGGCGCTTCGGCGGCTGCTGGACGATCGCGGCGAGGTCCTGAGGAAGGACCTGATCGCCTTCGTGCCGATCAACGTGCGCGGAGGCGGCGACACCGCGGCGATGGGCAACCAGTTCTCGGGAATGCTGGTGAGGCTCCATTCGAACGTCGCGGACGCCGAGGAGCGGCTCGCGGCAATCTCGAGTGACGCGGCCAAGACCCTGGACATCCAGCGCGCGAGCGCCGCCCAGATCCTCCAGGACGTGCCGCGAGTGCTGGGACCGACGCTCCTCTCGTTCGGCGGACGCCTGATCTCGGAGTTCGGTCTCTTCAACCGCATGCCACCCGTCGCGAACCTGATGCTGTCCTCGGTGCCGGGACCGCCGATTCCACTCTGGCTCAGCGGTCACAGAATCGCCTCGGCGGCCCCGGTGGGGCCGCTCTTCGGGAGCTTCTCGCTGAACATCACCGTGCTCGGATTCGAGGAGTACCTGGAGTTCGGGCTCCTTGGGTGTGCCGAGCGAATGCCCGATTTGGAGTCATTGCGCGACTACCTGCTCGATGAGGTGACCGCACTGATTGACGCGACGCCTTCGTAGGTACGGTTTGCACGGCTGACCGGGTCGGCTATCATTAGCAGGACGCGGACGTAGCTCAGTTGGTAGAGCGCGACCTTGCCAAGGTCGAGGTCGCCGGTTCGAGCCCGGTCGTCCGCTCCAGAGGGTTTCTGCCCAATACCGTATCTTTGTGTAACGAACTCCAAGCCTCTCGAGAGCAAGAGTTCCACCCCTTGCCTGAGGTCCACCAGGCCTGTTGAGAGCCGCCGCGGCTCGCCCGTTCGTTGGACGGCTTGACTGTCGAATCGTCGTGCGGCGGCCCCTGCTAACGAGTGGCGGGGTCGAGCAGCGCCGAGCGCGCGAGATCTGTGTATTCCCGAAAGTCGATGACGACGTCCATGTTCTCGTCGAAGCTCGGTTGGGGACTCAGCATGATGAGACGGCGGCCTTCGTAGAACGCGGCCTGGTCGTTGGTATCGGCCGCGGCTTCGGCCAACGCCGCGACATCGGCGTCGTCGGGAAGTTCCGCGACGAACGCGGTGAAGGATGGTCCCGAGTCCGCGCCGTCGGCGGTGAAGCTGAGGCACCCCGCGGTGGGGAGGTAGGAGCCCGACGTGGTGAGCGAGAATGACGTCGCGGCCAACTGGTCCTGGCTGATCGGGTTCGTGACGACCGTGCCCGACGCATCCAGCGCGTCGGCCAGGTTGACGGTCAGTTGGGCCAGGTTGGTCTTCGGGCTGTATTCGACTTGGTGGTCGGTCATCCGTGGCGCGCCGTAGAGTCCGCCGAGGAGACCGCGAGCGGCCGTATCGCGGAAGATGAGGGTCTCGACGAAGCCGATGCCGTGGCTGGTCGAGACCTCTGCGATGCGGCACTGCGAAAGGTCGTCGATGCGGTTCATCGCCTCTGCCGCGACGCCGAGACGGGCCACGGCGGTGGCGCTGGCCATGTCGGCGAACCGTCGGGCGATCATGGCGAAGTCGGCCCCTAGAGAGCGCGCCTCAAACAGCGCCGCCTTCAGCCATGAGTCCCATGGCACGTCGTCGAGCCTCGGCAGGAGGGCGAATCCATCGATCGCCTCGTAGATCAGACCCAACGACGACTGGCGTCGCCCGTGGAGCGTTCGGCGCATTGCGAAGAGACGAAGCGTCTCGGTCTCCTCCTCGCCCAGGCCGTGGCGGAAGATGTCGCAGCCCTCGCCCCCTTCGGCGACCACCGCCCGCACGACCCCCGCGACCACGTCGTCGTTGGTGTCAACCCCGAAGCGCACGAACTCGCCGGCGCTGATGGCGTAGGGGCGTGCGGCGAGCTGATTACGTGAGGCGCTCACGCGCGCGCTGGCGCTCATGACGACCCGGGCGAGCGCTCGCGGCCGAAGCTCGAGCGTGCGGTTGAGACGGCGCGCCCGCTGCGCGGGGGTGAAGCAATCTGGATGACCGGCACACCAGTCACTGTACGACCGTTGCCCGACGAGTGGCGTTGCGTCTTGCCGTCGATGAGTGTCTGCGTGGACCATGGGAATGTCCGCACGAGCGCCAGCCACGACCAACTGCGGCGACTACTCGGAGGAATGGCGGTTCTGGAGAAACTCGATCGCTTCGGCGATTGACGCGGTGTCGGGCCCCGGATGGAGCGTCCCCTCGCGCTCCACGGCAGCTTCATCCACGTCTGGCGTCTCGACCAGCGGAGGCTGGGCGAGGAAGGTCTCGACGGCGTCCGCGCCGGCCGACCCCTCCGGGCCTTCGGTGGCGCTCGGGTCGTCATGGTGTCTCATGGGCCAATCGTAGATCTGGCGACGGCCGGTCGGACAGGAGGGTGGAAGATTCCGCCGGTGCTCCCGCGCGCCGCTGCGGCGCGCGGCTGGGCCGGTGCGAAAGCCGGTCGCTGCGATTGGCCGGTGGCATTCTCAGAGGTTGTCCGGCGATGACGAATAGTGCGCGATTACAGCGACCGGCCACTCGATCCGCAGGTCGTTGAACGAGTCCTCGCCAGTGTGGTGCGACACGTGTCGGACCGGGTGGGCGTGATGTACCTCGGCGAGATCGTGGAGCTCGGCGGCGCCGATGAGCTGTACGAGGAGCCCCTTCACCCGTGCACCGAAGCCCTGCTGTCGGTGGTGCCCGAGCTGAACGACACCGACGCGCCGCGACGTGAAAGGATCATCATCGCCGGCGACGTTCCCGACCCTTCGGGCCGCCCAACGGGTTGCTCGTTTCATCCGCGTTGCCCCCACGCCACCGAGAGGTGCCGGGTCGAGAAGCCGGCGTTGGTCGCCATCAGCCCTTCTCGCCAGGTCGCCTGCCGCTATGCCCGCCACATCGCTCCGTGGCCAGCGGTTTCGTGCGCACCACCTGACGGACTGTCTAGGCTCCCTGCCAGGAGGTCTTGATGATCAACCCAGCACTTGAGCCATACGTCCGCGCCGCCAAGGAGCATCCCGGCCCCCACCCCGCGACGATCAGCGCCGCGCAGCGCAGGGCCAACTACCGCGAGTTCGCCGAGTCGATGCGCGGGGAGGCGGTCGCGGTCGAGTCGGTCGCTGACGGCGAGATAGCGCTCGACGGCCGCACGCTCGCGACGCGGCTCTACGTGCCGTTCGAGGACGAGGGCCAGGCAGTGGTGCTCTTCTTCCACGGCGGATCCTTCGTGGCGGGCGACCTCGACACTCACGACGAGCTCTGTCGACGCCTGGCGAACGACACGCGAATGCGTTTCTTGTCCGTCGAGTACCGGCTGGCGCCCGAGCACCGGTTTCCCTCCGGGATCAACGACGCGGTGGCCGCATTTCGCTACGTATCTTCCAACCTCGGGCGCTTCGCCGCTTCGGGGGCCAAGCTCATAGTGATGGGCGACTCGGCGGGGGCGACGCTGGTCGCGGTCGCGGCAGCGCTCACGCGCCACGAGGCCCTGGGTATCGCCGCCCAGGTGCTCATCTACCCGACCCTCGGGCCCGCGCTGATGACCGATTCGGCCCACCGCTACGCAGCCGGCTACTTCCTCGACCTCGATCACCTTCGTTACGATTACGGTCAATACTTGGGCGAGTGGAGCGACCCGACCGATCCGCGCGTCACGCCGTTGCTCTTCGATGATCTCACCGGGTCGCCTCCGGCAATCGTGGTCGTCGCTCAGTGCGATCCACTACGCGACGAGGGGGTGGCCTACGCGGGACTGCTCGAGCACTTCGCCGTTCCCATTGAGATCCTCGAAGCCGAGGGGATGGTGCACGGCTTCTTGCGAATGGGCGGCCTGGTCCCCGAGGCGCTCGAGATAGTCGACGACCTGGCCAAGCACATGCACCACTACGTGGAGAACGCCTCGGCGTGAACGTCCTGTTCATAACGCTCGATCAGTTTCGAGGCGACTCCTACGGCGCCGCGGGACACCCACTGGTAAGGACCCCCACGCTCGACCGCATCGCGCGCGAGGGGGTGCGTCTCGAACGTCACTTCTCGCAGGCAGCGCCGTGCGCCCCGGGACGAGCCGCTCTCTACACCGGTACGTACCAGATGAACAACCGAGTGGTCGCGAACGGCACGCCGCTGGCGTCGCACTTGGAGAACATCGCCACGATTGGCCGGCGCGCGGGCTTCGATCCGACGCTCTTCGGCTACACCGACCAGGGCCTGGACCCCAACCAGGCCGAAGGTTTCGACGATCCGCGTCTCGACAACTACGACGGCGTCCTGCCGGGCTTCTCGGTGGGCCTCTACCTCCCCGAGAGCCAGGCCGGTTGGATCCAGTACCTGCGCGCAAGGGGCTACGACGTCCCGAGCGGCTGGGCGCCGGCGCTGCGCGGGGAGCCGGACCGGCCGGCCGAGGACTCGCTCAGCGGCTTTCTGACCTCGCGTTTCGTGCAGTGGCTCGAGGTGCAAGAAGGCGGATGGTTCGCGCACCTGAGTTACCTGCGCCCGCATCCGCCATACGCCGCGGCGGGGGAGTTCGCCAAGCTCTACGACCCGGCCGACGTGGCGATGCCGATCGCGCCGGTGGACCGCGAGCACCGCCATCCCGTCCACGAGATAGCCCTGGCCGTGAAGGCGAGTGCCGCACCGACCGACGAAGACGATATGAGGTTCCTGCGAGCCCAGTACTACGGGATGATCAGCGAGATCGACTTCCAGCTGGGCCGCGTAGTCGACGCGATTGAGCAGCGCGGCGAGTGGGACGACACGCTGGTCGTGATCACGTCCGATCACGGTGAGCAGCTCGGCGACCACGGCCTGATCGAGAAGTTGGGATTCTTCCCCCAGAGCTACCACGTCATAGGACTGTGGCGAGACCCGCGCAGCGCGCTGGCGACCAGGAGCGTGCGGTCCTTCAGCGAGAACGTGGACCTTCTGCCGACGCTCTGTGACGCCCTGGGCGTCGAACCGCCCACGCAGTGCGACGGTCGCTCGCTCAGCGCATTGATGGCGGGCGAGGAGGTCGAGTGGCGCAACTGCGCGCACTACGAATGGGACTTTCGCCGCTACTGGATCAAGGATCACACCGGTCGCTGGCCGGCCGACCGGACTCTCTCGCGCCAGAACCTTGCGGTGTCGCTCAGCGACGAGACCGGCTACGTGCAGTGCGGCGATGGCTCCTTCAAGTGCTTCGACCTGGTCGCCGACCCCACCTGGCGGGTCGAGTGCGACGACGCGCAGCGGGTGCTCGCCGCGGCCCAGGAGCAACTGGTGTGGCGCCAGGAGCATCTGAATCGCGACATGACCGACATGCTGCTCAGCGTGGAGCGCCGGGGCCGCTGGCCGGTGCGCTTCGAGGAAGCCAGGCTTCCAGGCCGGTCAGCAGTGCGCTGAGCATGAGTTCGAAGGTGGCGTCTGGCTCGGTGTTTTCATCGATCTTCGGCCCGCAGGTCAACACCGCCTTGGCGCACCTCGGCATGGCCGCTGGCCCGCTCGCCACTGCCCAGCGATCGATGCAGGCGGCCACCTTCGCGGTGGCGCGCCTGCCGGTCTCGCTGCGCCCGGCGACCAGCGCCAGCGTCACGCGGGCCTTCATGGACGGTCTGCATCGCGGCCGCCTCGTCGCGGCGTTGGTGGCCGTTCTTGTGGCAGTCCTGGCCCTGCGATTCTTGCCAGAGCGCCGCGCCGCGCCCGTTCAATCGGGCCTTCGGGAGCAATTCGGGGCCTTGCTCGCGTAGGGCGGCGAATCTCTGATATCAATAGAGGCCACACGCCTACTTGGGCGGGGGAGAGTCAGGGAGTCTCAATGCTACGGATTTCACGCGTGCGCCAAGCACTCGTCGTTACGGGTATCACCTCGTTAGTTGTCGCATCCAGCCTTGTCGCCAGTGCGTCCGCAACGAGCATCAAGGGCACCTACAACAAGGCCGACGCCGCCACCGTGCCTTCGACCTATAAGGGCACGACGCTCCAAGTGGCTACTGACGCCAGCTATCCACCCGACGAGTCGATGAAAGGCACCGCCATGGTGGGTTTCGACATCGACCTGATCAAGGCGATCGGTGTCACGCTGGGCGTCCAGGTCAACGAGAACAACGTAACTTTCAAGAATATCCTCGCAGGAATCGCAGCGGACAAGTACGTGATCGGGAATTCGTCGTTCACGGACGAGAAGTCCCGCGAGAAGCAGGTCAATTTCGTCGACTACTTCCAGGCTGGCGAGGGTGTCTACGCGCTCAAATCTTCCAAGGTGACATTCACCGGGCTGAAGAGCCTCTGCGGCATGAAGGTGGCCGTCGAAGCGGGGACGACGGAGTACACCGACGCCGTGAACACCGCTAAGAAGTGCCCTTCGTCCAAGAAGTTGACAGTGTTGTCATTCCAGGCTCAGACGGGGGCGAATCTCGCCGTTTCATCGGGCCAGGCGACACTGGGCTTCGTGGACAGTCAAGTTGCTGGCTTTATCGTGTCAGGAAACAAGTCGTTCAAACTGGTCGGAAGCGCCATCGAAGTCGCGCCATACGGCATTGCGACACCCAAGACGCCCGCTGGCAAGGGATTGGCCAAGTCGATTCAAGCGGCGATCAAGACCTTGATCGCCAACGGAACCTACGGCGCGATCTTGGCGAAATATGGAGTGACCGAAGGGGGACTGCCCGCGAGCAAGATTGTCCTTAATGGAGCCATCTCTTAGGCATCGGTACTAGGACTACCAACATGGCAATGGACGGGGACGGCACTGTAAAGGTCGTCCCCGTTCGTCATTACAGCCGATGGGCTGGCGTCGCTTGCGCGCTGATCTTTATCGCGATGCTCGTGCATACCCTGCTATCCAGGGTGCCAGATACCACGGGTCAGATGGTCTGTCACGTCGTCAATGGCGCAAGGAAGTGCCAGCCTGCGGAGCACTGGCGCTTCTACTGGAACGTGGTTGGACAGTACTTCACAACTTCTGAAGTTCTCCACGGCCTCTTACTGACGTTGGAACTCACGGCTCTTGCCATGATCATCGGAATCGTGTTGGGCTTGGTGCTCGCCGTCATGCGGCTGTCGCATTCACGTCTTCTCTCGTCCACAGCATGGTCCTACACGTGGTTCTTCCGTGGCACTCCCGTGCTTGTCCAACTGACCTTTTGGTACTTCATCCATGCTCTCTACAGCAACTTAACTATTGGGCTGCCGTTCGTGAACGTGACATTCGTGACTATCAACACCAATTCGATTTTCACCAATTTCATTGCAGCGATGGTGGCGCTCGGCACGAATGAGGCAGCATACTTCTCTGAGATCGCACGCTCGGGCCTTATAGCGGTCGACGAGGGTCAGACTGAAGCGGCGAGTTCGCTCGGAATGACGCGCGGCCAGACGCTCCGGCTGGTGGTCTTGCCTCAAGCCATGCGGGTCATACTGCCGCCCACCGGCAATGAGGTGATCTCCATGCTGAAGACCTCTTCGCTCGCGATGACCATAAGCGTCGTCGAACTTTTCGGTGCCACGTCCAACATCAGCGCGGGCAACTACGAGATCATGCCGCTGCTCATCGTGGCGAGCCTTTGGTACCTGATCGTGACCACGGTGTTGTCGATTGGTCAGTACTATCTCGAGCGCCACTACGCAAAGGGTGCCTTGCGCACGCCGCCACCAACACCCATACAGCGGATTCGCAGCGACGTCCGTGGCATCCTGTCAAAGTTCCGCACGAAGCGTGGTGTGCAAGTCGCGGTGGCGCCATGAACACTCCAATGGTCGAAGCGCGGGGCGTCCACAAATCGTACGCCGGCATCGAGGTGCTGAAGGGCGTCGACCTCACGGTGACGCGCGGCGAAGTGACCTGCCTGATCGGCCCCTCGGGGTCGGGCAAGAGCACCTTGCTTCGATGCATCAACCACCTGGAGAAGCACGACGCCGGCGAACTGCGGGTTGACGGCGGTCTCGTGGGATACGAGGCCCGCGGCGGCAAGCTCTACGAACTCAACGACAAGCAGATCTGCGCGGAGCGTGCGCAGATCGGCATGGTGTTCCAACGCTTCAACCTGTTCCAGCACCTGACCGTGCTCGAGAACGTCACCGTTGGTCAAGTGAAGGTGAAGGGTTCCAGCGTGGAAGCGGCGAATGCCAAGGCTCGCGAGCTGCTGACCCGGGTGGGGCTCGAAAGCAAGGAAAAGAACTACCCCAGCCAGCTCTCGGGCGGTCAGCAGCAGCGCGTGGCGATCGCGCGCGCCCTGGCCATGGAGCCCAAGCTCATGCTCTTCGACGAGCCCACGTCGGCGCTTGACCCCGAACTGGTGGGTGAGGTTCTCGACGTGATGAAGGACCTGGCCCGCAGCGGCATGACGATGATTGTCGTCACCCACGAGATGAATTTCGCGAAGGAAGTGGCCAACACCGTGTACTTCCTCGACGGAGGCGTCATTGAGGAGTCGGGCGATCCACGGGTAGTACTGACGACACCCTCCTCGGAGCGACTCAAGAGCTTTCTCTCGAAAGTCCTCTAATGGCCTGGGAACTGGATCCGCTCAACGTGGGCACCGGCCTGCCGCTCGAGGGAGTGCGCGTGCTGGACTTCTCGCGGGTGCTGGCGGGCCCGCTGTGCGCGATGATCGCGGGCGACCTCGGAGCCGACGTCATCAAGATCGAGAGCCCCGACGGCGATCCGGTCCGTGCGCTGGCCCCGCCGAGTTTCGGCGACGACGCGACCTACTACCTGGCCGTGAACCGCCACCGCCGCAACGTCGTGGCCGATCTCCGCAGTCCCGAGGACTACGCGCGCGTGGCCGAGCTCGTGGCTCAGGCCGACGCCGTGGTGGAGAACTTCCTGCCCAGTCAGGTTCGCTCCCTCGGCATCGACCGTCTACGCCAGGACAATCCCGACTGCGTATGGATCAGCATCACTCCCGCCGCCTCGGGCGGACCGGTCGCCGATCAGCCGGCCTTCGACCTGCTCGCCCAGGCCCGCTCGGGGCTGATGGGCGTCACCGGCGAGCCGGGCGGGGAGCCCACGAAGGTCGGCGCGCCGCTCGCCGACGTCGTCACCGGCCTCTACGGGGCCATCGGACTTCTCACCGGCCTGTTCGCCCGTCTCCGCGGCCGCCCGGGGCGGCACTTCGAGGCGCCCTTGCTCGAGTGCACCATGAGCGCCCTGATCAACCAGGCCCAGGGTTACCTGTCCACCGGCGTGAACCCGCGGCGCCTCGGCAACGACCACCCGAGCATCACCCCCTACGGCCCGGTCACGACGGCGGACGGCCTGCTGCTGGTGGCCGTGGGTACCGACGGCCAGTACGCCAAGCTGGTCAGGGCCCTCGATGACCCCGCCCTCACGAGCCGCACCGACTGGGCAACCAACGCCGCGCGCGTGGCCTCGCGCGCGGAGCTGAGCGGCGTGCTCGATGAGATATTCTCCGCGCGACCGACCGACGAGTGGCTCGAGGTGCTCGCCACGTCCGGCGTGCCGCACGCGCCGATCTTCGACGTGCAGGGCGCGTTCTCCCAGGCCCAGGTCCGCGACGGCGACTTCCTGGGCGTCATGTCCACTCCCGCGGGCGACACCACGGCGATGCGCACGCCGCTGCGGATTGACGGGGTGCGCCCCGATATCCGTCGCGGACCGCGCCGCCAGGGAGAGGACACCGCCGAGGTCCTCGGGCGCTAGGTGTTCAGCTGGCGCCGTACGCGGGCCCGTCGAAGGAGTCGACGGACGTGAACGTCTCGACGGGGTTGCGCTTCAGCCTGGTGTGACGACTGCTCGGATGGCCGAGGGCCACCACCGACGCCACGGCGTACGTCGGGGGAATGGCGAGCGCGTCGCGGAGGGCGCCCTCGTTGCGGGTGGCGATGGTCGTCATGACCCCACCCAGCCCGCGCTCGCGCGCGACCAGCAGGATGTTCCAGACGAAGGGATAGATGGAGGCGCCGCCCACGAGCTGGTACCTGTCCAGGTCCCGGTCGGTGGCGGACAGCACTTCGAGGTTCGCGCAGATCACGAGCATCACCGGCACCTGGTCGAGCGCTTCGGGGAAGCCGTCGGGCCGCGAGAGCGCCTCGGCCGCCGAGCGCTGGGCCAGTGCGCTCGCGCGGTCCTCGTCGCTCGCCAGCGGTGAGAAGGGGATCAGCCCCGCCAGGAGGTGGCCGACGTAGTCGTGCCACGCGTCGAGGTAGAGGTCGCGAACGCGCCGACGCCGGACGAGGTCGCGTACCACGATGACGCGCCAGGCCTGGCGGTTCCCGCCCGAAGGCGCGAAGCGCGCGTCGTCGAGGACGGCGAAGAGAAGCTCGTCGCTCACCGGTTCAGCCGTGAAGTGGCGGATCGAGCCGGTGGTCCTCAGTGCCTCGATTAGTTCCATGGCGACACCCTAGAACGGGTGGCGAAGGCTCAGGCGTCTCGGTGCTGGAGCATGGTCACGCCGACACCGAAGACGACGACCACGTAGACCAGCAAGACCGTGAGGGCGCTCCAGGTCCCGAACAGGTCCGCCCGGGGCGTCACCGACATCATGGAGGTGCCCAGGTTCGAAGGCTCGAACTTCTCGTAGGAGTTCTGCCAACTCTGGGGAAGGAGCAGCATGATGATGGGCACGATCAGCAGGATAGAGACGAAGACGCTTATGCACGCGGCGCTCTGGCGCAGAATGAGCCCGAGCGAGAAGCCGAGGACGGCGAGCAGCGCGAGGTAGACCCCCGCCAGCAGCACTGCGCGTAGGTCGGCACCGTTGGAGAGCGAGGCGGTGGGCGTCACCACGCCGGCGAAGATGGCCTGGCCGATCAGGAAGGTCGCGATGCAGACGACCTCGCATACGACGAGCATCGAAAGGACCAGGACGAGCAGTTTGGCCAGAGCGAGCTCGAGACGGTGGGGGACCGCGGTCAGGGTCGTTCGAATCGCTCCGGACGAGTATTCACTCGTGATGAAGAGCGAACCGATAACGCCCACGGCGAACTGGGCGAAGAGCACGCCGGCGAGGCTGGTCGAGACCGGATCGAAGGTGAGCCTGCGCCCGAAGCCGGCCGTTGCCCAGTGCGCTCGAATGGTGGCGGTGATCAGCACGCCCAGACCGATGGTCAGGACTGCGAAGACGATCACCCCCATGATGGTCGAACGAACGGTGCGGAACTTTATCCATTCGGACTTGGTGACCGAGAGCAGGGTCTCCTCGTTATTCATCGGACGTCTTGTCTATCGCGTGGCCGCCGTACTCGACCGCGTCCGCGGTGAGGTCCATGAAGACCTCTTCGAGCGACGCGCGCTGGGGGGTCAGTTCAAGGATCGCGATTCCCGATTCGAAGGCGGCGCGGCCGATGTCGTCGGAGCTGAGCCCCTCCACGCTGAGGCCATTGTCGTTGATCTCGTGGACGACGCCGTGGCGCGTCCGCAGCGTCGAGGTCAGTTTCGTGTTGTCGGACGTGCGAACGAACACCGAGCCCTTGGCGGTGGCGGTGAGGACGTCCACCGAGCCCTGGGTGATGAACTTGCCCCGGCCGATGACGATGATCTGGTCGGCGCTGACCGCCATCTCGCTCATGAGGTGCGAACTGACGAAGACCGTGCGCCCTTCGTTGGCGAGGGAGCGGAAGAACTCCCGGATCCAGCGGATGCCCTCGGGATCGAGACCGTTGACCGGTTCGTCGAAGAGAAGCACGCCGGGGTCACCGAGCAGCGCGCCCGCGATGCCGAGGCGCTGGCTCATACCCAGCGAGAAGCCGGCGACCTTCTTGTTGGCTACGGCCGCGATACCAGTGAATTCCAGGACCTCGTCCACCCGCGAGCGCTTGATGTTGTTCGACGCCGCCAGCGCACGGAGGTGATTGCGGGCGGTGCGTCCAGGGGCGACGGCCTTGGCGTCCAACAGGGCCCCGACTTCACGAAGGGGGTCCTTGAGCTCGCGGTACTCCTTGCCGCCGATGGTGACGCGGCCCTTGGTGGGGTGATCCAGGCCGAGGATGACGCGCATCGTCGTCGACTTGCCCGAACCGTTCGGTCCGAGGAAGCCGGTCACGACGCCGGGCTTGACCTCGAAGTCGAGGTCATCGACCGCAACGGTGGCGCCGTAACGCTTGGTGAGGTGGTCGATCTTCAGCATGAGGTCCTTGGAAGACTCTACTGACCTTTTTTCGCGCTCCGGAGGGAGAGCGCTAAGAACTCCCTAAGAGCCTCGTTGGCTCACGACCGCTTGAGCTGCGCTGCTTGGCAGAGCGCGCACCATCCGGAGATGGCGACGTGGTGGCGGTCGAGCAGGAACCCGTAGGACTTCTGGAGATCCTTGCTCAGGGCGTCGAAGTGGCTGGCCGGGATCTGCACCGTCCGTTCGCACTCCTCGCAGGTGAGATGCCCGTGCACGGCGCCGCTCAGGTGGTAAACGGCGGCGGACTGGCCGAGGTGGGAGTGAACGACGACCTTCAGTTCCTCGAACTCCTCGAGGATCCGGTAGATCGTCGACGGGCTTACCTCGGGCTGGCGCTGCTGCACCGCGGTCGTTATCTCGTCGGCGCTCAAGTGCCCGTTGGCGTCGCAAAGGACCTCGGCCACGGTCCGCTTGGCGACCGTCACGCGC
>Ga0224558_1002618_pt1 | contig 16131 bp, 14 predicted proteins | sample 714S32024metaG_FD_180682 | JGI IMG/M metagenome (GOLD analysis project Ga0224558, IMG submission 180682) | Peat soil microbial communities from Stordalen Mire, Sweden - 717 S3 20-24 | ecosystem: Environmental > Terrestrial > Soil > Wetlands > Peat | place: Sweden: Norrbotten County, Stordalen... | reverse complement strand
CGTTTGTTCGTCACCGGCATCACCGGCAGCACCGGGTCCGGCCGCCGCCCCAGCGAAGGCACTCATCACCCGCAGCGGCACAGCGATTTGTACAGTTACGGTGCCCTCAGCCACCGGCATGTCCCCGAGATCGCCGCTTGTGCGAAAATCGCCACCGGCGTCGCGGCAGAATTCAATTTCGTCCCGCACTCCGGGCCTTTCGCGCGCGGCATTCACGTGACCGTGCAGGCCAGTCTCGTAAAGCCGATCAGCAGCGCCGAGGCCCAGGAAGCCCTGGCCGCGTTTTACAAGGATTGTCGCTTCGTTCGTGTGGTCGACAGCGCACCGCGAGTCAAGGATGTCGCAACCAGCAATTATTCGAATTTGAGCGCGGTGACCAACGGCACGTCCATCGCCGTCATGTCGGTGCTGGATAATCTGAACAAGGGGGCGGCCGGCGGCGCGGTGCAATGGATGAATCGCCTGTTGGGCTTAGATGAAAGCCTGGGGCTGCTCGCCCCGGCTCCAGGTTGGACTTGACACCAAGGCAAAGGCGCCCATGGCAGCAATACAGACGATGACTCATTCAACGAGCGAGGCACTGAAGAGCCACCTCGCTCAGGTGTTCGCGCAGTATCCAATCGAAGTGGCGCACGGCGAAGGCGTCTGGCTGTATGCGCGCGACGGCCGCAAGATTTTGGATTTTTATGGCGGCCATGCGGTGGCGGGATTGGGATACGGCCATCCGCGTTGGCTGGCGGCGCTGGAACGTCAGGCGCGGCAGATGGCCTTTCAGACCAATGCGCTGCCCATGGTGATTCGTGAGCGGGCCGCGGCTCGCTTGACGAAATTCGTGGGTCTCGGCTTGGACACGGTGTTCTGGATCAACAGCGGCGCCGAGGCCAACGAGAATGCGCTGAAGCTGGCGTTCAAGATCACCGGGCGTACCAAGGCTGTGGCGCTGGAACAGGGGTGGCATGGCCGGACCGCCGCCGCCGGCGCGGTGACCTGGGGAGCGCTCGAGAAATGGTACGGCTTTCCGCGTACACCGTTCGACGTGAGCTTCACTCCGCGCGACAACCCGGCCGCGGTGGATAGGTTCGTAGATTCAGACACCGCTGCCGTCATCGTGGAACCGGTGCAGGGCGTGGGCGGCGCCTACGATGTCGGGAAACCCATGTTGCAAGCGCTGCGCCAGCGTTGCGACGATGTCGGCGCACTGTTGATTTTCGACGAAGTGCAATGCGGGATGGGGCGGACCGGCGCTCCATTCGCTGCGAATTATTACGGCGTGACGCCCGACATGATCACGGCGGCCAAGGCCTTAGGCAACGGCTTTCCGGTATCAGCATTGCTGCTGTCGAGACGCGTCGCGGGCCGGATCAAGTATGACGATATGGGCACGACGTTCGGCGGCGGCCCCATGGCCTGCGCGGTCGCTGAAGCCGTGATCGACACCATCGAGTCGGAATCGCTGTTGGCCAACGTGCGGCAAGTGTCGACGTACATTCGTTCGAACTGCGTCACCGGCCCGGTCGTCGGCACGCAGGGAGCAGGCTTTCTGTTGGGTCTCAAGACTTCGCGTCCTGCGAAAGAAGTGCAGGCCGCGTTGCTGGAGAAGAACATCCTCACAGGCACCAGCGGCGACCCGAATGTGCTGCGCCTGTTGCCCGCCTACATTCTGAATGAAGGGCACGTCGATCAATTGTGCGACGCTCTGTCGACGATTCCGGCATGAAGCGCTTCATGGACCTCGCCGATTTCAGCCGAGAACAGATTCTCGATCTGCTGGCGCTGGCGCAATCGTTACAGGACACACCGCAACCCCACGCGCTTGCCGGCAAGATCTTAGGATTGGTCTTCTTCAACCCGTCGTTGCGCACCCTGTCCTCGTTCCAGGCAGGAATGGCGCGGCTCGGCGGCGACTCCTTCGTCATCACCCCCGGGCAGGGCACCTGGCAGCTCGAGACGCGCTTGAACGCCATCATGAACGGCGCGGCCGCCGAGCACATCCGAGAAGGCATTCCCGTGCTGGCTTCGTACTGCGACGCGCTCGGCGTGCGTGCGTTCGCCGAGGGTAAAAACCTCAAGAGCGACCTCGACGAAACCTTGTTCCGAATGATCGACGGGCTGTGCGACAAACCGCTGATCAACCTGGAATCCGCCATGAATCATCCGTGTCAAGCGCTGGCCGATTGGCGCACCCTGGACGAACTTCGGATACCGGCGCGCGCGAAGTTCGTGTTGAGCTGGGTGTATCACCCCAAGGCGCTGCCGCTGGCGGTGCCTGCCGCTACGCTGCACATGGCCGCCATGCGCGGCATGGACGTGGTGGTGGCGCGGCCCGAAGGCTACGCGCTGCCGCCGCAGATCATGGAAAAGGCACGCCTGGCCGCCGCTGCCGCAGGCGGTTCCGTCACCGAGACTGCCGATCGCGCTGCTGCCCTTGAGGGGGCCAGCGTGCTCTACGCCAAGGAATGGGGCACCACCATGTATTACGGCGACGTCGAGGCCGATTCGCGCTTACGCGCCGATCTGTCGGATTGGTGTGTCCGAGAGCGTTGGTTCGCGCAGACGGTGCCGGACGCCAAGTTGATGCATTGTTTACCCGTGCGGCGCAACGTCGCCGTCGCCGATGAAGTTCTGGACGGGCCCCGTGCTGTCGTCAAGCGCGAGGCATTCAACCGTTTGGCGGTGCAGATGGCCGTTCTGCACCGCATGTTGGCCTGACGGCTGCTGTTTCGGAGTATTCCATGATCATGAGTCGACCCGACCCTTCCGTTGCCGTCTTGGCGCTCATGAGCGCCGCGCCGTACATCCGCATGTACAAGAACAAGGTATTCGTCATCAAGGCCGGCGGCGCCGTCTTCAACGATGAAATTTCCACCCGCGCGCTCATCGAACAAGTCGCGATCCTGCATCAAGTCGGGATCAAGACGGTGCTGGTGCATGGCGGCGGCCCGCAACTCGATAGCGTGCAAGCGACACTGGGCATCGAGACCCGGATGGTCAACGGCCGCCGCATCACCGATCAGAAATCCATCGATGTGACCTCGATGGTCCTGAATGGCCTCATCAACACTCGAATCCTGGCGATCTGTCGCGAACTCGGCATCGAGGCCATCGGCCTGTCCGGCGTCGATGCCGGCCTCATCAGCGCACACAAGCGCGCCCCGGTCCCCGTCTCCGAGGGGTCCAGCGAGACGGTGGATTACGGTTTCGTCGGCGACATCGATTCGGTCAATGTGGCGGTGATCGAAAAGCTGCTGGAGAACGGCTTGATGCCGGTGGTCAGCCCGTTATCGGCGGACTCCAATGGCATATTGCTCAATATCAACGCCGATACCGTGGCTGCCGCCATCGGCGGCGCGCTGGCCGCCGAGAAGCTGGTGCTTTGTACCGGCGCGCCGGGCATTCTCGAGCGCGTCGAGGATCCGAGCACGGTAATATCCTACACGGACATCAAAGGCCTGAAACGGCTGCGTGAAGCGGGCCATTTGAAGGACGGCATGCTGCCCAAAGCCATCGCCATCGAAAATGCGATCCGCGGCGGAGTGCGGCGCGTGCACGTGATCACCTACAAGAGTTCGGACAGCTTGCTCGCCGAGATATTCACCAACGAAGGCACCGGCACCTTGGTGGTGGCGGACCTCAAAGCCTTGAGCCCCGCCGAACAGCAAGGTGCGGCAAAGGCGCGATGAGGACCGACTGCGTGCAGCCTTCAGACTACCCGGCGATCACACGATGACTCGACTTTGGGACAAGGGAGCGCCGCTCGATGCACGAGTGCTCGCCTACACGGCCGGCGACGATCACGCGTTGGATAATCGACTGGTCGAATACGATGTTCTGGCCTCGATCGCGCATGCGGAAATGCTCGGCGAGCGAGGATTGTTGTCGGCTCCGGATCTCGTCGCGATCCGCGACGCCCTGACCACCATCGGTGCGGAGCACGCCGCCGGCACATGGCGCATCACCCTCGAACAGGAGGACTGCCAAACCGCGATAGAGAACCTGTTGACCGCGCGCATCGGCGCAACCGGCGGACGTCTGCACGCTGGCCGCTCGCGCAACGACCAGGTGCTTGCGGCATTGCGACTGTACCTGCGCGACGCGGCACAAGCGCTGCATGCCGGCGCCATCGCGGTCGCGGACGCGCTCGACGCCCTCGCAGCCCGCGACGGGTCCATCGAACTGCCCGGCTACACCCACATGCAGCAGGCGATGCCGAGCACCGTGGCGCTGTGGGCGCTTGGTTTTGCAGCCGAGATTCGCGACGACGCGGAAGGCTTGCAGCACGCGCAACGTCGGATCGGCAAGAATCCCTTGGGATCCGCTGCGGGCTATGGCACGCCCAACCTCGATGTCAGCCGCGAAGCGACGCGCCGACGTTTGAGCTTTACGGTGACGCACGAGCCCGTGACCGCGGTTCAACTGTCACGAGGCAAAGCCGAAGCGCAACTGCTCTTCGAGATCACACTGCTCACGCAGGATATGGGACGGCTCGCCGCCGACTTGTTGCTCTTCTACACACAGGAATACGGTTTCGTCAGTTTGCCGGAAGGATTCACCACGGGCTCCTCGATCATGCCGCAGAAGCGCAATCCCGACGTGTTCGAGTTGATGCGCGGGCGCAGTTCCGTGGCGCAGGCGGCGCTCCATGAAGTATTGAACATCACCCAGAAGCTGACGTCCGGCTACCACCGGGATTTGCAGCTCATCAAGCCGCCGCTGTTCCGCGGCATCGATTCTTGTCTTCAGACACTCGACATCCTCCCGAGCGCCCTGAGCGGAGTGCGCTTCAACCGAAACAATATTCGGCTGGACCCCAGCATCCATGCCGCAGCCGCCGCGAACGCGTTGGTGACAAAGGAAAACGTGCCGTTTCGCGAAGCGTACCGGCGGGTGGCAGCGAAGCTCAAGGACCCCAAGTGAGCATCTGGCGCAGCCCGCAGACGCTCGATGCGCTGAATTCTGCGACCGAAAAGACGTTGGTCCGCCATCTCGGCATCGTATTCACCGAAATCGGCGATGATTTCATCTGCGGTACCATGCCCGTGGACGAACGCACTTGGCAACCCACCGGCTTGTTGCACGGCGGGGCTTCGGTGGCACTGGCCGAAACGCTTGGCAGCATGGGCGGGAATATGTGCATTGATCGATCCGAGCAACTATGCGTGGGTCAGGAGATCAACGCCAACCACGTACGTCCGGCGCGCCACGGGCACGTCACGGGCACCGCCCGTCCGGTCCACCTGGGCGGCCGCACGCAGGTCTGGACCATCGACATCGTCAACGACGCCAAGGACCTGGTGTGCGTATCGCGCTTGACGCTTGCGCTCGTCAGATGGGGCGCGTTGCGCCCTTGAGTACCGACGCTAGCATTTGCAACATCGACTGGCGTATCGTGCGCGCCATGAAACAAACTACTTGCGCTTATCTTCGCGCCTCAAGCATGTATGTCTTGATGGCTGTCGCGCCCCTTGCCGGCGCACAAACCCCCGCTCCTGCGCCGACCGCGCCGACCGCGCCTGCGGCGCCGGCTGCACCGTCCGCGGAGGCGCCCGCCGACACGTCGGCCGAGCACACCAGCTATCTGTTCGGGCTCACCTTCGGGGAACAATTGCACTCGGTGGGTATCTCCACTCAGGTCGACCAGGACGCGATCGCTCGCGGCATCAAGGACGGATTGCAAGGCAAGAAGTCGACCCGTGCCGATCAGCAGCAAATCCAGGGATTCGTGCGCACGGTTATGACGGAGACTGTGGCGCACAACAAGCAGGCGGCAAAGGACTTTCTGGAGAAGAACAGCCACGAAAAAGGCGTGAAGACCACGGCCGACGGCCTGCAATACAAGGTGCTCATCCCCGGAAATGGCAAGGCGGCAGCGGTCCAGCCCAGCGATGAAGTCACGGTCCAATACCGGGGGAAACTGCTCGACGGCAGTGAGTTCGATAGTTCCTACGCGCGCGGCATGCCGGCGACGTTCAAGGTCAACGGCGTGATCAAAGGCTGGCAGGAAGCGTTGGTGCTCATGAAGCCCGGCGCGAAGTGGCATCTCTTCGTACCGCCCGAACTTGCCTACGACACCAGCCCTCGTCCGGGTATCCCAGCCGGTTCGTTGCTCATCTTCGACGTGGAGTTGGTTAGCGTGAAACCGAGCGAGTCGCCACCCGCGGCAGCGTCGCCGCCCGGAACACCGCCCTCTCATAAGGTGGCGCCGCCCATGAAACCGCCGGGCACGGCGCCGTCGACGCCCTTGGACCAATAACGGCGCAGGAACGCGTTCGTCTCACGCCGCGGCCGGAAATGCCTGCACCGCTCGGGAGCCAGTCTGTCGGCTCACACGAAATACTGACACAGGACGAACTTCGCGGATTCGAAGTTCGGCTAGCGCGTCAGATCCAGCGCGTTGGTTAAATCGCCCATCGGAAATTCGGCGTGCTCCGCGAGGGCGTCGTCGCGCACGGTGATGCCGGCAAGAACGTCGAGGTCGAATCGGCGCGTGATCAAACGCAGGATTGAGGCGGTATCGTATTGAGTGTGGTCCACCGTGCCCATTTTTGCGAAGGGGGATATCACGATCGCCGGTATGCGCGCGCCGGGTCCGAGAAGATCGCCTTTGGGCGGCGCGACATGGTCCCACGCTCCGCCGAACTCATCGTAAGTGATCACGATCACCATGTTGTTCCACTGCGGACTGGCTTTCAGTTTCGCAACGACATCGGCGATGTGCTGGTCGCCGTCGGCGAGCGACGCGTAGCCGGGGTGCTGATTGAGGTTGCCTTGCGGCTTATAGAATACGACCTGCGGCAGGCGACTTGCGGCTGCGTCGGCGACCAGATCATCGTAATCCTTCAGGTGCTCCGCGCGCTCATCGGCATGACCCTGAGGATCGAATCGCGTGTAATAGTTGAAGGGTTGATGGTGCGCCTGAAAGTTCGGATTGCCGCCGGGCGTCTCCGGCGCGTAGATCACCCGGCGCTGCTTTCCCGAGGCCTGTGTGCCATCGGCAATTGCCGCATTCCAAGCGCCTGAATACCACGTCCACGTGATGTTCTTGGCGGTCAACCGATCGCCGATGGTGGCGCCGCTCTGCGGCGGCATCGTCGTCGCGTTATTGGGGTCAGCATACTTACCGGCGGTATCAGTGCGGGCCGGTGAATTGCCGCTCGGCTGATACGGGGGCTGCATGGTGTTCACCGCGTAGAACTTGGCATCCCCGAAATAATTGGCGGGCGCGATGTTGCCGCTCTTCACGAACTTGGGCGGCCCGTCGAGCGCCGAAGCCGGCGAGCCTTTGGCGATCTTGAGGCGCGGGGTCATATGGCCATCGGCGCCGGTCTCCAGCACGGTAACTGTCGGCTTGGCGGGAGAGGTGTCGGCGTTGGGGTACTCCGGCGCGCAGGCACAAATCAGATATTGGTGATTGAGAAAAGAGCCGCCGAACGCGCCCTGAAAAAAACGATCGGCCAATACGTATTGGCGCGCCAAAGCAAACAGCGCCGAATGGCTGTAATCGTAATGGCCCATGGCCAACCCGCCGGCATCCGACCACGCGGCATAGCCGTCGTTACTGCCGCCGTCGATCTGCATCTGATGTTCGAAAAACCGATGATATAGGTCGCGCGTCACGGTCGACGCGGAGAGCGTGACCTTCGATTGCGCGGTGAAAGCGCTTTCGATCGAAAACGGCGCGTTCGGCAGCCCCGCACTTTGCGCTTGCGTGACGACCGGTTTGTAACCGGGAGCCGTCACGCCACCCCAGGTCTGCGGCAACTCGGGCAATATGGAACCGTCGCGATCCAGCTGCGGGAAATACGCCGGCAGCGGGTGCCCGTCGGCATCGACCACGTCGCCGAGGCCGTGCGCACCCGGAAAATTGCCGAACAAATTATCGAAGGCGCGGTTCTCGGCATAAATTACCACGATTGTTTTGACTTTATCGCGCAGCGCTCGGGTAGCCGGGTCGCTTCCGCCGCCGTGCGGCTTGACGATAGCCTGGGTGAACGTGCAGGCGCAAACCAGCACCCCCACGACCAGACCAATGGCAAAACACTTTCCTGCGGGCCGTTGCTGTGACATGCCGTCTAGTATAGGACGTACAGCGCCGCCGATGGGCAAGCGCCGGCTACCCGCGGCCGGCAATACGAGGCCTCGTCAAAAAGTCCACGTGACACAGAGGCAAGGGCAGAAGTTCCGGCGTGTCCGCCGCAGAGGCGCTCCTCGGAAGTGCCGCGCCTCACGTTATACTGTTGACCATGCGAACCCTCCATGTGTTCATCGTTGCCAGTCTGGCGGGAACTCTGCTGGCGTGTGGGCAGAAAGGGCCGTTAGTGCTGCCCGATGCGCAGCATCCGCACAAGAAGATCGGCATTGGCAAACCACCCGCGCCACCGCCATCCGCGCCGTCCGTACCTGCTTCGCCCGCACCCACCGATCCCGCGTCAGCGCCGAATGCCGCGCCGACCGATGCGACTGCAACGGGCGAAGCGCAAACCCGTCCCGCGCCGGCGCCGCAGCCGTAGCGGGCGGTAAATCAGCGTATTCATATGGCAACCCGTAAATTGCTTTTGGTCGACGGCTCTTCCTATTTGTATCGCGCATTTCATGCGCTGCCGCCGCTCACCAATTCGAAAGGCGAGCCAACCGGCGCCGTGCTCGGCGTTCTCAACATGTTGAACAAACTCATGAAGGAAGAATCGCCGGCACGCGTCGCAGTGATCTTCGACGCGCCGGGCAGAACGTTCCGAGATGAGTTGTTCGATCAATACAAGGCGCATCGTGCACCCATGCCCGACGACCTGCGCGCGCAAGTCCAGCCGCTCTTGGATGCGGTCGCAGCCCTGGGCTTGCCGTTGTTGCGCATCGCCGGGGTCGAAGCCGACGATGTGATCGGCACGCTCGCCAAGCAAGCGGCCGAGGCGCAGTACGACGTCTTGATCTCGACCGGCGACAAGGACATGGCTCAACTCGTCGGTCCGCACATCGGCCTCGTCAACACCATGAGCAACACGCGTCTCGATCGCGAGGGCGTGAAGGCGAAATTCGATGTGTTCCCGGAACAGATCATCGACTATCTCGCGCTGGTCGGCGATAGCTCGGACAACATTCCGGGGGTGAAGGGCGTGGGGCCGAAGACGGCCGCCAAATGGCTCAATCAGTTCCAGACGTTGGATTCATTGATCGCCAATGCCGCATCGATCACGGGCAAGATCGGCGAAAATCTACGCAGCGAACTGCCGGCGCTCGAGCTGTCGCGAAAACTTGCGACGATCGACACCGCAGTGCCGTTGGCCGTAAGTGCCGAAGGGTTGACCCCCGGAACGCCGGATCTCCCGCGGCTCCGCGAACTGTATACGCGCCTTGAATTGCGGCTGCTGCTGCGTTCCCTCGACGCCGCGTCCGAAGCGATGGTACCGGCGCCGTTGCCGGCGCCAAGTGGCCTTGCGGCAGCGGCTGCGAGCGAATCCGTGGACGCTGCGATGGCGGCTCACGGCATGCCCGCGGTAACAGCAGCCCCCGCGCGGCGTCGTGAGTACGAGACGGTGACGTCGCAGGAGGCATTGGACACCTGGCTCGCCAGACTCGCCGCTGCGCCGCTCATTTCGTTCGATACGGAGACGGACAGTCTTGACTACTTGCGCGCGAGACTCGTCGGCTTGTCGTTCGCCGTGTCGGCGGGCGAAGCGGCCTACGTACCGCTATCGCACGATTATCCCGGCGCGCCGCCACAACTCGAGTGCGCCCGCGTGCTGGCCGCGCTGAAGCCGCTGCTCGAGGATGAGAATAAACCGAAGTTGGGCCATCACCTGAAGTTCGATTGTCATATTCTGGCGAATTACGGCATCGCACTCACCGGTCAACGATACGACTCCATGCTCGAGTCGTATGTGCTCAACAGCGTCACGACGCGGCATGACATGGACTCGACGGTCCAAAAATATCTAGGCATCAGGACCATTCATTACGAGGATGTCTGCGGCAAGGGAGCGAAGCAAATCACCTTCAATCAAGTCGACGTCGCGCGCGCCACCGAGTACGCAGCCGAGGACTCGGATGTTACCTTGCAGCTGCACCAGGCATTGTGGCCGCAGCTCGAAGCGATACCGCGGCTCAAAGATCTCTACGAATCGATCGAACAGCCGCTGGTTGCGGTGCTCTATCGCATGGAGCGAACGGGCGTACTGGTCGATCGCGAGCTTCTCAAGAAGCAGAGCGCGGAACTCGCGGCGCGCATGTTGGAACTGCAATCGCAAGCCCACATCGAAGCGGGCGGCGCCTTCAACGTGGATTCCCCCAAACAGTTGCAAGAGATCTTGTTCGGCAAGCTGGGTATTCCTGTCATTCGCAAGACGCCGACGGGCCAGCCGTCGACCGCGGAAGACGTGCTCGAGGAATTGGCCGCATCGTATCCGCTGCCGAAATTGATCCTCGAGTATCGCGGCGTCGCAAAACTCAAGTCGACTTATACGGACAAGCTGCCGGAGCAGATCAATCCGCAAACGGGACGCATTCACACGTCCTACCATCAAGCCGTCGCGGCAACCGGCCGGCTATCCTCATCAGATCCGAATCTGCAGAACATTCCGATTCGAACTCCGGAAGGACGCCGCATTCGGCAGGCCTTCGTCGCGCCGCTCGGGTCTTCGTTGGTCGCCGCCGATTATTCGCAAATCGAGCTGCGCATCATGGCTCACCTGTCAGGCGATGCCAGCTTGCTGAAAGCGTTCGCGGAAGATCGCGACGTGCACCAAGCGACCGCTGCCGAGGTTTTCGGCATACCGCTCGACACGGTCACGGCAGATCAACGACGCTCGGCCAAGGCGATCAATTTCGGATTGATCTACGGCATGTCGGCGTTCGGCCTCGCCCGTCAGCTCAGCACCGGTAGAAGCGAGGCGCAGAAATATGTCGATCTTTATTTCGAACGCTATCCTGGCGTGAAGCGCTATATGGATGAGACCAAGCAGAAGGCTCGCGATCACGGATTCGTCGAAACCATTTTCGGGCGCCGCCTGTATTTGCCCGAGATCCTGTCGAGAAACCAGGCTCTGCGCCAATATGCCGAACGCAGCGCCATCAACGCTCCCATGCAAGGCACCGCGGCCGATATCATCAAGCGGGCCATGATCGAGGTCGACGCGTGGCTACGAACGTCGAAGGTGCCGGCGCGGCTCATTATGCAAGTGCACGATGAACTCGTGCTGGAGGTCGCCGACGCAGCAGTGGATACCGTCGTGCAGCAAGTCCGGCAGCACATGGTGCGGGCTGCCGAACTTCGCGTGCCCCTCAAGGTCGATGTTGGGATCGGCCGTAATTGGGACGAGGCGCATTAGAAGGGCATGGGATGTAAAGAACTGACAGGGAACGTAAAGTTCAGGCTGCTTTTACGCGCATTTCGACCCAATTGGCGCCCGCTTGAGCGAATTGAGCAATTCTGAATAAATGCTCGCCGAGACCTTGGAACTTTCGCATCCTAGCCCCATCTAATCTCGTGAGCGTTAAAGACGCTCCCCGCTCTTCTCCCTGAGCGGGCAAGACCCGGTTTGTCATCCCCATGCCGGGTTGGTCTAGCCCCGGTGGCTGTGTCAAAACAACCACCGGGGCATTTTTTTAGGCAGCGCTGAGCCACCGCTCCATCACGCTTCGAGCTTCTTCGAGGCCTTGTTTTGCGTGTGCCGAGAACAATTGAGCGGTGACGGCCGTATCTGCACACGCAGTTTTGGTTTCTTGCAACACACGCTGTGAATCCCGGCGATTCAATTTATCCGACTTGGTCAGCAACACGTGCGCCTGTCGATCGCGGGCGAGCACCCACTCGAGCATGGCAGCATCCTGCGCGCCGAGACCACGACGACTATCGACGATGAGGATCAGCCCGACCAGCGACTCGCGCACGTTGAAATAGTGTTCCATGAGCTGCAACCACTTGATGCGCACCCGCTCCGGCACCTTGGCGAATCCGTACCCCGGCAGGTCGACCAACCGACGGTCAGGCGCCAATTCGAAGAAATTGATGAGCTGAGTGCGGCCCGGCGTGCGGCTCACGCGCGCAAGACCGGACCGCTGCGTGAGTGCGTTGATCGCGGTGGATTTGCCGGAATTGGATCGGCCGGCAAAGGCGATTTCACGACCGGTATCCGGTGCGAGCTGATGCGCCTCGGCAGCGCTCGTCACGAATTTTACGTTGGGATAAGTCGACATGCTTGTTGCTGAGACGCAAATTATTGACTCTAGTGTACAATTTACTGCACTGAACAGTTCACTCAAGAATGGGGTTAGAGGCGATCATGAAGCGGCTTTGTATTCTTGCAGCGACACTTTCCGGCGCGATTGCCAGCAACGTCGGCCTGGCGGCTGGCAACCCTGAAACCGGCGCAACGAAAGCCGTCGTATGCCAAGCCTGCCACGGGGCCAACGGCAACAGCGTCAATCCTGAGTGGCCAAGCCTCGCAGGGCTCGGTGCCGATTACATCGCCCAACAGCTGCAAAATTTCAAAAGCGGCAAACGCAGCAATCCCGTCATGACGGGGATGGTGGTGAATTTGAGCCCGGAAGACATGGCCGATCTGGCCGCCTATTTCGGTAGCCAGGTGAATACCGGGCTCGAGGCGGATCCGTCTCATTGGAAGGCCGGCGAGAAGTTGTATCGCGCGGGCGACAAGGCCCGCGATATTCCGGCGTGTATGGCCTGTCATGGGCCCACCGGCTACGGTATCGCGCCTGCGAAATTTCCCGCGCTGCGAGGGCAGCATGCCGGATACGTCGTCAAACAACTGACCGATTATGCGTCGGGGGCGCGGTCCACCGGGCCCAACGGAATCATGCTGATCATTGCCAAGCGCTTGTCTCCGGACGACATGCGCGATGTCTCCTCCTACGTGCAAGGACTTCGCTGAAAATGCGCGCGACACGCCTGGCATTGTGCTTGGGTCTAGCACTGGCCCTTGGCGCTTGCGGGAAACAGCAAGCGGCGAACGAGCAGGGACAAGCTGCGACGACTCCGGCGACCGCGTTGGCTCCCCCGGCGAGTCAATCAACTCCGACGGCTACCGCGACTCAGCGTCAGGAAGCGGGACTGGCTCCGACTCAGCCGAGCAAGCTCACACGGCCCAATGAAGACGGTTCCGAAACGGTGGAGGACACGACCGGTGATAGCGGCTCGCACAATCCTATCTTGGCAGCCGTCGCTTCCACGATGGCTGCCGGTACGGCAGCCGCGTCCGCCGCTACAACCACCACCACGCCGCCGCCGCTGTGGCAAGAAGGCGCCAATTATACCCGCCTGGTTCCCGCGCAACCCACGTCGGTTCCGCCCGGTCAAGTCGAAGTTCTCGAGTTCTTCTGGTACGCCTGCCCGCATTGTTATGCCATCGATCCACAGGTCGAGTCTTGGAGGAAAACCAAGCCTGCTTACATTACTTTCTCGCGTGTGCCGGTGATGTGGAGCGAGGGACACCGATCGACCGCTCGCCTCTATTACACTTTGGAGAGCCTGGGCAAACTCGACCAGCTGCATGGCGAGGTATTCAAGGAAATCCACGTCAACAGCAATCCCTTGATCGCGAGCGATCCCAACGACACCGCGGGAGCGGAGCGACTGCAGACCGCATTCCTCAAGAAGTTCGGGATCTCCGACGACGCGTTCAAGAAAGCCTATCACTCGTTTGCCGTGGAGACCGACCTGCAAAGAGCGGATCAACTCGGTCTGCGCTATCGCATCGAAGGCGTGCCGACCTTTGTCATCAATGGCAAGTATGTAGCGGACGTGCGCTCTGCAGGCAGTCCGGAGCGGTTGATTTCATTGGTCGACGATCTTGCGGCTCAAGAACATCGGCACTGATCGCCAAGCTCCGATCGATACGCGCGTCACGGCCATGCTCACACACGCAGGTGGTTGTCATTGTGGTCGCGTCCGGTTCGAGGTAACGGCACCTGCGAGACTGGAAGTATCGGACTGCAACTGCTCGATCTGCGCAAAATCAGGATACTTGCATCTGATCGTTACCGCCGATCGATTCGTGCTCGTTTCCGGCCGCGACGATTTGACCGCCTATACCTTCAATACCGGCGTCGCTAAGCACTATTTTTGCTCGCATTGCGGCGTGAAATCGTTCTACATCCCCCGATCGCACCCCGACGGCGTCAGCGTCAATGCACGCTGCATCGACAGCGATACCATCGAGTCGATGTCGGTTACGCCGTTCGATGGCCAGCACTGGGAAAGCGCGCGCACCCAGCTCAAGGTATCGCCGTCCGCCTGAAGTGGTTCGCCGCGCGACATAACAACGTTTTCCGATGTCGTTATGTTGCGACGCTATAGCGGCGGCGGCCGACTCAGCGCAAATTTGTGACGTAGGCCTCGCGCTTCGACCTCAACTTTGGCGGATGCTGGCCGGGTGGTTGGAGTCACGATGCAACATTCATCCAGCATGTCGAACAACTGCTCACCCCCGGATGCCGATGCGCATGGCAGCGCGACGCGCGAGCGTGGTGGATGCGACAACATGTTCGTGGGATTGGTGCTCTGGACGCTGGTGCATACCACTGAAGCGCTCGCCGGCGACCAGGCTCCGCTGTCCGGTAATACGGCGAAGCCGGACTTCAATGACTTGCGGCAACCCACACCGCTGTCGGCGTTTATGTTCGAGATACCGGCGCCCTACCAAGCGACGGGCCTGCCGGAAACCAAAACCTATTCGACTCAAGAATTTCGCCCGCGCGGGCATTCGAGCCTGAACCCGGAATCCCCCGTTGGCGCTGTGGACCAGGTTGCCGCGGTGGGCGAGGAATCGTTGATGGACCGGACAACGGTGTGGCAGAGATTGGCCGAATATCGATCGCTCAATCGGGTTCAAGTGGTGACCTTGTGGGAAACCGGGAGAAGCAGCCTGTCGCTTCAGGCAGGCAGAAAAGGCGACCCCACGCTGCAATGGACCAGCCGGCTCATGAATCGCGGCCGCGCTCCGCGGGGTGTGCTCGATAAGCTGTTCTCGACGTCCTTGGGGGGCGCCGTGGGCCGAGGTCTGCATCTTGGGCCGCATGCGATCAACGCTGACCCCATCGGCAAGCCGGCGAAGCCCTTGGACGCCGGTGTCGTCGGCGTATCCAAGTAGCTGAACGACGACCACACTCGCTGCCTATTGCATTGGCATCCTGCCTGTGGTCGATGCCGCCACCACGACTCTGCGGTGTCAGTGGGTTGGATGGTGCGCCTGCCGCGATTCGAACGCGGGACCTTCGGCTTCGGAGGCCGACACTCTATCCAGCTGAGCTACAGGCGCATTGTGGGGGACTGGATACTACCCGCCGCGGCGGACTTGCGTCCAGCGCTGCCGGCGTCTCGCGTCCAGATCTAGCATGCATGCCTCAAACGGGGACGCCGTCGAAAAAATCGACGACGCCGGTCTCCAACGAGTACTCCGCACCGACGACCAGCAGGCCATCGTTGCGAATGAGCTGCTCGATGATTTCCGAGCCGTGGCGCAGGTGATTGACGGAGGCGCGAATGTTGGCGCGAACCGCTTGGCGGGCCAGTTCATCCAAGTTATGCCTGAGATCGGTGGCCAGCAGGTCTTCGACCGACGGCCGGATCAGGTCGACGATGGAATGTAGATTGTGGGATTGGTTTTCCTTGGGCCGCTGCAGCTGCTCCAGGGTCGCTTCAATGGCGCCGCACTTCGAATGTCCCAAGACGACGACCAAGCGGGTGCCGAATTGTTCGGCGGCGAACTCCACGCTGCCCACCTGCGATGGAGCAACGATGTTGCCGGCCACGCGGATGACGAACAGATCTCCCAATCCTTGATCGAAAACGATCTCTACCGGCACCCGCGAATCCGAACACCCGAGAATGGCAGCGAACGGCTCCTGACCGGCGGCGAGTTCGATGCGGCGCGCACGGCTGGGCAGGGTGTCATAGCTTCTGACATCCGCCACGAATCGACGGTTTCCATCTCGCAGCAGCGCCAGTGAATCGAGAGCTGAGATCATCCCGCGAGCAGCCGAAACACGTGGCCGTGCTAGGAGCCTGTCTGAGTAATCTGCGTGGCCGCGAGCGCGGCAGATTTCCCCTCAATCGAGGCGGAGCCGACGCAGTTGGGTCCAGGCCCAATGAGGAGGCGACAACGACGAGTGAGGGGAAATCTG
>Ga0224558_1002617_pt1 | contig 16133 bp, 16 predicted proteins | sample 714S32024metaG_FD_180682 | JGI IMG/M metagenome (GOLD analysis project Ga0224558, IMG submission 180682) | Peat soil microbial communities from Stordalen Mire, Sweden - 717 S3 20-24 | ecosystem: Environmental > Terrestrial > Soil > Wetlands > Peat | place: Sweden: Norrbotten County, Stordalen... | reverse complement strand
CGGAGAGAAGGCCGGGTCGTTCTTCGGCGTCCAAGGCCCGTGGTACACAGTCGGCTACAAGATGTCGGTGATGGTCGAGAAGCGCTTTGGCCGACCGGCCCTGATCGGCACCATGCTCGATCCGCGATGCCTGCTCGTGCTCTACAACCGGGCAGCCGCAGAGCAGAATGCCGCCGGGAAGCCACCTCTTCCTCTTTGGTCCGCGGACGTTCTCTCCGCCGTCCACGCCGGTAGCTGCGAATCACAATGATGTCGGTTCGATCCCTGGGCGGCAATCCGTCGGTGCGTTTTTGTTGTCCGCGCTCCGCCGCTTCGCCCGCCGCCAAATCAGCCACGCCACCAGCAGCACTCCGGCTCCCAGCAGAATCCCGACGAAGTGGTGCGCGAAAAGGTTCCCGGCCAGCGTCACAATCTGCGGACCGAACCAGAGCGTCAGCAGCGCCTCAATCAGAAAGCGCACGAACCGTCCCAAAAAAATCGCCAGCAGAAAATGCGCGAAGTTCATTTCAAACGCCGCCGCCGCCAGCACCACAATCTTGAACGGAGCGGGCGGCGGCAACATCGCCGGAAACATCAGCGCCCAGAATTCATGTCGATCGAAGGATTCGTGAATCTTCTCGAACCGCCCCGGCGAAAGCCGCTTGCGCAACAACACCTCGCCACCCATATACCCGATGACATAGAGAACGATGCTTCCGAGCGCCGACCCGGCCGAGCCCAGCAGCACGTACATCAGGAACCGCGAGCGGTCGTGGTAAACATAGCCCACGAAAATCGCATCCAGTGGCATGCCCATGAATGAGCCATCCACCGCCGCAAAAGCCAGCATCCCCCACGGCCCCAGAGGCGCAAGAATGTGCTTGATCCACTCGGCGTAAGCGTGGACAAAATGTTTGATCTTGTTCAAGTAGGTAAGACCAGTTTACGCGAGAAGCGGGAGGCAGTCGCTGGTCGCTGGTCGTTAGTCGTTAGTCGTTAGCGAGCCTCCCCGTTCGCTTCCACTGCTCTAGCGCGAAACCGCAGCATGAGTTAGCCTGCTTACGGGCTCAAAAAGAAAATTCCGGCCAAATCTTCAAGGAGACTGGAAAAAATGAAAAGCAAAAGCATTGTCCGGGCATCTCTCGCGCTCCTGCTGTTGAGTGCGCTTGGCTGGGCCGCGCAGGACATGGTCAGTGCCGTCCATGGCACCGTTACCAAACTGGATTCAGCCACCAAGACGATGGTCGTCAAGGCCAAGGATGGCACCGAGCACAGCATCAAGTTTGTCGACAAGACCACCGTCCACGGTGCCGAGGCAACCGGGATGGGTGCCAAAGACGCCTTTCACGGACTCAAGGAAGACACGGAAGTAGTGGCGCACTACACCGAAAAGGGCACCGAGAAGACAGCGGTCGAGGTCGATAAAGTCGGCAAAGAAGGTATCAAGTCGGTGGACGGAACCATCACCCATATCGATCGCGCCGGCAAGACCATGGCGGTCAAGACCGAGGACGGTACGGAGCACACATTCAAGCTGTCCGACCGGGCCGCGAAAGACGCAGGCAAGGACATCGAAAAAGGCACCGAGAAATCCGCCCATGTCACGGTCTACTACACCGAAGAAGCTGGCAAGAAAACCGCCCACTTCTTCGAGAAAATCTAGGACCAGTTTCATCTTGGGTCCTGGATAGGGCACGGTAAGAATTCAGAAATTTGGGGGGGTACCCCCCCTCCCCCCTAAAATGAGTTAAGTCGATGATAGTAAGGTAGTTACATGTAACGTGTTACAAAGAATGGACTTAGTGCTTGATTTTTCTGTTTGGCGTGCACTTGCAGGGGTGCTGACCGGGGCCATATGTTGTCAAATAGCGGTGAAAAGTTTGCGACCGGAAATGCGTTCGTCCCTGGAGACTGGCGCAGTTCTCGATGGTGCACTGTCGAGGTATCTTCGCACCGATTGGGGTGCAAGTCTGTGATGAGCGTACGAGAAAAATGTGATGAAAAAAGTTGGGAGGAAGGCAGTGGTTGGGGCGTCGGAGCGGTGACGCGGCGCACTGCCCGATGGTGACGAAAGAGGAAAGCCCATCGGTGCCGATCACCCTCCACCCAGGTTAGCGTCCAAAGAACGGACGCGAACCTGGGGCACCGGGCTTGGACGGGGCACCCCCGTGAGTTCAAACGATTGCGGTAGTCCGGTTAACAATCTGCGGATCGGTTACTTCTACCTCTAGATGTCCGCTTGTTCCGATCTTCTCGGTAAGAATTGTAATGCCATTGTTTAGCACCCAAAATTCTGGTGGATTTACGGCCTTGAGCGAAGAAGCGATTCGTTTGTTGATACCTGATGTTTTCCAATATCCGCGTACATTGGAATCGAAAAACCGCTCTGCGAGGGCACCATTATCCTCCGTCACAAATGCGAAGTAATCAGCCAACCGAACAAGGCCGATCTGTCCCTCGGGGGTCGATAGTGATTGCGCTGCCCATTTGAGATTCTTCGTTTTCGCAGGGCGCGCCTGAACCTGTTTCCACAAAGCGGAAGCGTTGACAAAATGAAACTCCGCTTTCGCATCCGGAAAGTGCTTTTTAACTATACCCAAAACTTTCTTGGCTGACGTGTCGCAATCATTGTTCGGTTCAACATCCCTTTTCGTGATGTAGTAAAAATCAACCGACAATGGCGGATTTTCACCGACGATGCCCAAATACTTATCTTTGATAACCCGCATCGCCTTGATCAGTTCTTCTCTATATGCCTGATGGTAATCGGCTCTTTTGCGCGTCAATTCTAGGAGATCGTCGGCGAAAAAGTTCAATTTATCGACCGCTACTGGCGAGAAACCCTCACCCTCTTTCATCTGCATGATAAGCAGTCTGACTTGATTGGGTGCTTTTGGATCGAGTTCTGTCTCGCTATCAACAAGCTCGCCCGTAACGAACATATACAGGGCGTCAACGCCACCATCTTTTCCTCCCCCTAGTAAGCCGGTTTTCAGCTGGCTATCGCTGAGATCAAACTGTCTCAGAAATTGATCCACGCAGTAGTATTCAAAAACATTTATGTCTTTCGGCGGAGTTGGGAAACGCTTCTCCTGCCAACTTTTGAAATTTGCGTCAAGGGCAACTGCTTCGTTGCTGCTCATAATTCCTCCGGCGGAAATCATCGTACACCGCCGTCATGGGGCGCACTACTCCCCTGCGAGGATGGCTCGGAATCGCCGTCCTCCGCTGCCCTGTCCGTATCACTGTGAGATATTTGTGTTGATGAGGCAAGTCATATTCTTGCCCCTGTAACTATATGATTCCAATAGCCAGGGGGGAGGGGGGTACTTTACATACCGGGGGTAGCAAACAAGCAACTAGCAGCCTCCGAACGAAAAGGTTCATGCTCGCAAAGGTGAGATTCCTCAATAAAGGCGGAGGCAGTTCGCCGGGTTCCGAACAGCGAATGACGAACAGCGAACAGCGACCGACAACACCAAAATCCGGTATCATAGAAGCAAATCCTCCAGGGGAAAGACAAGCAATGGCAGTTCCCGTATCCCAGATGTGGACCGTGGCCTCCTACGTTCTGCGCCAGAAGCTGGCCGGACGCAAGCGCTATCCGCTCGTGCTCATGCTCGAGCCGCTGTTCCGCTGCAACCTGGCTTGTGCCGGATGCGGCAAGATCCAGTACCCCACCCACATCCTGAAAAAAGACCTCTCCCCGGAAGACTGCTTCAAAGCGGTCGATGAGTGCGGAGCGCCGATGGTCTCCCTCCCCGGCGGCGAGCCGTTGATGCATCCGCAGATTGACAAAATTGTCGAAGGCCTGGTTGCGCGCAGGAAATATGTCTACCTCTGCACCAACGCGCTGCTGCTGAAAGAAAAGTTGCACCTGTTCAAGCCCAGCAAGTACCTGAGCTTCTCCGTTCACGTGGACGGGCAGAAGGAGCACCACGATTTTTCCGTGTGCCGCGAAGGTGGATACGAAATCGCCCTCGATGGCATGCGCGCGGCCATCAAAGCTGGCTTCCGCGTGACCACCAACACCACTCTGTTCGATGGCGCCGATCCCAACAGCGTGCGCAACTTCTTCGACGAGATGATGGAAGTCGGCGTCGAGAGCATGATGGTTTCGCCCGGATACTCCTACGACAAGGCGCCCGACCAGAAACACTTCATGGGACGCGCCCGCACCCGCCGCCTCTTCCGCGCCATGCTTTCGAATCGCAAGAAGACGTGGCGCTTCAACCAGTCGCCGCTTTTTCTCGAGTACCTGATGGGCAAGCGCAACTACAAATGCACGCCCTGGGGTATGCCGACTTACAACATTTTCGGATGGCAGAAACCCTGTTACCTGCTGCAGGACGGCTACGCCGAATCCTACAAAGAATTGATGGAAACGACGGAGTGGGCAAGCTACGGCACCGAGTCGGGCAATCCGCAGTGCGCCAACTGCATGGTGCATTGCGGCTACGAACCTTCGTCGGTGGACGATACCTTCGGATCGCTGCGCGGATTCGCGGACACGGTGAAGGCGACCTTCTCGCTCTATCCCGACAAAGACGCGCTCAGCGATCTCGATCGCGAGACGCGGCCGATGCACTCCTACAATCCGCTCGTTCAGATTAACGACCAGATCGACGCGCCGATTGACGTTGCCGCTGCCGCTCAGCAAGCCGAAGAAAGCCGCGCATGAGCGGTCGAGAACATGGGCACGACCCTGCGTTGCCGCACAGCGCGCAAGCCCTAGCACAGCCGCACGCCACCGACGAACTAGAAGTTGTCCCCGGATTCGAGCGCGAAAATCTTCAAGGATGGATCCCGCAACTCGCCACCGAAGCGGACATTCGAGCGGTCATCGAGAAAGCGTTCGACTATCGCGGCGACGTAACCATCACCCGCAAAAATGAAGACAAAGAAGGATCCCAGATCACCGGATATCTTTTCGACCGTCGCATCGGCCCAACGCTCGCGACCTCCGTAGTTCGCCTGATGCTCGCGACCAGCCACGAGCGCCCAGCCATCCCCTATTCCGAAATCGCCGCCATCGCCTTCACCGGACGCGACACCGCCGCCGGCAAGAGCTACGAAGCCTGGGTAAAAAAATACTGGGAAAAGCGCGCCAAAGGCGAGAAGAATATCTCACTCGAGCCCGAAGCGCTGGAGTAGTCGTGTAGCGCGGACACTCTTGTCCGCGGCCCTTTGCAGTCTGCCCCTTACAATAAAAGAATGCTAGTGCTCGCCTCCGCCTCGCCGCGTCGACAGGAATTGCTGCGTAACGCTGGAATCATTTTCGATGTGCAGCCCGCGCATATTGCTGAAGACCCGCTCCCCGGAGAAGCTGCGAAGGACTGTGCCGAACGCCTGGCGCGCGAGAAGGCGCTCGCGGTTGCGTGTCAACGTCCGCATGATTTCGTACTCGGAGCCGACACCGTAGTTGTCGTCGATGGCCAACTTCTCGGCAAGCCCACCGATGGCGCCGACGCCGCGCGCATGCTGCGCCTGCTTTCCGGGCGCGAGCATCAGGTGATTACGGGAGTGTGTTTGGTGGTCAGTGGCCAGCCATCGGCCGCCAGTGAAACTACGGTCGTTACCATGAGTGAAATTACGGACAAGGATATCGCCGACTACGTCGCCGGCGGCGAGCCTATGGACAAAGCGGGAGCCTACGCGATTCAAGGCATAGCTTCCCGCTGGATTCCTCGCATCGAAGGGGATTACAGCAACGTGGTCGGACTACCGGTAGCGCTGGTGTGTCGCATGTTGCGCGAGCACGCTTACGCGTGATTCAGGAAGAACCATTACGTGGGAGAACCCGATTGGGGCTTGGGCGGTTCTTTCCCCTTGTCATCCGGCTCTTTTATCGACGACTTAAAATTCCGGATGCCTTCCCCCAGACCTTTGCCCAAGTCGGCAAGCTTACTCGGCCCGAACAGCAGCAGCGCGATGGCAATAATCAACAGAATATGCCACGGCGAAAACAGTCCCTCACCCATAGATCCTCCGGGTTCCCACTCGATTGCGCCGAGCAACCCTTGTGGAAATTCTAGGCTTCCCTCGATCCGGAGTCAAAGAACTCCAATCGCTTTCATGGCTTGCACCGGGCCGCAAGCCTGCTTTATGACCGAACTGGTCAGGCCCGCTCGATCAGGCCGGCAATGAGCGCGGCCCGGCGGGGCAACTCCGAGATCAGGATGTGTTCGTGCGCGGCGTGCGCTCCGTCGCCAACGGCGCCGAGGCCGTCCAGGGTTGGGATTCCCAGAGCGGCGGTGAAATTTCCATCGGAGCCGCCGCCCACCGCGGCCTCGCCCAGCTTCCATCCCAGTTCGCGCGCGATGGCAGCGGCCTGCGCGTACAACGCTGCCACTCCGGCTGTGCGTTCCATGGGCGGACGATTGATTCCTCCCGTGATCTCGATTTTGCATTTGCGATTGAAGGGGCGCAGGCTGCGCATCTGCTTATCGATTCCGGCCGCATCTTTGATGCGCGCGATGCGAACATCGACCTGCGCCGCCGCTTCGGACGGAACCACGTTAGTTCGCGATCCGCCGCTCACGACGCCGACGTTAACCGTCAAGCCTTTCTTCAGATCGGTGAAGCTGGAAATCTTCTCGATCTGACGCGCCAACTCAAGAATCGCGTTCACGCCTTTCTGGAAGTCGAGGCCGGCATGAGCAGCCTTGCCGGTAACTTTGACGAGGTAATCGCCAACTCCTTTGCGCGCGGTTTTCACGGCGCCCTCGAATCCGTAGGCAGGCTCGAGCACGAGCACGGCCGCAGCTTTTTTCGCCAGCGACTCGGTGATCGGCCGCGACGAGTCGCTGCCCACTTCCTCGTCGGAAACCAGAAGCACGGTCACGGGGCGCGGCAATCCGCCATGCCAGTCTTCTTTATGCCAGTCTTGCAAGGCCGCGAGCGCGTGGAGCATCAGGGCGATGCCGGATTTCATATCGAGGACGCCGGGGCCAGTCAGCTTATTGCCCACGGCGCGGCATGGCATGGCGGCGAGTGTGCCTAGCGGGTATACGGTGTCGTAATGTCCGAGCAGCAGCACCGGCTTCGAAGCAGACTTGCCAGCGACGTCGAAGTCGATTTGCAGGTGATTGCCAAAGTCTTTCGCCGGATGGATGCGGATATCGACCTTGCCGCCGAGCTGGGAAAACTTCCGCGCGACGGCCTCCGCGATGCGATCTACGGCGGCTTTGTTGTCGCTGGGAGATTCGATTTCGACCAGTTCGCGGATGGTCGAGACAATCGCATCACGCCGCTCGTTGAAATAGGCTAAGCGACGCTGCGCTTCGGCGCTCGGATGCGGGGGTGCGTTTCTGGAAACCGGATTCACGATCGGCTGTTCCTCGAGGGCTGAAGCCCCTTTTTCTAAGCTAACACCGTTACTGCGCGTTGAGTCAGTGGCGCAGGGACAGGTGCCTCGCCCGTCTCAGGCAGTCGAAGCTCCGATTCCGCTCACTCAATTCGGGAGGGGCATCTACGGAAGACCTAATCCAACTATTCTTCGGGTGGTTCGGCGTGCAGTCCGTCGCCGGGGGCGAGCGGAAGGTGGGAAGCCGCGCTGAGGATGCTGCGTTCCTGCGGCGAGAACGCGTTCCTGTACTGGTCGGAGTTGATGAGCTGGTCGCGCTGTCCGGGCGTCAGGCCGCGCATGCTGCGGATCGCCCGGTTGACGGCCTGGCGGCGGTCGGGCGGCAGCTGCTTGAACTGCTGAAAGAGCTGGCGCGCCTGCTGCTTCTGATTAGGAGTCAGGTGCTCCCAGGTTTCCATGCGATTAAGCACGCGTTCCTGCTGCTGCGGAGGCAGGCTGGAAAAATGCTGCAACCTGTTTCGCAACCGGGCTTGCTGTTGCGGCGGAAGCTTCCGAAACTGCGGATCGTTTTCGAGTGCGCGGCGCTGCTGCGCGGGCGGCAGATCCTTATAGCGGCGGAGCCAGTTTCCGGCGTGTCCGGGCTGGTTCTGCGGCGTGCGGGGTTGATAGGGGCTGCTGGGGCTGGGACGATCCTTCTGAAAGTAGTGCCATTGCCCGTCCGCCTGCTGCGATTGTGGGCGCTGTTGCTTTGGCGCATACGGGGATTGGGCGAACGACGGCGTCACCAGCAGAAGCGCCGCCACACATCCCGCAATTTGAATTTTTGCCCGGCCCAACATGCCTTGGTCCCCTGTTGCCGATCTCACTTTGCCTGCGGATCTTACGGATTCGCGGTTACGTCGTCCTGCACCTGCAGTTCGTCGAGCACATCGAAATCGGCGTACAGATCATCGTTCCTCTCCAGCGCCTGCAGATCGCCGACCGCGGTTCCCGGCTCAACCGGCAGACCGAGAGATGGAGGCTTGGTCGCGATGGTTTCCGTTTGCGAGATGTATGACTTGTTGCCGACCATCAAAGCTCCGGCAACGATTACGGCAGCGAGCGACGTAGCCCATGCCGGACGCCGCAGCCAACCGAGCCATCCTGCGTGCTGGCGCGCCATTTCTTCGCGTCTTTCTTCGCGCAGACGCGCCTGCAGGCGGGTGTCAAAGTATGGCGACGGTTCGGGCGCTTGCCACTCATCGAGCAGCGCCATGGTTTTCTGCAAGTCGCGCAGATGGGCGGCACAGTCGTCACAGGATGCGATGTGGTTCTCGACCTCCGGAGTCGAAGCGTCCATGCCAGCGGCCAGATCCGGCAACAGTTCGCGAATTTGATTGCAATTCATACTGCTTCCTCTACTTCCCCGAAACGAACTCTTTCAGCTGCTCGCGCAACGTTTCGTAGGCGCGGAACAGCAACGACTTGGTGGCGGACTCGCTCAGCTTCAGCACGCCCGCAATCTCGCGGTAATCCATCTGCTGATACTTGTGCATGATGACCGCCACGCGCTGGCGCTCGGGCAGCGCATTCACTTTGCTGCGGATCGCCGCCAGCCGCTCCCGCTTCAAGATCTCCTCTTCCGCCGTAAGCGAATCGTCGGCCAGGTCGGGCGTCGTGCCCGTCTCCCGATCCGGCTCGTCGAGGCGCACGGTATTTTCCGGACGCTCGTGGCGCGTGTCGCGCGCGTGGTTGACGGCCAGGTTGGTCGCGATGCGATACAGCCAGGTCGTGAACTTGGCGCTCGGCTCGTAGCTGGTGCGCGAGCGATACACCCGCAGAAATACTTCCTGCGCCAGTTCTTCGGCGGTCGCCGGGTTGTGACACATGCGGTACATGAAGCCCACCATCGGCCGGCGATACTTCTGCACCAGGTAAGCGAAGGCGGATTCGTCGCCCGTCTTCACCCGCAGCATCACGTCGGCGTCGGAAACGGCGTCGCCTGAACGGACGTCTGAACTATCGACGGAATTTGCCATGGCGTCGGGCGCAGACGACGGTGCCCCCGTAAAGTTCGGCAGCCCGCCACCCAGCAGTCCGCGATCAATGGCCACGCTGCTCACATCAGTAGAAACCCCGTTCGGAGGCGAAAGTTGCGCCTCCTCTTGAGCGGGAGGGCCGGTGGAAGTGTTTTCCCGTGAATCAGTTACGGATCGAGCGTCGGGAATGTCGGAGGCCGCCATGAAGGGGTGATGGAAAGAGGCTACCGGGAGCGGCGCAGGCGGTCAAGAGGGTGCCTGCACGCCGAAGGGACGGGCACGACACGCTACCTCAGTCACACAAGTTTCAACTACCTCCGCGTGACCACGCCTCCCACAGCTCGTCAAAAGCGTGACCCTCGAACACCGAAGCCAACCCGCTCCTACTAAACAAATCCCTTATGCGCTGTTTTGGATTGGCAATCTCCAGATCGCACTTTGTCCTTCTCGCGTGCATATAAACACTAATAAGCGCTCCGAGACCGGCACTGTCGACGTAGTCTACATTCGTCAGGTCTAACACGATGCGCTTGCCCTCCGCGATCAGATCGCGCAGAGTGGTCTCCAGCGTAGCGGCTGTTTCCAGTGTGACCCGACCCGTCGCACGGACAGTCGTTTCTGAGTCTTTCTTCTCCGTTTCGAGTTTCAGTTGGGGACCGCGACTAACCGGATCGGCAGCCATGGCAGACCTCCTGGTCGTTGCCTTCGAAGTAAACCCGCATCGTTATTGTGGGCCCCTTTGGAAAGATGCCGACCGCAACTGGGTCAACTCCTTCCCACGGAATCGGATGTGGGCTCCGACATAATTGAGTAAAGATATATCAAACCATCGCAAAGTCAAGCCGAAGTCACGATGGACAGGTACGTTCAAGCAGTCAGTGAATAGAAAACGCAGGTGCAACCGAGGGTTGGCCCCCAATGGCCCCAGGATGCTAGAACTGCGTACCGCAACTTGTTGACCTGTAACGGTTGGGCGCTTAACTCAGAGCGACATGCGCGCCGCGCGGGCACTACCGACGGTATCGTTCGATAAGTTGCTGGAAGCGCGGGTCCGAGCGCAACGTCTGGAAATACGGGCTGGCATCAATGGCGGCGAAATCGCGGTACCCGGCGGTACAGGCTTTTTGCAGCGTACCCAGCGCTTTCTCCTTGTCACCGTGAGCAGCGTAAGCCGAACTCAGCCAGAAGAGGTCGATGGCAGTTCCCGGTTGCTTTTGGAGAACGCTCACGGCTCGCTCGGAGTTCCCTTGGGCTAAATAAACCTGCGCGAGGCCGAGATCAGCCGTAGGGGAAATTGGGCTTAATTGTCGTACGAGTTGGAAAGCCGCGATTGCTTCCTGAAAGCGACCTTGGAGGTTCAGCGCGCGGCCAAGATGATAATACGAGCTGACTGAAGTGTTCCCCAGTCGAATCGCCTCGCGGGCCGCCTTCTCCGCCTGCAAAGCATCGGGTACTTCCAGATAAGCCAAGGCCCAAGAGAGTTGGTCCCATGCGGAAGCATCCCCCGGCTCCAAAACGACAGCCTTCTGAAATTCCTCCACGGCACGATGGTATTCGTACTGATTGCCATACACTGATCCGAGGGCGACGTGCGCTTCGGCGAGTTGTGGATCGATGGCCAGAGCCCGCTCGGCAAGTTGCTCGGCGCGTTGCAGGTGTGCAGGATCAGAGTCAACGTTGCGGTAGTAATTAGCCTCCACCTCTGACAGGCCCGCTAGAGCGAGGGGGTAATTCGGGTCCTCTTGCAGGGCCTCCTCGAACGCCCTACGTGCGCCTGCCAGCTTTTCCGGAAGATCGTGGTATACCACCAGGGCTCGACCACGCAGATAAGCGTCGTAAGCTTGCGGGTTCTGGGTGTAGCGATGCTCTACGGCCTGCTCTTCTTCCGCGCTGAGCTTCAGATTCAGGGCGGCAGCGATTTTTAATGCGGTCTGCTCCTGCAGGGCAAACACATCTTGTAACGCGCCGGTAAAATCGTCGGCCCAAACTTGGAAACCCGTGGAAGCGTCAATCAACTGTGCACTGACGCGCACTTGATTTCCGGCCCTTCGCACACTCCCTTCCAACAAATAGCGCACCTGCAATTCTCGACCAACCTGGTCCGGATTCTTCTGCGCGCCCTTGAATCGCGCCGTGGCGGCATACGAAGCGACCTTCAACCCTCGAATGCGAGAGAGCTTCGTGCTGATTTCCTCCGTCATTCCGTCGCTGAAGTAGTCGTTGGCGGGATCGCCGCTCAGGTTCTGGAGCGGAATAACAGCGACGGAAAGCTTGGCTCCCACCCCCGCTGCAGTAGGTTCGGGCCGCGTCCAATGCCAGTGGAGACCTGCATATCCAACAGCCAGCGCCACCAGAATGATCGCCGCCACCACGAGCATCCTTCGACCGGCCAGCCAGTTCGGTCCGACAGCGGCTTCGTGGGGCACAGCAGTCTGCGCCGACTCTGTGTCGCGCTTAAGCCGTTGCAGGTCGGTGCGAATCTCGGAGGCATGCTGGTATCGAAGGTTGCGGTCTTTCTCCAGAGCCTTGTTGATGATCCGTTCCAGTTCGGCAGGCAGGTCGGGATTCAAGCGCACCGCAGAGGCGGGAGCCCGGTTCAGAATGGAGTCGAAAATCACTCCTGTGCTCTCCCCACGGAAGGGCAGGGCTCCGGTCGCCATCTCGTAGAGCACAGCACCAAAGGAGAACAGATCAGTGCGTGCGTCCAATTCCTTGGCCCGCACCTGCTCGGGCGACATATATGCGACGGTGCCCAGGGTAGAACCGGGACTGGTGAGATGCTGTTCATCGACGGCGCTCATCGTCTTCGCCGATGCCATCGGGCTCGAAGAACTGCCCATGGGCGCGGCCTTCGCCAGCCCGAAATCCAGAATCTTGGCACGCCCGCGTTCGGTGATAAAAATGTTGGCCGGCTTGATGTCGCGGTGAACGATCCCCCTGGAGTGCGCGGCGTCCAATGCATCGGCAATCTCAGAGGCCAACCCGAGCAAGACATCGACCTCGACAGGCCTTCCGGCAATGCGGTGCTTCAGGGTCATGCCGTCCAGAAACTCCATGGCGATGAACGCCCGGCCATCCTGTTCGCCAATGTCATAAATCGTGCAGATGTTGGGATGATTCAGTGCGGATGCGGACTGGGCTTCGCGTTGAAAGCGAGCCAATGCCTGCTGGTCGCGAGCAACTTCATCGGGCAAGAACTTGAGCGCGACGAATCGGTGCAGCCGGGTGTCCTCAGCCTTGTAGACCACACCCATGCCGCCTCCGCCGAGCTTCTCGACAATGCGGTAGTGCGAGATGGTTTGGCCGATCATTAGGGGCAAATATTACGTGGACGAAACAGGCAAGTCAATGAAAGCCGTGGAGTTGGCGGGATTATACTGCGCTCGGCTCCCGGCGAACAGATCGTCGGCGCTTCTCCGTTCTTGCAGCGTCCAATCGAGCCGCGATCTCGTCGAAAGTGGATGTCGGCCCCGTCCAACGCAATTGGTCCACGTTCTCAAACAGTGGCAGATCGGTTCTTAGTGTAGCCAGCGTGCGGAAGAGCAGCGCGCGATCACGCTCGCGGCTGAGAGTATCTGCCAGAGCGCTGGCGTTGGTGGCGTTCACGTGCCATTCGCGCCAGTCTGCTGGAATCGATTCGAGGTGGCCATACTTGCCAAGGACAGCGGCCGACGACTTTGCACCCCAGCCGCGCAGGCCCGGATAGCCATCCGCGGAATCGCCCACTAGCGCCAGATAGTCCGGGATCGATTGCGGCGAAACACCAAATTTCTTGACTACACCCGGCTCGTCCAGCGTAACGCGCGTCCGCCGATTCAGTTGAACGATACGCGTGCCCCGCACGCATTGAGCGAGGTCCTTATCTGGTGTGCACAGAATCACTCGTTCCACTCGCGCATCGCGATCAGCCGCTACTGCGGCGGCGGCCAGCGCATCGTCGGCTTCGAACTCCACCATCGGCCAGACAACAATGCCCGCCGCCGACAAGACGCTCTCCAGGATTGGAAACTGCGCTAGTAGATCAGGCTCAACCCCTTCGCTCGTCTTGTACCCGGCCCACAATTCATTGCGAAACGACTCGACCACGTGATCGGTCGCAACCGCGATGTGTGTGGCGCCGCCTTTGATCATACCCAGCACCGAGGCGAGAACGCCTCGAACAGCGGCGACCTCTCGCCCATCTGAATCGCGGGCGGACGGCAGCGCGTAATAATGCCGGAACAGTTCGTATGTGCCGTCGACTAGATAAACGTCCAAGATGCAGCTCCAACCCAACCCTATAGGACCGGCGAGGGCTCAATCAACTCCTGCTGCCAGAGTCGATACCGGTTGCCCGCCGCACAAACCAGGAATCACCAGCGAGTACAGCTCGACACTAGCGGACGAATCGCATTAGCTCGGTGACGGCCGGCTCATTCCCATTTTGTTTGGATGTTCCCACGTCAGTGCCAACCGGCGCGGCATCACCCTCCCCCGGCGCCAGGAACAGATTGCTCTCCAGACCATGCTGCTTGGTGTATAGATCGAAGTAACGTCCGCGCAGCGCATAGAGTTCTTCGTGAGAGCCGCGCTCGATAATCTGTCCCTGCTCGACCACCAGAATCTGATTGGCGCGCCGAATAGTCGACAAGCGGTGCGCGATCACAAAGGTCGTGCGGCCCTGCATAAGGTAGGAGAGGCCTTGCTGGATCATCTGCTCGGATTCGGAATCGAGGCTGGAAGTGGCCTCGTCCAGAATCAGGATGCGGGGTTCCGCCAGAATGGCGCGCGCAATCGAGATCCGCTGCCGTTGCCCGCCCGATAGCTTCACGCCGCGCTCACCGACAATGGTGTCGTACTTGTCCCCAAAGCTCTCCGCAAATTCATCAACCCGAGCGATCCGGCAGGCACGCATCACGGCTTCTTCGCTGGCGTCAGGCCGGGAGAAGGCGACATTCTCGCGGATGGTACCGTCAAACAAAAATGATTCCTGCAATACAACCCCAAGTTGGGTGCGGTACGAATCGAGCCGTATCGTGCTCAGGTCGATGCCGTCCACCAGAACCCTGCCCCGGGTCGGAACATAGAACGCAGAAATCAGTCCGATGGTCGTCGATTTGCCGGATCCCGACGATCCAACCAATGCCGTCACCGTGCCTGGGCCAGCGTGGAACGATACGTCGTTCAGCACGGTGCGGGCGCCATCGTAGCTAAAGGTGACGGCATCGAAATCAATGTTGCCCTCGATCGCAGGCAGAGTGACGGTGCGCCGAGGGTCGCTGTCTTCCGTAGGTTCGATCAGGATTTCGTGCGTACGTTCCAGTCCCGCCAGCGCTTCTGTAATCTGCGTGCCAATCTGAACAATCTGCATGATGGGCGCGATAAGGAAGCCCATGAACAAGGTGTAGGTAAAAAAGCCGCCAATCGTCAGCGCCCCGGCCAGAATCTGCTTCGCGCCGACAAACATGATGACGGCACCCACCACGCCCAGCAACACGCTTGCCGAAAGACCCATGACAGAAGTAGCAGTCAGCGAGCGCATCACGTTATCGAGCAGGCGCATCACTCCGAGCGAAAAGACCTTTTCCTCCCGCTCTTCGGCGTGATAGCCCTTTACCACTCGCACGCCACCAAGAGATTCCGTCAAACGCCCGGTAACCTCGGCGTTGATTTTGCTGCGAGCCCGAAAAATCGGCCTGATCGTCTGGAACGCCTTTTTCAGAGCGAGACCGAAACACAACAGGAAGCCGAACGCGAGTACCGTCATCAGCGTGCTGATTCGAAACAAAACCACCAGAGCGATCGCTGCCGTAAGCAATCCTCCGGCGAGGTCCACCAGTCCGGTACCGATCAGGTTGCGTACGCCTTCCACGTCGGTCATGATGCGCGATACCAGCACTCCGGTTTTGGTCGAATCATGAAATGAGACCGGCAAGCGTCCGACATGAGCTTGCACCTTCTGCCGAAGCTCAGCGATCAGGCGTTGGGCGGCCTTGGAGAGCAATTGCGTGAGCGAGAACGAAGTAATCCCCTGAATGACAGTCGCTAGCAATACCCCAAGCACCAGTGGCTTTAGCAGTTGAACGTTGCGCTTGATGATGACGCTATCGATCAGGTATCTGGTGGAATAAGGCAGCACCAGAGAGGCTACCCGGTTAATCGCCATCAAAACGAAGCCAACCGCCAGCAGCCCGCGACGCGGACGGACCAGTTCCCACACCAGGGGCAGAACCGCGCGCAGCTGAGGGCCGGAGGCCCCGCGGGCCTTCGAATGAGCAGTCATCATTGTTAATTAGACACGGCCCGTCCGAGAGAGGTTCAATTTGTGACTGGTGGCTGCTCCGGGCTCGCAACGCTCGATCCCCACGTTGCTTCGCAGAACCCCGAGAACTACTTCCCCGCGGCAAACACACGCGAATGAAACTTCAACGTTTCCCCGAGGTGTGCCAGAAAATACGCAGCGCCGTGGTTGCCGGGATACAGGTGAAATTCGTGTGGGATGCCTTCTGCCTGAAGTTGCTGATGGAGTTCGGCGGCTCCTTTTTCAAATCCGAATTCATCCTCACGGCCGCAATTGAAATAGATAGACAGCCCTGGAGTGCGTATCAGAGCACGGTTCCGCTTCGCAAGGACAAAAGGACTGTTCTGGTTCCAGTGCTGGAGGTCAACGGGATTGCCGAACACCGCTCCGAGCAGCCCGCTCAGAGGTGTCCCCGTGGGGATCGTCTCAGTCTGTCGCGGCGATTCTGCGATGAGCGCGGCACTCTGTGCACTGACCGACGAGAATAGCTCCGGATAGGCAAAAGCAAACCGAAGCGCACCATATCCCCCCATCGACACCCCGCTGATGG
>Ga0224558_1002616_pt1 | contig 16140 bp, 11 predicted proteins | sample 714S32024metaG_FD_180682 | JGI IMG/M metagenome (GOLD analysis project Ga0224558, IMG submission 180682) | Peat soil microbial communities from Stordalen Mire, Sweden - 717 S3 20-24 | ecosystem: Environmental > Terrestrial > Soil > Wetlands > Peat | place: Sweden: Norrbotten County, Stordalen... | reverse complement strand
GGTCCTCGCCCATGGCGGCGATCTCCACCGTCTCGTCGTCAAGCAGGCGCGTCTCCACCGACGCTGAGACCCCGTATTCACTCAGCAAGCCAGCCAGGAACGCTCGGCCCACCTCGCCTTGCTCTTCGAGCGTCATTCCTTCGGCCATGGCAACTGTCTCCTTCGGTTCTCTGGTGCGTTGCGTATCCTTCTCGGCCGATCCGGACTCCTGGCGGGAAGGCCTGGTCACGGAAGCTCCATTTTGCGAACTGTCCGAAGGGCCGCCGGTTCCTGTCTGGCTGCGGTTGCGACGACGCCGTGCGGATCGACTCGTTCCCGCTCCGGTCCCCTCGCTCGGCCGATTGGCCGCCGGCGTTCGCGTCTCACCCCGAGGCGTTCCTGTACGAGCTCCCGGACCGCTCGACCCTTGGGCACCCTTCGCGCCCCGGTTCCGGTCGCGCGACCGCTCCCGCTTGGGACGGGCGCCCACAGGTCGCACCCTGGCCCGCACCCGGGCCTCGACCCTCATGCGACCGAACAGGCCCGTCTTCGGTTCGGTGACGACGATAACTTCCGCATCGCCCACCGCCACGCCGAGCTGATCGAGCGCGAGCTCGGTTGCCTCGGCAATGGTCTTTCCGGCTACTTCAACCCACTCCACGCTCTATCGAGCCTTTCTCGTCCTCTTGGATCGCGAGCGCGGGTGCTCTTTGGGCACCACCACGGGCTCGATTTCCGCGTTATTTGATGTGTTCCTCCCGTTGCCAGCTTTCGCCGCAGCGGAACTCTTGCCGTTGGTGGGGCGCCTTCCGTTGGGCTGCGCGCTGCCGTTCGCCCCGTTCGCCCCACTCGTGCGCTTCGCCGCGGCGGCGCTTCTGCCCGGCGATTTCGCGGTGCCTCCGGCGGCTTTTGCGGTGCCTCCTGTGGACTTCGCCGTGCCGGACGCAGGTTTTCCCGTGCCGGTCTTCCCCGTGCCGGTTCCAATTGCCTTCTGAGGGGTGCCACCCTTCGGTGCGGCCGCACCGCCCCCGATCTCCCGCTCCGTTGCCGCCACCGGCGTGACCATCCCCGTGCGGAACATTATCTCCTGTGTACCGATTCTCATGGCCGATGACACCACCATGTAAATGGTTGCTCCCGCGGGCACTCTTAGGTAAATGACACCGAAAATAATCGGGAAGAATTTCTGCATTTGCTGCATCTGCGGATTCGCTGCTGCAGCCTGCGGATTTCGGCTGTTCATCTGCTTCATTTGGTAGTACTGCAAGAAGATGGCCATCCCGATTAAGACCAGGTAGGGGATGACAAGTACGGCCTGATCCGAGCCGTGGTGGGTGAACGGAGCAGACGAAAGATCCATACCGAACCACGAGTGCATCTGGCCTTTGTTCTGGACCAAATTCTTGTAAATTTCGGAACCCTTTGGAATATATCTTGGAGTCGCCTTTATGACCTGTCCGGCCTTGTTCAACGTGCCAAATGACAAGCCACGGATAAGGGAGTACAGGACGATCAGGAACGGCATCTGCAACAGGCTGGGCAGGCAGGCACCGAAGGGGCTGGTGCCGTTCTCCTTGTACAGCTTCATCATCTCCGCGTTGAGCTGCTCGCGGTTCTCCGGGCCCTTGAACTTGGCCTGGAGCTTCTTCATCTCTGGCTGCAGCCGTTGCATAGCCAGCATCGACTTGGTGCTCTTGATCGTCACGGGGGTGAGAGCGAGCATGATGACCACCGTCAACCCGATGATGGCGACGGCGTAGTTCGGCACGACCGAATAGATGCCGGCGAGGATCAGACCGAAGAGCTCGAAGAGGGGATGGAAGACCTCCCCGATGTCCTTGAACAGGGCGTTCTCAGCCAGAAATGTCATCGGGGACGTCCCGTCCGCGGCGCGTCGTGGGTGTGGACGGGCAAGGGCACCAGATCGACACCATGCGGCCCGAACGGCCGGCAACGCACGAGGCGTCGGGCCGTGAGCGCGAACCCACGCCAAAACCCGTGGTCAGTGAAGGCCTCGACGGCGTACTGGGAGCAACTGGGGTAGAACCGGCATGGGGATATCCGGCCGGATGCCGCGGCCTGATAGGCCTCGATCACCCGGACCGCGGCCCGCACCGGCCGGCTCAGCACATTCTCGCCGTTCACGGCTGTACCCGGGCCGACGCCGCGGCGCGCTGGAGAGCTCGTTGCACATCGGCCACGAACACATCTGGTTCAACCTTGGCGGCCGCCGGCTCGACGCGGAGCAGATACGCCCCCCGCGGCAAGGTGGGGGCGATCGCCCGGGCCGACTCGCGCATGCGGCGGCGGAGCGAATTGCGGACGACCGCGTTGCCGCAGTGCTTCCCGATTGCGTACCCTACCTGGGGATACACTCCTGGGGTTTCCGGTGCGGCGGGCACGAAGGTGGCACGGACGGGGCCGCAACTCGCCCGCGCACGGGAGCGCTGCAGCTGCCCGAAGGCAGCACGGGTTTGAATTCTTCCAACCGTCCGGGCGGGCACGAGCAGCTCAGACGGTGAGACGGTGGCGCCCCTTGAGCCGCCGCGACTTCAAGATCGCCCTGCCGGCCCGCGTGGACATGCGCTTGCGGAAACCGTGGGTCTTGGCCCGCTTCCGGGTATTGGGTTGATAGGTGCGCTTCACGTCATTCAGCCTTTCGCCACGCTTGTTCGGCACCAGGAGCCGGGGCGCTGCAGAGTTCGGATCACCAACTGGTCAGCCGCCAGTGGTCATGGGGTGCAGGCCATGTTAGGCGCGAATCGCCAATGCCCACTAGTCGGTCGGTGTGGCACGGTGTACCTTCGATCAATTACCCGCACCGAGGAACGTTCAGCCATGCCCAGGACGCCGCGGACGGAGGAAAGGCAAACGGACGACGCGGTTAATCAAGCCGGAGAACTATGGAACCGGTGTACGGGATCGCTGCGCGAGCAGGTTTCGGAGACCACCTGGCAGCTCTGGCTGTCCGGCATCGAACCGGTCGACTTCGCCAACGGGGTCTTTGTCCTGTCGGTGCCCAACGGTCTGATCCGCGAACGGGTCGAGACCCGCTATCTGCCGATGATCGAAGACACCCTGGCCAACGAGGTCGGCTCCCCGGTCCGCGGGCGACTCGAAGTACAAGAACAGGAGCCCAATCAGCCTGATCAGGACCCGTTCTTCGACAGCCACCAGCCACCCGAGCCCGCCCGGCGGCCCCCGGCCACGTCCCAGAACAATGCCAACGGCCGTGACACGCCCGCGGTGCAGCTGGATCCGAAGTTCGTCTTCGAGACCTTCGTCGCCGCCTCTTCGAACCGCCTGGCCCATGCGGCTGCGCAGGCGGTGGCTGAAACCCCTGGTAGGTCATACAATCCACTCTTCATTTACGGTGACAGCGGGCTCGGGAAGACCCACCTTCTCCACGCCATCGGGAACTACGTCTCCGAGAACTTCAACCGGCGCAAGGTCCTCTACGTCACCACCGAGACCTTCATGAACGACTTCGTCGACTCCCTCCGGACCTCGACGACGCTGGCCTTCAAGCGTCGCTACCGCGAATGCGACGTCCTCCTGATCGACGACGTCCAGTTCATGGAGAACAAAGAGGGGCTCCAAGAGGAGTTCTTCCACACCTATAACGACCTCAAGGGAGCCTCCAAGCAGATCGTCTTGACCTCTGACCGCCCCCCCAAGTCGATAGAGACCCTGGAAGACCGGCTGCGCAGCCGGTTCCTCTCGGGCCTGATCACCGAGATCGACCCTCCCGACCTCGAGACCCGCCTGGCCATCCTGCGCTCGAAGTCCGAGAGCGAGCGCCAGGAGGTCCCCGACGACGTCCTCGAGTTCATCGCCACGCACGTAAAGAACAACATCCGAGAGCTGGAAGGAGCCCTCACCCGCATCAGCGCCTTCGCCAAGCTCAACCAGGAGGCGATCTCCCTGGCCCAGGCGGAGCGGGTGCTCTCCGACATCGTCTTGGCCGGTGAACCCCGCCGCATCACCCCCCAGATGATCCTCGAGGCCACGGCAGCCAGCTACGGCTTCAGCATCGACGCCATCTGCGGACCCAGCCGGACCCGGCCCCTGGTCACGGCCCGGCAGGTGGCCATGTATCTGGTCAGGAACCTCACCGACTACAGCTACCCGGCCATCGCCCGGGTCTTCGGCAACCGCGACCACACCACGGTGATCCACGCTGTGGACAAGATCACCGGGCAGATGCAGCAGCGCCGGCAGATCTATGAGCAGGTCACCGAACTGATCCAACAGGTTCGTGCCGGAACTTGAGCCGTGCACGACGTAAACAAGCTGTGGATAACCTTCGTCACACTGGGGACGGGATGCCCCCCTGTCCCCAGGCGGTTCTCCCTGCCAACAAAGGGGCACGAAAAGGAGTGCGTCACCCACACGACCATGGGGATGGTTTCCCTCCCATCCACCAGGGTGAAGTACTCGTCGTCCACAATCCACAGCCCTTATTACCTTTACTACACACATTTCTTCTCCACCTCACTCATGGGTGACTGGGGACACAGCCGAAAGGACAAGCTCCGGTGAAGTTCAGATCCGAGCGCGATTCACTCATTGAGATGCTGGCCACGGCGGGCCGTGCCGTCGGCGCACGCGCCACCTCGTCCCCGGTGCTGTCCGGCCTCCTGCTCTCCTGTACGGGCAACGTCCTCTCGGTGACCGGAACCGACCTCGACCTGACCATTCAGGTCGTCCAGGAGGTGATCGGGGTGGAGGACGGAACGTGTGTCGTTCCTGCCCGGCTCTCCACCGACATCGTCCGCCGGTTGGAGCCCGGTGCGGTGACATTTGCCAACGACGACGACCACATCACCATTTCGGCGGCCCGGTCGAACTTCAAGTTGCGCACGTATCCCGTAGTGGAGTTCCCCGCGGTCGGGCGGACGACCGAGGCGACCACCCAGCTTCCCGAGCAGGCACTGAGTGAGGCCGTACGCCAGGTCGTGCGAGCAGCCTCCCACGACGATGCCCGCCCCCTCCTGACGGGCGTCCTGTTGTCCCGGGTGGACGGGTCCATCCGCATGGTGGCAACGGATTCATACCGAATGGCCCTGCGTGACCTGCCTGGGATCACCGCACTGCCCGGCGAGGAGGACCTTCTGGTGCCGGCACGCGCGCTGGCGGAACTACAGCGGCTGCCCTCACATCGCGGTGGGGAGGAGGGTGACGGCGGCCAGGTCGGCGTAGCGGCCAGCACCAGCGAGATCACGTTCTGGCAGGGGAACGTCCAGATCAGCACCCGCCTTTTGGAGGGCCGCTACCCGGACTACAAGCAGCTCATCCCTGACCACTACCCCAACCGGCTGCATCTGGGGAAGGAGTCGTTCCTGGCGGCTCTCCGGCGCGTGCAACTCCTCGTCCGGGACAACACCACCCCCGTGCGGCTGTCCATGCGCCAGGGCGGCGTCGACCTCACGGTGGTCAGCCAGGAGGTCGGTGACGCCTCGGAGTCTGTCGACGGCGACTTCACAGGAGAGGATCTGGTCATTGCCTTCAACCCCTCGTACCTGATCGACGGGACGGAGGCCGTGCAGGGTGACGAGGTGATTGTGGAGTCGGCCGACGCGTCGCGGGCGGCTACGGTGCGGGGAGCCGACGATGATCATTTCCGGTACTTGCTGATGCCGGTTCGAGTGTCTTGAACAGGGATTTCTTGTTGCGGTGAGCCTGCGTCGAATCGAGCTCCTGGACTTTCGTATTTTTACCGCGGCAGCCTTCACCCCGGAAGCCGAGGGGACGACCGTGATCAGTGGCCCGAACGGAACGGGGAAGACGAGCGTGCTCGAGGCCATGGTGTACCTGGGGACCCAGCGTTCCTTCCGCGGCGCTCCCCGCGAGGCCATGGTGCGCACCGGCGCCGATCGGGGCATCATCCGGGCCGAGCTGCGCGGCGCAACGAGCCCCACATTGGTAGAGGCGGAGATCCTGCTCGCGGGCCGGAGCCGTACCCAGGTCAACCGGAAGACCGCCAGCGGGCGCAAGGACCTGGCCGTGGCGGCACCCTGCACGATCTTCTCACCCGAAGACCTGGCGCTGGTGAGCGGAGGACCGCGGGTTCGCCGAGAGCTTCTCGATGACGCGCTGGGGTTGGTGGACGCGGAGGGAGCCCGTGCGGCCGACGAGGTGGATCGGGTGCTGCGCCAGCGCGCCGCCCTGCTGCGCCAGGCGGGAGGGCGGGTCAGCGCGGACGTGACCAGCACGCTCGACGTATGGGACCAACGCCTGGCGGATGCGGGAAAGATCCTGGTCACGGCGCGTGAACGCCTTGTCGGCGCCCTGGATGAGTTCGTAGGACCGGCCTATGGTCGTCTGGCCGGCGTTCCGGACCAGCTGGTGGTCAGCCAGCAGTACGTCCGGAGTTGGTCGGGGGAGTTGCTCGACGCGTTGGTGGAGCACCGGAGGGACGACCTGCGCCGGGGTGTGAACACGGTGGGGCCCCATCGGGACGATCTCGTGTTGACCCTGGACGGGCGGGAGGCCCGCACCCATGCCTCCCAGGGCGAGCAGCGCTGCCTGGCCTTGGCTTTGAGGATCGGGGTGCACCAACTCGTCGTGTCCAGAACCGCCCTCACCCCCACCCTCCTCCTCGACGACGTCTTCTCCGAGCTCGATCCGGCGCGTAGCCGGGCCCTGGTGGCCGAACTCCCACCCGGGCAGTCCATCCTCACGACCGCGGCCCCGCTGCCCGAAGGGATCGACGTGGCGCGGATCGTCAATATCGCCCAGGTGGTGCAGGGCCAATGAACCCCGATCGCCGCCGCCGGCCGGGCGGACCCGACACCGGCCCCCAACAGGTCGGCCCGGCCATCGCCAAGGTGCTCAGCCGTATCGGGGCGTCGCCGTCGCCACAGACCATGGAGCTGGTGTTCGCCCGCTGGGAAGAGCTGGTGGGAGCGGAGCTGGCGGGTCATTCGCAACCGATGCGCCTGCGGGATTCGACCCTGGTCGTGGGCGCCGACCACCCCGCCTGGGCCACCCGGGCGCGCATGGACTCCGAAGTGATCCTGACCCGCGCGCGCCAGTTGGGTGATACCACCATCGAACGCATCGAAGTGGTGGTCCGGCATCGCTGAAGAGCCCGCCAGAATGACCCGCGAAGCGCTGAAACAGGACAGTCGTCGGGTAGGATGGAGTGTTCGCATCGGAATGCCAGGGACCCACGGTCCAGCGATCCGATTCGCACCGCGAAGACTGTCGTTTTGAAAGGACGCGTCTGTGGCAATAAAGGTAGACGGTCCGGCAAACGCCTCCTACGGCGAGGCCGACATCACAGTTCTCGAAGGCCTCGAGGCCGTGCGCAAGCGCCCCGGAATGTACATCGGGTCCACCGGCCCGAGCGGCCTGCACCACCTCGTATGGGAGGTGGTCGACAATTCGGTCGACGAAGCCATGGCGGGACGCTGCGACCGGATTGAGGTCACCCTTCTGGGCGATGGCGGGTGTCGGGTCGCGGACGATGGCGCAGGGATCCCAGTAGGTCCGTATCCCAAGAACCCCAAGGTCTCAACGGCGGAGATCGTGATGACCACCCTGCACGCCGGCGGGAAGTTCGGGGGCAAGGGCTACCAGGTGTCCGGCGGTCTTCACGGCGTCGGCATCTCCGTCGTCAACGCGCTGTCCACCCGTGTCGTTCTCGAGGTGGACCGAGACGGACAGCACTGGCTGGGTGAGTTCGAGAAGGGCGGAAAGGTCAAGCAGAAGATCGCGCCCGTCGGCCCCGCACCCAAGGACCGGTCCACCGGGGAGCCCCGCACGGGCACGACCGTCACCTTCTGGCCGGACGCCGCGGTCTTCGACGAGACGGAATTCCGCGCGCAGACGATCACCGAGCGATTGCAGATCATGGCCTTCTTGAACAAGGGGCTCGAGATCCGCTTCACCGATGAGCGCAGCGACGAGGTCACCAAGACGACCTTCAAGTACGCCGGCGGGATCGTCGACTTCGTCAAGCACCTCAACGCGTCCAAGGAGGCGCTGTTCCGCAAGGTGGCGTCGTTCGAAGAGGCCGAAGATGGCCAGGAGGTCGAGATCGCGCTGCAGTGGAACACCGGCTATCACGAGTCGATCCACTCCTTCGCCAACGGCATCTCCACGATTGAGGGCGGGATGCACGTCGAAGGTTTCTCCAAGGCACTGACCAACGGTATCAACCGCTATGCCCGGAACCGCAACCTCTTGAAGGAGAAGGAAGAGAATTTCAAGGGCGAGGACATCCGGGAAGGTCTGACGGCCATCATCTCGGTGCGCCTGCGCGACCCTCAGTTCGAAGGGCAGACCAAGGCCAAACTGGGCAACGTGACGATCCGCTCACTGGTGGAGCGCTCGACCAACAAGAAGTTGAACGAGTGGCTGGAGGAGAACCCCAAGGAAGCGAACCAGATCGTGCAGAAATCGCTCCAGGCCGCCCGGGCCCGCATGGCGGCCCAGGGTGCCCGCGATCTGACCCGGCGCAAGTCCGCTCTGGACGGGGCCGGCCTGCCCGGAAAGCTTTCCGACTGCTCGTCACGCGACCCCCGCGAGTCGGAACTGTTCATTGTCGAAGGGAACTCAGCCGGCGGGTCGGCCAAGGACGCCCGCAACCCGCGTACCCAGGCCATCCTGCCCATCCGGGGGAAGATCCTCAACGTCGAGCGGGCCCGCATCGACAAGATGCTGAAGAACACGGAAATTCAGGCGCTGATCTCTGCTGTCGGGGCTGGCCTGGCGGATGAGTTCGACGTGGCCAAAATCCGCTACCACAAGGTCATCCTGCTGGCCGATGCCGACGTCGACGGCAGTCACATCCGGACCCTGTTGCTGACCTTCTTCTTCCGCCAGATGAAGCCCCTGGTCGAGGGCGGGTTCGTCTACGTGGCCCAACCGCCGCTCTATTCGACCCTGGTCGGCAAGGAGAAGGTGTACCTCAAGGACGACGCGGCCAAAGCGGCGTTCCTGGCCGAGCATCCCGACCACAAGCACGACTTCAACCGGCTCAAGGGCCTCGGGGAGATGGACTTCGCCGAGTTGCGCGACACGACGATGTCACCCTCCCTGCGCTCGCTGCTGCAGGTCAACGTCGAGCAGGCTGCCCTGGCCGACGAAGTCTGCTCCATCCTGATGGGTGACGACGTCGAGCTCCGGCGGCATTTCATTCAGACCAACGCTAAAGACGTTCGTTTCCTCGACATCTAGGCGAACGGACGAGGAGAACAGATGGCACGACAGTCGACGCGCGGGACGGGTGGACGCGGGGGCAACGGCGATGGGAATGACGCGCCCCCGGGGGGCGAGGAACCACCCGGCGGTTCGGTAGAGCCCATTGAGATCCAAGAGGAGATGGAGCGCTCGTTCCTCGAGTACTCCATGTCGGTCATTGTGGCGCGGGCTCTGCCCGACGTGCGCGACGGCCTCAAGCCGGTGCACCGCCGGATCCTGTACTCCATGTTCGATCGGGGGCTGCGGCCCGATCGCCCGCACAACAAGTGCGCCAAGGTGGTGGGCGATGTCATGGGGACCTACCACCCCCATGGTGATTCGGCCATCTACGAGGCTCTGGCCCGGATGGTCCAGGAATTCTCGCTGCGCCATCCGCTGATCGACGGCCACGGCAACTTCGGTGGCCGCAGTCCCGACGACGGCCCGGCGGCCATGCGCTACACCGAGTGCCGCCTCGCTCCTTTGGCCCTTGAACTCATGGCCGACATCGACGAAGAGACCGTCGACATGGCGGCCAACTATGACGGCTCCGACGAGGAGCCGGTCGTCCTGCCGGGGCGCTTCCCCAACCTGCTCATCAATGGATCCCAGGGCATCGCCGTGGGCATGGCCACGAACATCCCACCGCACAACATGGGGGAAGTGATCGACGCCGCCATTCATGTCCTCCACAATCCCGAGGCCACGCCGGACGACCTGATGGCGTTCGTCAAGGGCCCCGACTTCCCGACCGGCGCGCTCATCCTCGGCCGGCAGGGCATCCTCGACGCCTACCGGACCGGCCGGGGCTCCATCAAAATGCGCGCCGTGGCCGAAATCGAAGAAGGCCGCAACGCGGACCGGATCGTGGTCACCGAATTCCCGTACCAGACCTCGGTGGAGGTCATTGAGCAGAAGATCTCCGATCTGGTGCGGGCCGGCGAGCTCGACGGCATCAGCGCCGTGCTCAACTCGTCGGCCAATCAGCAACCCCGTTTGGTCATCGACCTCAAGCGCGACGCCAATGCCAACGTCGTGCTGAACAACCTCTACAAGCAGACTCCCCTGCAGACCAGCTTCGGCGTCAACATGCTGGCCCTGGTCGACTCGGTGCCGCGGACGTTGAACCTGGCCCAGGCCCTCTCGCACTACATCGATCACCAGATCGAGGTCATCACCCGGCGGACGCAGTTCCGGTTGCGCAAGGCCCAGGAGCGCGCCCACATCGTCGAGGGCCTGCTCCGGGCTATCGACATGCTCGACGCGGTCATCGCCACCATCCGGGGTTCGGATGACCGCCCGTCGGCCCGCACCGCGCTCATGGCGGAGCCGTTCGTGTTCACCGAAATCCAGGCCACCCACATCCTGGACATGACCCTGGGTCGCCTGACCCGGTTGGGGCGCACCGAGCTGCAGGAGGAGATGGCCAAGCTCCTCGAGACGATCGCGGAGTTGGAGTCGATTCTGGCCGACGACGCCAAGTTGCGAGGGGTCATCGCCACGGAGATGACGGCGATCCGGGACAAGTACGACAACCCGCGGCGCAGCATCATCACCCACGACCCCGGCGAAATGGGGGTCGAAGACCTGATCGACGACGAAGAGATCGTCGTCACCATGACCAGCGCCGGCTACATCAAGTCGGTGGCCGCCGCCGCCTTCCGGACCCAAGGCCGGGGCGGGCGCGGGGTCCAGGGGGCCCGGCTGAAGGAGGAGGACCTGGTCAGCCAGGTCGTCCACTCCTCGTCCCATTCGTTCCTGTTGCTCTTTTCCAACCAGGGCAAGGTCTACCGCCTGCGGGGCCACGAGATCCCCATGAAGGAACGAACCGCCAAGGGTACGGCCGCGGTGAACCTCGTGCCGCTGGCGCCGAACGAGTCGATCCAGGCCATCATCACGACACGGGAGTTCTCGCCGGACCAGTATCTCGTCTTCGCCACCGCGCAGGGCCAGGTCAAGAAGACCGCCTTGAGCGAGTACGACAAGTCCCGCCGGGAGGGGTTCATCGCCATCAACCTGCGCGAGGGCGACGAGCTGGTGCGGGTCGTCGCCACCTCGGGCGACGACGACATTTTCGAGGTGACCCGGAGCGGCATGACCATCCGCTTCAACGAGACCGACGTGCGGGCCATGGGTCGCGACGCAGCCGGCGTGCGGGGCATCCGTCTGCGGGCGGGTGACGCGGTCGTCTCGTGCGATGTGGCGGCCGACGACACCGACATCCTCATCGTCACCGACGCCGGCTACGGCAAGCGCACCAAGCTGGAGCGCTTCAACCGCCAGGCGCGCGGCGGCCAGGGAGTGCGCGGCATCCGGCTGACCGGCAAACGGGGCTCGGTGGTGGCCGCGTTCATGGTCGCGCTCGACGAGGAGATCCTGCTGGTCTCATCGGGCGGTGTGGTGATCCGCACCGCGGCCCGCGAGATCGCCTCCCAGGGCCGTGACGCCACCGGCGTCCGGGTCATGAACCTCGACGACGGTCAATCAGTGGCGGCGGTGGCCCGGGTGACCGCGGAGAACGAGAGCGAGTAGGGGTCGGCGTTCGATCGGCCGACCTGGTCAGCCCGCCGCGGTGAAGTTGATGGTGAAGGGCGCCTTGGGGGGGAAGTAGAAACCGATCAATTTGGTCCCTTCGTAGAACTGCGTCCCCCCCGCCGAGCTGCCCGTTTCGACCGTCAGGAAACTGGTCACCACGAAGGAGTGGCTCTGGCCGGGCAAAAGATCCTGCTCGAACAGCGGTTTGAGCCCGTCCGCTATGGTCACGTCCACCCAGCAGGGCCTGGTGACGGCCAGGACCTTCACGGTGAACGACTTGGCCGAGACGGAGATGTTCTCTGACAGCGCCCCGGGCCCGGGCTTCATCGTCACCTCGGAGGCGTCGATCGCCTTGGGCGCCGTGGTGGACGTCGTGCTGGCGCTATGCCCGTGTCCGGTCGGTTTGGACGTGATGCCGAGAGCGGACTTGGCATCGTCGATCCAGCGGGTGGTGGTGCTGCGCCCGGAATCGAACCATCCGTTGATGTGGTTGTGTTCGATCAGGGCGGCCCCTCCGAGCACCACCAGGAAGGCGACGAGCCCGATCATGAGCTTGAGCAGGCGTGGCACGCCGAAGTGGACGGCCCGAACCTGCCCGGTGTCGACGACCGGGACCCGGCCGGTGTCGAGCGCCGGCAGTCGGCCGGTGTCGGTCACCGATGTGGGGCGGAGGGCTTCCATGACGCCCGTCGCCGTGGCATCGGGCACCCCCGTGGCTTCTCCGGGCCACACCGAGCCGTGTCCCCCCGCCGGCGAGTGCCCACCAGCGGGCGCGGAGGAGATCGACACCACCGGCACCACGGCGGTCTCGCCGTTGGTGGTCAGAATTGGGCCGGCGGACGGCCACTGCTCGACTGCGGCGAGGACGTAATCGTCCCCGGGCAGACCGAGCGCCTCGGCGTAGGCACGCAGCGACCGGAGGGTCGCGATGCGGTCGTGTTGTTGCCCCGGGTCTGCGCTCTCGAGAGCCTCGACGACGGCGGTCTCCAGCCCGGCCCGGACCGCCGCCTCGGGGACGGTGAGCTCGGCGCGCAGGCGAGCGAGCCGGAGCGAACGCGCGATGTCCGGCACGGACGCCGGCATCAGGTTCGCGCCACCCTCCGCGGGGCTGTCGCCGCGACTACGCACCATGGGGTCCCTTCGATGGACAAGCGGACCCCCCTAAGCGTAGCGACCGGGGGATTGAGCCTGGTCGCGGGCGTGACTATGCGAGGGAAAGGGGGTCGGGCCACCATGGGCGACGCAGGCACCCGTGCGAGAAGAAGACGCAGGCTACAGCGCTAGAAGAAGTGGAAGCTGGTGATCGGCCAGACGCGGACATCCACTTTGCCCACGATGAGCGATCGTGCGATGGGGCCCCAATACCGGCTGTCACACGAGTCGGCCCGGTTGTCGCCCATCACGAAATAGTGGTTGGCGGGGATCACATAGGGCTTGGCCAGGCTGTAGGTCGTCCCCGATGGGCCGGGAAACGTCGTTCCCTGCACCGAGTTGGGGAGCCAGGTCTCGTCGAGCTGCTTCCCGTCAATGAGCACACGGCCCCCGCTGAGGGAGATCGTCTCGCCCGGTAGCCCTATGACCCGCTTGACCAGGTCGGCCACGGGTGGTCCGCCGCAGTTCTCATCCGTCGGCCGTCGGAAGACCACGATGTTGCCCCGATCGACGCCGTGCAGGTGATAGCTCAGCTTGTTCACCAGAATGCGGTCGCCGACCTGCAGAGTCGGCTCCATGGAACCCGAAGGTATGTAAAAGGTCTGTACGACAAAGGCGCGCAGGAGCAAGGCCGCGGCCAGGGCCACCACCACCACGACCAGCGTCTCGCGCAGCCAGTGCGACCGCTTGGGAGCCCCCTCGGCGACCGTCGGTTGGGAGAGGTCTGCCTTCACGGTAGGCGCAGGCTAGCCGCCGGGCCAGGGTCTCTGTCGCCCACCCGGGCCGGGCGGGCTCCGGGGATGGGGTCTCTACGCCCCCGATGTGCCCGGGAGCACGGATGCGGTGTCGCGACCGGATCGGAGCAGGGTGCCAGGGATGGCGCCGGTGGGCTGCCCGTCCCGGACCGTCTCCACCCCGTTGACGAGGACCCGCACGACGCCGTGCGATCCGGCGATGAGACGGGGGGCATCACCGGGGAGATCGCGGACCAGGCGGGCCGGCTCCGAACCCACCGTGGCGGGGTCGAAGACGAAGACGTCGGCCGCGTTGCCCGGGGCCAACAGGCCGCGGCCGCGGAGCCCGAAGAGCTGGGCGGGCTGCCCGCTCAGCATGTGCACGGCCTGGGTGACCGGTACCAGCTGGCGCCCCCGGAGGCAGTCCGCGAGGAAAGCCGTCGGATAGCTCGATCCGCACATGCGGTCGAGGTGCGCTCCGGCGTCGGAGCCCCCGATCATGGCTCTGGGGTCGGTCCAGACCTCGGCGCGCATGGCCCAGGTCTTGTCGTTGCCGTCGTCGGTGTTGGGCCACAGGACGGTGCGGAGCTCGTCGGCGAGCACAATGTCGAGCAGGGTGTCGAAGTCGGCGGTGCCACGTGCGGACGCGATGTCCCGGACCATCTGCCCCCGGTAGCCCTCGTTGGCAGCGGCGTAGGTGTCGCCGATGACGTAGGTGCCCCAGTTGCCCAGGCCGCGGAACGCCCCGGCCTCCTTGCTCTTGGCCCGTTGATCGAGCATGGCCCGCACGTCGGGGTCGGCCAGCTTGACCATCCGCTCCTCCGGCGGAAGTCCCATTACCTCCCCCCATCCGGGCATGAGGAAGAGGGCGCAGAACGTGCGAAAGCTCATGTTCATGGGCACCAGGGTCGGCATGGTCAAGGCGACGATCCGCCCCCCGGCCTCGGCGGCCCGGGTCGACGCCGAGAGCTGATGATCCACCATGTCGGCCGAACGGCCGTCGATGGTCAGCACGTTCCAGTTCAGCGGGCGCCGTGCGGTGACACTCATGGCGGTCATCAGGTCGATCTCTTCGTCGCTGAACTGATCCAGGCAGCCGTTGGTGATGTACTCGAGGGTCGTGCCCTCGTGGGCCGCCACCTCCTCGCAGAAGGCCATCATCTCCCTCCGGTCGGCGTAGCGCGAGGTGATGGGCCGGCCGTCGCCGTCGGAGTGTGTCCGCGACTGCGACGATGAGAAGCCGAGCCCTCCCGCCGCCAGCGAGTCGGCCATCAGCGCGCGCATGGCGGCGATCTCCTCGTCGGTGGCCACCTCCTCGGCCCTGGCGGCGCCCATCACGTGGCGGCGCACGGCGCAGTGGCCCACCAGGAAGCCGGCGTTCACGCCCAGGTTCCCCTCCAGCGCGCCGAGGTACTCGCCGAAGCTGGACCATCCCCACGGCACCCCCTGCTCGAGCGCGGCCAGCGGCATGCCCTCGACCTTGGCCATCATCCGCCGTATGTAGTCGGCGTCCTCCGCCCTGAGCGGCGCCAGCGTGAAACCGCAGTTGCCACCGATCACGGTGGTGACCCCGTGGAGGTTGGAGGGTGAGGCGGTCGGATCCCAGAAGAGCTGGGCGTCGTAGTGGGTGTGCGGATCGACGACCCCGGGGGCCACGATCAGGCCGGTGGCGTCGAGTTCGGTGCGGCCGGCGGCCGCTCCCTCCCCGATTTCGGTGATCCGGCCCCCGTCAATGCCTATGTCAGCCTGGCGGGCGGGACCCCCCGTGCCATCGATGACCGTGCCGGACCGGATCACGTAGTCGAGCATTGGACCTCCGATGTCGTCAGGGTGCTGTCAGGGCCGCGCGCAGCGGCGCTCGTCCACTCTAGGGCGACGGTCCGGGCTGTGGTTGGTTCAACCCACGTTACCCACAAGCACGCTGTGGATAACGTCTGCGTGCCTGGGCAATACGCGTGTCCCGCGTCTTCATCCCCAGGTCATCCACAAGCTGTTCTGCGGTTTTTCGCCGCCCGCCCTTTCCCCCCACCGCGCTTCGTGCTTAACGTGTCCGTGCATGCCTCCTGCTGATCGATCGCCCGCATGGTGCTGAGCCTTCATCCGAGCGCCGAGGGCGTGCTCCCGGGCCATCTGCTCGAGCGGGCCATCCGGGCCGGGTACATCGACGCCGGGAGATTCAACATTCCCGAGACCAACGTGCAGCCGGCCAGCCTGGACCTGCGGCTGGGGGAGCGGGCCCTGCGCATCCGCTGCAGCTTCCTACCGGGGGACGACACGGTCGAGCGCAAGCTCAAGGACTACATACTCGACGAGATCGACCTCCGCGGCGACGGAGCCATGCTCGAGGCCCGCTGCCCGTACCTCATCGAGCTCAAGGAGCGCTTGGACCTTCCCGCCGGCCTGCGCGGGAAGGCCAACCCGAAGAGCTCGACCGGCCGGATCGATGTCTTCACCCGCGTCATCACCGACCACAGCGACCGGTTCGACGAGGTGGCGCCGGGGTACCAGGGGCCCCTCTACCTCGAGGTGGTGCCGCTCTCGTTCGCCGTCC